>DSTMR04002__coassemble_652_pt1 | contig 61702 bp, 62 predicted proteins | sample DSTMR04002__metabat2_high_PE_019 | metagenome-assembled genome bin DSTMR04002
AAAGCAAAAAAATAGTATTGATGATATTTTCACCAATACTAAATGTTATAGACCCAGATAAAAAAAGCGCGACAATTAATGTCGCGTTTTTTTTCTACTTAAATTCTTCCGGCCGTTCTTTAAGCTGACCAAAATGATACTGGATTGCTTCAACAATTCGTTGAGCGGCATGGCCATCACCGTATGGATTTTTAGCATTTGCCATTGCTTCATATTCTTTTTGATCATCCAGCAGCGTTTCCATTTCGGTCTTAACCGTTTGATAATCCGTTCCGACGAGTTTTAATGTTCCCGCCTTAATTCCTTCTGGACGCTCGGTTGTATCCCGCAGCACAAGGACTGGTTTCCCAAGTGCTGGAGCTTCTTCTTGCACACCGCCAGAATCTGACATGATGAAGAAACTGCGGGCAGCGAGATTGTGAAAATCAACCACATCAAGCGGATCGATCAAATGAACGCGGTCAACATGGTCAAAGATCTCATGGGCTGCCTTTTGGACCGCTGGGCTTAAATGAACCGGATAAATCACTTCAATCTCCGGATGAGTTTCAACAACATCGCGAATGGCCTTAAAGACCCGTTTCATCGGTTCACCTTGATTTTCCCGCCGGTGCATCGTTACTAAAATCAATTTCTTTTGGGGATCAACAAGCTCTAAAATGTCATGGTGATAATCATCCTGTACGGTTTCATGCAGTGCATCAATTGCTGTATTACCGGTAATAAAAACCTTTGCGGCCGCATGATTTTCCTTCAACAGATTATCCTTACTTTGCTGCGTTGGCGCAAAGTATAAATCAGCAAGGTCATCCGTCATTTGCCGGTTCATTTCTTCCGGATATGGTGAATACTTATTCCAAGTCCGTAAACCGGCTTCAACGTGGCCAACTGCAACTTGTTGATAAAAAGCCGCTAAACTTGCTGCAAATGTCGTCGTTGTATCGCCATGAACCAGTACAATGTCTGGTTTTTCCGTTTCAATGACCCCTTTTAACTTATTTAAAACATCAACCGTGATGTCATTCAAGCTCTGCCCCTGGTGCATAATGTTTAAATCATAATCCGGTTGGATCTTAAAAATTTCAAGCACCTGATCCAACATTTCTCGGTGCTGAGCCGTAACGGCCGTCACCGCTTCAATTTGATCAGCATGCTTGTTCAATTCTAATACAAGCGGGGCCATTTTAATTGCTTCTGGCCGCGTCCCAAAAACGGTCATTACTTTGATCTTTTCCATATAGATCCTCCTCTTGCCCTATATAATCAATTTCACTTACATTTCTATGCTATCATATATATTAAGATGAATGGAGGTTCCTTACTATGACAATTGCAAATTTTGAAGAAAAATTACAAAAATATGCTGAATTAATCGTTAAGGTTGGGGTCAATGTCCAACCCGGACAAGAAGTTGTTCTCTATATTAATGTTGAACAACAACACCTCGCCCACTTAATCGTCAAAGAAGCTTACAAGGCCGGTGCCGGAAAGGTAATGATCAAATGGAGCGATACCTTTGCCCAACGTGAATTTCTTGAACATGCAAGCGATGAATTTCTTGAAAATGTTCCGGAATTTGCCAAGGAAGAAGCCCAGTACATTGCTGATCACCGTTGCTGCCGGATCTCAGTGATGTCAGAAGATCCCGGTGCATTTGGCGGAATTGACCAAAAACGGGTTGCCGCATACCAAAGTGCCAACGGAAAAGCCTTAATGCCTGTTCGGCAAGCAACCCAAAACAATGATTTAAGTTGGACAGTTGTTGCCGCTGCCAGTCCAGCATGGGCTGAACGCGTTTTCCCTGATTTAAAGGGTGAAGCCGCCGTTGATCGTTTGTGGGAAGAGATTTTCAAAACAACCCGGATCGACCGTGAAGATCCAATCCAAGCTTGGAAAGATCACGATACTAAATTGCACGAAAAAGAAGACTGGTTAAATAAAGAACAATTCAGTGCATTACACTACACTTCACCACGAACTGATTTAACGATCGGTCTTCCTGAAAATCATGTTTGGGAGGGTGGCGGAAGCAAAAACGCTGCCGGGATCGAGTTCATGGCTAACATGCCAACCGAAGAATGTTTCACTGCGCCTGATAATCGCCGAATCGACGGTTACGTAACCTCAACTAAACCGTTAAGTTATGCCGGCAACATTCTTGAAAATATGAAATTTACATTTAAAGGCGGGAAAGTTGTTGAAGCCACTGCTGAAAAAGGCCAAGCTGTCCTTGATCACCTTCTTGAAACTGATAACGGTGTTCGTTCCCTTGGTGAAGTTTCCCTTGTTCCAGATCCATCACCGATTTCACAATCAGGGATCACGTTCTTTAACACCCTCTTTGATGAAAACGCAAGCGATCACCTTGCTTTAGGAGCTGCTTACCCATTTAACGTTCAAGGCGGAACCAAAATGAGCGAGGATCAACTTAAAGCGAAAGGCATCAACTTTAGTCAAGCCCATGTTGATTTCATGGTCGGCTCAGCCGATATGAACATTGATGGAATTAAAAAGGACGGGACGATTGTCCCTGTATTCCGAAATGGTGATTGGGCTTAAATAAAAAAAGCTGCGATTTACATCGCAGCTTTTTTTATGCGCTTGATCGGAATTGAACCGATGACCTACCGCTTAGGAGGCGGTTGCTCTATCCTGCTGAGCTACAAGCGCAACTGATTAAAACAATAGTTTAAGTATAATTAATCTTTGAAAGGCACGCAAGTATCTCCATTTTTTAAAATTTAATAATAATTATGGGATAAGTCTCTTTTATTTTTAAATATTTTCTAATAATTTAGTTTTATGTTACATTTTTTGCCATAAACCGTGTATAATTATCTTACGAAACATATTTTGTTTAAAAATATTTTAAGGAGAATTATTAGATGAGCGAAAACAACAATGCAAAGAAAATCACAACTGGTGCATTAGTCCTGATGATCTTCTCAACGATCTTCGGGTTTGCCAATACACCGGTTGCCTTTATGCAAATGGGATACGGTGCGATCCTATGGTACATTTTAGGTGCATTGCTCTACTTCCTTCCAAGTAGTTTGATGTACGCTGAATACGGTTCTGCTTTAAAAGAAAGTAAAGGTGGAATTTACTCATGGCTTGATGCCTCAATCAGTGAAAAATGGTCATTTATTGCTACCTTTATTTGGTTATCCGCGTGGGTAATTTGGCAAGTAATGGTTTCTCAAAAGATCTGTATCACGATTTCAACCATTATCTTCGGCCATGATACAACAAACACATGGCATCTGATCGGATTAAATTCAACTTTAACGGTTGCATTGATTTCGATCATCGGTGTAATTGCAATTACCTGGCTCGTTAACCACGGAATCGATACAATTGCCAAGATTTCATCAATCGGTGGTTTAGCTGTTATGTTGCTTAACGTGACATTGATTCTTTCAAGTGTCTTCATCTTATTCAAGAATCATTTCCAATTGGCACAACCAATTCAACACGTTTCCCAATTTGCCACATCAGTCAACCCTGATTTTCAATCACCAATTGCCATGATCAGCTTCATGATTTACGCAATCTTCGCATACGGTGGTCTTGAATCAATGGGTGGTGTCACCGATTCGTTGGATAAACCGGAAAAGACTTTCCCACGAGCAATCATTATCAGTACGATCGTTATCGGGATCGGTTATGCATTAAACATTTTCCTTTGGGGAATTACAACCAACTGGAATCATGTTATTAATCATCCTGACGTAAACTTAGGTAACATTACATACGTCTTGATGCAAAACCTTGGATTAGAATTAGGAAAAGCATTCCACCTATCAACGCACGCTGCATTGACAATGGGAACGGTCTTCTCACGGTTATCAGCGATTGGAATGTTATGTGCTTACTTAGGTTCATTCTTCGTTTTGATCTACTCACCATTGAAGTCATTCATTATGGGTTCACCAAAAGAACTTTGGCCAGAAAAAGTTACAAAGTTAAACAAGAAAGGCATGCCTTCATTTGCGCTTTGGGTTCAAACCGCAATCGTATGTGTCATTATTGGTGGGGTTGCGATCGCATCAACTTTGATTCACCAAGATTCAAAGTTCTTGTTCAACCTTTTAACTTCAATGAGTAACGTTGCATCAACATTGCCATACCTCTTCTTGGTTGCGGCCTTTCCGTTCTTTAAGAAGCGACAAGACCTTGACCGGCCGTTTGAAGCTTTCCACAGTCGGAAAACAATGCTTGTGATCGTAACAATTACCTTGATCACCCTTGCAATTGCAAACGGCTTTACAATCATCCAACCATTTATTGAAAAAGATTGGGTTGGCGCCGCAGCAACCGTTGCTGGTCCGTTAGTCTTTGGAATCTTTGCATGGGCGCTTTACACAACCCGTTCAAAGCGAATCAAAAACAATGATTAATAATTGAATATTAAATAACCGTGGTCGCGTTTAACGATCACGGTTATTTTTTATCTTTTCTTATGAGCAGATGGCTTTCCTTTGTTCTTTCGGTTCCGTTTCCGATTCTTCTTTTTCTTTTTTGGTTGTTCCTCATTTTTAACAACTGGTTTCCGGTGCTGGCGCCGTTTCTTCAAATCAAGATCAGCCATTGCCTCTTCGCCGTAAAGCATTCCTTGATAGAGAATTCCGTTCTGAATATCAAGTTTACTTTGATCCATGAGCTGTTTAAAGTTGCGTAATTCATGTTCATTCCCTAAATTTAAGACTGCTCCCGGCGCACCCATCCGACCAGTCCGCCCTGCCCGGTGAATATACGTTGTTTGATCTTTTGGAATGTCATAATTAATCACAGCTGGCAATCCCGGAATATCAATTCCCCGGGCTGCAATATCAGTGGTTAAAATAAAGGTCAGTTTACCCTTTTTCAACGCCGCTAATGCCTGTTGCCGATCCGTTTGCCGGCCATTACTGCTTAACATTGCAACCGGAATATGGTGATGCTGTAATTTTTGATAAACTTCTTCAAGGGTTGCCGTTTGTTTGAAGAAAACCAATGCATGCATTTCAGGTAAATTGGCGGTTTTTCGCAACATATCAACCCGCTTACGGGTCGGAGTCTCCATCAAATAATGGGTAACCTGCCCCCCAGTAATATCTTGATCAGAAACATCGATGACTTGCGGTTCGATTCCAAACCATTGATGAAATTCATTAAAGACCGGCGTTTTCGTTGCGGAGAAGAAAACTAACTGAATTTCTGATGGCGCATGACTCAAAATATCACGAATCGTATCCATTGACTCTTTTTCCTGAAGCATTTCATCCGCTTCATCGATTACGGCTGCGATTACCTTATGCAATCGCAATTTCCGTTGTTCGATCAACTGCAGCATCCGACCCGGCGTTCCAACGACAATTTCCGGATGTTTTTTTAACCGTTCAATTTGCCGTTTAATGTTAGCCCCGCCAATTAAGGAAATTGTATTTAGCCCAATCAGTTTCCCCCATTCACGGATAACATCCGTAATTTGGGCAGCTAGTTCCTGTGAAGGCGCCATAACAACTAATTGAGTCCCATCACCAGGCATCACTTTTTCAAGCAATGGCCACGCATATGCTAAAGTTTTTCCTGATCCGGTCGGCGCAATTCCCAGAACATTTTCGCCCGCTTGCAATGCTTCTTGCGTTGCTTGCTGGATCGGCGTTAATTCAGCAAATCCTTGTTCTTTAAAATAGTGTTTAAATTTTTCGTTCATAGTTATAATTCCTCATTTATTTAATGCCTTTTTATTGTAGCACGCTTCATCAGTTTCGTGAGGCTAAAAGCCAATCAATTAAGTTCATTTTTTGAATTCCGTTATAATTTGCCGTTCGATTAATTTGATCTAATGTGATCAAATATTTTGGATACTGATCATTAATTGCCTGCAGTGATCGCAATTCACGTTGAAGAGTTTTTTCATCTAAAGTCGTTAATGAAACTTGATAATATTCAACATTTTGCTTGGCATCCACTGCTACAAAATCCACCTCATATTTGCCTGTATTTCCAACATAAACTTCATATCCACGCCGTTTCAATTCCAAAAAAACGATATTTTCAATAATATGCCCAAAATCCTGCCGATGATCTGCCAACAGTAATCGCCGAAGCCCAACATCAACAGCATAATATTTTTTCTGAGTTCCTAATAACCGGCACCCATGAATATCATACTGACTCACCGGATACATAATTAAACTGTCCGTAATTCCTGTTAGGTAGTTGCTGATTGAAGGATTGGAGGCCTTATATCCTGAGCTCACTAAAGTATTTTTAATTTTATTTACGTTTACCAGACTTCCAATATCACTAAATAATGTTCGAATAATTCGTTCAAGGACTTCAACATCGCGAACTGAAAGTCGAGCGACGATATCCTTTAAAACCACCGTTGAATAAATTCCTTGCAAATATTCGAGTTTTTCCTTTTCAGAATCAACAAACAACGTATATGGGAATGAACTTTCCAAGTACTGATTAAATAGTTCTTCATTTTTCTTAACAACATTGTTTTGCCGATTCCATTCCACATATTCTTTAAACGATAACGGCAGCATTTTTAATTCAACATAACGGCCACTTAAAACCGTTGCAATATCACTACTTAAAAAATATGCGTTCGAACCCGTCAAATATAAATCAACGTTGTCTTTCAAAAATAACGAATTAACTGCTTTTTCAAAATGATCAACATTTTGAATCTCATCTAAAAAGACATAATTCATTTTATTCGGAATCAACAGTTTTGAAATATGGTGATATAGCTTATCTGCTTGAAGATACGGCTCATTATCCATATCTTCGAAATTCATCGTAATTAATTGATCAGGTTGAATTCCTTCAGCACGCAATTCATCTTTAAACAACTCAAAGAGGGTTGATTTTCCTGAACGGCGAACCCCCGAAACAATCTTAATGATTTTTTTATCGCGATGACGATTCAAAAAATCAAGATATTCTTTCCGTTTAACAAACTTCAATTTAATTTCATCCCCAATCTTTTAAAGTACACTTTAAATCAATCAACATTATAACATATTTTTGAAGTATACTTTAAAAATTTACGGATAATTGCCAACATTTAAAGTACGTTTTAAATCAATTTGAAATTTTTCATCCATTTGCTCTTAAAAAGTGTATAATCGTTCTTTGAAAAATAAATGATGCCCGTGAGCATCAATTTTGGAGGGACTTAAATTGAATAGTAAAAATGATTGCACAGCTGGAAAAATGACCAGGAATCAAAAGTGGACGATTGCTTCAACGGCAGCCGGATTCTCGCTTGAAAACATGGATATCATGTTTTTGTCATTTGCATTAACCCCGATCATTGCCAGCCTCCATATTTCACAGGGAGCGGCTGGTTTGATTGGAACGATGACTAACCTGGGAATGTTATTCGGCGGTGCAATTTTTGGTTTATTAGGTGATAAAATTGGGCGAATCAAAACATTCAGTTACACCATTTTTATCTTCGCATTCGCAACCGGCGCAATGTTCTTTGCCCACTCGCTGCCCGCAATCTATGTTTTGCGGTTCTTAGCCGGAATCGGCGCGGGTGGTGAATATGGCGTCGGGATGGCGTTGATTGCTGAAAATTTTGAAACAAAACAGGTTGGCCGGATGACCTCGGTTGCAGCAATTGGTGGCCAAGTTGGAGCAATTTTTGCTGCACTTGCCGCTTCATTTATCATTCCGCACTTCGGTTGGAATGCCCTTTTCCTTCTTGGAATCATTCCGGTAATTTTAACTTACTTTGTTCGCCGGCACTTAACTGAAAGTCAGAAATTTTTGACTGCGAAGGAAGATGCCCAAAAGAACCATCGGAAAATTTCATTTACCCGCTTATTTGCAACTCCACGGTTAACATTTCAAACATTAGGGCTAATGGTAATGACGATCGTTCAAATTGCCGGCTACTTCGGCTTAATGAACTGGTTGCCATCAATCGTTCAAAAGCAACAAGGACTTTCAGTTTCAAAATCTTCAATTTGGATGATTGCCACGATTATTGGGATGAGCCTTGGAATGGTCGTCTTCGGCTACATTATGGACAAATTTAGTGCGAAAACGGCATTCAGCATTTTCTTGATTGGATCAGCCTGTGTCCTTTTCATTATCCTTGCCGCTCACACCGCTTTGACAATGATTCTTGCCGGAATGTTGATCGGCTTCTTCTCAAACGGAATGTTTGGCGGATATGGTGCAGTTATCAGTCGCCTTTATCCAACCGAAATCCGGTCAACTGCCAATAACCTGATCATGAATGTTGGCCGGGCAATCGGCGGATTCTCATCATTCATTATCGGGTTATTAATGCAATACTTTAACTTAAAAGTTACCATGATGTTCTTATCAGGACTTTACTTGGTCAGTTTCATTGTCATGCAACTCTTACCGGGATTCCGCCAACTTAAAAATGTCCCCACTGCTGAAGTTGAACCTGAATAAAGATAATTTCACATGAAACAAAAGAAGGCTGTAACGTAAGTCGCAGCCTTCTTTTGTTATTTCCGCAATCGGGTTCCAAAACAAACGAGCTGAGTGGTGACGCGTAGCTAATTCGAAAACCTCCGAATCTATGCTGGCGCGATTCGTTCGTTTTTCTGCTTCCACCACGCTCGTTTTTAACGTTTTGTCACACCTTCCTTTTTAATTACAATTTAATTTTTAACTCGACCGGACAATGATCTGACCCCATTACATCACTTAAAATTGCCGCTTCTTGCAACTGATCTTTAAGATCATCAGAAACGATAAAGTAATCGATCCGCCAACCAGCATTCCGTTTCCGGGCGCCAAACCGATAACTCCACCATGAGTAAGCTCCGGTTTGATCCGGATTGAAATACCGGTAAGTGTCAATAAAACCACTATCCAATAACTTTGTCATATCTTCCCGCTCTTCATTTGAAAAGCCGCCATGATGGTGATTGCTTGAAGGATTCTTTAAATCGATCTCTTCATGCGCAACGTTTAAGTCGCCGCATAAAATAACCGATTTTTGGGCTTTTAACTTAAGCAAGTATTCTCGAAAGGCATTATCCCATTTAACCCGATAATCAAGCCGTTCCAATTCCGGCTTGGCATTTGGTGTATAACATGCAACCACATAAAAGTTATCAAATTCCAGCGTGATTACCCGACCTTCATCATCAAACTCCGCAATTCCAATTCCATTTTGAACACTTAACGGCTTCTTTTTCGTAAAGACGGCCGTTCCCGAATACCCTTTTCGTTCAGCATAGTTCCAGTAAGATTGATATCCAGGAAAATTCAAATCAAGTTGCCCGGGGCTTAATTTAGTTTCATTGATACAGAAAATATCTGCATCCAACTTTTTGAAAACATCTTCAAAACCGTGCTTAATGGCTGCACGGATACCATTCACATTCCAACTGACCAGTTTCATTCTAATTACTCCTTTAAGCTTTAATCCTAGTTTCAGGGTAACGCAAATGAGCTGAAGATAAAAATGTTATGCAATCAAAGTTCTGTAAAAAACTATTTTTGTTCTTTTTCAGCTGAAACTTTTAATGCTGAACCTAAAGTTGTTAAGTCTTGCAACTCACTTGGAACAATCAACTTCGTAGCATTTCCGTTAGCAACATCTTTTAACGCTTCAAAGGCCTTTAATTTCAAAGCCGCATCACTGATATTGGCATTACTGATCATTGTCAAACTGTCAGCATATGCTTGTTGAACCTCACGAATTGCTTGCGCTTTTCCTTTAGCTTCTTCAATTTCGGCATTGGCGCGACCCTTAGCTTCAGTTTCGGCTGCTTCGGCTTCAGCTTGGGCTTGTAAAATTTGCGATTCCTTATTTCCTTTAGCCTCAGTAACTTGAGCCCGCCGTTCACGTTCAGCCTTCATTTGCCGTTCCATGGCATTTTGAATTTCCTTCGGCGGCACAATGTTCTTTAATTCAACGCGATTAACCTTAACGCCCCATTTCCCAGTGACTTCATCCATGTAATTTTGCATTTTAGCATTAATTGAATCCCGTTCAGATAAGGTTTGATCCAATTCAAGTTCGCCAACCACGTTTCGCAATGCTGTCCCCACAGATTTTTCCAACGCATTTTCTAAATTATCGACCCCGTAAGTTGCCAATTTAGGATCTGTAATTTCAATGGCCATCACCGTATCGATGTTCATTGAAACGTTATCCTTGGTAATTACACTTTGAGCTGGTAAATCCATCACGTGTTCTTTCAACGAGATCTTGTTTACAATGTTATCAATGAATGGAACTTTAAAATGAATCCCGTTATTCCAAGTTTGAAAATAACTTCCCATGCGTTCAATGACATAGGCCTCAGATTGTTGAACGACCTTCACGCATCGAACCGCTAAAACAACAATAATAATTAATAAAATTAAAAACAACATTCCTATTCCTCTCTATCTTTAATTTTTTGAACCTTTAACGTAACGCCATTCAGTGCGACGACTTGTACCAAATTACCAACATCCACCTCGGCATCAGCCACGTACTTCCATGATTGGCCATCGACTTTTACGCGTTGATTATTCAAAATCGTACCTGTTTTTCCTACCATTCCATCCGCAGTATTCATTGGATGAAATTTCGGCTGCAGTTTTTTCGCAAATGGTCTGAAAATCAATAGCAGAATCACACCCGTCACAATAAACTGAATCAACTGCCATTTAAGGCTGACATGCATTGAAGTCAAAAATAAATTAATCAATGCACTGATCGCAAACCAAATCGAAATTAATTGAGTTGTGAAAACTTCAATCCCCAATCCTAAAATTGCGATCATAATCCAAATCCCAAATGAGTTCGTTCCAATCCCTCTTTTCTTTTATAAATTAAACAAAATTAACCTTCCTTAAAAATATACTAATATATTACCAAACAAATTGAATCATGAAAACATAATTAATAAAAAAGCGAATTTAAAAGTTAGCCTTTTACCTTCTTCTAAATTCACTTCTAACATAAATTCGATTTTTATATTTAGTTTTTCGCTTTTACGGTTTAAACTCCAACCACACACTTTTACTTCTCTTCTTGAGGCGAGCGTTTCTAAGCCTTCGCGCTCCTTTCAGTCGTGCTCAAGCAAAGTATCTTGCTCTCGACGATTCGCCACTTTCCAATCACTCGTCGCTTTGCTCCTCTTTCTTGGGTAGCTATCGCGCGAAGGATCACTAGCAATGCCTGCGTCGCCTAGCTCCTTACTGTATTTGCTCTCTCGCGGTTCGTGTCCTCGAATCGTTTCGTCTCTTCGTTCCTTACTCTTCGAACACTATCGCGTGGAGCGTTTCTAAGCTTTCTCGCTCCTTTCAGTCGCGCTCAAGCAAAGTACCTTGCTCTCCGCGGTTCGCCACTTCCCAATCACTCGTCGCTCTGCTCCTCTTTCTTGGGTGACTATCGTGCGGAGGATCACTAGCAATGTCTGCGTCGCTTAGCTCCTTGTCATTACTGTGATACTCTCGACATGCTGCGTCATCGGGAATTGATCCACTGGTTGGATCGGCTGGAATACATGGTAACCTTCATCCATGAATTGCTGAATATCACGGACCAGAGTTGCCGGATTACAGCTAACATAAACGATCTTCTTGGGATTCATAGCAGCTGCACTGTGGATCAAACTGTTTGTAAGTCCTTTCCGTGGTGGATCAACTACGATTACGTCAGGATTAATTCCCTGACTTTCCCATTTACCCATCCACTCTTCAGCATTACCAACTTCGAAATCTACATTATCGATGTGATTAAGTTGAGCATTCTCCTTTGCATCCGCAATTGCTTCCGGCACGATTTCCACCCCGTACACCTTACGGGCATGCTCAGCAAGACTTAATGAAATTGTCCCAATTCCGCAGTAAGCGTCAATCACGTTTTCATTTCCTGTTAATCCCGCCTGCTTAATCGCTTCATTGTACAAAACCTCTGTCTGTTGCGGGTTAACCTGATAAAATGAATGGGCCGAAATCTTAAACTTCAAACCATTTAACGTATCGGTAATCGTCGAAGCGCCTGCAAGGACAATGTCTTGGTTTCCAAGAATCACATTGGTGTTGCGGTTATTCACATTTTGAATCACACTTTTCACATCAGGTATTGATTCAATGATTTCATTAGCAATCTTATCCCCATGTGGAAAACTTTTTCCGTTTGTTACGATCACCACCATTGCTTCATGCGAGTAATAACCACGCCGAACCATTAGATGGCGAATCAAACCTTTTTGTGTCTGTTCGTCATAGGCTGATAAATCATACTTATTTAAAATCGCCAACGTGGCTTGTAAAATCTCATCAATTCGTTGATCCTGAATCGTAAAGTCTTTCATCGGAACAAAGTGATGGCTTCCTTTACGATAAAAACCAACTTCCAGTTGGCCATTGATTTTGCGCACTGGAACCTGGGCTTTATTCCGGTAATGTATTGGATTTTTCATCCCCAATGTGGATAAGACTTTGATTTGCTCATCGAGATGGGCCTTTTTCAACAATTGTTGAATCTGATTCTGTTTAAATTTCAACTGGGCGGCATACTTTAAATGTCCTAATGGAGTTACCCCATCTTGTTGGGCATCATCTTCCACCCGATCTGGGCTCTTTGAAAACCATTTAAGCGCCCGCGCAAAACCAAAGTTCTTCCGTGCCTTAACCACAACCGCTTCAATTTTTTCACCCGGAAGAGCCCCTGCAATAAACAACGGATAACCGTCAACCTTCGCAACGCCCATTCCTTCGTAGGTTAAATCTTCCACAGTGACTGTTAATTTCTCATTTTTCGATACTGGTGTTTTCATTTCCTACCTCATTTACTGAAAAGGAGAGAAGACTTATCCACAGCTTCTCTCCTGATTAATTATTTATCCTCAGATTGATGATCAGCATCATTCATTTCAAGTTCTTCGTGGGACAAATTTTCCACTCCTTGAATTAAATGCTCCCGGGCATCTTCGGCTTGCTCATCATCTTCTTGCTGCCGAATTGCATCGTCAGGAATGTCCTTGACGTTTGCGAAAATTTCAATGTGTTGTTTGAGATTCTTAAACGTCATTGGAGCATCGCCGCCGTATTCACCATCAATGTTGATCATCATCTTTTCGTTTACTGGCTTAGCTACAACCTTTGAAGTTTTAACATACAAAATCCGCGGATCATCAATGTGTTTTCCCCCATTTAAAATCTTGGTGAATAACTGGAGAATTTCCATTAAATTGCTGGTTTTAACCACAATTAACGTGAATTTTCCATCATCTAATGATGCGTCTGGAACAAGCTGTTCAAACCCGCCGACTGAATTAGTTAACGCAAGGAAAAACATTGAAGCTTTTCCATCGTATACCCCGTCATCGTATTCTAAATGCATGTCGATCGGCTTCATGCGCGGAAGCATTTCAGCCCCCTTAACAAAGTATGCAAGGTAGCCAAACAGTGATTTAACCTCTGACGGCACAACATAGGTCAATTCTGTTAATAACCCGCCCCCGGCAATATTAACAAAATACTTTTCTCCAGCCATTCCAATGTCGATTTTAATTGTTTCACCATTTGCGATTACCTTAGCGGCTTCAACCGGACTTTCACGCGGAATCTTTAATGCCCGCGCGTAGTCATTCGTTGTTCCCGCAGGAATGATTCCAAGCTTTGGCCGGTGTTTCAATCCGGCAATTCCGTTTACGACCTCATTGATCGTTCCATCACCGCCGGCAGCCACGATCAAATTGAAGCCAGCGCGGGCAGCTCGTTCAGCTTCATTGCGTGCCGAATTTTCTTCGGGGGTCGTCGCAAAAGCGCTGGTTTCATAACCTGCACGTTCCAAAATATTCAAGATTTCAACAAGATCGCTTTTGATCGCCTCGCGTCCAGATGTCGGATTATAAATAATACGACAACGTTTTTGCATTGTTAATCCCTCTTTCGCCAGCAAATTTTATCTACTCTTTAAGCTTTCCGTTAACAATTTATTAACGACTTTCGGGTTCGCCTTTCCCCGTGTTTGCTTCATAATATTTCCAACTAAGAAGCCAAATGCCCGGTCTTTACCGTTCTTAAAGTCTTCAATCGATTGTTGGTTATTATCAAGCACTTCATCAATGATCGGTTGCAATTTGGCAGGATCTGACAATTGAACCATGCCTTTTTCTTCAACCCATGCTTTTGGTTCAGTGTCATTGGTAATGATTTCCTTAAAGACCTTCTTCGCGATCTTTGATGAGATCGTTCCGTCCTTGATCAATTGGATCATGGTTGCTAAGTGTTCAGGCGTCAATGCCGTGTCGCCAAGTTCAATTTGCTTATCGTTTAAGTAAGCATTCACTTCACCCATCAACCAGTTTGAAGCCAATTTCGGATCGCCGCCATGGGCAACCGTTGCTTCGTAAAAGTCTGACATTTCCTTTGTTTGGGTCAAAACTTTGGCGTCGTAAGCTGGAATGCCCCATTCATTAATGTAGCGTTCCCGCCGCTTATCTGGCATTTCAGGAATTGATTCGCGAACTTCTTCGATCCATTCGTTTGAAATGTGATATGTTGGCAAATCTGGTTCTGGGAAGTAACGGTAATCGTTAGCTTCTTCCTTTGACCGCATTAAAACGGTCGTTCCGGTTGGTTCGTCGAACCGGCGCGTTTCCTGTTCAATTTCGCCGCCTTTAAGCAAAATGCCACGTTGCCGCTTTTCTTCGTATTCAATCCCTTTCCGAACGTGATCAAATGAGTTCAAGTTCTTCATTTCAGTCCGAACACCTGGTTTATCAGAACCGATTGGCCGCACAGAAACGTTAACGTCGGCCCGCATTGAACCTTGTTCCATCTTTACATCTGAAATTCCGGTAAACTTGATGATTTGGCGAAGCCGTGACAAGTATGCGTAAGCTTCATCTGCTGAATGAAGGTCTGGTTTTGAAACAATTTCGATCAACGGAGTTCCCTGACGATTCAAATCAACGTATGAATAACCGTTTGGATTGTGGGTATTCTTCCCTGCATCTTCTTCAACGTGCATTTCTTCGATTCCGATTTTTTTCTTCGTTCCGTCTTCAAGTTCGATTTCCAACCAACCATCATGGGCAATTGGAGTATCTTTTTGGGTAATCTGGTATGCTTTCGGGTTATCCGGATAGAAGTAGTTCTTCCGGTCAAAATGCAAATCCTGTTCAATTTCACAGTTCAAAGCCATTGCAGCCCGCATGCCGTATTCCAAAACACCCTTGTTAACTTCGGGCAAAACTCCTGGATATGCCCAGTCAATTACATTGGTATTTGTGTTCGGTTCAGCCCCGTAAACAACCGGTGCTGGCGAGTAAGCCTTTGACTTTGTTTGCATTTCAATGTGGACTTCAAGTCCAATCGTTGTTTCAAAGTTCATTAATTTTGACCTCCAATCGTTGGAATTTGATTATGAAAATCAGTTGCTTGTTCAAATGCATAACCTGCTTGGTAAAGCGTTTCTTCATCAAACCGCGGTGCAACCAAGTGGATTCCAACTGGTAATCCGTCCTTCGTAAAACTGCCAGGAATTGACATTGCAGGAACGCCGGCCAAGTTCATTGGAATTGTCAATAAATCGTTCATGTACATGGCAATCGGATCATCAGTCTTTTCACCAAAACCAAATGCTGCCGTTGTCGTTGTTGGTCCTAAGATCAAATCATAATCTTTAAAGACATTGTCAAATTCGTTGCAGATCAATGTCCGAACCTTGGTTGCTTTGCCAAAGAATTCATCATACAAGCCTGATGAAAGTGAGAATGTTCCCAGCATGATCCGCCGTTTAACTTCATCGCCAAAGCCTTCTGAACGTGAACGAACATAAACATCTTCAAGGTTCTTAACGTCTTTTGCCCGGAAACCATAGCGAATTCCATCATACCGTTGCAAGTTTGATGAAGCTTCAGAGGTTGCAACAATATAGTAAACTTGAATTCCGTTAAGTGAGTGCGGCAATGAAATTTCATCAACCGTTGCCCCTAAACTTTCAAATGTCTTAATGGCATTTTGAACAGCTTCCCGGACTTCAGGTTGTAAATCAACATCCATGAATTCTTTTGGAACCCCGATGTGCATGCCTTTGATGTCCTTCCCGATTTTTGATGTAAAGTCAGGAACTTCCCGTGGAGAAGTTGTAAAGTCATGCTTATCTTGACCAGCAATTGCGTTTAACATCAACGCATTATCCTTAACGTTCCGGGTCATTGGACCGATTTGGTCAAGACTTGATGAAAAGGCAATCAATCCGTACCGTGATACCCGGCCATATGTTGGCTTAAAGCCGACAACACCGTTAAATGCAGCTGGTTGCCGGATTGAACCACCAGTATCAGAACCTAAAGCAGCGATCAATTCACCTGATGCAACGGCTGCTGCTGGACCACCTGAAGAACCGCCAGGAACCTTCGTTTGATCCCACGCATTTTTTGTTTTCTTAAAAGCTGAAGTTTCCGTTGAACTTCCCATCGCAAATTCATCAAGGTTCAACTTTCCGGCAACGACCATTCCGGCATTTTCAAGCCGTTCAACCGCCGTTGCAGTGTAAATCGGATTAAAGTTTTCAAGCATCTTGCTGGCTGCGGTCGTTGTTAATCCCTTTGTCACCATGTTATCTTTGATTCCAACCGGGATTCCATCTAAAACATTGTCCGCGTCGATTCCCCGTTGATCAATTGCGGCCGCTTGCTTTAATGCTTCGTCCTTGTTCATTGCAAGGAACGCGTCGATTTGCGGTTCGCGCTTCGCAATTCCATCAAATGTTGCTTGCATTAATTCGCTTGCACTCAATTCCTTGTTAACTAACATTTGGTGCAAACTTGTTAAATCATTCTTCAAGTAGTCCATTATTCGTTATCCTCCCCTTCATCAATAATTGCGGGAACTTTGATAAACCCGTCTTCGTGTTCAGGGACATTCTTCATTAATTCATTCCGGTCAACACCTTTTTCAGCAACATCTTCACGCATAATGTTAACTGCGTCTGTAACATTGATTGTTGGCTTAATCCCATCTGTGTTGATCTTACTTAACTGGTGCGACATGTTCATGATGTCTTCTAATTGCTTGGTAAACTTTTCAAGTTCTTGATCAGTGAATTCAAGTTTTGATAAGGAAGCAATTTTTTTAACGTCATCCTTTGTGATTTCCATCATTTTTCCTTCTTTCTAACCTTAAATCATTACTTTTATTTTAGCATATGAAAAAATCTAAATTAGTTTCCGGTGAGAATGTGGCTTTCAAATTTCCCTTCGCCTGCATTCCGTGAAAGGAAGGCTTGGGTTTTACCATCAGATCCTAAAATTTGAATGTCGATCGGAATCTTATTCGGCAAGTAACTTTGAGCAGCCTGAGCAACGTATTGCGTAAAGCTGATAATTTCAGTTTCACTATAGAACTGCGTTGTAATATTCACGTTCATTCCCTTAAGGGTGTTGCCGTCATATTGAGCTTGGGCCGTTACCCCTGCAAGGTTCGGGAAGAAGTTTTGAATCTTGTCCTTAAAGTTTTCAAAACTGTGTTCATCGTTGCTGTTTGGAACCGAATTGGTTGATGTTGCCGGGAAGACCACGTTCTTAATATCAAGGCTCTTCCAGTCGCCAAGTTGCGTTCCGCTGTTGCTTACCGCATATGCATAGAACGATCCGCCGACCAGGCTGTCATTTGGAGCCTGTTCAAACATTGCGATCACGATTGGAATGTTGTTTGGAACCCCGTCAATTTTCCGGACCCGTTCCAAAACCTTTTGGGCGTCTGCCTTTCCTTGCGCAACCATCTTATCGTGCGGAATTGATTGCGTAAAGGTTGGTCCATACTGTTGTTTTTGGTAATAATCTTTTTGGTTCATTCCGATTCCGATCGTCATTCCGGCCAATGTCAATTTACCATTGTTGTTCTTCATGTAATCTTGTTCGCCGATTTGTTGAACATACATTGGATTCCGGTTCGAACCGTTGCCGTTATCAACCGGGTTCAAGCCATCCGGATTATCCTTTGATTGCCGGCCTAACCATTTTTCAACCGTTGACGTGGATAAGTATTGCCCTTCTTGGAAAATATAACTTTGGGTTGAAAAGAACTTCTTTGAAATGTCTGTCATTCCAATATCAAAGTTTTTCAAGTTCAACATGTTGTTGGCATCCTGTTGTACGCCAACTCCGCGCGACTTGCTTACCCGGTACCGGCCGTTTTCAATTACGCCGCGATACTGGTCGCTGTCCGCATCACCTGTAATTTGAAATTTATCTGTCTTCTTTGTCGTTGTCGTATCATTGCTGCCCGAAGACGAGCTGTTATTTGATTTGCCGCATCCTACAAGGAGTAAAGCAGCTAAGCAAATTCCGACAAAGGCTCCTGCTTTTCGTTTCAATCTTCTGCCTCCATTTGTTCCATAAAGGTTGCTTCATTGATAATTTTAACATTTAATTGCTGTGCTTTGGTAAGTTTGCTTCCAGCATCGTGCCCCGCAATCAGTAAATCCGTTTTTCCGGAAACACTGCCGGTTACTTTCGCTCCATGCGCTTCAAGCCATTTCTTCGCATCTGCCCGTTTCAAATGATCTAACGTTCCTGTCAAAACGACCCGGAGTCCATTGAACGAACTTTCTGCGGCCGCCGCAGCCTGTTCTTCTTCAGATTGGCCGAGAAATTCCATGTTGACTCCTGCTTGAACAAGCTCTTCAAGCAACTCATCAACTTGCGGATTTTGGAAATATGTAACCACGCTTTCCGCAATGGTCTGTCCCACCGTTTTGATTGCTGCGATTTCATCGACCGTTGCCTTTTTAACCGCATTCATCGTCTTAAAATGCTGAGCGATCAGGCGGGCTGCTTTCGCTCCGACGTGCCGAATTCCTAACCCAAATAACAACCGTTCTAACGAATTGTGCCGGCTGTTATCGATGGCCGTCAGTAAATTATTGGCTGACTTATCCTTAAATTTATCAAGTTGCAGCAATTCTTCAAAGTTAAGTTGATATAGATCGGCCACATCCTGAACCATTTTTCGTTCATACAACTGGGCAATGATTTTGGTTCCCAGTCCTTGAATATCCATTGCGTTTCGGGAAGCAAAGTGGGTCAAGCTTTCCTTCACCAACGCTGGACACTTCGGATTAATACACCGTAATGCCACTTCATCATCGAGATGAACAAGTGGTGCATGACATTCCGGACATTCGGTTGGAATCGAATATGGTTGCGAATCTGCCGGCCGTTTTTTCAAAACAACGGTTGCCACTTCTGGAATAATATCTCCGGCTTTAAACAACTTCACGGTATCGCCGATGCGAATATCCTTTTCTTTAATATAATCCGGATTATGAAGGGAAGCCCGACTGACCGTTGTTCCGGCTAATTGAACCGGATCCATCACGGCCGTTGGGGTAACAACTCCCGTTCGGCCGACCGTCCATTCGATCTGGTGAACGACGGTTTCCTGCTCATCCGGTGGGAATTTATACGCGATTGCCCACCGTGGAACCTTCACAGTATTGCCCACTTCTTCATGCACCTTAAACGGATTTGCTTTAATTACGATGCCGTCAATATCATACGGCAACGATGCCCGCTTTTGCTGATACTCATCAATGTAGGCCCGAATCTCATCCATATTATGCGCAACTTGATAGTCAGGATTCACCTTAAAGCCCCACGAGCGCATCTTTTCAAGGGCTTCGCTTTGCGTCGTAACGCCAAATTTTTCTGGTTCCATCAAATAATAAATAAACGTGCTTAATTTTCGCTCAGCGGTAATCCGGCTATCAAGCTGCCGTAATGATCCGGCAGCCGCATTCCGGGCATTGGCGAAAATCTGTTTTCCCTGTTCTTCTTGCCGCTGATTAAGTTCAACAAATGATGCTTTCGGCATGTAACATTCGCCCCGAACTTCAACGTCAACGGGCTCGGACAATTCAAGCGGGATTGCATTGATTGTCTTCAAATTTTGAGTAATGTCTTCGCCGATTTGGCCATTGCCGCGGGTCGATCCTTGAACAAATTTGCCATTGCGGTAAACAAGAGAGATTGCTAACCCATCGATCTTTAATTCACAATTGTAATCAATTTGCTGATGAACCGTTTGATCAAGGTTAACAACAAAATCCGCGAGTTCTTCCTTTGAAAAAACATCGCCTAACGAAAGCATCGGAATTTCATGTCCAATCTTTTCAAATCCTGTTAAAACTTGGCCTCCGACCCGTTGCGTTGGCGAATCCGGCGTGATCATTTCCGGATGGGCCTTTTCCAATTTCACTAATTCCTGGTATTTCTGATCGTAAACATCATCCGGAACACTCGGCTTATCAAGTGAATAATATTCACGGGACCACGTATTCAATTGTGACCGCAACTCATCAAATTGCTGCTGAAGTTTTTCGTTTGCCACCAACTTCACCCTCTTTATTTCTTCGTAATCGGTGCAAAGGCTGCCAATAAGCGCTTAATTCCTTGATCCTTGAATGCGATATCAAGTTCCATATCTTCACCGCTGCCGGTCACCTTTACAACCGTCCCTTCACCCCAGGCCTTATGTTGAACCTTATCACCAACTTTCCAGCTCTTCTTATCTGCGCCGGTTCCTTGAGGCCGATCAACCGTTCCTGCTGGTTTCCGGTAAACCGGTGTTTTCCGGGCAAACGGTGCATTCGTCCGTCGCACTGCTGAGTTTCCGGAACTAATATAATTTGCCCCTTCATTTTCAGAATGCAATAAATTATCGCCAATTTCGGTAATAAAGCGTGAAGCAGCATTAATTTGCCGTTTTCCGTATAACATTCGTGACAAGGCATTCGTGATGTATAACTCCTGCTGAGCCCGCGTAATTCCAACGTACGCAAGCCGGCGCTCTTCTTCTAATTCATCTTCATCCATTTGGGCCCGTGAAAGCGGAAAGATTCCTTCTTCCATTCCCATTAAAAAAACAACTGGGAATTCAAGTCCCTTGGCTGCATGCAACGTCATTAACGTCACTTCGTTTGAATCATCAACATCATCCTGATCAGATACCAAGGCTAAATCGGCAAGGAAATCTGCAAACGGATCACTTTCCTCGTCTTCAGGTTGCCACTGAGCATCAAACTGTTTCGTAACCGTTAAGAATTCATCCAAGTTTTCAAGCCGGCTTTGATTTTCAAGCGACTTGGTCTTCTCTAATTCTGTCCTGTAACCGGTCATTTCAAGAATATCTTCCGTCAGTTCCGTAACGTTTTCTTTTTCTTCAAGATCATGCAATTTGCGAATAAGGTGGGCGAACTTTTGGAGTTCATTCACCGCTTTACCCTTAATTTCAGTCAACGCCACGTTTTCGGCAGCTTCTTCAAGTGAAATTCCGTGAAAATCAGCAAAATCTTGAAGTTTTTGCATGCTGGTTGCCCCAATTCCCCGTTTCGGCGAATTAACGACCCGTTCAAAACTCAATGAGTCTTGTGGATTCGTTGCCAGCCGTAAATATGCTAAAACATCAAGAATTTCTTTCCGTTCGTAGAATTTATGGGCACCAACTAACTTGTAAGGAATGTTAGCTTTCACAAATGTTTCTTCGATTTTCCGTGATTGCGCGTTTGTCCGGTATAAAATCGCAAAATCACGGTATTGCCGCCCTTTTTGCTGCATTTGTTCTTTAATTGCCTTAACCACAAAATAGGCTTCATCGCTATCGGTATTGCCCCGGTAATAATGAATCTTTTCGCCCTGAGCATTTTCTGTCCACAATGTCTTGGCTTTCCGGTTAACGTTATTTTCAATTACCTTATTTGCCGCTTCCAAAATGGTTTTCGTTGACCGGTAATTTTGTTCCAGCTTAATAACCGTTGCATCCGGATAATCCTTTTCAAAGTTCAAAATATTTTCCATGTTAGCACCGCGCCAGCCGTAAATACTCTGGTCGGCATCCCCAACAACGCATAAATTACGGTTAGCCTTAGCTAACATGTTAACTAATTCATACTGGGCTTCATTTGTATCCTGGTATTCATCAACGTGAATGTACTTGAATTTCCGTTGATAAAATTCAAGAACCGCTGGGGCTTCCTTAAACAGGTCGATCGTCTTCATAATCAAATCATCAAAGTCCATCGCTTGATCCTGTTGCAACCGGTCTTGGTATTCAACATATGCCTTTGCCACAAGGTCTTCGAACATTCCGCTTGCTTGTTCTTGGTACTGTTCTGGAGTCAATAAATCGTTTTTGGCGTTTGAAATGGCGCTTAAAATTGCCCGCGGATTATACTTTTTCGGATCAATGTTTAAATCTGCCATAATATGCTTCATCAGCGTCCGTTGCTCGCTTGAGCTGGCAATCGTGAAGCCGCGATTATAACCGATTTTTTCACCATCGCGCCGTAAAATCCGAACACAAAGGGCATGGATCGTTGATACCCAAATTTCTTCCGCACCTTCACCAATCAATTTATCGATTCGTTCCCGCATTTCACGGGCCGCTTTATTAGTAAAGGTAATCGCAAGGATGTTCCAGGGGTTAATGCCCTTTTCTTCGATCAAGTAGGCCACCCGGTGAGTCAATACCCGGGTCTTCCCGCTTCCTGCACCGGCCATTACCAGCAACGGTCCTTCCGTTGTTTGAACGGCTTCTGCTTGTTTATCGTTCATCTTTGCTAATAAATCCATCACAGCCAATTCATTTCCTCCTATGCAAGCTACAATCAAGTTTTATTATATCAAAATCAGGCTTACTTTTTAAGGTAAAAAAGACAAAGAGACTGGCGTCTAAAGCAATCGGTTTCGCCAATTTACTTTAGATGTTCAGCCTCTTTAATTTACTTAAAATCCTAAATTTTGTTATCCCAAATTCCAGTTGATTCAACCTGTTCGCGCACAGTTTCAATCGTTGGTCCTAATGCCAGCAAATACCCTTCCGTATCATGCACCCGCATTGAAAGGGGATAACGGAAGAAGTTGTAATACCAGTTATCCTTAAGAACCCACTGTGTCCGTAAGTCATCCTGGTCATGACTTTCAATCGTGATTGCCACTGTCGGTTCCATCAGTTCGGTCTTCACAAGCGGCATTTGAGCTAAAGCACGCAAATGCTGTTCAAACATCGTAACGTTCGTTGCTTTATCAAACACATAACCGCTCGCATGTAATCCCGGAACGACCCGCTTAACGTAAATTGCACCACTTTCAGTCAGGAAGAAGGCAATTTCCATCGTACCGACATAGTTTAAACTCTTCGCGATTTTATCAGCCAACCGGCGAACCTCTGCTTCAACGTCATTACTGATCATTGCTGGGACCAGTGATTCATGAAGAACATGATCATGATAGATGTTTTCAATTACCGGGAAGAAATTGACCGTTCCCTTCGCATCCTTTGTCAAAACCACTGATAATTCCTTGGTATATGGAATCCACGATTCAAGGATGTACGTTCCCATGTCGATAATATCCGCACACTTGGCAATATCCGATTGTTTGCGAATAATTTGTTGATGAGCCTTTCCAAGTCCCTTTTGAATTGGCTTCAAGACACATGGATAACCAATTGACGTTACAGCTTGGTAAACATCATCAAGGTTAACGATCGTTGCATACGGGGCAATATTAACGTTCAATTGTTCAAAAAATGCCCGTTCAAGCAGCCGGTCTTGCATGTATTCCAATGCATCGGTCCCCTGCGGAACTGATGTATATTGGGCAATGTACTTAATCACTTCTGAATTGACATGTTCTGATTCATACGTCACAACATCGCACCGTTGAGCAAAACTTTGAAGCTTTAATTTATCGTTCATTTTGCCAACGATTCGAACATCGGCTTCTGCCAAAGTCGGACTTTCTTCATATCGGCTGTATGCCACAACCTTATATCCCATTTTTTTGGCAGCCCGCGCTAACATAATTCCGTTTGGACTATCGCCAATGATTCCCAATGTACTTCCAGGAAAAAGCGTTTTTGTCATTTTCCTCACTACTCTCCATTCAAACCTATATAATTTCGATTTCCAATTATTAGTTTATCAATAACTAATCATATCATTTTTAATGATACCATAATTGCAACTTTGAATATTATAAATTTCCTTTAGATTTTAACCATTATCGTACTGATATAACTTATATTTTTGAATAATTGCGATCAGCTTTTGGGCATAGTTGGGGTCAGTTGCATACCCGTTCGCCTGCAAAGCTTCCGCGGCACTTTCGTAATTCGGTGCATTCACGACTTGCTCATAGTGATTTTGATCACCTTCAAGCCCACCAACCAGCAACTTAGTATGTGCCGCAATCGAAGCCGCCCACGATGGATAAACCGCAAAGCTGGCTTTGACCGTGATCCATTGGCCATTTACATACTCTTTGGTCGTCATCATCGCGCTGTTCGTTCCGGTTCCCTTGACTCCAAAAAGATTATTATACTTTTGCGAAAGTTCGCTTTGACCCCAATCTGATTCTAATGCGGCTTGCGCAATCGTAATGCTTGCAAGCACATGACTTTGGCGTTGTTCGCTTTCCGCAATTGGCGCAACCTTTTGAATAAAGTTCAGTTTGACCTGTTCGCTTTGGGGAATTGCTGCCTGACTTTGCCGAATTTCGCGTCCGCCCCACCGAATAGCTTGAATTGACATCATCAATCCAAGGATAACGATCAAAACGACGTCGGTGATTTTTAAATGCCGTTGTCTTAAAAAACGGTTTAATTTTCTCTTCATTTTTTCAACCCTCAAGCATGCTTCTTCAAAACCTTTAATAACGCGGTGGCAATTAACGGAACTGTTACCGTTGCTAACAGCATTTCCGGAATTCCGTTCGTTCCCACTACCCCCAACAAATACGGAAGAAGCTGACGAACATCGACCGCATACAATCGCGGTGCTTGATTATGATAAAAAAGATAAATTTGGCCAAGGACCAGTAAGGTATTGGTCATACTTCCCGCCATTGCCGCCACCACCATTGATTTTCGGATTGAAAAATGCCTTTTCAACCATAAAAAGCCATATCCCGCAACCGTTCCAACTAAAATTCGGGGAAGGACGGAAATCAACGGATTCGTAAAGCAAATAACTGCCAGCGGACTTGTCGGCCAAATAAACGCCCGGATAAAGGTGATCATTCCCCAAATTCCGCCAACGGTCATTCCTTGAACGGGGCCTAAAACAATTGCTGCAACAATTACCGTAATATGGATCAGCGTAATACTTAACGGTCCGATTGGAATGTTCCCCAAAACTGGAACCAAATTTTGGACGATCACGATCGTTCCAAAAAGCGCTAATAATGTATTTCGCCGTAATTTTTGACGCGGATCAAGCACGCGATCACTCCCTGATAATTATTACCGCTGATTATAACTTAAAAGAAAAAGCCGTGCAATTGCACAGCCTTTTCAAACTCTTTCTCATCTTAAACCCGTAATAAACTAGATAAATTGTAAGATTCCCATCAATACTGGAACAACCACAATGAATAATACCGTACTCATAACAACGACGTTTGTTGCGTATTCAACATCGCCGTGGGCTTCGCCAGCCAATACCGGCAATACGGCTAACATTGGTGTTGCTGATTGAACGATCAATGTTTGTTGCATCAAGCGTGGTAAATCAAAGTGAAGAATTGGTGCTCCGAACTTGATCAAAAGAATCAATACAAGTGGTGATAATACGAACCGGCCAAGTAAGGCAATGATCGAATCACGGTCAAACTTGAAGTTCTTTAAACCGGCATCGCATAAAACAACCCCGATGTAAATCAATGATAATGGGGTTACCAAGTTACCTACATAACCAAGTGTTTGGAACAAGAAGTCCGGCTTGCTGCTTGGTAAACCAAGGAGTAACCAGATAATAGCAACAACGAATCCAACAAGCGGCATTGGTAACAGTTTTTGCAAACTGATCTTGTGCTTCTTCTTGCTGTCTTTATCAGCCGTTGGATCATCATTGTAGATCAAGAAGACCCCAAAGGCCCATGTTGAAACCGTATTGATTACGTAGTAGATCAAGAAGTCAGCCATTGACTTTGTTCCGAATAAAGCCATGTTTAATGGCATTCCGATAAAGATCGTGTTGGCGTTGACGATCGCGTTCATCATGATTCCGCGCCGGCCTGGACGAACCTTTAAGACCTTAACAACGAGCCATGCGATTAAGTATCCAATAATTACACCTAAAGCTGGGAAAATCAATCCCTTTCCCAAGCCTACTAAACTTGACCGCGTCAAGTGTTTTTGAACAGATACGAAAATTGAAGCTGGCAAAGCGATCTTCGTAATTAAACCTGAAATACTCTTTGCGAAATCATCGCCAAACCATCTAAATTTCCGAAGTAAAAATCCAAGTGCCATAATCAAAACGATTACGACAATACTTGATACTGAAGTTAAAAATACAGACATCCCTCTTACGCTCCTCTATAAATTCGCTTACTTATCTTTTTATTAATATTTCGGTTCCCACTTCATATCAGCAACTGCTTTGTGAGCATCTGATACACCAGCGATGCCTTGATCAATTGCACTTTGAGCAACTGTTTCAGCAACTGTTTGGGTAAATTCAGTCAACTTAGCAACTGGTGGTAATACTGGGGCCCCTGGTTGGCTTGCGTCAACAATTCCGCCTAACGCGTGGGCAGCAGCGGCAAGCATCTTTTCGTTCACAATCTTTGCCTTAGCAGCGATTGAACCGAAACCAACCCCTGGGTATACCAAAGCGTTGTTTGCTTGACCGATCGTGTATGTGACACCGTCGTATTCAACAGGATCTGAAGGAATTCCGGTTGCAACTAATGCCCGGCCGTCTGTCCACTTGATCAAGTCTTCAGCCTTAGCTTCCAATAACTTCGTTGGGTTTGAAATTGGGAAGATGATTGGCCGTTCTGTGTGGGCAGCCATTTCTTTAACAATTGATTCTGTAAAGGCACCTGGTTGCTTTGAAGTTCCGATCATAACGGTTGGGTGAACAGCCTTCACGATGGCTTCAAGGCTAGTTAATTCGTCGGCATTATCAAATTCACTGCGTTGACGAACAAATGGCTTTTGAGCTTGTGTCAAGCCTTCTGTGTCTTCAAACAATAATCCTTGCTTGTCAACCAAGTAGAAGTGTTTCTTTGCTTCCTCTTCGCTCATTCCGTTACGAACTAATTCGTCGCACATCATTTGAGCAATTCCGCATCCGGCAGTTCCGGCACCAAATGTCAAGAAGATTTGATCTTCAAGTTTTTCCTTTGAAATGTTCAAAGCTCCAAGAACACCTGCTAAGCAGATAATTCCGGTTCCTTGAATATCATCGTTAAATACCGGAATTTCATTTTGATACTTTTGTAAGATAACATCGGCGTTTGAACGACCAAAGTCTTCGAAGTGGATCAAAACGTCTGGGAATAACTTCCGAGCTGATTCAACGAACTTATCAACCATTTCATAGTACTTGTCACCGTAGATCCGCTTGTGGTGGTTACCTAAGTACAATGGATCGTTTAATAATTCTTCATTATCTGTTCCGGCATCCAATGAAACTGGCAATACGTTGCGGGGATCAATTCCAGAAGCAGCTGTGTAAACCATTAATTTACCAATTGAAATATCTGCGCCTTGAGTACCCCAGTCGCCGATTCCAAGAATTGCTTCAGCATCTGAAACAACGATCAACTTGATGTCGCGGCCTTCTGCAGCGTTCTTCAATGTGTCTTCAATATCATCTTGAGCATCGATTGAAATAAATGCAGCGTCTTGTGGTTGAACAAAGACGTGGCTGTAATTTTCAATTGAGTCTGCGATTACCGGATCATAAACGATTGGCATGAATTCAACCAAGTGCTTGCTCATCAAGTAGTAGAACAATGTCCGGTTTGTGTTGAAGATTTCCATTAAGAACTTCCGCTTTTCAAAGTTGTTTGGCTTTGATTGGTAGTGTTCGTACGTTTGCTTTGCTTGGTCTTCAATTGATTGAACACCGATTGGCAACATTCCGACCAAACCATATTCTTTCCGTTCTTCGTTTGTAAATGCAGTTCCTTTATTTAAGAAAGGATCTCTTAAAACGTCAATTCCACGTTTCATATCTTAACGCCTCTTCTTTTCCTTTAATGTTTACTCCTGCATTTTAGTTTTTCTTAATATTCATAGTCAAATTCATGTGCTATTATAAATAGTATTTATATGAAAAATTAAATCATTGATAAATCAGGTGATTAGCATGAACATCAAAGATATTGAATATTTTAATGAATTGATGACGACTAAAAATTTTTCAATTGTTGCCCAAAATTTTAATGTCAGTCAGCCAACGATTACGATGGCCATCAAACGCTTAGAAGAAGAATTCAACACAAAGTTCTTTATCCGCAACAAATCGCATAAGGAATTGATCGTAACTGATTCCGGAAAACAATTCTATGAACATAGTAAACACATTATGCAAGAGCTGAAAGTCGCTTCCAAAGAAATTCGCGACGCTGACGAACAAAAAATCATTTTCGGCCTTCCGCCAATTATCGGAACATATTATTTTCCGCCGATTACGCCTGAGCTGCTTCGCAACGGTCTGCTTGATGACCTTACGATCGTCAGTCGCGGATCAAGTTTCTGCCGAAAAATGCTTTTAAACGGTGACCTTGATATTGCGCTGCTTGGATCAAACTATCCGTTAAAGGAACCGAATTTAATTACCGAAACCTTCGCCCGTTCCCCATATAAAATCATCGTTGGGGACGACCACCCATGGGCCAACCGGCAATCCGTCAGCATTGAAGAACTTCGTGGTCAACGCTTTATTTCGCAAAATGAAAGTTTCGTCCAACACCGCGCATTAAAAAAAATGGCCCGGCTTGGCCATTTTCGATTAAACATTGTTTGTCAAACAGATAACGTTAACATTTTAAAAGCCCTTGTTGCCGAAAATATCGGCATTAGTCTCCAAACGGCCATTTCCATTAATCCCGATGATCATTTGCATGCGATCGATATTGAAGCGGAAGATTTTCCAACCTTTAACATGTCGATTGCTTATCATGCACGCCACTACTTAACTGATAAACAGCAAAAAGTACTTGATATTTTACGAAAATCAATTTAATCCTTACTTGATTGAATTCCTGCTTGGCGGCCAAAAACAATTGTTTCAGCAATCGAATTCCCGCCGACCCGGTTGTTTCCATGCAATCCGCCGGCAACTTCGCCAGCTGCAAATAATCCGGGAATAACATTGCCGTTTTCATCTAAAACGCGGGTTTCCTTATCAATATGGATTCCACCCATTGTATAATGGACGGCCGGAGCAACATGAATTGCATAAAACGGGGCCGCATCAAGCGTGCGCATTCCTGTATGACGTCCAAACTGGGCGTCTTTTTGATTTTCAACCGCAGCATTCCATTCAGTGACCGTTTCATCAAATTGATGCGGATCAACGTTGATTTGATCAGCCAGTTCAGCTAACGTATCGGCTTGTTCAACCAATCCGACACTTTGATAGAACCCGAGGGCTTTGACCCGTTGAAAAACCTTTTGATCTAAAATCAGGTACGCATGTCCGGTTGGTTGAGCAATAATTGCGTTTGAAACCTTTTTCCGGGTATCAAGTTCATTAACAAACCGCTTGCCGGCATTGTTTACTAAAATTGCGCCTTCACCGCGGACCGTTTCCCCAATCAAGTACGTGTGCGGGTTATCTTGCTGAACGGTTGGATGAATCTGAACTAAATTAAGCTGAACCAACTGCGCTCCAAGGTTCTGGGCTAATTTTAAGCCGTCTCCCGTTGCCCCATCTTGATTCGTTGTCTTAAAGTTAGCGTATTGCGGCGCATACCGCTTGATCAATTCTTTGGAAGCCCCGAATCCCCCGGTGGCGAGAATCACTTTGCGGCATTCAAGGTGAATTTGAGCTCCATTTTGAATAACCGTTAATTGAAATCCCGTTGCGGTTCGTTGTAAATCCGTAACCTTACAATCCGTCCGAATTTCGATTCCAGCATTTTCAACCGCAGCGGCGAGTTTCTTTACAAGATAAGCCCCAATCGGTGAAGTATCCGTTGGCCGGTGAGTTCGGGCTAAACTCATTCCCCCAAGCGTTGTCAGGTCTCCCAGATCGACATCATACTGTTTAAGCCATTCGATCGCCCCATTCGTATGGGTTGTAAAGTATTGCAACAATTGAGGGTCATTCATTTTACCGCCCGCCTGGAACGTTTCATTATAGAACTGTTCTGAACTATCAATGATCCCATTTTTAAGTTGTAAATCAGTTTCGGCGGCATTCATTCCCGAAGATGCGCGCATTGAATTGCCGCCAATTCGCGGCATTTTTTCTAAAATCATTACTTCTTTACCAATTTCGTGAGCTTGCAATGCCGCGGTCAATCCGGCACACCCAGCACCAATCACGATCGTTTCAACCTGATTTTTCATTTCAATTCCTCCTTAAAATACAACAAAACGGCAATAGAACTGACGTCGCCGCCAGCTCCATTGCCGTTATTTTAATTTTCATTATTTTCGTCGATCACATCAAGTGCCCGTTCAAGCACCCGTTTGAAAATTGCCAAGTCTGAAGGTGAAACCTTCTTTTCAAGGCCATCTTGCAGCCGTTGCCAAAATTCAGTATTATTATCCATCATTTCGACGTACTTCTTTGTAACTGTAAGGTGATATACCCGCCGATCTTGCTGATCAACTTTCTTTTCAATCAAACCAAGCCGCATTAACTTCTTAATGTGGTAATTTGTATTGGGAGTTGATTGATTTAACATCTTTGAAACCGCGCCAATCGTTGTGTTATTGGCTTGATTGATGGCTTCAAGGTAGTACATATCAATTGCGCCCAACTTTTCAAACTCTTTGTATTGGTTTAAGTGATTGTGAAGTTGAACCTTTTGCAACAGATCGATCATTGTCTTTTGCATTGATAACATAATTTAACACTTCCCACCTATTCTTATTCTCTCTTAAGTAACCATTATACGTCGGGGCCTAACCCTTTGTAAATAAACAAAATGATTGCCGAGACTGGACAGCCACTTAAAAAATCTTTGAAACGTTTTAACAAAAAATCTGGTAACGATCAGTTTCAGGAACCGCTAACCCTAACCCTTAACGGTTGCATCTGCTTATCGTTAAATAATATTTCGCTTCCTTTCACTTATTCCTTCCACTGGGAACATGATAAACAATTACACTCCAATTTAGTTGGTGCATTCCTTAACTTCATTTTTAGTGTTTCCTGCAAACGCAAAATGTCATCTTGTGTCAGCGGAACCTCCTTAATCACTTCATCAAGGGTCCTACCCACGTGCATCTGACAGATCTTCCCCACAGAATCCATCAATTGATGTTCGATTGTCTCCTGCTCAGGGACATTCGGATAATACGTGAATGCTCGTCCATTCTTTTCAATCCGGACAATCTTTTTATCTGCAAGCCGGCGCAGCAAAGTTTTAACAGTTGCTGGTTTCCACTGAAACTTTGCAGAAAGCAATTCGGTCAATTGGCGGCTAGTTGCACTTTTTAACGTCCATAACAGTCGCATAATCTCCCATTCAGCATTACTAATTTCAACTTTCGCTGGCATGCTTAACTACCCTTCTTTGTCCTAGCTTTTTTATCTTAAATTTTACAATATAAGTCAACGGTTTGTAAACGATAACGTTCGCCAATTTTAAAGATTCTTAAGGCTTAAAATCAACCAAAATTGATCTAACATAGTATAATATAAATGTAATCGTTAACAACATTTTTGGGAGGGATTAATATGATCAAAAGCAAAGCTGTAATGATCGGTGCTGGAATTGCCAATATGGCTGCAGCAGTCTACTTAATTCAAGAAGGCCACTGGAACCCAGAAGACATTACGTTCTACGCACTCGATAAACACGGTTCAAATGACGGTTCAACCGCATCAGAAGCCGCAACTGAATATTGGAATAAAAACCATCCAATGGAAAACACGAAAGGATTTATTGCACGGGGCGGTCGGATGTTAAACTACCGGACATACGTCGATTTGATGGATCTGCTTGACCGGATTCCATCAGTTACGGAACCCGGAATGACTGCCGCTGAAGATACCCGTGACTTTGATGCTAAGCACCGGACATACGATGTTGCTCGGCTTCTTCAAGGCGGCAAAGGCATCGTTGATGGTCACAAATTAGGATTGAACAATACTGACCGGTTATTACTGACCAAATTGATCTTGATGCGCGACGATGAAGAAACAAAACTCGATAACGTTTCAATTGCAGAATACTTCAAGGATGATCCCCACATTTTCCAAACCAACTTCTGGTATATGTGGGAAACGACCTTTGCATTCCGGACCCAATCATCTGCTCAAGAATTACGGCGTTATATGCACCAAATGATTTACGAATTTACCCAAATCGAACACTTAGTCGGGGTCAACCGGACACGGTACAACCAGTTTGAAAGTATCATGCTTCCATTGATCAAATACCTTGAAGGTGCAGGATGCAAATTCGTAATGAACCGGCGGGTAACGGCCTTTGAATTTAAGGACACCAAAATGCAAGATGAAATTACGGTTACCGGATTGAAGATGTTAAATACTGACAGCGGCCTTGAAGAACACGTTGCCATTGATGATGAAACGGCCGTCTTCTTTACCAACGGTTCAATTACTGATTCCGCAACGTTGGGCGACTATAATACACCTGCCCCTGAAAACCCAGATTACGGTGCCGCTTCATCGCTTTGGAAACAAGCAACTGAACACTTCTATAACCTTGGGAATCCAGATAAATTCTTTGCTGACCGGGATGCATCCGAATGGGTAAGCTTCACCTTGACGACAAAGGATCATACCCTGATCAATGAAATTACCCGGATCACGAACCAAGTTCCTGGAAATGCGTTGAATTCGTTTATTTCAACCGAACCAATTACGCCATTAGGTCAAAAAGACGTTAACATGTCGATCGTTGTTCACCACCAACCGCACTTCACGACGCAAAAGCCAAATGAAACGGTTATTTGGGGTTACTTCTTGTACCCACGGCGCGAAGGTGAATTCGTTCACAAGCAATACATCAAGATGACCGGGAAGGAAATGCTTGAAGAATTACTTGGTCAACTTTCAAAAGTCGATCCTGGTCCAACAAACATCATGAAGAAGAAGGATCAAATTCTCGGAAGTGTTATCAATTGTATCCCAGTATACATGCCATACGCTTCCGCCCTCTTCAACAACCGGGCAAAGGCTGACCGGCCAAAGGTAATTCCGGACTTTTCAACGAACCTGGCATTCACCGGTGAATTTGTCGAACAACCATATCAAATGATCTTTACCGAAGAAAGTGCCGTTCGGTCTGGCGAAATTGCCGCCTTCCACTTTGCCGGTGTTCCAGACTCGAAACTGGTTAAGACTCCGCGGTATGACCATGATCCGGTAACCTTGATGAAGGCTGCAAAGCGAATGTTTGATTAATTTAAATTCGATTATGCGAATCTCGCGAATAGGCTGTGACGTAAATCGCAGCCTTTTTTTATATTCGCATAATCGGGTTCCAAAACAAACGAGCTGAGTGGAAGTTCGAAAACCTCCGAATCTATGCTGCGCGATTCGTTCGCTTTTCTGCTTCCACCACGCTCGTTTTTAACGTTTTGTCACACCTTCCTATTTTTTACTTTTTTATTAAGTCCAATCATTCCCCTCGCTTTTTACTGTCAATTCAGGTAAACTGTCATTACTTAAAGTGCGAAAGGATCTTTATGAACACAACAATTATTGATTTCATTAGTAATTACGGCTATTTGGCCGTCGCAATTTTAATTGCCGTTGAAAATATTTTTCCGCCGATTCCATCTGAAATTATTCTAACTTTCAGTGGGTTCTTATCAATTTCAGCCCATTTAAATCTTGGCGGCCTGATCATTGCATCAACAATCGGAGCGTTAGTAGGCGCAATCGTCCTTTACCTTTTAGGCAAGCTGATCTCGTTTGAAAAACTCGAACGGTTGATCACCGGTAAATGGGGGAAAATTCTTCATTTTAAAATGGAACACCTTGAGAAAGCCCAACGGTTCTTCGAACGTCATGGCAGTTCCACTGCTTTTTGGGGCAGATTTTTGCCCGTTGTTCGCAGCTTGATCTCTGTTCCCGCTGGAATGGCTGAATTTCCAATTAAACGCTTTTTAATTTTTACCGCCGGCGGTTCGTTGATCTGGAACGCCGTTTTGATTGTCGTCGGTCGATTGGCCGGGGCGTCCTGGGAACGTTTCTCCGTTTTAATTGAAAAATACAGTTTTGTCCTTCTCGCCGTTGTAGTTCTGATCGGCGGAAGCGGATATTTGATCTATCGCATAAAAATGAAAAGGAGCACGAAATGACAACATGCGCAAAGAAAACCTGCTGGTTAATTGGAGCCATTTTCTTCTTTATTCTGGGAGTTATTGGAATCATCCTACCAGTTATTCCGCAAATTCCATTTTTGATCATCGCCTTTTTCTGTCTATCAAAAGGCGCGCCGAAAGTTCATCACTGGATTCGGACCCGGAATTTTTATCGGAAATACGTTTTAAAGTTTGAACGTAAATGCACCCAAATAGCGGCGCAGCATCCTTTTTTACAACGAATTGCGCGCCATTTTCATCATTAATCACTTTAACTTCAACTAAGATTGTGACATCAGTCGCAATCTTTTTGCATTATTTGACCATGATTAATTTGCGAATTATTTTTTACATTACAAGAAAATGACAATTCGTAAAAAACACCGAAATAGTTTTCAAAAATGGTATTATATTCGTTATAATACCTTTTGTTTAATTAATTTAAATATAAGTAATTAATGCAATTATTCTTTTATCCATAAGGAGGAAAACAACTTTGTTAAAGAAATATGGCAAAGAATACTTCTTAGGAGCAATTATTACCTTAGGGATCGTTTATGGCGATATCGGGACATCCCCGTTATATGTTATGAACGCCTTGATTGGTGATCAGGGCGGTGTTTCCCGGGTAACTCCTAACTATATTATTGGCTGTTTGTCATTAATTTTTTGGACATTAATGATCATCACGACGATCAAATACGTTGTGATTGCCATGCGCGCCGATAACCACGGTGAAGGTGGAATTTTTGCCCTTTATGCATTGGTCAAAAAGCGGGCAAAATGGCTGATCATCCCGGCGTTGATCGGTGGGGCGGCAATTCTGGCAGACGGAACATTGACCCCCGCTGTTACGGTCACAACGGCGATCGAAGGGTTAAAAGGATTCAAGTTTGGAAATCTCATTCCGGTCTCGAACCAAAATGACGTTGTCTTCATCACGATTGCCATCTTGCTGGTCCTGTTCCTTGTCCAGCGACTAGGGACCAGCTCGATCGGAAAAACTTTCGGGGTCGTCATGGTCTTTTGGTTCGGCTTTCTGGCCGTTTTCGGGTTTGCCAATATGTGCAAGGACTTAACCGTTTTACGCGCATTGAACCCAATTTACGGCTTGCAAGTCCTTTTCAGTCCGCATAACAAAATGGGAATCTTCATTTTAGGAAGTATTTTCCTGGCAACGACTGGGGCTGAAGCCTTGTATTCTGACATGGGACACGTTGGCCGGCGAAACATCTACATTACCTGGCCATTCGTTTACCTATCATTGATTTTGAACTACTTCGGTCAAGGGGCTTGGATCATTCACCAAATCAAACACCAAACCGTAACGTCAAACATCAATCCGTTTTACGATATGCTTCCGCACTCGGTTTACCTTGTCGGGGTTATCATTGCAACTTTGGCCGCGATTATCGCTTCTCAAGCTTTGATCACCGGGTCATACACCCTAGTTGAAGAAGCAATCGGATTGAAGATCTTACCACGATTAAAGGTTTACCATCCAAACGTGTTGAAGGGTCAGATCTACATCGGAGTTGTTAACTGGATTCTGTGTGTGATCACTTTAAGTGTTGTCTTCTTCTTCAGAACATCTGAACACATGGAAGCCGCTTATGGATTGGCAATCACGTTGACAATGCTGATGACGACGTTCCTGTTATTCGAATACATTCGCGGCCGGTGGTCAACGCCGCTTGCGCTAACGTGTCTGCTGTTCTTTGGCACGATTGAAACGATCTTCTTCATTTCAAGTTTAGTCAAGTTCGTTCATGGTGGTTACGTTACAGCATTAATTACCGCTGTTTTGATCTTCATTATGGTAATTTGGTACTACGGTAATCGTGTTCGGGACGATTTAATGGACGCTACCGAAGAAGTTTGCCTGGACGATTACGTTGATCAATTAGTTGCCCTTTCACAAGACGAAAGTATTCCATTGTACATGAGCAACTTAGTCATGTTAGCCAAGGTTAAACCCAACCATAAAGTTAAACGGGAGATTCTGTATTCAATTTTGGATAAGCAACCTAAACGGGCAAAGGTTTACTGGTTCGTAACTGTCAACACGACCAACGAACCGTATACAAACTACTACACCGTTGATATGATGGGAACCCGGAACGTTGTTAACTTGCAGCTTTACCTTGGATTCAAGTCAAATCACAGTTTGAACCTTTACTTACGGCAAATCGTTAATGACTTGATGGATCAAGGAGTTATCGACGAACAGCCGCAAGAATACACCACTACACCTGGACGGAAGGTCGGCGACTTTGTCTTTGTCTTGATTCGGGAATTACTTTCACCGAACACCAATCTTTCACCCTGGAAACGGTTCTTGATTTCGTCGCGGATCTGGTTACAGAACCATTCAACTAGTCCGGTTCAATGGTTTGGGCTTGAATTTAGTGACGTGAAGGTCGAACGGGTCCCGCTTTACTTAAAGAAGCGCCAGATGCCGTTTGTTAACCAGCAAAAGATCATTAACGCTGAACTTCCAGATGAATCTGAAGAATAATTGTTTAAATGAATAATAAAAAAGCTTGCCAGATGGCAAGCTTTTTTTTGATTGCTAAAATTACGGTTCCTGATAGTTTTGCGCAATTGTATTCCAATTGTCGCTTCCAGGAGCTCCCTGTTGCAAGTACCCTTGAGCGTTGATTCGATACCATCCAATTGTCGGCGTGGATTCCGGATCAGCATGAATACTCTTCATAAATGCACTTTGGTGATTTTCTTGAACCTGAATCTCAACGCATCCATGGTCATCTGTACTTTGACCAAAAATAAATGCATCCTGATCAGCCGGCGTCAATGGCGGTTCATCCGTGTTATTCTTATTCCAATCTGCCATGATATTAGCATAGACCCACTTATTAACTTGTTGGGTCGTCAGGTTCTTTGTATTAACATCCGGCATGGTTTGAATTGCCGTTTGTCTCCCTGAATTGGCACTTGCAGCTGTCGAAGAAGCAGCCGTTGTTGGGGATTTTTTAGCAACTGAAGAAGCCTTTTTCTCCGTCTTAGGCGAAGTTGAAGCCGGCGACTTAGATGAATGCTTCCCCGTCGCCTGCGCAATTCCAAAAAGCACAAGAATTAAAATTAGAATAATTGCAATTACAAGGTAAATCACTTTGCGCTTTCGCTTGCTGCTCTTCTCCTTTGCGGCTTCCCGTGTCATCGGCTGATCTTCATCAGCTGTTAACTTTGCCCCGCATTGTTTGCAAAACTGATTATGCGGTTGATTTTCAAATCCACACTGCGGACATTTTTTCATTGATCCATCCTTCTTTATTTTTTATCTTGTGGTCCAACCCATCCGGCGATATCTTCCGGATGAAAATCATACGTCAATTTCTTTCCGTATGCCGCTTCATACGCTGCTTTCTTTTGCTCATAGTCCTTTTCCATCATCCAGATACTGTTCTCGCGGGCTGATTTATGCGGATCAGGGTAAATTATCGGCAAAATGTGTAACGTCGCTTTGACGCGGTGAATTTGCCCCTTCGCGTTGGGTTCAAAACTTTCAAGGTCATGCAGCTCAACAAAGCATGAGATGATCGGCGCTCCGGCTTGAGCCGCGTAATAATATGTTCCCCGCTTAAACGGTCGCGGTTTCCGGTAATTAAACCACATTTCTTCTTCAGGATAGATCAAAATGTAGTTTCCAGCATCAATCGTTTGTTTGATCAATTTCGGAAAAGTTCGGCCTAAATATTCAATACTGGTATTTAACGGAATGATATCAACGTTGTTTAAAAGAAATCCGACAAGTCCCTTCATTCCAAAATTAGTATCCTGACTAACAATGTACAACCGCTTATGAAGCTTTTCCGTCATTTTACGGATAATTGTATTCTCCAACGGATTAAAGTGATTGCTGGTAATCACCGCGCCCTTATGCGGATCGAGACCCTTAAGGTTTTCCCAGCCGACAATTTCCGTTTTTGTGTTTTCTGCCCAGGTAACTGCCCGGTAAATTGTCCGGGCAACAACATTTTCTGCTTTTCCAAATAAAGTCTTGCGGCGGTCAAAGTACTGACTGATCAGCTCCAACCGCTCCTTATTCGATAACTGCGGATCGTCAACCTCAACCTTTTTATTGAAGTTTCCATCCTTAATATTCTGCTTAATATTCGCGATCACTTGATCCCGATTCGGAAAAATTAACATAACTTAATTCGTTCTCCTTGTGCAATAACCTTTTTAAATGTTCCTTCCGTTGCCGGCAATGCCGCTGCCCGTTCCATCAGCTTATCAAGTTTTTCAACTTCGCCGCGGCGTTGTTCGTCCGTAAAGTTGTCCTTTTCAGCATGGATCTCCTGGGCGTAAGGCGTTGCGTCCGCATATTTCCAGAAATAATTTTCATACATTACATTATCAAAGTGCCATGGTTTATAAAACAAATTATAGTGGACCAATTGGGGAGCTGTCAGTTTTTCAGCATCATACTGATGATCTTTTGGCATTGCATTCCACGTTTCATCAAGATATAAAATGCGGTCGCGACATATCATATTCAAGTAATCCTGATCGGGTGCAATGCAGGCAAAATAGTGCTTATTCATTACATTGAGAAAGTGTTCCGTAAAGTGTTCTTCGCGAAAGGCTTTCATATTGAGCAGCAAAACCCCGGAATTAATATACGTCTTATACGGAATTCCAAGGGCGCCTTCAATGTATTTGATCATTCCCGGAACATGCCAAATTGAATGATCCGGCGCAGCCCCAATCAAATTATTTCCAAGGTCGATCCGATATAAATCAGCCAAATTACCGGGAACGACCGCATCACAGTCAAGGTAAATTGCCTTATCATATTCCGGAAATTCATCGGCTAAGAATAGACGATAAAAAATCGATAATGTAAAGAAATCAAGCCGTAAATAATTTTCTTCGCGGTTAGCAATGCGACTCAGATCGGCCCTTAAGAAATGCGTTTCAACCTCAACGTTAGCGGTCGCCATTTCTTTAAGCTTTTGCTGATTTTCATCACTTAAACCGCGATGAATGATCCAGATTTTATAATGGTCTTGGGGCGCTGCATTTTCAATGATCGACCGGATCATTACACTCGTATACTTCGCAAACCCATCATCAATGGTTAAAAATACCGGAATAACTTCATTCTTCATTTTTATTCGCCTTCTTATTTTGCCAAATTCGGGACTAATTGTTGGTACTCATTTAAAATATCATCATATTCATGAATTCCAAGAACATCATGAACTTGCTGAACTTCCCACGGTTTGATCGTTTGGATCTTGAATAGCGGGAAAAACTTAAAACTCGTTGTAAAGTGCTGAAAAACGGTATCGTCATATAATTGGTGCTGTTCGTTATACTTTCGTGGGACGATCCGTTTCGCCTGGGCCAGCTTATTGAGCGCTGACTGATCCGGCATAAACATCCAGCGCTTCACACACCTTTTCCGCGCCCGCTCAAACAATTTGGTTTGTTTGATTTTTTCCATATTTAACAAGAGCACCCCGGAATTGATGTAATCCAAGTGCGTTAAACTATGATGGAAAAACCAGCGGCCATAATAATCTAACACCCCGACAAGTTCAACGTCAGTAATATCTTGATGATAAAATTCACGCGGATCTTGACGACAGACCACATCACTATCAAGATAAAGTAACTTTGCGGGTAAATCAGGAAGCTGATCGGCAAAAAGTCGCAGCATCGCGTAGGGGGTAAAACGCGTCCCCATATTCTTTTGGGGAATTTGGCGCTTAAACAAGGCGGTACAATCATACTTTTTCACAAAACTATTTCGGTTAGTCCGTTGCACCAATTGATTCAAAAATGAAATCGTCTGATCAGGAATGGCATGATAGTCTTTTTGGGCAGTATGAAGCTCCATCGTCATAACATAAATATGAAGTTCATCTGATCCATGTTTCAGCAGTGATAAAATTGAAATCAGTAATCCATCTTGAATATTTTGATCACCGCAATATAGAAGATTCATGCCGTTAATTTCACTTTTCCTTTCGTTTGACATACTTGATATATTCAACGTTGCTTAATGCTGCCCGCCTCTCCATTTGTTCCTTAACATCTTGCATTAATTTTTGCTGCCGTTTCTTTCGGGGAAGCGTCGAATCAGGATAAAACGGACCATCAAAATACGTAACCATTTGCGGGCGTTTTCCCCATTTAGCCTTTTGATAAGTGTTGGTCATTACAAAAGCCGGCGCATTCGTTGTGATCGGAAAATGGAAAGCAGCTTCTGAAAACGGCCGAACTCCCGTGTAATACGGCCACACATGGGCTTCGGGATAGACCGTTACAAAATCGCCGTGTTTAATATGATAATCAACCGCCTTAATTAAAGAAGGCAATCGATGAATATCTGACGGAATCGGCATTGCCCCGCCATAAGGAAGCAACGGTCCGATGATTGGCATCCCCAAATTAGCTTGGGCACAAATTACATAGTACTTACGGGCCCCTCCTGCAAGCATTGGCAAAAAGACATCACCCACCGGCTGCGTATGATTAGCATAAATAAAATATCCTTGACCGCGATATGGTTTGAGGACGTCTAAGTTTGCAAACCGTTGCCTTAAGACTAGCTTGTTAAAGCCGTATCCAAAAGCCTTGGCTCCGGCCGATATTACGGTTGCTAAAAAATTAAATTGCCAATCAGTTCGAATCCACTTAAAGTTGTCTTTAAGCTGATAGTTCTGGTCGGCAGTTTCAACCAAGTCTTCATCAAACCCAGTAAAATATTGAATCTTGTTTTTTGCCAAAATCCGATCCCGTCCTTAATTTCAGACTATTCTCCTTTTAAGTATGATACCCAAATTAGCAATCATCGTCAAACTGACGGGCTTTGATATGCTATAATTAGCATGATTTTAGATTCAGAAAATTAGAAATACGAGGAACAAGATTGAAAAAACAACAGTACATTAAATTAATTTCACATAACGACTTAGACGGTTTTGGCGCTCCCCTTCTTTTGGAGGCCTTACAACCTGAGTTATTCAGTAACGTGACGTTTGATTTAACAACGTGTTCGGCTGGCCGGCTTGACCAGGAACTTGAACGTTTCTTCCGCCAACCCGATGTTCAAAAGTACAGCGATATTTACATTATGGATATGACGCCTGACAGCGATTATTCATTCCAACAACTTGAACAGCATTTTGCAAACCACTGGCTGATTTTTGATCACCATGAAAGCGAAGAAGAGCTGCGTCAAAAGTATGCTGCCAATTGTATTTCACCCGCTAATCCGGCAATCAATCCCAGTGCCGTGAGTCTTGTATGGGACTGGGTCAGCAAACAGGTCAACTTTGCCAACGTTCCGACTGCGCGCCAACAGGAATTGCAGGAAATCGTCGAACTGATTCGGGCATATGATACCTGGGATTGGCAAAATGATTCGAACATGAGCAATGAAGAACGGAAAGCAGCCGATGAATTAAACCAGCTTTTCTGGTTTTATCCGTTAAGCCAGTCCCAATCATTTGTAACGAAGGTCTATCAAACAGGCTGGAAACAGTATCATGACCAAAATACGTTATTGATCAATACTTTAAACGGCCGCCGGCAACGTTATCTTGACAAACACCTCAAAAACGTTGTTGAGTTTTCCGTTGACGGGCATTCATTCGGCGTTGTCTATGCCAGCGATTTCAAATCGGAAATTGCCCATGCCCTGCTTCAACGGCACGATGTCGAAGCTGCATTGGTAATCGACGCCCATAGCGTTTCGCTTCGGAGCAATGGGCAGTTGGATGTTGCTGAATTTGCTGCTAAGTATTTCAACGGCGGCGGCCATGCGGATTCAGCCGGCGGTGTGCTCCCGCTCAATCCAATTGAAGAAGCCGAAAATGCAATTGTCGAAGCCGTTAAGCAGCAGGCTCAAGTCAACGCGAAGACCCAAGCTCAGGCTGACGAAAATTTAGGCAATCTCGCCGATTCGATTTCCGAAGAAGCAGCTGCCAAACTCGCTGCCCTTTTCAAAGATAAATAAGAGGAAGATAGTATGATCAAAGAAATTATCCATGACGTTCATTTTTTATCTCAAAAATCGCTGCCGGCAACTGCGGCTGACACACAAGCGGTTCAGGACTTGAAAGCCACGTTTATTGCAAACTGTGACCGGGCTGCCGGGTTAGCTGCCAATATGATTGGCACCCATAAACGAATCATCGTGTTCGGCCTGGAAAAGCTTCCCGTAATGATGATCAATCCCGAAATCGTTGCGCAAAATACCCCGTACCAAACAACTGAAGGATGTTTATCCCTTGATGGCGTTCGGCCAACGCAACGGTTTAAGCACATCACGGTTAAATTTCAAAACGAACAGTTCCAATGGCAAACCCAAGAATTTACCGATTTAATTGCTGAAGTCATTCAACATGAAATCGATCATTGTAATGGAATTTTGATTTAAAAATAGGCTGCAGCCCTTCAAGGACCGCAGCCTATTTCTTATCTTAGATTAATCTTCTGTTTTTTCCTTCACTTTATTTGTTGCTTCCGCTTTTTGCTGTTTTTCAAGTCGGTGAGCCATCAAGAACGTGGTGATCATGATGACACAAATGACCGCAACGGCTGAATACAGCACGAGCATACATTCGGAAACAAAAATTTTGGCATTGATGCAATATCCAATTCCGGCATGGACCTTCGCCAACAAAACAAATAACGCCAAGTCACTCCCAAACATTCCGAAGAACAACGTGTTAAAGGTCATTCCCATGATTTGCGAGCCAATGTTGCTTCCGCTTTGATAAAGCTTTTTCTTGGTAATATCAGGGTTTTGATCGATAATTTCTTGCAACCCGCTTGAAATGGCGATTGCTGCTTCTGAAATTGCCCCCAGCGTACTTAAAATCGCCGTTGAGATTGCCAACTTTTCAAAGTTGATTCCAATCAACAAGTTGAACGCTTCGATTTCATCTGACTGTTCCGTTGAAAAGCCTTTGATCTGCGCCCAGTGATCCATTGGAACGATCATGATGATCATGACGACCAAGACAATGATCGTGGCTTCAAACGCAATGTTGGTTGAGCGATCATCACTGTTTCCCATATAAATGGTCGTTGCTAAAATACAGATTCCCGCAAACAACGAAACCAGCAATGGTGGAAAGCCGCTTGAAATTAAGATAACGGTTACGAATAAAATTCCGAAGTTCAGCAAAACACTAAAGAACGATGACGTTCCTTGTTTTCCACCAAAAATCATCATCAAAACTGCTAAGACGATCGTTAATGCTAAAATTGACGGCATTAGTCAGCCCTCCTTCCGCTTAAGAAACGCGAACAGAGGAAACTTGCAGTCGGAATCACTAAAGTAATTCCAATCCCACTGATCAGTGCTTGAGCAACCCCAAGGCCCATTGCCCACGCGAAGGTATACCCGTAAGTATTTCCTGTTCTGAAGTAGAGAACAGCAATTGCAAATGTTTCAGCAAAGAAGATCATTAACAGAACGTTGATAAGCGGTCCCATGATTGCATGGCCAACTCCTTGTCCTGATTTAAACAACTGCTTGGCTGAAATTTCCGGTTGCGTCCGTTTGAGCTCAAACAATGTTGAAACAATATCGGTCGATGCATCCAAAACTGCCCCTAACAGTCCAATGATCGTTGCCGACAAGAAAAGCTGTTCTGGTTGCTGGGTCGCGTAATCAAGCGCTTCATAATGGATTCCATTATTTCCTGTTAAATTCAGAATCCCGACTCCGATCGCCATTGCCATCGTCGTTCCAATTACAATTGACAGGAATGAAACCAGCGTTTGCTTATTCCACCCGATAACAAGAATCAGTGATAACCCTGTAAATAATACCGCACTGATTGCAAACAACCAGAAGAAATTCGTAAAGTCAAAATCAACGTCCATCTGAACGAAAATTAAGAAGATCACAAAGTTAATTGCCACACTTAACAATGCCCTTAATCCTTTTGCATGCATTGTGAGATAAAGTAATCCAACGACTAACCAAAGCATCATTACTAGATATGTATCCCGCTTATAGTGCGAAATGACCGCGGTCAGTTTACCGCCATCATGGTGCAGCTTCAAGAAGACCTGTTGTCCCTTAAAGTATTCCTGATCATAAGCGCCTGACTTGGAAAATTGATTCTTCAAGTGGATGATTTCGCCTTTGCGCGAACCATTAATGATTTTAAGCGTTAATGACTGCTCGGTTGTTTCGTCTTTATTTTCGTATGCGTCTTCGGTTTGAACCGGCTTGGCATTTTCAACCTTAATGACCCGTCCAATATCTTGTTTGTACAAAAACGCATCATGCGAAGTGAAGAAATAAAGTACTAATCCACTTAACAAAAGAACAATTACCTCAATCAATGTTCTTTTTTTACTCATAAATATCACCTCGATGACAACCTCTAAGATAGCATTCATTTAAATAAAATAAAAGTGATATTCATGTTAAATTTTGAACACAAAAAAGAAGGTGTGACAAAACGTTCAAAACGAGCGTGGTGGAAGCAGAAAAGCGAACGAATCGCGGAGCATAGATTCGGAGGTTTTCGAACTTCCACTCAGCTCGTTTGTTTTGGAACCCGATTATGCGGATATAAAAAGGTTGCGACTTGTGTCACAACCTCTTTTCAAAACCTTGTATTAGTTTAATTTACTCCGATCAAGCAAAGCTGTAGCTGCTTCATCAATGATTACCGTTACGTTTGGATGCTTTTGCAAAACGCTGGCTGGAACATCCGTTGTAACTGGTCCCTGAATCATCTTTTGAATTGCTTCAGCCTTCTTGTCACCGTATGCTTCAAGCAAAATATGTTTAGCTGTCATGATCGAACCGATTCCCATTGAATATGCTTCTTTCGGAACATCTTCTTCACGTTCAAAGAACCGTGAGTTGGCATCGATTGTTGATTGGGTCAACTTGATCTTGTGTGTTGTTGAGTCAAATGGCGTTCCGGGTTCATTAAACCCAATGTGACCATTCCGGCCCAATCCTAAAAGTTGTAAATCAATTGGATTTTCTTCAATAATTTTATCATACCGCGCCGTTTCAGCTGCAGCATCCATGTTCGTCCCGTCCGGAACATATGAGTGTTTGAACTTCTTGTACTTGAAAAGGTGTTCATTCATAAAATAGTGGTAACTTTGATCGTTATCTGGAGTTAAGCCAACATATTCATCCAAGTTTACTGAAACGCAATCAGAAAAATCTAAATCACTTGCAACGATATCTTCATAGGTTGTGATCGGTGTACTGCCGGTTGCTAAGCCAAATACCTTGGCCCCGTTCTTCATTTCGTTTTCGTATAATTTGAGAGCTTCTTTTCCGCCTTCATTTTGATCCTTCACAATAATAACTTTCATCAAAATAACTCCCTTTCGTTCATCTGTTTGGTATAGTCCAATTATACAATGGACTATACCTTTTTGCAACCCCTTTTCGAATTTATTCTGATTGATATATCAACTTTGTTATCGTTTTCGCAGTATGGTATGATAAAGACAAAAGAATCCTGATTTATTTAATGAAGGGAGAAATCAACATGAGTGAAGATGTATTTTTTAACCCGGGGCAATCAATTTCAAGCGACTTTGATTATAATAAAGCCTATGTCGCTGCTCAAATTTACCATGAAAAAGTAAAAAAGCCCGTGCTCGTTGTTAAAGAAGAGGACAACAAGCCATTCATCGTTTTCAATGAAGAAGCGGCCATTGAAGAAGAACACCAAGAAGAACAAAACGCTAAACAATATAAAGTCGTTAAACGAATTGACGATTAAAAATCAACCCGGCAGTGATGAAAATCACGGCCGGGTTTTATTTAATAATTAATTTCCCAGAAAAATTCTGAATTTGGATTTTGGGTCTGCTCAATAAATTTATCGAAAAGCGGTAATGTATAGCGGACTTTTCCATAGGTACTTGGTTGAACTAGTCCCCGATCAATCATCCGTTTCCGGTATTGCGAAACATAGCTTACACCTTTCCCCATTATTTGAGCTGAGGCTGAAAGTTGTGGATGGTTTAAAATTGCCACTAAATATTTACGATCGCCCTCTGAAACTCCTGCAAAAATTTTTTGATATGCGTTATTGAAGAGCGTAATTTCATATTGATTTAAAATTGCATTTAAATTATCCAGGCTTGGAGATAACCGTTGCCGTTTCAAGTAACGGAAATAAATATCTCCTAGAAGTTGAAATGCATATGAATATCCATTCGTTAGTCCTGCCATTTGATGAGCAACCTCAAAGTTCCCATCAAAGACATCCTGATAAGCATTTTCCATATCTAGATTATCTAACGGTTGCATTACAATTTTTCGCGATCGAAGTAAGAAAGTTAACCGTTCATTATTTTGAAGATCAAGTACAAGATCCGGAAGCCCCGTCATAATTGCATAAATCGGATAATTTTGACGTTTCAAGCTATTGTATTGTTGCGCAAATGAACGAATCGCTTTCGAATCGTTCACTTCATCGACGGTGATCACAACATATTTTCCCTGCTTTTGAATGCTTTGCATTAACTCTTCAAGCATTTCCTCAACATTTGGAATTTCAGTTTCCTTTGTTAAGGTTACTGCTCCAATTTTGATACTTTCAAACACGTTAAATATTTTGGAAAGTTTTGAACCATGATCACGATACAATTTCGGCGCTAAACTTGTAAGAATTCCTTCTTCATTGATCAAATCAACACAATAACAATTAGGATCTTCATTTAAAATCTGAGAAACTCGAGTTAGAAAACTCGTTTTTCCTGATCCTCGAACTCCCGTAACAAAAAACGGCTGCGGATAACCATTCTGAATTTCATCGATTAATTCATCAATTACCTTTTGCTTATCAAGAAAAATTGGTGGAACATTCCCAAAAGTTGGGTTAAACGGATTCCGTTCTTGCAATTCAATCCCTCTTTTCATTTTTGTTTTAGAAGTTTTTAGAACTTTTATTTCATTTTAGAACTTTTTAGAACTTTTGGCAAAAAATGAGCTTCCACCAAAAGTGAAAGCTCATTATCGTCTTTATTCCTTCAACGCATCCCGTTCATCTTCCGTTACCTGAATAAAATCATCCCGGAACTGATGCGAAATTGTCGCCAATTGCTCCTTAGCATTTTCAACCAGCTGTTTATCCTCATCTGATTCCACCACGTTGTCATCTAAATCCACAATCGCTTTGACTTTATCCACATAATCTTTCAAATGCGAATACAAAAAGTCGTTCATTTTCAACAACATTCGCGGTGAATCGATCAGTTCGTTGAAAATGGCGTGGATCATCGTTAAGTCCTTATCATACGAATCAACTTTATGTTCCATCAGATCCTTGACGGATTGAAGATACTGATAACTTTTATAGTACTTCCGCATTTCACTCTTAAAGAAGGACAGCTCTTCATTTGAAAGCTTTGATTCGCGCAGTTTCTCTTCATTAAAGTGTAATTTATCATCAGAAAGACTGTTGATGATTTCAGGGTATTTCGATAGCCTGTGAGCCATTACCACCCGGCGAATAACAACTGCAATTCCTCCAATAATGAACGTCACAACTATCACAATGAAAGACAACAACAAAAAGTCATTATCCAAAAGATGCTTGCCAAAGAGGATCAATGTACTGAGAATCGTTAAGCCTGGAGCAATCATCATATATGATTCAAATGTGTTAAAAAATAACAAACTGCACACAACAATTGTCATATACACCGAAAAAAGTTCCCCACTGATCCCCCAAACAAATGATAACGCCCATAAAACCAACGCAATTACAATCCGAACCGGACGAAAGTTATCAACAATTTGCCGCATCTACTTTCCCTCCTGTTCATAATTTGCTAATGGATCCTGTGAATCCATCGTTACCCCATTTGAACTTTGCACTTGATGAATTTTGATCTTTGTACCGTTATCCCCGTCATTAGGCGCAAACTTTATTTCAAGATCATCGTATGGGTAAACAACGTAGCATACGTCTAATTCATATGTTCGGTTCATCTGGATATGTGAAAGTGAATCGTGAACATTATTAAACGGTGCTTTTTTAAGCCGTTTCTTTGAAAACACATCTGTAATGTTGGTTGCTTCGCTTCCGTTGTCGTAAACCTTAACAAAGTCATTGCCAATATATGTGTCTTTGACTTCATCCCGGTCCAAATCATCAGTATTGACCTGACATTTGAGCAAAATGTAACGGGCATTGCTATTCGCTGATGGCCGTGGATCTTTAAGAAATTGATATCCAAGAATTTTATATTCAACGCTATTATCATCAAAACCAGTTTTGTTTACCGGATGAAAAGCATAAAAATCCCCATTATTCGGTTGATTCTGACTACTGATTGAAGCATTATCAGCATTGATCACTCCGCTATTCAAAAACATCATCAATAATGTAAAACATGCAATCAAAAGTTTCTTCATTACTTTAGAACCTCCAATTTTTGAGGGTCAAACTTAAATATATAAGCCGGTTTATTTTCAAACCCCTCCGGATCATCAAAGCCAAAGCTCGAATAAATAAAGTAGTTGGTTTTCTTTGGATCTGAAAGACTAAAGACCACATTAAACGTCAACTTTTTCCCGCCATCAAATTCGGGGCTGCAGTAATTATCGTCATTATCAAGTTGATTGACTACCGGAGTTGACTTTCCCCCAACTGAAAGCGTCGTTGCATTCAATGGATTGTTGGCATATTCCTCGCCGTCTTTGATGACATCTTTATCTGATGTGAGGTAAAAATCCCCTGCACCAATGTCGGCATCACTCTTCTTACCATTGACCGTAACGTTAAAAATTACTACTTGTTTCCCGGCTGATGTCTGGGCCAAATATCCCTTGTTGATCTCAATATTCAAATCTTTCGTTGAATACACCTGATTAAAATGCAAATTTTCATTCTTAAAGTAGTTTGCATTTCCCGTTGTAGTGGAATCTTGATTCGATGAAGAATGATCCGGCAATCCTGCAGCCGCTAGCGGATTATACAAAATGATACTGAGAATTCCCAGTAAAAAGAGAATTTTGGAAGCAGCCGGCTCAAATTTGAGAAGTGACTGTTCATTTTGACCATCATCCAGTTCAAGTGCGCGTTCCTTACTTGTTAACTGGTTAAAATCAGCGACAAAGGCCTTTAGTTCTTCCTCATTAACTGCTGAGACTCGAATCCGTTCTAATCCCTTCGCAAGCATCCGGATTTTTTGATTTCGTTTATAACAAAAGGCGTTTTGATACTTGAAAGTTAACATTCCACGTCCGCATGTAATTTCCACCATTGAAAATGGAATATAAATCATCCGGTAGTTTCTCATCGAGGAAAGCCAAATTCCCTGTTCATTATTATCGATTGCGAAAGCTATTTCGTGATTCATTCCAAATGAACAAAACAGGCCCCAAATCAGCATACAAATGACCATTAACGTCCCCGCTCCGGCATACCGATAAAACCACTCATCAGTAATTTGCATCGATTTATATTGAAATTTAATTCCAAACATCACGATTCCCAAAATAAAAACTAAAACCGCGATTCCAAATTTAATTTCCTGCTTGCTTTCCTTCTTAAAATGAACCGCACTTTGATACTCTCTTTTCATCGGCTGATTACTCCGTCTTTGAATCAGAAGGAATCAAAGCCGTTTTCAGGTGGTCTTCCATCTGTGCTAATTCGCCTTCAATTGCTTGCCGCTTTTGGGTTCCTTCACTTTGAATCTGCATTACTTCTTGAATTGTTGAAATTAAGTTTTCTTGGGTTTCTTTCAACGCATCAACATCAACTAAGCCGCGTTGGGAAGCCTTGGCAACATCGACCGTTGACTCATGCAACATTTCGCTATTCTTCTTCAACAACTCATTTGTAGTATTCGCAACTGCATCCTGCGCCTTAACAGCATCTTTTTGGCTTAACAAAGATAATGCGATTGCAACCTGATTTTTCCACAATGGAATTGCCGTTGTAATTGATGACTGGATCTTTTCACTTAAAACGGAGTTGTTATTTTGAATCAATCGAATCTGCGGGGCTTGTTGGATCGTAATTTCCCGCGTCAGCATTAAATCTGATAACCGTTGATCCAAACGGTCGGCTTGGGCTTTCATGTCTTGAAAGTTTTGAACGTCCATTTGATCTGCCTTGCCAGCATCGACATCTGCTTGAAGCGCAGCCATTTCCTTGTTTAATTCATCCCGCCGAATTTGGCCACCAACAATCAATGTATTTAATTGCTGGAAGTATTTTTGATTTGCGGTATACATTTCATCCAGCATATCGTTATTTTTCAGCAAATCATTTTCCTGATTTTCAAGTTTGGTTGCGATTTTGCCAATTTGCGCACTGACTTCCTGATACTTCGCCGTCATTTCAAAAACGGAATCTTTAATTTTCTTGAATAGCCAGAAAATTTTGGGTTTCTTGTCACCGGAAAGTTTTTCAGGATCCGCACTGTTTAAACTGGTAACTAAACTTTGAAGGGTATCGCCAATTTCACCGACTTCCTTGCTTTTGACATTGCCAATCACCTCGTCAGTAAATTGCGACATTTGGTCTTGAACTTCCTTACCGTAATCGGTAATTGCATTTTGACGTGAATCTTTTAACGCCACGGCATAGTTTTGCGCTTGAACTAATTGTTCCGGCGTTAATTTCGCTTTGATTTTTAATAGATCTTCATCTTTAACCGCCACTTCGGTTGGCAAACTTTGACCGTTGGTGACCGTTAATGGTTCGTTTTCATTATTCATCTAAATATCTCCCTCTAGATTCTTCATTAAAAATTCATAAAGTTAACCAATAAAGATTATATCTTAACTCAAATCCGGATTTCAATATTAAGTTAAAGCTTATTGATCAATATTAACGGATAACAAAAAAGCCATGGATAAAATCCATGACTTTTGTTCGATAATATGAAGTAATATTAACGCTTTGAGAATTGTGAAGCCTTACGAGCTTTCTTAAGACCTGGTTTCCGCCGTTCCTTCATCCGAGCGTCACGTGTTAATAAACCGCTCTTCTTTAATGCAGGACGGAAGTCTGGGTCAACTTGAAGTAAAGCACGTGCAATTCCGTGACGAGTTGCACCAGCTTGACCTGAGAAGCCACCACCATTAACGTTAACTAAAACATCGTATTGACCTTCTGTTTCAGTAACCTTAAATGGAGCGATCATAACTTCACGTAAGTTTGCAAATGGAATGTATTCTTCTGCTGGTTTACCGTTCATCGTGATTTTTCCTGAACCAGGAACTAAACGAACACGAGCAACGGAATTTTTACGACGGCCTGTGCCTTGATATTGTACTTGAGCCAATTTAAAATTCCTCCTACTAGATTAAGTTTGTGATGTCTAATACTTCTGGTTGTTGTGCTTCATGCTTGTGTTCTGCACCACGGTATACATGCAACTTCTTAAGTTGTTGCTTACCTAAAGTACCCTTTGGAAGCATGCCGCGAACTGATAATTCGATTAATTTTTCTGGATCTTTTTCACGGTAATCACCAGCTGTGCGTGCCTTCAATCCACCTGGATGCAATGTGTGGTGGTAGTATACTTTCTTTTCGGCTTTCTTACCTGTTAATGCTACCTTATCAGCATTGATAACAATCACAAAGTCACCTGTATCAACGTTTGGTGTAAATTGTGGCTTGTTCTTACCACGTAAAACTGAAGCAACGACTGTAGATAAACGTCCCAAAGGAACATCTGTAGCATCTACGACATACCATTTACGTTCTACTTCACCTGGTTTTGCAATATATGTTGTACGCACGGTTAATTCCTCCATCTTTTATGCTTGTTTGACATACAATAGTTTTAACGGGGCTATTGTGGGGCAAACAATACCAAGTACTATATTACGATTAATCCCTATATTAGTCAATATTTCAAAGAAATTTTATCTTCTAATCGTAATAGACCTCTTTCAAATATAATCCTGAAGCCGGGGCCGTTTCCCGCGCTTCATTCCGATCTTTGACTTCATATAACCTTAAGAAGTCGTGAACTGGGCGTTTGCCCCGTCCAATCTCAAGCAACGTGGCAACCATAATCCGGACTTGATTATATAAAAAGCCATTTCCTGCAAATTCAAAGATCAATTCATTTTGAGTTTCGTCCCGCCGAACAGTCGCATCATAAATCGTTCGGACATGACTTTTAACATTGCTGCCCGATGCACAAAAGCTCGTAAAATCATGGGTCCCAATCACATCCGGCAACGCGGCCTTGATCTTTTCAAGGTTGACCGGATATTTGTAATGCCCCGTATAATTTCGTTTAAACGGATCAACAAAATAGCTTTGACTAACCCGATACATATACCGTTTGCCATGGGTCGTGAACCGGGCATGAAAATCGTCCGGCACAATTTCACAATCGACCACAACACAGTCCAACGGCAGCATACTGTTCAACGCCTTCAGCATGCTATCGGCACTCATTTCATGCGGAAAGTCAAAATGAACAACTTGCCCCAGCGCATGAACTCCTGAATCAGTTCGGCCAGAACCGAAAATCGGGATGAATTCGTCCTTTTTGCTCATCTTATTCACAGCTCGTTCAAGAACGGATTGCACTGTTCGTTGATGAGGCTGCGATTGAAACCCAGCAAAATTCGTTCCGTCATATGCAATTGTAATTTTATATCTCTTTGTCATCTTAACCTCTCAGTAACATTAGTCCGCCGGTTAACGCTAAAAACACAACGATTCCGACCGTATCAACCAGATGCCAATGCTGTTGCCGGTACTTCGTTCGGTTCGGCCCGCCTTGATAACCGCGGGCTTCCATTGCCACTGCCAAATCTTCAGCGCGTTTGATTGAATTGACAAATAACGGAATTAAAATCGGAATCAGCATTTTGGCCTGCTTAAATAAGTTTCCTTCACCAAAATTGACTCCCCGCGCACGTTGAGCATTGATAATCTTTTGCGTTTCATCCATTAAGGTCGGAACAAACCTTAATGCAATTGAAATCATCAAGGCAATTTCATCGACCGGCACTTTGATTTTCCGTAACGGTGCCATCAAGGATTCAAGGCCATCAGCAATTTCCAACGGAGTCGTCGTAACCGTTAGTAACGTTGACATCAACACGATCAAAACGATTCGGCAAAAAATATAAATTGAATTAATAATTCCAAAACTCGTCAGCTTGAATGGTCCCCATTGCCAATAAACGGTTCCTCCGCTTGTGAAGAAAAGCTGCAACAAAACCGTGATCAAAATTAAGCCGATCAATGGCCGGACACCTTTAATAAAAAAACTCATTTTGATTTTGGAAAGCAACACGCAAGCAAGGGTAAAAATTCCCAATAAAGCGTATGTTTGCCAGTTATTGCATAGAAAAACGATCACAATAAAGTATAAACTGAGAATTAATTTTGCCCGTGAATCCATCCGGTGAATTATCGAACCACCGTCAATATACCTTCCGAGAATAATATTACTCATCTTTCGCTCCTACCTGATCACATTACTTCAACTTTGTTACCAATTGGCGTGCCAATTCATCAACATTTAATGGCAAGCCATCCCACTGCATCCCTTTTTGCATTAACTGCGCTGCAAATTCAGCTGCTCGGGGCAATCCAAGGTGATGCTGATAAAGCCATTGCGGATCACTGAAAAATTCTTGTTTGCTTTGAGCAGCGATCAACTTCCCCCGTTCAAGGGCAATTACCTGATCAGCGTAATCGGCAACGTCATCCATATTATGGGTTACAATGAGGATCGTCATTTTTTCATTTTCATGCAATTGTTTAAAAATTCTCATTGTTTCCCGTTTTCCAACCGGATCTAACCCAATCAACGGTTCGTCTAATACCAAAATTTGCGGCTCCATTGCTAAAATTCCAGCAAGGGCAACCCGACGCATCTGCCCGCCTGAAAGTTCAAATGGTGAACGTTCAAGCAACTGATCGTCAATTCCAACCAGTTTTGCTTTTGTCCGTGCAAGCTCTTCAGCTTCGGATTCGCTTTTTCCAAAATTTTTCGGGGCAAACGCAATGTCTTTCAAAACCGTTTCTTCAAATAACTGGTTTTCAGAAAATTGAAAAAGAATCCCGACTTGATGCCGTAAATCATCAAGTTCTTTATTTTTCGTTTGCGGCGTGATCAGCTGGTCATTAATTTGAATTTCACCCGCTGTTGGTTTAAGCAGGCCGTTTAAATGCTGAATAAACGTTGATTTTCCGCTTCCAGTATGGCCAACCAGAGCCGTAAAACTCCCATCTTTGATCTTAACTGAAATATCATCAAGGGCCTGCTGTTCAAACGGCGTTCCTGCCTGATAAGTATAACTTACATGTTTGAATTCAATTGCCATAATTTTGCTACCATTTCTTTTTCGTCTAATGTTTCATCATCTGTTAATCCGGCTAATCCATTTTCCTGAAGTTTAAGCTTCAACTTTTCAACAAACGGTAAATCCAATCCTAAATCCATTAACTGGTCACGATTATGGTAAACTTCAACTGGGCACCCTTGCATCCGAATTTTACCTTGGTCAAGAACAATGACCTGATCGGAGAAAACCGTCTCATCAATATCATGCGTAATCGCAATGACCGTAAAATGGAATCGATCTTTAAGATGCCGAATCAATTGAATCAAATCTCGTCGTCCTTCAGGATCAAGCATACTGGTGGCCTCATCTAAAATGATGATTTGCGGACGAATTGCTAAAATTCCGGCAATTGCGACCCGTTGCTTTTGCCCGCCTGAAAGTTTGGAAGGCTCATGCTTCGCAAACTCTGCCATTCCAACCGCTTCAAGGGATTCGTTGACCCGTTTGACCATTTCTTCATGGCTGATCTGGCGGTTTTCTAAACCGAAAGCCACATCATCTTCCACGTTTGTGCCCACAAATTGATTATCGGGATTTTGAAAAACAACACCGATTTGAGAGCGAATTTGCCATACATTCTGTTCATTAACCTCAAGTCCATTAACGGTAATTGTTCCTGATTGAGCTTCAATCAACCCGTCAATCAACCGTGCAAGCGTACTTTTCCCGCTTCCATTCCGTCCAACAATTGAGATCCATTGGTCTTTATCAAGCTCAAGGTTCAGCGGTCCAAGTTTGAAATCATCATATTCATATGTTAGATCTTGAATTTGAATTAACGGCATTTCCCATTGTCCTCCGAAAATAATTACCTGTATTATATCATGAAAATAAAAAGGATTGGACATTCATCCAATCCTTCTAATTCACAATCATTTGAAAACAATATCTAACAAAAAAATCACTTTTTATAACGATTTTCGTACAACCGTACTACTTAGGACTAGACTAGGTTTCCCACCATCGTAACGCCCGTTGTCGTTATAAAAGTGACACAAAATATAATTTATTTTAGTATTAGCAATTAAATTAGTCTACTAATTCAAGAACTGCCATCTTAGCAGCATCGCCACGGCGTTCTTGCATCTTGATGATCCGTGTGTAACCACCATTCCGATCCTTGAACCGTGGAGCGACTTCATCAAACAACTTTTGTAAAGCTGTTTGAACAACGATGTCATCGCCATCTTCCTTAACGTCTGCAACAACATCCATTAAGTAAGCTGCTGCACGGCGGCGTGATGTTAAATCACCTTTTTTACCTAAAGTGATCATCTTTTCAACTTGACGACGAACTTCTTTAGCACGTTGTTCAGTTGTAACGATCTTGCCGTTAACGATTACATCTGTTGTTAAGTTCCGTAACATTGATTTACGGTGTCCGCTTGTACGACCTAATTTCCGGTAAGCCATGAATAGTTTCCCTCCTTTAATTCTAATTAGTCATCATGACGTAATGAAAGACCTAAATCAGCAAGTTTTGACTTAACTTCTTCAAGTGACTTCCGGCCCAAATTCCGAACCTTCATCATGTCAGCTTCAGTCTTGTCAGTTAATTCTTGAACCGTATTGATTCCAGCACGCTTCAAGCAGTTGTATGAACGAACTGATAAGTCTAAGTCTTCAATTGTCATTTCGAGCATCTTTTCTTTATGGGTTTCTTCCTTTTCAACCATGACTTCAGCATTCTTTGCTTCATCAGTCAAGTTAACGAAGATTGACAAATGCTCTGTTAAAATCTTAGCTGATAAACTGATTGCCTCACTTGGAGTAATTGAACCGTTTGTCCAAACATCCAATGTCAATTTATCATAATCATTTTTTTGACCAACACGTGTCTTTTCTACTTGGTAGTTTACACGTTCAATTGGGGTATAAATTGAGTCGATTGCTAAAACACCAATCGGCATATCATCTGCTTTAGCTTTGTTTTCTGTAGCAGAAACATATCCACGACCTTTATTAGCAGTCATTCGAACATGGAATGAAGCTCCTTCAGCAACTGTACAAATGTACAATTCTGGATTCAAAACTTCAACATCAGCACCGCAGTGAATATCGCCTGCTTTAACTTCTTTGGCACCTGTAACATCAATCTCGAGGATTTGAGGTTCTTCAGTGTCCATCTTTAAAGCAACCTTCTTCAAATTCAAAATGATGGTTGTAACGTCTTCCATGACACCTTCAACAGTTGAAAATTCATGCAAAACGCCATCAATTTGAACATCAGTGATCGCTGCACCTGGTAATGATGAAAGTAAAATTCTCCGTAAAGAATTTCCTAACGTAGTACCATAACCACGTTCCAACGGTTCGACAACAAATTTACCGTAGTCATTGTTTTCTTCAATTGTGTGAATCTTTGGTTTTTCGAATTCGATCATGCTATTTGTCTACCCCTTTCAAAACGTAACGTGTAATCTGGCAAAAACAAAATGAAGTTACCCTCAAAATGAATACGAATCCACATTAAACACGACGACGTTTTGGAGGACGGCATCCGTTATGAGGAACTGGTGTAACATCTTTAATTGATGTAACTTCCAAACCAGTTGTTTGAAGAGCACGAATTGCTGCTTCACGACCTGAACCAGGACCTTTAACTGAAACTTCAACAGTCTTCATTCCGTGATCCATTGCACCCTTAGCTGCAGCTTCTGAAGCCATTTGAGCAGCAAATGGGGTTGACTTCCGTGAACCCTTGAAACCTAATGCACCTGCTGATGACCATGCAACGGCATTTCCGTGAACATCAGTAATCATAACAAGTGTATTGTTGAATGTTGAGTGAATGTGTGCAACACCCGTTTCAATATTCTTCTTTACACGACGCTTACGTGATTTCTTAACAGCCATGAACGTTTTCCCTCCTTCTAACTATTATTTCTTCTTCCCTGCAATTGAAATTGCTGGGCCTTTGCGTGTCCGCGCGTTGTTCTTGGTGTTTTGACCACGAACAGGCAAGTGGCGACGGTGACGCATGCCACGGTAAGAGCCGATTTCTGAGAGACGCTTGATGTTCATTGATACTTCACGGCGAAGGTCACCTTCAACCTTGTAGTTATCAACTTCGGCACGAATCTTATCTTCTTGATCAGGAGTTAAGTCGCGTACACGAACGTCTTCTGAAACACCAGCAGCAGCAAGAATCTTCTTTGCTGTTGTATTACCGATTCCATAAATGTAAGTTAATCCGATTACGATACGCTTGTCACGTGGTAAATCGATACCTGCAATACGAGCCATTACAATTACACCTCCTTAAAAATTAACCTTGACGTTGTTTGTGCTTTGGATTGCTGCAAATAACCATAACGCGACCTTTACGTTTGATAACTTTGCAGTGTTCGCACATTGGTTTAACTGATGGTCTTACTTTCATGAATCATACCTCCTATAAATTACTGAAGTACAATCTATTTAAAGCGATAGGTAATGCGACCCTTAGTCAAATCGTAAGGGGACATTTCAACGGTAACCCGATCCCCAGGTAAAATACGAATATAATGCATACGAATCTTACCGGAAACGTGAGCTAAAATTTCGTGTCCATTTTCGAGTTCAACTTTGAACATCGCATTTGGCAACGTTTCTTTGATCGTACCTTCAATTTCAATCACATCATCTTTCGCCACGCAAAAGTACCTCCTTAATATGGTTTGAAAACTTTAAACGAAAACAGTTATTTTCGCTGATCCAGTAGCTTTTGCGGCAAACTAGACCTATTGAAAAGATAAACCTGAATTATGATACCACACGCAAATCTAAAATGCAATACGTTATGGCTTATAATCCAGGTTTTCTCGCGATTATTTAATTGAGTCTAAAACTTTCTTGATGTCGGCGAACACATCATCAATTGCTTGGCTTCCATTTACTTCATGTAAAATTCCCTTTTCACGGTAGAAATCTAACAATGGAGTGTTCATCTTGATGTTAACGTCTAACCGGTTCTTAACGGTTTCTGGCTTATCATCGTCCCGTTGGAAGAATTCGTGGCCGCCGCAACGATCACAAGTGCCTTCAACCTTCGTTGGGTTAAATAATTTGTTATAAGTTGCACCACAGTTCTTGCAAATGTAACGGGCTGTTAACCGTTCCATTAATGAATCAGGATCAACTTTGATATTGATTACGCAGTTAAGTGGTTTGCCTAATTCAGCGCCAAACTTGTCTAATGCTTCTGCTTGAGCCATGTTACGTGGGAAACCGTCTAACATGTAACCATCATTCACATCGTCTTCGCTTAAACGTTCCTTGACAATTCCATTTGTAACTTCATCTGGAACTAATTCACCCTTATCGATGTATTTCTTAGCTTCAAGGCCCATTTCAGTTCCGTTTTGCATTGCAGCCCGGAAAATATCACCCGTTGAAATGTGTGGAATGTGATATTCATCAATAATTTTTTCTGCTTGAGTACCCTTTCCTGCACCAGGAAGACCCATTAACATTAAATTCAATGCCATTTAAATTTCTCCTTTAAATAAATTCACTAACGTATTATAACCCAATTTTTTTAAAGATAAAAGTTTATCAAAAACAAAAAGAACCCGTAATTTCTTACGAGTTCTTTTAATAACTAACTTAACTACTCACGAATAAATCCAACATATTCGCGTTTCATCATCATACCTTCAATTTGCCGCATTGTTTCAAGGGTTACCCCTACAACAATCAGCAAACTAGTACCACCTAAACCGATTGATTCATTCAATCCCCAAACGCTTGATGCGACTAAAGGAATCAATGAAACGAATCCTAAGAAAAGCGAACCAACAGTACTTAATCTCATCAATAAACGAGATACATACTTTTCAGTTTCTTTTCCGGGCCATACAGATGGAATGTAGCTTCCTTGCTTTTGTAAGTTTTCTGATAATTTTTCAGGGTTAACTTGAACAAAAGCATAGAAGAATGTAAACAGAATAATTAAAATTGTATACAAAATCATTCCTGGCACTGTCTGCATATTGAAAATATTCGACAATGTTTGATACCATCCATCACCTGAATGAGTTCTTGTGAAGGCCATCAAGATCGTTTGAATCGTTGCAATAAATGAACTGGCAAAGATAACAGGAATAACTCCAGCAACGTTAACTTTTAATGGTAAGTATGAGTTTTCTGAAGAACCTGCAACCCGTCTTGTATACTGAATCGGAATCTTGTAGTTAGCTTGTTGAACATATGTAACAAATGTCACGATCACAAGGATGACTAACAAGAGAACAACACAATACAATACTGAATGCCAAAGTTGCGATTTACTTACATGAACAAATTCTTCTTGATAAATTTGCTTGATTCCAACTGGGACCCGCGCAAGGATTCCGGCCATAATAATGATTGAAATCCCATTGCCGATTCCCCGATCAGTAATCATATCACCTAACCAAGTAGCAAACATTGTACCAGCTGTTAAAATCACACCAATACATACGTAAGTTTGAACACTTGGGTTTTGAACTAAGTGAAGACTACTCAAAGCGTTGAAACCAGCCGTAATCCCGATTGATTGTACAAACGCAAGCACAATTGTTAAATAACGGGTAACCTGATTCAATTTACGCCGTCCAACTTCACCTTGCTTACTCCACTCTACAAATTTCGGAACAATATCCATTTGCAAAAGTTGAACAACAATTTGGGCGGTAATGTATGGTGAAACCCCCATCGCTAAAATTGAATAGTTGGTCAGACCGCCACCACTGAAAGTATTTAACATACTAATTAACCCTGAAGATGCAACACTCGCTAATGCTTTTGCGTTGATCCCAGGGACAGTAATGTATGTGCCTAAGCGAAATACAATCAAGACACCCAATGTGAATAAGATTTTCTTTCGAATTTCTTTATCAGCAAGGGCGTTCTTCATTGTCTTAAGCATCTATTACATCACCTCGGCTTGACCGCCTGCTGCTTCGATGGCACTCTTAGCTGATGCTGAGAACTTGTTAGCCTTAACAGTTAACTTCTTCTTCAATTCACCATTTCCTAAGATCTTGATACCATCTTTTTCGTTCTTAACGATACCTGATTCAACCAACAATGTTGGTGTAACTTCTGTACCGTCTTCAAATTTGTTTAATTTTTCAATGTTTACAACTGCATATTCAACGCGGTTGATGTTCTTAAAACCACGTTTTGGCATCCGCCGGAATAATGGCATTTGGCCACCTTCAAATCCTAAACGAACTTTACCACGTGCTTTTTGACCTTTTTGACCACGACCTGCAGTCTTTCCGTTACCTGAAGAAGTTCCACGGCCAACCCGATTTCTTACTTGACGTGAACCTTCTGCTGGTTTTAATTCATTTAACTTCATTAGGTTCGGCACCTCCCTCTAACTAAATATTGACTATTTAGCCAATTCAACGTCCACTAAATGATTGATTTTCCGAATTGCTCCCCGCATTGCAACGTTATCAGGAACAATAACAGAACTATGAACACGACCAAGGCCTAAGCCTTTAACGATTTCGCGTTGTTTTTGAGGACGTCCAATGACTGAACGAACTAAAGTAACTTTCAATTGAGCCATAATCTAAGTCCTCCTTATTCTGCTAAGTGTTGAACTGAAACTCCACGTAATGAAGCAACTTGTTCAGCACTCTTCAATTGTGATAAACCATCCATTGCTGCACGAACAACGTTGATTGGTGTGTTAGAACCTAATGACTTACTTGTAATATCATCAATACCTGCAAGTTCCATAACGGCACGAACCGCACCACCTGCAGCAACCCCAGAACCAGCTTCAGCTGGCTTCAACATAATGCGGCTACCGCTGTATTGACCGAGAACTTCATGAGGAATAGTTGTTCCAACAACAGGAACTTCGATTAAGTTCTTACGAGCAGCGTCAACAGCCTTGCGGATTGCTTCTGGGACTTCTTGAGCCTTACCAGTTCCAAAACCTACATGACCATTGTGATCGCCAACGATTACTAAAGCAGCGAAACGTAAACGACGTCCACCTTTTACAACTTTAGTAATCCGGTTAATAGCAACGACACGATCTTCTAAATCTAATTGAGCTGGATCAATAAAAGCCATAAACGTTATTTCCTCCTTCTATTAAAAGTCTAAGCCATTTTCGCGAGCAGCTTCTGC
>DSTMR04002__coassemble_653_pt1 | contig 61571 bp, 59 predicted proteins | sample DSTMR04002__metabat2_high_PE_019 | metagenome-assembled genome bin DSTMR04002
CGGAGGTTTGCGTCCTTCCACGCAGCTCGTTTGTTTTGGAACCCGATTATGCGGATATAACAAAGAGGCTGCGACTTATGTCACAGCCTCTAACTAAATCATTCCTTTTTCACCGGAACGCCGATCCGCTTGAAGAACTTCACAACCGTTCCTTGGTATTTGTCCCAATCAACCAATAAGCTGATATCATGCGGTCCCTTTGGAATCGTCAATAACATTTTGATCGGTGATTTGCATGCTGCGTAGTTTTGATGGGCCATTGAACACGGGACATAGCGGTCATCTTCGCCATGAATGATCAAAACCGGTAACTTGGTTTTCCGAACCGCCTGAATCGGCGATGATGCCTCCAAGTTAAAATGCCCGAAAAGTTTGGCACTCAACTTCACGAACGGATACATGATCGTTGGCGAAAGGTTCATTCGCTGAATAACTTTCTTAATGATCGCTTTCGGCGAAGTATACGCACTGTCAGCCACCACTCCAACAACATTGACCGGTAATTTCAATTCGGACGCCATTAAGACGGTCGCTGCCCCAAGTGATCCGCCAACCAGAATAATTTTCATTTGCGGATAACGGTGCGCAATATACTCTGCCCAGGCAACAACATCGTACCGTTCGTTGATCCCGAATGAGATGACATTGCCGTCGCTATCCCCGGTTGCCCGTTGATCAACGACCAGCATGTTATGCCCTAACCGCCGGGCAATCTGAAATACACCGCCGCAATCATGGATTCCATCGGTTCGATAGCCGTTAAATGCCAGTTCGATCGGTGCATTTTCATCATAAATATATAACCGGCCGCGCAACGTCAATCCATCAAACGATTTGATTGAAACCGCCTCATACGGTTCGTTATTCAACGCATCAACCAGGTGGACCATCGCATGATAGTATGGCTGATATTGTTCGTTTTGCGGTAAATTATACGGATCTTCATGATGGCCCGGCTTAACATAAAATGCTGTCCGGTAACAATACATCAAAATCATCATGATGATTATTAGTAATAAAAGCATCTTACTCACCCTCATGTAAACTGTTTTCAATTCCACTATACATCAAATTATATGAATGTTGTCAGAAAAAAGAAAGCTATGACAAATGTCATAGCTTTCCCTCTTAATATTTGATTTAATCTTATGCGTTAAAGGCTGCTTCCAACGGAGGAACAATTTGCTTCTTCCGTGAAACAACGCCTGGCAAGTCCATCTTGTTATCTTCAAGCTTCTTGCCGAATGCTTGTTCAACAACTGATTGCGGTTCACCAACAACCAATAACCGTGTATCTGAGTTAAGGATGTTTGTAACCATCAATAAGAACAAGTCATAGCCGTTTTCTTTGTTTTGCTTTTCAATGGCAGCACGTAAGCCGTCTTCGCGATCAAAGACTTCGTCCAAGTCAACGGTGTTGATTTGGTCAACGCGAACTTGAGTACCGTTCATATCAAATGACTTTGCATCTTGTGAAATCAATGTTTCGTCTGACTTGCTTGCAAGATTTGTCCCGGCCTTTAACATATCCAAACCGTACTTTTCATAATCAACGCCAGCAATCTTTGCTAATTCCTTCACGGCAGCAACATCTTCGTCAGTTGTTGTTGGTGATTTCAATAATAATGTATCTGAAATAATTGCTGATAACATCATGCCGGCAATGTTAGCAGGAACTTCAACGCCGTGTTGCTTGAATTCCTTCAAGATAATCGTACTGCTGCATCCAAGCGGTTCAGCATGGTAGTATAATGGAGCTGAAGTTTCAAAGTTCGCGATCCGGTGGTGGTCCACAACATGCGTTACTTGAACGTCTTTAATGTCGTCAACACTTTGTTGAGCTTCGTTGTGGTCGATCAACATTACAGCGTCAACTTCGTTTGAAGCAGTCTTGATTACCCGTGGTGCTGGTTCATTGAAATAATCCAAAACGAATTGGGTTTCTTCGTTTGGTTCGCCCAAAGCAACGGCTTCAGTATCTGCGCCTAATTTATTTTGTAAATATGAGTATGCCTTTGCGGCAACGATTGCATCTGTATCTGGATTCTTGTGTCCAAAAACTAATTCTTTCATCGAAATGCTCCTTTAACTCAATAATAAAATCACTTTAAGATTATTCCATTTTATTAAGCTCTGTCAAGCGAGAAATGTAGTCTTTTTGGACTAAATATTCATCAAATTCGTCAAGCAAGTTTGAGATCCGCGGAATCCGTTCTTTCCCCTTTCGAAAGACAAATGAAAGCTCAAATTCGATCTTCGGATTAAAGAACGCACTTGCCATCCGATCAATGCCATAGTTATATGCATTCGCACATGACGCCGGCAAAACGGTGCTGACCTTTGCTTCCTTGGCAAAGTGATACAATGCCCGTGATTGGGTAAAGTGCGCAACGCTCTTCGGGGTATTCAACATTGCTTTACGGAATTGTTCATTAATAATATTGCTTAAATAGTAGTTTTGCGGATAATCAACCCATGGCTGATCAACCACGTCTTTCAAATCGATTCGGGTCTTATGAGCAATCTGTTCGTCATGCCCTAAGTAGATCAATTCATCCCGAATAATCGTCTTTTTAACGTAAGGTTTCCAATTTTTAATACTTGAATCTGGAAGGTACATAATTCCAATATCGATCCGGTTATCTTCAAGCTGCTTCCACAACTCGTGCCGGGTCAGTGTGTGGAATGAAACTTCAACATCAGGATGAGACTTGTAATATGAAATTGCAAAGTCAGTAAAGACATCATTTTCAATTGAAGCTAAAATTCCAATGTTCACACGTCCCTGATTAATTTCAGTTGAACGTTGAATTTGGTCTGTCGCCTGACTAACAGTTTCATAAATTTGATGAATTGCATCTAACATCGTATAGCCAGCATCAGATAAGTGAAGCTTCTTCCCTACACTATAAAAAAGCGGTGCCCCAATGCTTTTCTCTAACTTCTTGATCTGTTGGGTCAATGCAGGTTGCGAAATCCCTAAAATTTGTGCAGCTTGGGTATAATTCATCGTTTCAGTCAATTGCAGAAAATAATCAAGCGATCTTGATGGCAAAAAGCTGCCCCGCGTGTCTTTCATATCCAAAATTCCTTTCACTCAGCCTAATCTCGTTAACTTTCGGCAGTCAGCGAACGATAATATCAATTAAATATTACCCGGTCTTTTATAGTACCATAAATTCAATAAAAAAAATAGGAAAATTTTTCATTCTATTAAAAATAGCATTTAAATAATGTTTCTTCTGCTAATATTTATTCAAATTGATAATACAAAATTCACTTATGCTTATTTTTCAACTAAATTTTATTCAAAATCTAATTGAATGATAACTGAACAATAAAGAATGAATTAAATTATTTGTTAGGCTCATTTTCTAGTCATTATTCCACTTTTCGGGTGCTTTGCGCCATTTTTTCAACGTCGCTAATTGATCTGCGGCAATGTAATTCTCTTCAGTTGCCGCTTCAAGCAATTCAGAGTAATTGGTCAGCGTTGTAAATGAAAGGCCGGCGTGTTTAAAGTTCGCTGATACTGCTGGTAATTGATAACTGAAAATTGCGCCGACGCCGATCACATCGGCGTCTTCATTTTGAGCTGCTTGAACAGCTTTTAACACACTGCCGCCCGTTGAAAGCAGATCATCGATCAGGACTGTTTTCGCATGGGCTGGTAAAACTCCTTCAATTTGTTTTCCGCGTCCATGGTCTTTGGGTTTTGACCGCACATAGATCAACGGTAATCCTAATTCATCCGCAACCCATGCAGCATGCGGAATGCCGGCCGTTGCAACTCCGCCGATCACTTCGACATCGGGGAATTCAGCTTTGATTTGCGCTGCTAATCCTTGAGCAATCTGTTTGCGAATTTCAGGGTAACTGATTGTCAACCGGTTATCACAGTAAATGGGGCTTTTGATTCCGCTGGCCCATGTAAACGGTTTGTTCGGTGATAATTTCACTGCTTTAATTTTTAATAAGTCTTTTGCAATTTCTTTCATCTTAATTCTCCTTCAACCATTCATTTTTGACCCGTTGATATGCGGCTCGAACGTCGGCTGCTTGGGTGATCGACCGCCCAACAACCAGTCCGTTTGAGTGTTGTTGCGCTGCCTTGCCAGGAGTCATGACCCGCTTTTGGTCGTCAGTACTTTCGCCGGCTAACCGAATTCCAGGAGTGATCTTCAAAAAATCTTCCCCGCATGTTTGATACAGCATCTGCGCTTCATTGGCAGAACACACAACCCCATCCGCGCCGTTTTGCTGGGCAACCTGAGCATAATGCTTGACACTGTCTTCAAGCGGCACCGTGATCAACTGTTCATCCGCAAGCATTTGCGGGGTGATCGACGTTAACTGGGTGATTGCCAAGATCTTGGCTGGGGCATGCTGGTTACTGCCGGCAAGCATTCCTTCCTTGGCAGCTTGGATCATTGCAGAGCCGCCTGCAGCGTGGATCGTGGTTAAATCAACGTGTAACTTTCCAATGACCTTCATTGCCCGCTCAACCGTATGCGGAATGTCATGGCACTTCAAATCAAGAAAAATTGAGTAGCCACGATCTTTGAGTTCCTTGATCAATTCTTGGCCTTCACTGTAATACAATTCCATTCCGACCTTCACAAACAAGTGTTGGCCCCGCGGAAATTGATCAAGAAAATTGATCGTCGTTTGTTTATCCGGAAAATCTAACGCAATAATCGGTTCACTAATCTTCATTTCGAAATTCATTCCTTACTTCTTTTCGTAATTCTTCAAGTGATTCAATGTTCAGTTCATCCATTCGCTGTTCAAGCTGGGCGGCAAGGTGCGGGATCACTTCAACATCGTCAAAGTGGGCCGCGCCGACCCCAACGGCGGAAGCGCCTGCCAAAAACATCTCAAGCACATCGTCGACCGTTTCGACCCCACCGATTCCAATAATCGGTAAATCAGTTACGTGCGTAACTTGGTAGATCATCTGCACGGCAAGTGGTTTAAGAATGGCGCCCGACAAGCCGCCCATTCCGTTACCAATCACTGACTGCCGGGTTTCGACATCAATATGCAGTCCCAGCAAAGTATTGATCATCGTTAAGCCGTCTGCTCCACCGCGTTCAGCCGCTTTGGCAATCGCCGTAATGTCTGTTACGTTCGGTGAAAGTTTGACGTAAACCGGAACCGAGCCGGTTACTTCCTTTACTTTGCGGGTAACTTCTTCCACGGTTTGCGGGTTCGTTCCAAATGCCATTCCGCCTTCCTGAACATTGGGACATGAAATGTTGAGTTCCAATGCGTTTAACATGTTGGAATTTGCCAATTTCTGGGCAACGCACTGGTAATCAGCAACACTGGAACCGCCAATACTCCCTACAACTGGAAGGTCCGGATACTTTTGCCGTAAATGCGGTAATTTTTCATTCACCACTGCGTCAACTCCGGGATTCGTTAACCCCACCGAATTGATCACGCCGTTTTTCAACATCGCGATCTGCGGTTGCGGATTTCCTTTGCGAGCTTGCGGGGTTGTTGTTTTAATCACCAATGCTCCTAACCCGTTAAGGTCCATTTTTTCAGCAGCGGGGGTGTCCCCAAAGCCAAACGTTCCGCTTCCAGGCATTAACGGATTTTTCATCGTTAATCCCGGAAGGTTGACTGTTAATCGTGAATTCATCTCATTTCCCCCTTACAGTGCATTGGTCATAAATGTCCGGTTTTCCATGGCTTTCAATAACGCATCCGCTGTCCGTAAAGCAGTCAACAATGGAATGTTGTGTTGAATTGCGGCTTGCCGGATGATAAAGCCGTCTGAATTGTGGGCTTGATCATGGCCCATCGTATTGATTACCAGATCAAGTTTGCGGTCCTTAATTTCATTTAACAGGTTCGGTTGAATGTCGTGGATCTTGCCAACCACTTTAGCGTGTAACCCATTGTCCTGTAAGAACTTCGCCGTCCCTTTAGTGGCTGCGATCTGGTAACCCATCTTTTCAAAGCGCTGGGCAATTTGAAGAGCTTCTTGCTTGTTGCGGTCATCGATCGTCAACAAGACCGTTCCGGTTTCTGGCAACTGCATTCCGGCCCCTTCAAAGGCCTTGTACAATGCCTTTTCAAATTCACGGTCGGTTCCCATGACTTCCCCGGTCGACTTCATTTCCGGTCCTAAGTAGCTGTCAACATCGGCTAACTTGTTGAATGAGAAGACGGGTGCCTTAACCGAAACGTTTTGGCTTTCAGGGGCTAACCCTGGCTTGTATCCTTGCTGAACAAGGGATTCACCCATAATTGCCCGGGTTGCAACTTGTGCCATTGGAATGCCGGTGATCTTACTTAAGAACGGCACTGTCCGACTTGCCCGCGGGTTAACTTCAAGAACATAAACTTCGCCCTGGTGAACGATGAATTGAATGTTCATGATCCCGACACATTTCAGTTCGACTGCTAATTTGGCTGTGATTTCAACAATTTGTTCCTTGATCTTTTGACTGAATGATTGCGGCGGGTAAACGGCCATTGAGTCCCCGGAGTGAATTCCGGCCTGTTCGATGTGTTCCATGATTCCCGGAATCAAAACATTTTCACCGTCACAAATGGCGTCAACTTCACATTCTTTGCCTTCAAGATAGGCATCGACCAAGATTGGGTGGTCGCCGTTTGCCGGAGCGTGCTGACTCAAGTATTCATCAAGTTCATCATCTGAATAAATGATTTCCATTGCCCGGCCGCCGAGAACGTAACTTGGCCGCACAAGAACCGGATAACCTAATCGGTGGGCAATTTCCTTAACCTGTTCCGGTGTGGTTGCCGTATCGCCTTGCGGTTGCTTCAATCCAAGTTTCTTAATTGCTTGATCGAACAATTCACGGTCTTCAGCCCGGTCAAGATCCTTCACGGTCGTTCCTAATACCCGCACACCATGTGCATCCAATCCGGCAGCCAAGTTGATCGCCGTTTGACCACCAAACTGAAGAATAACGCCTTCTGGTTGTTCAAGGTCGATCACGTTCAACACATCTTCAAGAGTCAATGGTTCGAAGTACAACTTATCAGATACCGAAAAGTCGGTTGAAACCGTTTCAGGATTCGAATTCATAACGATTGCTTCATACCCAAGCTTTTGCAACGCCTTAACACAGTGGACCGTTGCGTAGTCAAATTCAACCCCTTGACCGATTCGAATCGGGCCGGAACCGATAACCAGCACTGATTTTTGATCTGACTTGCGGCTTTCGTTTTCTTCATCATATGTACTGTAAAAATATGGCGTTGCGGAAGCAAATTCAGCGGCGCAGGTATCAACCATCTTATAGACTGGAATCACATGATTATTCAATCGGAGCTGCCGCACGTCATCCGGCGTTGTCTTCCATAACTTCGCAATCGTTAAATCACTAAAGCCATAACGCTTAGCCTTTTTCAACGTTGCAAGGTCATTGACATTTTCCGCAAGTTCCTTTTCAATTTCCACAATGTGCATCAAAACATCGAGGAAGTAACGGTCAATTTTGGTTAATTCATGCACTTCTTCCAAGGTATAACCGCGCCGGAAAGCTTCTGCCAGATAGAAAATCCGGTCATCCTGGGCGTTGACTAACCGATTTTCAACTTCTTCATCCGAAGCTTGGCGGCATGTTTCAGAAATCAAGTCGTCTTCATCAATTTCCAATGAACGAACCGCTTTTTGAAGGGATTCTTCAAGGTTGCGGCCTAAAGCCATCACTTCCCCAGTGGCTTTCATTTGACTGCCCAACCGGCGATCAGCATCGCGGAACTTATCAAATGGCCAGCGCGGAATCTTCGTAACAACGTAGTCCAATGCCGGTTCAAATTCGGCAAAGGTCGTTTCGGTAACGGGGTTCTTGATTTCATCAAGGGTCAAGCCGACCGCAATCTTAGCTGCCAGCTTGGCGATTGGATAACCGGTAGCCTTTGAGGCCAACGCTGATGACCGTGAAACCCGCGGGTTAACTTCAATGATGTAATACTGGTAACTCTTCGGATCCAACGCAAGCTGAACGTTGCAGCCACCTTCGATCTTCAATGCGCGGATCAATTTCAATGAGCAATCGCGCAGCATTTCATAATCACGATCTGATAATGTTTGGGTTGGCGCAACCACGATCGAATCGCCGGTATGCGTTCCAACCGGGTCAACGTTTTCCATTGAGCAAACGACCATTGCATTATCCGCTGCATCGCGCATTACTTCAAATTCAATTTCTTTAAACCCGGCAATTGATTTTTCAATCAAACATTGGGTTGCGGGTGAAAGGTCAAGGCCGTTTGCGGCGATCCGTTCAAGTTCTTCGCGGTTCTTGCACATGCCGCCACCAGTTCCGCCCATCGTGAAGGCTGGGCGCACGATTACCGGATAGCCGATCTCTTCAGCATAATCCGTTGCTTCCTTGACCGTATTGACACTGCGTGAAGGCGGAACGGGTTCATTCAATTCTTTCATCAACGCCTTGAATTTTTCCCGGTCTTCGGCTTCATCAATGGTTTGAAGGTTCGTTCCCAGCAATTCAATGTTGAATTCATCTAAAATGCCGGTTTTGTCCAATTCAATCGCCAAGTTCAATCCGATTTGACCGCCTAAAGTTGGTAAAATCGCATCCGGATATTCTTGCCGAATGATTCGTTCAACCGATTCAACCGTTAACGGTTCAAGGTAAACATGATCGGCAATTTCGTTATCCGTCATGATCGTTGCGGGGTTAGAGTTGACTAACACAACTTCATACCCTTCTTCTTTCAAAGCCAAACATGCTTGCGTTCCGGAATAATCAAATTCAGCCGCCTGGCCAATGATGATTGGACCAGATCCAAGTACCATAATCTTGTGAATATCAGTTCTCTTAGTCATCTTGCTCGCCCCTTCTCTTGTCGATCATTTGCATAAAGTCATCGTACAAACTAACTGCATCGTGCGGCCCCGGAGCTGCATCCGGGTGGAATTGAGTTGAAAATGCCGGATACTTGCGGTGCCGAACGCCTTCGATCGTTCCGTCGTTGATTTCAATGTGGGTCGGCATTAAGTCGGTTCCCTTTAATGATTCCGGATCAACGGCATACCCGTGGTTTTGGGAAGTAAATGCAATTTCGCCCGTCGCAATTTCCCGGACCGGGTGGTTGAATCCGCGGTGACCGAACTTCATCTTGAACGTGTCCGCCCCGTTTGCAAGACACATCAATTGGTGACCTAAGCAAACCCCCATGATCGGGACTTTTCCCATAATGCCTTGGATCATCTGGATGGCTTGCGGCAGGCTCTTCGGGTCACCAGGGCCGTTTGAAAGCAAAACGCCATCCGGATGAAGTTGCAAAATTTCTTCCGCCGTTACGGTATACGGCATCACGATCGTATTGCAATTACGTTTAGCTAATTCCCGCAAAATACTGTGCTTGGCGCCAAAGTCAACGACAATCACATTCCGTTCCGTCCCTGGATTTGGATACGGTTGTTTGGTTGAAACCATGTCAACCAGCTGGTCGGTCAAAACCGTTGCCCGTAATTGTTCGATCGTGTGTTCCTTATCTTCGATCGAATTTACGAGGCACCCCTTCATCGTCCCGTGTTCGCGAATGATTTTCGTTAACCGCCGGGTATCAATTCCGCTGATTCCCGGAATATGATTCTGTTTCAAAAAATGATCAAGGGTGTCTTGCTTGCGCCAGTTGCTTGCATACCGGGCCAATTCGCGGCAAACGACCCCGCGGCATTTCGGTTGCAACGATTCATAATCATCAAGGTTAACCCCATAGTTTCCAATCAGCGGGTTTGTAAATACTAAAATCTGGTCAGCATATGATTGGTCGGTGATTGCTTCTTGGTAACCCGTCATTCCGGTTGAAAAAACAACTTCACCAGTCGTAATGTGACTTGAACCAAATGCTTCGCCTTCAAACACATTTCCGTCTTCCAAAACCAAGTATCGTTTCATCTTAAAGCTCCTTCTCTCGTTGGTATTTAATTTCACCATCAACAATTGTCATTACCGTTTGCCCGAATAATTCACGTCCCGTAAACGGCGTATTTCTTCCTTTTGATAAATAGTCTGCTTCACTGAATTTGAATGGATGATCTAAATCAAACACCGCAACGTCAGCCGCATCGCCGATCCGCAACATTCCAGCCCGCGTTAAATTAAATAACTTTGCGGGTTGCACGGTCAGCCAATCAATTAATTGCTCAAGCGTACACTTACCCGTCTTTACCAAATGCGTGTACAAACTTGAAAAGGCTGTTTCACTGCCGGTGATTCCGAATGCCGCACCAACCATTCCATGCAACTTTTCATCATCTGCATGCGGTGCGTGATCTGTGGCAATCATGTCAATTGTCCCGTCAAGCAGCCCTTCGATCAGGGCTTCCTGGTCTTCAGCGGTCCGCAACGGCGGATTCATTTTATAATACGCATCATCCGTCGTGATCATGCCGTCATTTAATAACAAATGATGCGGCGCTGCTTCACAGGTTACGTTGATCCCCATTGACTTGGCGATGCGAATCATTTCCACGCTTTCCTTCGTTGAAACGTGGCAGACATGATAATGCACACCCGTTTTTGCTGCTAAAACCAAATCCCGTGCTAATTGTGAAGATTCACATTCCCCTGGGATTCCGGCTAATCCTAATTTCTCCGCGTTTACGCCTTCATTCATCACTCCGTTAAATTTCAGTGAATCATCTTCAACATGTTCGGCCAATGGCAAGCCGACTGCTTGAATCCCCTGCATTGCCTTGTACATTGTGCCGCCATGCTGAACGCCGTGCCCATCATTACTGAAGCCGCAAACTCCAAGTTGTTGCATTGCTTGATAGTCGATCAGTTGATCTGAAGTTAGATCAGCAGTGATCGGAGCATACTGGTAAACATGCACAACCCCGGTTTGCCGGTTATGCGCCATCATCTGGTGAATCAATTCTGGCGTATTCGGAACCGGATCAACGTTTGCCATCGCACAGGTGGTAGTAAAGCCGCCATGCGCCGCCGCCATTGTTCCGGTATGAACATCTTCTTTGTACGTTAATCCCGGATCGCGATAATGAACGTGAACGTCAACCAGTCCCGGAACAACGATCTTCCCGGTAACATCGATTTCCTGATCAGCTTTCAAATTCAACTTCCCGATTGCCTTGATTTTCTGATCTTCAATCAAAACATCTGCATTGATAAAACTATTATTTTGATAAACCTGACCGTTTTTTAACAATAATCGCATTACTTAAGTCCTCCAAGATGGTTGCCACGCAAAACCGCTTCGATCATTGCCATCCGCATGAAGACCCCGTTTTGCATTTGCCGGAAGAACCGTGACTTTTCAGCTTCAACCAAGTTGGATGAAAATTCAACGTCGCGGTTGATCGGACCTGGATGCATGATGATGGCTTCCTTCTTCATTTGGTGGTAACGCTTGTTGGTCAATCCGTATTTTTCATGATAGCTGGTTGCTGAGAATTGATCTTCATTTTCATCCCCGGCATGCCGTTCATGTTGAACCCGCAAGAGCATTGCAACGTTGATCTGATCGATCACATCATCAAGGTCAACGTGCTTGCCGTACTTGTCGAACTGTGAATCGTACCAGTAGTCCGGACCAGCAAAGTACAACTCAGCGCCTAGATGATGAAGGGCTTGCATATTACTGCGGGCAACCCGGGAACTTGTAATATCCCCGACAATCGCAATCTTTAACCCGTCAAAATGACCGAATTCTTCATAAATCGTCATTAAATCAAGCATGCTTTGTGATGGGTGCTGGCCGCTGCCGTCGCCACCATTCATAATTGCCATGTGAAGGTGTTGATCATTATTTAAATTGATCAATGGTTCGTAGTAATTATTCGTTGAGTGCCGGATCACACTTAATTGAACCCCTAAAGCTTCCAACGTTAATAACGTGTCATATAATGTTTCCCCTTTGTTAACTGATGAATGGCTCGGATCAAATGGAATAACTTGAATTCCTAATTTCCGTTCTGCCATATCAAAACTGGTGTGCGTCCGGGTTGAATTTTCAAAAAAGAGGTTAGCCGCATATACCGATTCCGTTAAGACCACTTTCCGAGTTTGGTTCTTAAATCCTTCTGCATTGTGAATTAACGTTAAAATTTGGTCATTTGTTAAATTCTCAACTGAAACAAAGTGGTTAAGCGCAAGTTCATTTTCCATGATGATTTCTCTCCTTTATTTTGCTTATCAAAAAACGCCTACCTGAATTTAACTTCAGATAGGCGTTACCCTTTTATGGTTCTGATTTTGGAATACAGTTATCAATTACAATTATATTTCAGAACAGAATACCAACCGTTTTGCCCTCTCTGGAGTCAATTAAATGGTTAATATAAATGTTTAGTTTTTAATTAAATCAATTCCATCTTTGCCGTCGATTTCTTTTACGTAAACGGCAACCTGTTCGTCCATTGCTGTTGGAATGTTCTTTCCAATAAAGTCTGGCCGAATTGGAAGTTCACGGTGCCCCCGGTCAACCAATACGGCAAGGTTGATTCGATCTGGCCGGCCTTGATCCATCAAGGCATCCAATGCAGCCCGAATCGTCCGACCGGTAAAAAGCACATCATCAACTAAGATCACGTGTTTGCCGGTAATGTCGAATTGCAATTGTGAATCCTTTACGACCGGATCATCAGTATGCTTCCGGTCATCCCGGTACATTGAAATGTCAAGTTCGCCAACGGGAACACTTGCACCTTCAAGTTGTTCCAAGCGCTTAGCGATCCGTTGAGCAAGGTATGCTCCGCGGGTCTTAATTCCAACGATCACCAGGTTGTCAATTCCTTTGTTGCGTTCGATGATTTCGTAAGTCATCCGGGTAAGGGCCCGTTTGACCGCCATTTCATCATAAATTTCCTTTGCCATATTGATTCCTCCTCAAAAACAAAAGGGCTCAGCCTCTACAAAACTAATTTCGTATCGACTAAGCCAGCTTGCTAACGAACGTTTGCGAACCTTTTTAGCCTCACGGGACTAGTTTCAAGGCCTTTTATCAATTTAAATTTAACCTTTGTGCTGTTGCTTGTCAAGCTTATCCAGCATTTTTTGAAAATTTTCTGGAAGCGGGGCTTCGAAGACCATTTCCTTGCCCGTCCGCGGGTGCTTAAACCCTAATAATGCAGCATGTAAAAACTGCCCGTTCTTTCCAATCACCTTGCGCGGACCGTATAACGGATCGCCGACAAGCGGATGCCCAATGTACTTCATATGAACCCGAATTTGATGCGTTCGGCCAGTTTCAAGAATACATTTTACAAGCGTAAAGTTGTCATACCGTTTGATTACCTTAAAGTGGGTCACGGCGTGGCGGCCGCCCTTGACGACCGCTTGCTTTTTGCGATCTTGCGGATTCCGGCCGAGCGGCGCATCGATTGTCCCCTCATCTTCTTTGATCTGACCGTACACCAATGCGAGATATTCCCGCTTATTAGTTTTGTTACGTAACTGCTCAGCTAAACTTTGATGCGCTAAATCATTTTTCGCAACCATCAATAAGCCAGACGTATCCTTATCGATCCGGTGAACGATTCCGGGTCGAAAAGTCCCGTTGATCGTTGATAATGGTGAATGATACAACAAGGCATTGACCAGCGTATGATCCGGATGCCCGGGAGCGGGATGAACCACCATTCCTTGCGGTTTATTGACCACGATCACGTCATCGTCTTCATAAACAATATCAAGCGGAATATTTTCCGGTGTCAATTCTAACGATTGCGGTTCAGGTTTGACCAGTGAAATTTTATCGCCAGCCTGTACCTTGTATTTCGGTTTCACCGCCTGCCCGTTGACCGTCACATGCCCGTCATTGATCAGATTCTTCAATTGCGAGCGGGTAATTTCCGGTTCAAGGGTCGTTAGCACCTTGTCAATTCTTCCCGTTTGATCAGTAATTACATAATCACTCATTGTCATCACCTGTAAATAACGCAATTATCAGTAAAATCACCCCGACCGTTAATGCACAATCGGCGACGTTAAAAATCGGAAAATTCATAAAATCAAGGGTAAACATATCAACCACGTATCCTAACCGCAACCGGTCAAGAAAGTTACCTAATGTTCCCCCGACCATCAGGGTCAATGCCCAAGCAAACAATCGATCATTCCGATTTTTCTTTAATAAGACAAGCATGACCACCAACGCCGCAACCGTAATCACAAACAGGAGGAACTGCTGTCCTTGAAGAATACTCCATGCCGCGCCATCATTGCGCACATTGCTCAATGAGAGCACATGCGGAATAAAACTGACCGTTGTATCCAGTTTGATGTGGGTCACCACTAGATATTTCACTAACTGGTCAAGTCCGAAAATCATCAGACTGACCGCCAGATAACCAATTAAAGGCATCTTCCTACCTCCGTTTTTAAACTTCGATATTAAGTTTACCTTTTTTTGGATGATTTGTATAATTCAGGAATTAATACAAGCCGCTGATCTTGCCGTTTTCATCAACGTGCATTCCGTTGGCCGCTGGAACCTTCGGCAACCCCGGCATGGTCAAAACATTCCCGGTCAACGCAACGATAAATTGAGCTCCTAATTTTGGCACAAATTCTCGGATGTGAACGGTAAAGCCGGTTGGAGCACCAAGCAACTTCGCATTATCTGAGAATGAGTATTGGGTCTTGGCCATGCAGACCGGCATTTTATCCCAGCCAAGTTTGGCAAATTGTTTGATTTGGCGCTTAGCCTTTGGACTGTATTCAACCTTTGCGCCGCCATAGAACTTCGTAACCAAGGTTTCGATCTTTTGTTCAATTGAATCTTCTGGTTGATAAAGTGGCTTGAAGTCCGATTCTTGATCACAAGCATCGACAACTGCGTGAGCTAAATCAATTACGCCTTTTGAACCCTTTGCCCAACCATCTGAAATGTACGCATCCGCATCATCAGCCTTGCAAAGGTCAATTACTTGATTTAATTCCGCATCGGTATCCGTTGCAAACTTATTAACCGCAACTACAACCGGAACGCCATAGCGTTTCATGTTACGGATGTGCCGTTGCAAGTTGACATATCCTTTTTGAACAGCTTCAACGTTTTCTTCGTTTAAGTTGTCCTTGGCAACCCCGCCGTTCATCTTCAATGCGCGAACAGTAGCAACGATCACGATTGCATCCGGTGTTTTGCCTAACCGGGGACATACAATGTCTAAGAATTTTTCAGCCCCTAAATCAGCACCGAAACCGGCTTCTGTCAACGTGTAATCAGCTAATTCCATACTTGTCCGGGTTGCAATAATACTGTTGCAGCCATGAGCAATGTTTGCAAACGGACCGCCATGAACTAAAGCTGGAGTATGTTCAAGGGTTTGAACCAGGTTGGGCTTGATGGCATCTTTCAAAAGCAATGTGATCGCATCAGTTACGCCTAATTGATCAACCGTTACTGGTTCGCGGTCAAAGTTATAGCCGATTACGATTTGACCGATCCGCTTTTTCAAATCATTCAGATCCGTTGCCAAACATAAAACAGCCATCAATTCAGAAGCAACCGTAATATCAAAACCGTCTTCCCGCGGAACCCCTTGAGTTGGACCGCCCAAACCGATCACTGTATGGCGCAATGCCCGGTCATTGATATCCAAAACGCGTTTCCAAATCACCCGCCGTTGATCGATTCCAAGTTCGTTGCCCTGGTAAATATGATTATCGATCAAAGCAGCTAAAGTATTGTTAGCGGCAGTTAAGGCATGCATATCACCAGTAAAGTGCAAGTTGATGTCTTCCATTGGAACAACTTGTGAATAACCGCCACCGGTTGCACCGCCTTTAACCCCCATAACTGGTCCTAAAGAAGGTTCACGCAAAGCAACCATTGTCTTTTTGCCGATTGCACTCATTGCATCGGCTAACCCGATCGTTACGGTTGATTTTCCTTCACCCGCAGGCGTTGGGTTGACCGCCGTTACCAGGATCATTTTCCCTTTGGTTTGCGTTTTCTTCTTTAATGGTAGTGAAACCTTGGCCTTGTATTTTCCGTATAATTCAAGGTCGTCTTCAGTTAAACCAACTTTGTGAGCAACATCAACAATTGGTTCCATTTCTGTTTGTTGAGCAATTTCAATATCATTCATTGCGTAAACCTCCTATATAAATTAAGTAATTTTTATTATATCTTATTTAAGCTAAAAACTCATTTCTGAACTGCGCGATTTGCAATATCATGCCGGTAATATGTTTGGCTGACTGGATGATTGCTTAGGATTTCGTAAGCATTTGCCTGGGCTTCTTTGATCGAATTTCCAATCCCGATTACGGATAAGATTCGACCGCCGTTTCCGACCAATCGTTCTTGGTCATCAACGGCAACGTTGGCATAATCGATCATCCCTTGCTCTTGGATTTCAAAATCCGGTAATAATTGACCCTTAACATAGTTTTGTGGATAGCCCTTGGCTGCAAGAACAACGTTGACGTAGGCTTGCAGATCGATTTCAATCGGATCAAGGACTTCCTGATCAACGCATTCCGTCAGCAATTTTCCAAAATCATTTTTAATCCGCGGCAAAACGACCTGGGTTTCAGGATCCCCCAGCCGGACATTATATTCAATCACCTTTGGACCATTGGCCGTCATCATGATTCCAATATAAATAATTCCGGTATAATTGAAGCCCATGGTGTGAATTCCGTTGATCGTTGGTTCCACGATTTCGTTCACTGTCCGGTCAAAATCTGCTTGATCGAATTGCGGAACGGGACTGTAAGCGCCCATGCCGCCGGTGTTCGGTCCGCGGTCGTGATCAAAGATTTTCTTATGATCCTGCGCCACCGGTAAAATTTGAAATGACTTTTGGTTCAGCAGAACAAAAATCGAATATTCCGGGCCGTCAAGATACTCTTCAAAGATCACTGGAGTTTGCGGCGAAACTTTCAGGCTTGCTAAAACTTTCAAGACTTCCTTTTGATTTTCAACGATAAAGACGCCTTTTCCTCCGGCAAGGCCGTCTTCTTTAATGACCGTTGGGTATGAAGTCTGGGCAAGGACTGCATCAACATCTTCCATTGAGGTGCATGTTTGGTGCTGGGCCGTTGGAATATGGAATTTTTGCATAAAGTTCAACGCAAAATCCTTTGAACTTTCCAATTGGGCCGCTTGTTTATCCGGCCCGATGATTTTCAAACCATTGCTAGTAAAGTAGTCCACAATTCCATCTGCTAATGCATCTTCCGGGCCAACCATTGTCCACGTAATTGCATGCTGGTTGGCAAACGCCGCTAACGCTTCAAAGTTATTTTCTTGAATTCCGACCGGATGAACCCCGATCTGTTCCATTCCAGGATTGCCGGGAGCACAGTAAACTTCATCAATCAGGGCACTTGCCTTTAATTTTCGGCAAATCGCAAATTCACGGCCGCCGCTTCCAATTACTAATACTTTCATCTTATTCACCGTTTCTTTTTAATGCCGGAAGTGCCGGTGACCGGTCATCACCATTACAATTCCATACTTATCAGCCATCTTGATCGAATCTTCATCCCGAATCGATCCGCCCGGTTGAACGATTAACTTAATTCCGTGTTGGGCAGCATATTCAACGGAGTCATCCATTGGGAAGAAAGCGTCACTGGCAAGCACAGATTGATCATTCAACTTGTCTTTGGCGTGGTCAATTGCAATTTTGACCGCATCGATTCGGTTCGGTTGACCAGCGCCGACGCCAATTGTTTGGTTGGGGTTAGCAACTAAGATTGCATTTGACTTAACAAACTTAACCGCCTTCCATGCAAATGCCATTGTCTTCAATTCATCAGCGGTTGGTTTCTTTTGGGTAACAATCTTCCATTGAGTTGGGTCTTCCTTTAAATCGTCTTGTTCTTGCATCAGCATTCCGCCCATTACCGAAACAGTTTCAAGCCGCGGTTGTTCGCTGCGGTGATCGAAGTCTAACGTCAACAACCGGACATTTTTCTTCTTTGCCAATACATCATAAGCGTCATCATCAAATGCCGGTGCAATAATGATTTCCAAGAATAATTGGTGCAATTTTTGCGCAGTTGCCAGATCAACTTTCCGATTCAACGCAACGATGCCGCCGAAGATTGAAACCGGATCAGCTTCATAAGCACGGTCCCAAGCTTCTTCAATGGTCTTTCCGCGCCCAATTCCGCATGGATTCATGTGTTTCAAGCCGACCGCTGTTGGTTCATCAAATTCGCGGATGATCCGCAATGCCGCATCAGCATCTTTAATGTTGTTATACGAAAGTTGCTTGCCGTGAAGCTGTCTTGCTTGGCTGATTGAAAAACTCTTCGGAATAACGTCTTCATAGAACCATGCTTTTTGATGGCTGTTTTCACCGTACCGCATCGTTTGCTTCAATTGGTATGGCAAAGTCAACGTTTGCGGTGCCGGATCATCAGTTTGGTAATCGAAGTATTGGGCAATCAAAGCATCATATGCGGCTGTTTCGCGAAAGACTTTCGCTGCCAGTTCTTTCCGGGTTGCCAAACTTGTTTCCCCGTTGGCTTGAATTTCATCGATCACCTTTTGATAATCATTAATGTCCGTTACAACGGTCACATCCTTAAAGTTCTTGGCCGCTGCCCGCAACATACTTGGACCACCGATATCGATCTGTTCAATTGCCCCGTCAAAATCATCTTGATCCTTTAAAATAGTTTCTTTGAACGGATACAAGTTAACGCATACCAAATCAATCGGATCAATTCCGTGATCAGCTAAGGTTTGCATGTGATCAGCATGATCACGTTTAGCAAGCAACCCAGCATGGACATTCGGATGAAGGGTTTTAACCCGGCCATCTAAAATTTCTGGGAAATGAGTTACTTCTTGAATGTCAGTCGTTTGAACGCCGACTTGTTTTAAGAAATTCCGGGTACCGCCCGTTGAAATAATTTCATAGCCGTTTTCAATTAATGCTTGGGCAAAAGGAACAAGATTCGTTTTATCTGAAACACTGATTAATGCTTTTTTCATTCTTTTTCTCCTTTACTGATTTGACAAATGACTTCATTTAATACTTGAGGGTAAAGCCGGTGTTCGGTTTGATGAATCCGCGTTTCAAGTTCATCCAGCGTATCATCCGGCTTGATTGGAACGTGTTCCTGACGAATTACCGGACCAGTGTCCAACCCTTCATCAATGTAATGCAACGTCACCCCGGTTTGGGTCCGTCCATTTTGGAGGTGATCATCAAACGCGCGCTCAATCGCATGCAACCCTTGAAATTCGGGCAAGTATGCCGGATGCAAGTTAATGATTCGTTTTGGATAATGACTCAAAATCGTCGGCCCAATCACCCGCATATAACCGGCAAGGGCAATCAAATCAACTTGATATTCTTGAAGTTTGGTTAAAATTGCCTGTTCATATTCGGCTTTCGAAGCAAACTGTTTCAACGGAAAAGTTTCAAACGGAATCTGCAACCGCTTGGCCCGCTGGATCACGGGTGCATTCGGATGATCACAGAAAAGCAAAACCACCTTGCCATGCTGAATTTCATGCCGGTTAAATGCCTGGACTAACGTTTCAAAGTTCGTTCCGTTTCCGGAAGCAAAAATCGCAATTCTCATTCGATCTCACCCCCATCTACCAAGATCTTGATTGGGGCTTGATTGGTTTGCCGCCTTGACAATTTACCGATCGTCCATGCCGTTTCACCCCGCACTTGCAATTGATTCAAAACCGCATTTGCATTTTGCGGGGCAACGGCTAACACTAACCCAATTCCCATATTGAACGTCAAGAAACAATCATGCCAATCTAAGTTTCCCTGTTTTTGTAAAAGGTTAAAAATCGCTGGGACCGACCAGTTAACCTTGATTTCGGCCTTTAAATCAGAAGCAAACATCCGCGGAACGTTTTCAAGCAACCCGCCACCGGTAATATGCGCAATGCCGTGAACCTGTCCTGCTTTGACTAACGGCAGAACCGATTGCACGTAGATTTTTGTCGGTGTAAGCAATGCTTCGCCTAAAATTTGTCCGTCAAGCTCATCAAGCTGGTCCGTGACTTTGAATCCCGCTTCATTGAATAAAATTTGCCGAACAAGGGAAAAGCCGTTTGAATGCAGGCCAGACGATGCAATGCCGATCAACACATCGCCAGCTTGCGGATCGTCAGGCGTCAATTGCCGATCACATTCAACAATTCCCGTTCCAAAGCCAGCAATGTCGTATTCATCTTCCGGATACATTCCAGGCATTTCCGCCGTTTCACCGCCAATGATTGCCATTCCGGCTTGGCGACAACCGGCCGCAACACCCTTAACGACTTCAGCAAGTTTATCCGGATTATTTTTCCCCGTCGCAATGTAATCAAGGAAAAACAATGGCTCTGCTCCCTGAGCTAAAATGTCATTGGCACACATTGCAACACAGTCAATTCCAATCGTTGAGTGGCGATTCATCATTTGGGCAATCATTAACTTGGTCCCCACGCCATCGGTTCCGGAAACAAGCACCGGCTGGCGATAATGACCAAGCGCACTCAAATCAAACATTCCCCCAAATTCGCCGATCTTTCCGTCAGCGCCAACCCGCTGCGTTGATTGGACATCCTTTTTGATCTGATCAACCAATTGATTTCCAGCTGCAATATTCACGCCTGCTTTTTGGTATCGATTAGTCTTCATCAAACATTCCCCTTTGCTGTTTTAATGACTTTAAATATCCCGCTTCATAGTCATACAACGGTGTTGGATACTTGCCAGTAAAGTAAGCAACGGTCACCCCTCCGTTGGGCGCCTTGCCCGCATCCGGAACGGCAATTGAATCGATCAACCCTTGAACACTTAAAAAGCCAAGGCTATCAACATCGATCAACCGTTGCATTTCCGCAATACTATGGTTAGCAGCCATTAACTCTGCCCGGGTTGAAACGTCAATTCCGTAAAAACACGGGAACCGGAATGGCGGTGAAGCGATCCGGAGATGGACTTCCCGAGCATCGGCATTGCGTAACAGTTTAACCAGTTGAATCGAAGTGGTGCCGCGAACGATCGAATCATCAACAACGACGATCCGCTTATCCTTAACGACCCCGCTGACCGCTGACAACTTCATCCGCACGCTTTGTTCCCGCAGTTCTTGGGTCGGTTCAATAAACGTCCGCGCAACGTATTGATTTTTGATCAGTCCCATTTCATACGGAAGATGGGCGGCTTCAGCATACCCGGATGCTGCTGACAATGATGAATTGGGAACCCCAATCACCATATCGGCATCCGCCGGCTGTTCTTTTGCAAGCCGCATTCCCATCCGCTTCCGTGCCCGGTGAACGTTCACCCCGTGAATATTGGAATCTGGTCGGGCGAAATAAATATATTCCATCGAACAAATTGCCAGTTGGGTTTCGGTCGTGTAATGATCGATATGCATGCCGTCGCGATCGATAACGATCAATTCACCCGGTTGAACATCGCGGACAAACGTTGCCCCCACAGCATCAAGCGCACAAGTTTCACTGGCGACAACATACGCCCCGTTTGATAATTTGCCCACACATAATGGCCGGATTCCGTTCGGGTCCAACGCGGCAATCAAGGCATCCTGCTTTAAAATCAGGAATGCAAAGCCGCCGTGGATCTCATTCAAGCTTTGCTTCAATGCTTCCATAAACGGCATTGAATGCTTTTGCCGAATCAAGTGGATCAGAACTTCCGAGTCTGAATTCGATTGGAAGACCGCGCCTTTATTTTCTAATTGAACCTTTAATGACCGGGCATTCGTTAAATTGCCGTTGTGGGCTAATGCCAAATCGCCATCGTTAAATTTAAAAAGAAACGGTTGGACATTTGCAATCGAATTATTGCCGCTTGTTCCGTAACGCACATGGCCGATGGCAGTTTGACCTTTTAACCGATCAAGATCATTTTGATCCTTAAAGACTTCACTTAAGAGTCCCCGATCACGGTGCTGATAAAAGCGATGATCATCATCGACCGTTACAATTCCCGCTCCCTCTTGACCGCGGTGTTGTAAGGCATGGAGTCCGATATATGTTAACTGATTGGCATGCGGTGAGTTAAAAACCCCGAAAATGCCGCATTCTTCATTTAATCCTTTGATTTCATTAAGCATGGAATTGCATCCTCCCATTGACGTTGAAGCTGCGTTCCGTTCAATTTGAATTCCGCATCGGTTGTTTTGACTCTTAATTCATGGGTCGCCGTTGTCTTTCCAATCAGCGTTGCATCGTTTCCAAGAACCTTTTCAAATGCAGCTTGATCCGCCGGCTTAACCGTTAAGACGATTCGTCCCGGAGTCTCGCTAAATAACCGGTTGGCCTGATCGTTCATTTCAACGTCCATTCCAAGTGATGTGTCAAAAATCATTTCAGCAAGGGTAACTCCAAGCCCGCCTTCGCTGACATCATGCGCAGCCGTTACGAGCTGATTTTGCATGGCCGTAAGTGCCTTTTGCAAAGCAGATGCTGCTTGGTGATAGTCAAATTCATTGACTTTGCCATCAATTTTGCCGGTCAGCATTTTTTGAAGTTCTGAGCCGCTATAATCATCTGCTGTGGAGCCAACAACATAAATTAAATTTTCATCCTGAGTAATGTGATTTGAAACTGCATGGTCAACATTTGAAATCAGTCCGACCATGCCAATCATTGGCGTTGGATAAATCGCCTGACCATTATTTTCGTTATAAAGAGAAACGTTTCCTGAAATGACTGGGGTATTAAGTTCCCGACAAAGTTCTGCCATTCCGGCGATTGATTGGTGAAGTTCCCAGTATACTTCGGGATCATTGGGGTCACCAAAGTTTAAACAGTCAGTAATCGCAAGCGGCTGAGCCCCCTTCGCAATCACGTTGGCTGCAGCTTCAAGAACCGCAATTTGACCGCCGATTCGCGGATTTAAATACCCAAACCGGCCATTTCCATCCGTGGTCATTGCCAATCCCTTTTGCGTTCCGCGAACCCGAATTACGCCGGCATCGTTAGTTGCATTCGGACCGGCAACGGTTGAAGCCCGGACCTGCGAGTCATACGTTTGCGTTAAAACTTTCTTTGATGCAACGGTTGGTTGTTGTAATAGGTCAACTAACGTTTGCGCAGGATCATCAATTTGAGGAAGAGAATTTGCTTTAAGATGGGTTAACCGTTCCGGTTGGCGTTCAGGACATTTTTCTTGCAATACATCGTCGGTTAATGACGATACCGGAATATCGGTTACGATTTGATCGTGATGCGTTAATACATACTGATGGTCAGAAGTTACTTCCCCAATAACGACAACATCAAGGTTATACTTTTCAAAAAGTTGCCGCACATCTTCTTGATTTCCTTTTTTTACACATAACAGCATTCGTTCTTGCGATTCACTCAGCATGATTTCATATGCTGACATCCCGCTTTCCCGCTGCGGAACCAGATCAAGGTTCATCTTGACCCCGCTATTCGCTTTGGATGCCATTTCACAGCTTGACGAAACTAAGCCCGCAGCGCCCATATCCTGAATTCCGACTAACCAGTCAGCATGCTTTTGAATCAATTCAAGGCAGGCTTCCATTAACAGCTTTTCCATAAACGGATCACCAACTTGAACCGCGGACCGTTGGGTTTCATGTTCACTATCAAAGTCGGTTGATGCGAAGGTGGCACCATGAATGCCATCCCGACCGGTTTTGGCACCGACATACATGATCAGATTGCCTTCGCCTGAAGCGCGGCCTTTTTGAATATCCTTTTTATTCATCAACCCCACACTCATGGCGTTCACTAACGGGTTGCCTTCATAACATTCATCAAACGTCGTTTCGCCCGCAACGGTTGGGATTCCCATGCAGTTACCATAACCCCCGATTCCCGCAACGACTTCGTTGATCAAATAGCGGGTGTGCGCATTATTGATCTCACCAAAATGCAGTGAATCAAGCGAAGCAATCGGCCGGGCTCCCATACTAAAGATGTCCCGTAAAATTCCACCGACCCCGGTTGCTGCACCTTCGTATGGTTCAACGGCTGACGGGTGGTTATGACTTTCAGCCTTGAAAACAACCGCTTGATCATCACCGATATCAACGATTCCGGCCCCTTCCCCTGGGCCTTGTAAAACCCGTTCGTTTTTATTCGGGAAAAGTTTCAACAATGGCTTGGATTTTTTATAAGAACAGTGTTCACTCCACATTACCGCAAACAATCCCGTTTCGGTATAGTTCGGCAACCGGTGAATCAGGTGATCGCAAATATAATCATATTCTTTTTCAGTTAGTCCCCATTCAAGGTATGGCTTTTGGGCTTTGATTTCCTGGGGCGTCATTTCTTGATCGATCATAAATTAACCTCCAATTTTAGTGCTTAAGCGCAAGCAGCGATTGAAAAACTTTGAAACCGTCGTCATTGCCGACAATCTTTTCAGAGGCCCGTTCAGGATGGGGCATCATTCCGACCACATTCCCGCGCCGATTACAGATTCCGGCAATGTTGTTCACACTTCCATTCGGATTGTGGTCAACATACCGGAAAACGATTTGATGGTTTTGCTCTAATTCATCAATCGTTGCCGGATCAGCGTAGAAGTTGCCATCTGAATGGGCGATTGGCAAATGAATCTTTTCATCTTTGACGTACTTCGTTGTAAAAGGCGTGGTATTATTTTCAACCTGCAACGCAACTGGCCGGCAGATAAACTTCAAATTGTCATTTTTCTTCAAAACCCCTGGTAACAGATGCGCTTCCGTCAAAATTTGAAATCCATTGCAGATTCCAATCACGGGTTTGCCTGAATCGGCGAATTGACGAACTGCTCCCATAATCGGTGTTAAAGCAGCAATGGCGCCGCACCGCAAATAGTCCCCGTATGAAAATCCACCAGGAAGCATGACCGCATCGAAGCCATCTAAGCTCGTTGCCGTTGACGGAACGTATTCAGCGCTGACATGGCACAGGTTTTCTAAAACGTAATGCAAATCGCTATCGCAATTTGATCCTGGAAAAACAATGATTGCAACCTTCATTTAATCTTCCCCCAATTGTTCATAACGATAAACTTCGAGATTAAAGTTTACGAGCAACTTTTCAGCTAATTCTTCAACCGTTTGGGCAGCCGTTCCCTCTGTGTCATCAACTTCGATATCAAAAAATTTTCCGACGTGAATTGCCTGAATAGTTTGATATCCCAAATCTTTTGCTGCGTCAGTGATCGTATCACCTTGGGGATCAAAAACGGATGGTTTATACGTTACATATACGCGAAACTTTTTCATTGTGCTCCTCCTTTTAAAGTGAAATTACCTTTTCTAACCGTTGAAGAACTTCTTGGTAAACCGGCGTTAATTCCCCTAAGTCTTTCCGGTAAACGTCCTTATCTAAGTGATGGTGGGTTTTCGTATCCCATAACCGGCAATTATCTGGTGAGAATTCATCAGCAAGAATCACCTTTCCGTCTGGTAAAGTTCCAAATTCCAGCTTAAAATCGATCAATTGCATTCCTGCTTTTTCAAATAACGGGGTTAATAATTGATCAACTTTCCGTGAAATTGCCCACATCGTATCTAATTGCGATTGGGTAACAATTCCGAGAGCGATTGCTTGGGAAGCATTAATTGCAGGATCATCAAGTTCATCGCTTTTAAGGCACATCTCTTCAACTGGAGTTTCAAATTTCTTCCCTTCTTCAACACCGTAACGGCTTGCAAAGTGGCCAGCAGAATAATTGCGGGTGATCATTTCAAGCGGAATGATCTTGACTTTTTTGACAAGTTCTTCGGTATCCGAAATCTTTTTAATAAAGTGGGTTTCAATTCCGTTTGCTTCAAAATATTTGAAGATCAACGTCGAAATTGCATTGTTCGTTTTCCCCTTATCATTGATGTGGTCTTTCTTCTTGCCGTTTAAGGCCGTCGCCTGATCTAAATAAACGACCCGTAAAACATTTTCATCTTCCGTTGTCCACATTTCCTTTGCTTTCCCAGCATAAATTTGATGTACCATCAATCATAATCTCCTTTATATCGTTCGTTATAATACGAATATTTTTAAATAATCAATTATTATACATTCAGGATATTCCAAGAGTGGCCGGATGTCAACAAGATATTCTAACAATTTTGTGACTAATCAATTTTATTGTTCATAATTACATTATTTTATTTTATAAATAACAGATTAAAATTACTTATTTATCTTTTATTCGAATAAAATAAAAAAGCATCTTTCTTCAAAGATGCCTCTTTATTGCTTAAGTATTTAAATTACGAATTTCAAAATCACTAACAATGTTCGTGTTTTATTGTTTCCAAATTCCAGTTTGATCAATTTCCTTCAACGTCTGATCAAGCTGATTCGTTAAAATTGTAATGTGGCCCATTTTTCGATTCAGCCGAACCGCACTTTTTCCATAATCATGAAAATGCCAGTCAGGTTTCTCAAAAATTAACTTCCGCACTCCCGAAACATGCTGGCCTAAAACGTTGACCATCACAACGGGTTGCAAAAGCTTAATTTGCGGCATTGGCCAGTTGCAAATTGCCCGGTTATGAATGTCAAATTGCGAAAAATTACATGCTTCGATCGAATAGTGACCTGAATTATGCGGCCGCGGTGCCAATTCATTAATGTAAACCTGATCATCAGTTCCGATAAACATTTCAATCCCTAAAATGCCACATAAGTCGAGGGCCTGAGCAATAGCTACGGCCGTTTCTTCTGCCCGCGCCGCAACTTCACTTGGGATTCTTGCCGGAACGATGCTTTCGTGGAGGATCTGATTGCGATGAATGTTTTCACTGACTGGAAAAACACTTGAATCGCCTTCAACATTCCGTCCGACCATCACAGAACATTCGCACTTAAAATCAACGGCCTTTTCCAAAATACATGGACAATGTTGTAAAATTTCCGCAGTTTGTCCCAAGTCTTCTTCACTATTAAGCCGGACCTGGCCTTTTCCATCATAGCCGCCTTCACACGTTTTTAAATAACATGGAAAACCGATTTGTTTTAATCCAGCTTTAAAATCTTGCGCGCTGTTAATTGCGGCAAACTTGGCGGTTTGAAAGCCGTGTTTTTTCAAAAATGTTTTTTCACGAATCCGATCCTTGGTGATCCGCAACAATTCTGTTCCTTGAGGAATTGAAACAACGTCTTTGACCGCATCTAACGCGTCCAAATCAACATTTTCAAATTCATAAGTTAACACGTCGGCTTCGTCAGCTAACTGCTGAATTGCATTCACATCATCATATGGCGCAACAATTTGACGATCGCATGCCTGCCCAGTCGGACATTGCGGATCCGGATCAAGCACAATGACTTTCATTCCCGCCGCTTTGGCTGAAAATGCCAGCATTTGCCCTAATTGACCGCCGCCAATAATTCCGATCGTATCGCCCTGTTCAATTCGCTTATTCAAGATGCGCACTGCTTTCTACGGCAGCATCATGTTGCTGTTTCCGGTAATCGGCCAAGCGGTCTGCAAGTGCATCATCATTTAATGCCAACATTTCGCATGCCATCAAAGCCGCATTTCGGGCTCCCGCTGCTCCAATTGCCATGGTGGCAACCGGAACGCCAGCCGGCATTTGACCGATCGAGAGTAACGAATCCATTCCTCCAAGTGCATGGGTTTGAACTGGAACCCCAATGACCGGAATGATCGTATTGGCCGCAAGCATTCCCGGAAGATGGGCTGCCCCGCCAGCTCCCGCAATAATTACTTTAATTCCCCGTTCACGGGCCGTTTGACCAAATTTCATCAATTCAGTCGGCATTCGGTGAGCGGAAACCACCTGCTTTTCATACGGAACATTCAATTTATCCAAAATCTCACCCGTCAACTTCATGGTTGACCAGTCTGAGATGCTTCCCATAACTACACTAACTTGAGCATTCATGAATATCTTCCTCCTTCATTAAGGTAAGCTTACCAAATAAATTGAACGTTGTAAACATCATTTATTTTTATTGTTCGTTTATTGCAGCAGAATATTAATAACATAATTAAATTAAGGGCTATCAAAGCTAAAATAGAACAAAAAAAGAGACCGCAACTTTCAGTTACGATCTCTTTTTGCTTTCATTTTAAATTTCTTATTTAATTAATTCAGCAACATCCGCTGCTAACCGGGCAGCCGTCTTTGGCATCATTAAAAAACTGTAAGTCGCCTTTTCCGTTACGAATCGGACAACTCCCCACCGATTATGTTTCACTTCTTTAATATTGCTTAACTTGATGCTTTGACCATTAAAAACGATCAACGCATGGTAATTGATTTTTCCATCTTCAATTTGAAGATAACGGCCCCGAAGTTCGACTAAGGCCACGATCAAAAATAAAATCAAAGTCATCAAAGTCCAAACTTGAAAGACCGTAATTTCCAGCCATAAAAGCATGCTGAAAAGAAAAATCATCCATGTGAATGACCAGCAAACAATCGAGGTTGGAACATCTGGTTGACTGTAATATCTCTTTTGTTTCATTTCTTCACCTTCAATTAACGTTTCTTCTTTCCCCAATATTGAAAGAGGTCCGTTCGCAGCGAACCATTATATAGTTTACGTCTTTTTGTCGCCTGTTCGCCATAATATTTTTCAAAATTTAAATCACTTGTAAGAATGTACTTACTCCACGTAGTCATTGGACGATAGATTTTTCCCATTTGTTCATATAAAACATGAACGCTGTCCCGGTCGCTTAACCGTTGTCCGTATGGCGGATTAGCAACAATCACGCCATTTTCCTTATCAGTCTTAAAATCTTTAACCGCTAACTGTTTAAAATGAATATCATGTAAAACGCCAGCCGCCTTCGCATTGACCTTTGAAATGTTGATCATTCGTCCGTCAATATCGTAACCGGCAATGTCGAGGTCAATGTCATGGTTTTCAACTGCACGGGCCTCTTCGCGAAGTTTGGTAACCATTGCTTCATCGACTTGCTGCCACTGTTCACAAACAAAATGGCGGTTGATTCCCGGTGCGATGTTGCGTCCAAGAAGAGCAGCTTCAATCGGAAGCGTTCCTGAACCGCATACCGGATCCATAAACGGATCTTCTGGGTACCAATGCGATAATAAAATAAGAGCGGCAGCCATGTTTTCCTTCATCGGCGCGCCCCCTTTATCCAACCGATATCCGCGCTTAAATAAACTTGATCCCGTTGTATCAAGGGTAATCATTGCTTTGTTTTTATTGATTGAAACTTGAACCGGATATTCAGCCCCCGTTTCCGGAAACTTTGTCCGCCGGTGATAAGTTTGATTCATCCGTTCGACAATTGCTTTTTTGGTAATTGCCTGAACACTTGGAACGTTATGTAGTTGCGACCTTTGCGATTTACCACTTACAGGGAAAGCCGCATCGAGTGCCAGCCAATCTTCCCACGGAATTTGTTTTACATTTTCAAACAAATCATCAAAGGTTTTCGCCATAAACTTTGCCAAAACAATTTTTACCCGATCAGCAGTCCGAAGCCACAAATTTAAGCGAATAATATCCTGAAAGTCACCTTCAAGGCGTGCCCGCCCATTTTCAACGTTGGCATGATAACCAAGATGTTTCAGTTCATTTCCAAGAATTCCTTCAATTCCAGCTGCGCACGTTGCGATTATTTCCATTTCCCTCATCCTTAATTAAAAATAGGAGGTTGCAACAATGTCGCAACCTCCTCCTGTCATATGTAGTGCTCTATAAGCCACGTTCCGTACGTCATCCAGCCAGGACTGGAATCGGTGGTAATCATCTATCTCCGAGTTAAAAACTCGCCCCCATGATTAGTTCATTTCCGTCATGAAGCGCCCCTACCAAAATTTGGGTTACCTGCTCGAGGGGTTTACCGCGTTCCACTAGTACCGTTTCCAATACTATTTCGTCACTGTGGCACTTTTCAAGACTACTCAGGCATGACCGAAGTTTTAGCCTTTTTATCTGCCGTTACCTACGATGTAGGTACCTTGCCTTATTTTTTCAGCAAGCACGATCACTACAGGCATCGCAGCCTGTGCAAGCTTGGACTTTCCTCAGACTGCATAAGCAGCCCGCGATTACCCGAACACTACACGCTAATCAACATATTTAATTATTAAAAACGACTACTTTGGTCATTATCATCATTAAGTTGAGCACCAAAAACGCGTCGTTCCAAATTAGAAAGTCGCTTCAAGATGTCCATGTTGTTGACATTTGAAGTTGGTCTTGCAGCTTGACCAGACTTACCAACAGCAACTTGCTTCGTAAGTTCGTCAACTTTGCTTACAAGCCGATCATTTTCCATTTGTAACCGTTGATTTTCTTTAGTGAAAGTCTCGTAGTCTTGGATAACTTTATCTAAAAATTCATCAACATCCGCTGGATCATAACCGCGCATCTTAGGCTTAAAATGCTTGTTTACGATTTCTTTAGGCGTAAGATTGACATTTTCCATAAATTACACCTCGTCTCCGATAGGTACTTAACTCATAACAGCAATATTATAGCAGAATTGTTTTTAGTTGCCAAGATTTTCTTGAAATTCATTTGCAGCGTCTTGCAAATTATCCATGTCAAACATCGTAACCGGGTAATCATGATTTTCTGCGTATTGTTGAACGGCTTGATAATCATACTTCGGTTTTCCAGGATATTCCGGATCATAGATCAGCGTTGCCTCGTCCGTATGGTCCAGCATAAACTTTTGAAAATTTTTCAATTGTGCCGGCGATTGATATGGTTGTTTACTGATACTTGCACAAAAATCAACCTTGGATTCCAAATCGCTTAACAGCATGCGATTCTGTTCGTTCCATTGACTGCCAAACTCACTGAACGGGTACATCAGTGAAACTTTCAATTCTGGATACTCTTCCTTCAATTCTATTGCCGCTTCCGCAGCCCATTGTTCAACCCCAAGTTGGCCGCCGGTAATCACCCACTCAAGCCCATCATTAAATTTCTGTTCAAAATGTTTTTTTAGTAAATACTTAATCACTTTGACTTTCGGATCATTATTTGCAAAAACTCCGAGTTCATAACTTCGATAACCAGTTACCCATAACCGCAACTGCTTCACCTGCCCTTCACGATTTTGCCTAAAATCTTGATAAATGGTAAAATACCGGGATAGGAGTGTGATTTTGATGACACTTAACTATCCGAATGGTCAGCACTACTCTCAAAAGCAGAGTACCACATTCAAGGCGAAACATAAATCGCCAAGTCGAATTGTTTATGGCAATCGCGGAATGACGCTTGAACAGGAAATCAATGATAGTAATCAATACTACCTTGAACGCGAGATCGCCGTCATCCACAAGAAACCCATTCCAATTCAAATTGTTGACGTTGATTACCCGAAGCGAAGTGCAGCGGTAATTAAAAAAGCGTATTTCAAAACGCCGTCAACGACTGACTACAACGGAATTTATCGGGGTTACTACCTTGATTTTGAAGCAAAAGAAACCAAAAATAAGACCGCCTTCCCGTTAAGCAACTTTCATGAGCACCAAATCAAACATATGAAAGCTTGTGAAAAACAACACGGAATCTGTTTTACAATCGTTCGTTTTGTTTCGCAAGATGAACTGTATTTAATGCCGACATCCCTTCTATTTAACTATTGGGACAATCAAGCTCATGGACGCAAGTCGATCCCGAAAAAGGAAATCGAAGACGTGAGCTTTAAAATTGAATATAGTTTGCAACCTCGAATTCCATACCTTAAAGCGGTGGATTTACTAATTAACCAAATCGAAGGAGATAATAATGAGTAATCAAGATCCAGAATATTCAAGAGTTAATCGGCGAGAAGCTGAAGAAGCGGTTCGCGCAAAGGGCCCTTGGCATATTATCAAGCGCGTTTTGCTAGTTATTTTGATTATCTTTGTCCTTGGAGTTGCGGCTGGTTCAGCCCTCTTCTTCTACTATGCAAAAAGTGCACCTGAACTTTCAACAAGCAAATTATCAAGTCCAGGTTCGACGATCATTTATGACGCGAACAATAAAAAGATTACTTCACTGGGGTCTGACAATCGGACTTTGATTGCTGAAGATAAGGTTCCGCAACAGTTAAAAGATGCGATTGTTTCAATTGAAGACCGGCAATTCTATCAACAAAAAGGAATTGACCCGAAACGAATTTTGGGGGCGTTTTTAAACAACCTTAATCCAGGTTCAGGCCTTCAAGGGGGAAGTACGATCGACCAGCAATTGATCAAATTGTCATACTTCTCAACTTCCAAATCTGACCAAACACTTAAACGGAAAGCGCAAGAAGCTTGGTTGGCTCTGCAGCTTGATAAGCATTACTCAAAAGATCAAATTTTAACATTCTACATTAATAAGGTCTTTATGGGATATGGTAACTATGGAATGGAAACGGCTGCCAAATTCTATTACGGTAAATCATTAAGTCAGCTTGACTTAGCCCAAACTGCATTGATCGCTGGAATTCCGAATGCGCCATCTTCATATAACCCGTATTCGAATCCAAAATTGGCCTTAGAACGGCGGAATGAAGTTCTTCAGGCAATGTATGAAAATCACAAGATTTCAAAGAGTCAAGAACAGCAAGCGCAAGCCGAAGATATCAATAACGGACTTCTTCCAGTCCACCAAAACAACGTGGAAGACAGCGAAAAAGCTAAAATCGCTGATCCTTACTTGAAGGAAGTTATTCAAGACGTTGAAGCCAAAGGATACGATCCATTTACTCAATGTCTCAAAATCTACACTAACCTTGATATGAATATTCAAGAAAAGTTGTACGAAATTGCCAATACTAACAATTACGTCTACTTCCCGAATAACAAGATCCAGGTTGCCTCAACAATCATTAACCCGCACAACGGAAAGGTTGTCGCAATGATTGGAGGACGGAAATTAGGAAACGTTACTTTCGGCCTGAACCGTGCCGTTCAGACTGATCGGACTGACGGTTCAACTGCTAAACCGTTAATGGATTATGGTCCAGCAATCGAGTACAAGCAATGGGCAACGTACCATATGTTGAAAGATGAACCATATAACTATCCAGGTTCAAACACTGCCCTTTATGACCTTGACCATAAATATGAAGGTAACATGACAATGCGGGAAGCCTTGATTGAATCCCGGAACATCCCTGCAATTCAAACATTAGCCAGTGTTGGTCTTCCAAAAGCAACGAAGTTCCTTCAAGGGCTTGGATTCAATTATAAGTCTGGATTGCACTATTCAAACGGGATCGGGCTTCCATCTTCAACATTGCAAAACGCCGCCGCCTATGCCGCATTCGCAAATGGCGGAATTTATTACAAGCCGCAATTTGTCAATGCCATCGAAACCCCTGACGGAACGGTTAAACAATATGCCACTAAAGGAAAAAGGGCAATGCAACCGTCAACGGCATACATGATTACTGATATGCTGAAGCAAGTAATTACCTCACCAAAGGGAACCGGGACAGAAGCGAATATCCCTGGACTTTACCAAGCCGGAAAGACCGGGACAAATGCTTATCCATCAGATGTTGCTAATGAATTTCCATCCAACGCAATCATGGATTCATGGTTCAACGGTTACACCAAGAACTATTCCGTATCTGTATGGCTTGGATATGATCATCAGTATCAACCAGGAAATTACATGACGCAACCAACGGCGAACCTCGCTTCGCAATTCTATAAGCAAATTATGGAATATATGTCCGAAGATGTATCAAACACTGATTGGGTAAAGCCAAGCAACGTTTATGTCAAGTACATCAATGGTGTCCGGCAACTTTATTTAGCTGGATCTCAACCGCCTTCAAGTGAGATCTTCTCAAAGAAAGGAAGCATGGCTAAGTTCCAAAGCGTCTTTTCAAAGATCGATGATTCACAAAAGAATCAAAACAGTAACTCGCAGGCAAATTCAAATTCAGACCAGCAAAGCAAGGTACAGGCAAACAGCCAACCGCAACAGCAAAGCGGCAATAGTAACCAAAACAATAACAACAATAATCAAAACCAAAATAACAATAACCAGCAGAATAATAACAACAATAATAATCAAAACAATAACAATGATCATCATTAATGTTATTTAGCTGCTAAAAAGGCTGTGGCATAAGTCGCAGCCTTTTTGTTATATCCGCATAATCGGGTTCCAAAACAAACGAGCTACGTGGAAGGACGCAAAACTCCGAATCTATGCTGACGCGATTCGTTCGCTTTTCTGCTTCCACCACGCTCGTTTTTAGTGTTTTGTCACACCTTCTTTTTATTTTGTCCAAGCATATTGATAACCTTTTCATTCCAACCAATATATAATAAAAATGTAAAGGTTAAAGGAGGTTTTGATTATGTCATTAAAACATGATTTGAAAAATATTGTAGTTAATGAAGAAGTTTCAGGACCATTTATTTCATTGTTTTTACCACTTTACCCTAGCAAAGACAATTTCAAATTTGATGACACCGAATTTAACAGTCTTCTTTCAAAAGCTAAAAAACAGTTTGTCGCAAAATATGGCGAAAAGAACTGGTCAAAGTATGAAAAGAAAATTAAAGCAACGCAAAACGATATTATCTTTGATTATGCTCAATCAAAGTCACTTGCAATCATCATTAGCAATGAAACAGCTTACCACTACTACCTTCCACGGAAAGTTGATCTCCAAGTTCGGGTAGCTGATAAACCATATATTTTACCAATTATTCGCGGATACGAATATATGCCAAGTTATAATATCGCCAAAATCACCCGTTCTTCATTTGAAATGTTTACCGTTAAAAACGGATTAGTTTCCCAAATGAATTTGAGTGATGACGCCCCGATTTCAGCTGAACAAGCATTAAACATTGATACGCCTGATCAAAAAATCCGGATGGAACAACGCGGCGGCGGTTCATATGACCAATTCAGAGGAACCGATGTTAAAGCAGAAGCTGAACAAGCAAACATGGATCAATACTTCAGAATGGTCGATGAATACATTACTAAACACATCAGCTTAAAGGACCACCTAAAAGTTGTTTTAATGGCAACTGAAGATGATGCGGGCGAATTCAAAAAGTTATCCCACAACCACTTCTTGGACAAGGAAGATACGTTGACAATTCCAGCAGTGATCAATCATGAAACGCTTGAAAAGGCAACGGCCAAAATTACCAAACGGTTCATTGATGAAAGCCGGGAAAAGATTGAAGGTGCAATTGACCTTGCCCACTCAAAGAAGAGATACCTTGAAGGAATGAAGGACGTTCAAGCGGCAGCCGAAGAAGGCCGGCTTGATACGACCGTGATTGCACACGAACTTGCCGTTAACGAAACCGAAACCGACGAACAAGTTCAAGCAAATGAAATTGCAATCGACACGTTGGTATATGGCGGTCAAGTTGACTTAGTTGATCCAGCTGTTATCAACGATCAGTCAATTGTGGGAATTCTTCGGGGAATTTAATTTAAAATCACTATAGTTAAAAAGAGGATGTGATCAAAATCACATCCTCTTTGTTATATCTGGATAATCATTTTTCCGCTACTCCGACCACTTATTCAGCGGAATCTTCGGTTTCACCCGGTTTCCTTGTTTTCGTTGGCTTTGACTCTGATGTCTGAATTTGGTCCGTTGACGCTGGACATCAGCCGCCGTTTTGATGCCCTTCTTTTCCCATGCAAGCAAAATTTTATCCATGTACTTTAAATTATAAACGCCGCTTAAAACGGCCTCTTTTAAGGCTAAAATGATAATCTCAGGTGAGTAATGATCCTCATTAAGCCAACTATCGATCATTTCCATATCAAATGAAGACAAGGGATGGCCAAATTCCTGCTCAATTCGAGCAAAGACATCATTGCGTGTTTGCTGATGAACTTGAATTTGGTGTTCCTGGGTCTGATCGCGTAAAAGTTTAAGTGTCTTTTTATACAGTGGATCTAAGCTATATTGGTCTGAATTCCGTCCCTGATCGTCCACCACTGATGTCAAGCTGATAATTCCCTTTTCAATCAATCCGTGAAGCAATTGATAAATCTGAGCTTCATCCTTACTCATGATTTGGGCAATCGTTTGAAGATCAAAGGCTTGTTTTCCATCCTTCAATGCAGCTTTAAGTTCAAGCAAAAAGACAAATTCTTCCGCGGTCATTCCGAGCTTGACGTAATTTTTCAAAATCAAATTGGGAATTGTCGTACCTTCTGTCTGCAATAATTTCAATGCAATTGCGTCATCCATTCAAAATCCCTCCTCAATCATTCAGATAAGAAAAGAGGCTGAACATATCCAGCCTCTTTTTCAAGTCCCAATTTTACGGGTAAATCCGGTTTAACAAACGTGGGAATGGAATTGCTTCCCGAATGTGGTCTTCGCCTGTGATCCAAGTAACGGCCCGTTCAAGCCCAAGACCAAATCCTGAATGCGGAACACTTCCATAACGCCGTAAATCAAGATACCATTCGTAATCTTTCATGTTCAAACCGGCCTTTTCGATTTGTTCCTTCAAGTAATCCGTATCAGTTGCCCGTTCTGAACCTCCGATAATTTCACCATAGCCTTCAGGTGCTAATAAGTCTGCGCAAATAACAACATCATCCCGGGTTGGGTGTGGCTTCATGTAGAATGGCTTGATGGCCTTCGGATAGTTCATTACAAACACTGGCTTACTAAATTGTTCAGCCAAATATGTTTCTTCCGGTGAACCAAAGTCTGCTCCCCATTCAACATCTGGGAATTCACCTGAATCTTGCAACATCTTGATTGCTTCATCATATGAGATTCGTGGATATGGTAATTCGGTATACCGCTTCAAAACATCCTTATCACGGCCTAAAATATTCAATTCGTAATCACAGTGATCCAGGACATTTTGAACAAGGTATGCAATGTACCGTTCTTGAACTTCAAGACTTTCTTCTTGGTGAGTAAATGCCATTTCAGGTTCGATCATCCAAAATTCGATCAAGTGTCGCCGGGTCTTTGACTTTTCAGCCCGGAATGTTGGTCCAAATGAGAAGACCTTGCCGTAAGCCATTGCGCCGGCTTCTTCATAAAGCTGACCAGATTGTGAAAGGTATGCATCCCGGTCAAAGTACTTCGTGTGGAATAATTCAGTTGTTCCTTCTGGTGCACTTCCGGTCAAGATTGGCGCATCAACCTTCATAAACCCTTCCTTGTTGAAGAATTCATATGTTGCCCGAATCATTTCGTTCCGAATCTTCATAATTGCGAATTGCCGACTTGAACGTAACCATAAGTGCCGGTGATCCATTAAGAAATCTGTTCCGTGTTCCTTTGGTGTGATTGGATAATCTTCACTTTCACCAACAATTTCAATATCTTCAACTTCAATTTCGTAACCAAAGTGGGACCGTGAATCTTCATGGATCGTTCCGGTTACATACATACTTGTTTCTTGCTTAACTTCCTTAGCAATCTTGAAAACTTCTTCAGAAACGTTGTTCTTTACAACTACTCCTTGGAAATATGCTGATCCATCGCGCAATTGTAAGAAAGCAATTTTCCCGCTTGAACGCTTATTTGTAAGCCAAACTCCGATTTTGACTTTTTCGTTTACGTGGTTCTTTGAATCAATAATGCTGATCGTTTCCACAAGCCGTTCCTCCTCTAATCTTAATTGATAATCTCAAAAAAAGATTTACTTTTTTTAATTATAAACTATCTTCCGAAATGTGTCATTATCATTCGCTACATATTCGTGATATTTTGTAAGACTTGACCGTCTTTGAATGCAACTTGTGCATAGCACAAATTGCCTTGCTGATTTTCATAGGCCACTTCCCATAATGGTGTGCCTCCGTTTTTCATTCCAAAAACGGTTTTCACAATTTTTTGCGGTTGATACTTTTGATTAACGATTTTTTCAGCCGCTTTTTTAGTAATTCCCTTATTTTTCGCGTAAATATTTACGCGATTGCCCTTCTTGGGAATTACAACGTACACGTCTTGATTATCATTGTTTTCGCCTTCAATTGTGTAATATGTACTGTTCCGGTTATAAATGTAAAAGTTTTTAACACTATCAACCTTTGCATATTTTGCCGCCATTTGAAAAGCTTCACTCTTTGCTTCACGGTATGGCAACTGGGCAACCATATAAAATCCCCAAATGACAATCAAAATTAAAGCAATGATTCCAATGATGATCATCCGTTTGATGCGCTTCGTTTTGCGTTGAACCCGTCCCATTCTGAGCCTCTTCTCTATTACATGTTATCAACTATTATAACAAAAAAATACCCTAACGTTTGGAATTAAAGAAATTTGTAATCTCATCTGCAAGCCGTTGAGTTTCGATCGCCTTGACCGGCATTCCCTGTGGAAAAGTATTCACAAACTGCTTTCCATAACTGCGGTCAACGATTCGCGAATCAAGCGTGATCACTAACCCCCGGTCGTGTTGCGTTCGAATTAAGCGGCCAACTCCCTGGGCAAACCGCATAACCGCTTCAGGAAGCGCAATGTCATTAAACGAATTGCCACCGGCCCGTTCATCCCGCTGATACCGAATCTGGTTATACGGATTTTGAATCGCCTGAAATGGCAATTTGGCAATCACAAGAACCTCAAGCTGGTCAGCCGGTAAGTCGACCCCTTCCCAAAATGCCCCCGTTGCAAGCAATAACTGCGGTACATTTTGGACTGACTGAAACTTTTTCTTTAAACGTTCAGCGGTTCCCGTAACGTTTTGCGCCAAAATCTGCCATGGTTGCATCCGTTCATCATCGCGCAATTGGTCATAAACTTTTTCAACCATTTCGTTTGAATTAAACAGAACCATTGTTTGCCGGTGTTGTGCTTGGCAAATCTGAATAATCTGATCACTTAAATAGTTTGCATATTCATCAGCCGGAACTTGATTAACATCCGGGGCATCCTTGACCAATAAGGCCTTCGCCTGATGCTCATAATCAAAGGCCGACTGATATTTGAAATGTTTGCTTTCAACCGCGCCAAGCTGATCAACGAAATACTGATACGTTTGCGAAGTAAAGTAGCTTCCACTAAAGAACAGCACCTGATTGAAAAACGGGTAAACGTTGGTTTGCAAGAAATCTTGGGACTCCATCAACCCAAAGTGAAGCCTTAAGTGGGCGCCATCCTGGGCTTGCGGATAACTAAGCCACATCAGTAAACTGTCCGCCGTCTTTTCAAGGTTTTCCAACGCAAGCCGATCCCAGTTCTTTAATTTTGCAAGCAATTCATTACTGAGTTTAAAGTACGCCTTAAACAAATTAAATGACTGGCTATCGAGACGCTGTTGGTCAAGCAATTCGATAAAGTGCCGGTAAAGTTTCGGGTTCTTATTTTCCAAGAACCGAATTGCGTTTTGCACCTTACGATATTGATTGACATGCTCCTTAACAAAGCCAAAAATCTTTTTAAACTGAACCGGAGTTTCCGTAATTTTAGCGATTCGTTGCAGCTTCATGAATCGCTGCAGCATTGCATCGCGAATTTCAAGAATCGTATGGTCGATAACTTGAATTTTTTGGAGAATCTTCCGGTACTCCGCCTTCGTCAGCAGCCGCTGTTCGATCAAGTTTGCAAATGAAAATGAAACCTGCGACTCCATTTTGACAAGCAACGTATCAGCGAGAATTTTGACCGCATCAAGGTCCATTACCTGGTTATTATTTTGCAACGTTGTCGTCACTAGCTGTTGGGCTTCATCGATGATCAAAGTTCGATGCTGATCTGCAAATTCCGCCACATGCTTGATCAAATAAGCGTGATTCGTAATCACAAAATCCGCATTTTGCATCTCATCAGTTCGCCGCCGCATGAAATCATATTGGTAATACGGACTTTCCTGATTTAACCCCTGAATTCCATGATGGGTAATTTCATCAAATAACGGTAATTGCTGAACCGTAAAGTTCAATTCATCCAGATCACCCGTTTCAGTTTGGGTCAACCATACTAATAACCGCATCTGAATCAACCGGGTATAGTCATTTTGCGGCTGATCAAGCGTATGCGCAAACTTATCTAAGTCAATATAATGCTGACTGCCCTTTAATGAAACAACGTTGACCTTAAATGGTAAAAACTGATCAAGCTGATTGATTTCCTGGTCGATCAGCTGGTTTTGAAGGGCATTCGTCGTTGTACTGATCAAAAAGCGATGGCCATACTGAAGCTCATGGGCTGCCGGCAACAAATATCCCAGCGTTTTCCCTGTTCCGGTCGGGGCTTCAAAAAAGGCTTGCGGCTGACCATGCCGCATCTGGGAAGCAACATCTTCCATCAATTTTAGCTGCTGCGACCGCTTTTCATAGCTTGACGGCCACGCTTCAAGCAATGGTTGCTTCGATCGTCCCTGTAAATGATCGCTGAATTTGCGGGGACGCCGGAAAGTAATTTTTCCGACTTGAATCAAATCCGCATCATGATGCCTTGGCGCATTCCGGTTTCGCAGTTCATTTGAAAACAACATTCCGGTTTCAAATAATAATGCATCCCCCATTGATTCAAGCTGCCGCAATAACGAATCCGAGAGTTGATGAATCTGATCCATTAGTTTGATCAACAACTCGGCCGTTACAACCGCATCACTATCCGCCTGATGGGGCCGTTCATGACTAATTTTCAAGGCCGCACTTAAATCCTGGAGCCGATACGATGCCAGACACGGATATAAAATTTGACTAAGCTGAACGGTATCAACGCCCTTTAAGTCCAGTTCCGGATACCCGACCCGTTCAAGCTCGGCATTCAAAAACCGATAGTCGAATTGAATGTTATGCGCTACAAAAATGGTATCCTGTAATAATGCATAGATCGTTCCCGCAACGTCATCAAAGAGCGGGGCGTGCCGCACATCCTTTTCATGAATTCCCGTTAAATTCTGAACATCGGCCGGAATGACCATTAACGGATTAATTAACGTGTTAAAAGTATTTACAATTTTGCGATTTTGGACGAGAACACAACTGAATTGAATGATTCGGTTCGTTCCATCCATCTTCGTTCCGGTCGTTTCAAGATCAACCACCGCGAATGTTTGATTCTTTGCCATTCTTCCGTCATTCCTTTAATTTCTAACTTTGATTTTACAATAAACTACCGTTTAAACTCAAAATAAATTCTCATAAAGTTAAAATAATAAATTATTACTCATTAAGAGATCCTTTAATTAAAATTTCATTGGTCTATTCCCAATTAATACGGTATAATGAGCGTTGAATTAACATGTGTTTATATTGACAATTTCAAAAAGGTAATATGTTCTTTTTGAACTTCTCAAATCCATTTTGAAAGGATCTTTACCTTGGTAAATAGTAATCCAGCTCACGGAAAGAGCAACGCAAAAATTATTCTGATTGGCGAACATGCCGTTGTTTATGGTCAACCGGCAATTGCCCTTCCACTTACAACCGTCAATGTTAAAGTAACGGTTGAAGATGCCGAAACCGAAAGTACGATCAACAGCAGCTACTTCACAGGAAAATTAGCTGATTTTCCGGTTTCAGGAATCAAAAATTTAATTAACTATTTAATCGATAAAAATGAAATTGAAAATCCATTAAGTATTACGATCAAAAGCGACCTCCCTGCCGAACGCGGAATGGGTTCATCAGCAGCGGTTGCGGTTGCTTTGATTCGGGCATTTTACACATATTTAGGCAAGCCATTAACCAAGACCCGGTTACTGAACCTTGCAAATATTTCAGAAAAAGATACTCACAAAAATCCAAGCGGGTTAGATGCTGCAACCTGCGCAAGCGAACAACCGATTTGGATGGTTCGCAACCAGGAATTAAAAACTTTTCCAATCAAAACCCACGGGTACCTTGTAATTGCCGACAGCGGAATTAAAGGTAAAACAAGTCAAGCAATTGCCGTTGTTAAGGAACGGCTAATGCATAACCCGGATGAAACCCAGAAATTGATTTCTGACTTAGGGCAACTTGCTTTTAATGCGAAGGACGCCCTTGCATCAGATGATATTGAAAAGCTCGGCGAAATTTTCAATGCTGCACAAGCCATTTTGCGCCAGTTAGGCGTCAGTTGCGCGCAACTTGATGATTTGATCGCCCTCAGCTTGAAGAACGGTTCGCTTGGCAGTAAATTAACCGGTGGCGGCAAAGGCGGATGCTTCATTTGCCTTACGAAATCAATTGGCGATGCCAGCGGCCTTTCACAAGCCCTTTTAGATGCCGGCGCAACTCAAACATGGATCGAACCTTTGCTTAAGGAGGCCGTTCATGAATAATTCACCAATTACTGCCCGTGCACATACCAATATTGCATTGATCAAGTATTGGGGAAAAAAGGATGTTGATTTGATCATCCCGCAAAACAGTTCGCTCTCACTGACCCTTGACCACTTTTATACCGATACAACGGTCAAGTTTGATGAAGGATTAGCGCAAGATGTTTTTACCCTTAACGGCGAACCTGCTGAAAATCCAAAGGTCAACCATTTTATGGACCTTGTTCGCAAACTTGCAGGAATTCAAACTTTTGCGCGAATCGATTCGATCAATCATGTTCCTTCAGCTGCGGGACTTGCATCTTCGGCATCGGCCTTTGCTGCCCTTGCCGCTGCTGCCAGTAAGGCTGCAGGATTGGATTTGAGCAGAAAAGATCTTTCGCGCCTTGCACGTCGCGGATCAGGCTCTGCCAGCCGGTCGATCTATGGCGGATTTGTCGAATGGCAACAAGGCCAAGATGATCAAACATCCTATGCCGTCCCAGTTGAAGAACACCTTGATTGGTCGATTGGGATGTTGGTTGGCATCGTCAACTCCGGGCAAAAGAAAATCTCTTCCCGGGCCGGAATGCAGACCGTCGTTGAGACTTCCCCGTATTATCAGGGATGGATCCAATCAACAACCGAAGATTTAAAATCGATTAAAAAGGCAATTCAAAACCGTGATTTTCAAAAAGTTGGTGAAATCACTGAAAGCAACGCGCTTAAAATGCATGCATTAAATTTAAGTGCCCAACCGCACTTTAACTACTTTGAACCAATGAGCTTAGCAATCATGCAAGAAGTCGAACGGATTCGTGAAGAAGAACACATTCCGTGTTACTACACCCTTGATGCGGGTCCAAACGTTAAAATTTTATGTATGCAAACGGATGCCCCTGCTATTCAGCGGATTTTAGCTTCAAAATTTGACCAAATCACGTTTGAATTTGCTAAACCAGGAGAAGGAGCTCGCTTTATCGAAGCATAAGGAGGTAACTAAGTGGTTAACGTCAAAGTTCCCGGAAAACTTTATCTTGCTGGTGAATATGCCGTCGTTGAACCTGGAACCCCAGCCGTGATCGTTGCAGTGGATCGGTTTGTCCACCTCAAAATTACATCGGCAACCGCGACCGGGACCATTTACTCGCATCAGTATCAAACCGTGCCGGTTAAATGGCACCGAACAGCCCACCACCAAATTCAACTTGAAGACGAAGTTCAACTTGAATTTGTGCTTGAAGCAATTCGCTTAACTGAACGGTATGCTACTGAATGCGGCCATCAACTTCAATTTTTCAACCTTGAAATCGATAGCGAGCTTGATAGTCCTGATGGCAAAAAATTTGGTCTTGGCTCATCGGCGGCTGTAACCGTTGGCGTTGTGAAGGCGATTGCTGCTTTCTATCACCTTCACCTGACAGCTATGGAAATATATAAACTTGCCGCCCTTGCGCACTATAATGTTCAAGGCAATGGCTCCCTGGGAGATATTGCGGCCAGTGCATTTACTGGATGGATTGCCTATTATTCGCCTGACCGGAATTGGTTACTTGATCAGCCACAAACGCCACTCAAGCCGTTAATTGCAGCTGATTGGCCGGAGTTAAAAATTCAGCCGCTTACTCCCCCAACGACCGCCGATTTGATTGTCGGATGGACGGGCGCTCCCGCCTCAACCAAACACCTTGTTGCTGAAGTTAAACGGCGCAGTCATTTGAAGTATGATACGTTTGTTGTTCAAAGTGCGCAATGCGTTGAAAAGTTAATTCAGGCAATCAAAAATGACAATTTTGAGGAAATGACCGCTGCGATTACCCGCAACCGGAAACTTTTAAATGAATTAAGTGAAATTAGCCACGTCGAATTGGAAACTCCCCGGCTCAAAGAATTGATCGAGCTTGTTGTTCGCTTTGGCGGAAGCGGCAAAATGTCCGGGGCTGGCGGTGGCGATTGTGGAATTGGATTCGTTAAACATGGATCAAATTACCAGCAGATTTTTGAACAATGGCGGCAGGCCCAAATCTTGCCGTTACAGTTATCGACGTACACAAATAATGAGGAATAATAATGGATATTCAAGCACATCGCAAAGACGAGCATGTTTTTATTGCTGAAAAACTTTATCAGTCGGAAAGTCGAAATCGTTTAGATGAAGTCCGATTGTTATTTAAAAATATTCCTGAAATTTCGAAAAACGAAATTTCATTAACAACAACCATCATGGGATATCAAGTTGATAGTCCCTTTTTTATTAATGCAATTACCGGCGGCAGTTCGCAAACTGACAAGCTTAATTTTCAGCTTGCCCAAGTGGCTAACCAATGCCACGTCCCCTTTGTGACCGGTTCGGTGAGCGTTGCCTTAAAGGATCCGGCAAATGCTGACGGTTTCAAGCAGTTGCGCCAATTAACGCAAGATACCCTGCTTTTCACCAATTTGGGAGCTGGGAATGATCTTGCAACGGCAAAACAAGCGCTTGAACTGACTCAAGCAGATGGACTGCAGATCCACCTTAACGTTGCTCAAGAATTAGTAATGCCTGAAGGCGACCGAATTTTTTACTGGAAAGACCAGCTTCAAAATATCAGCGATCATCTTGAAAAACCACTAATGGTCAAAGGCGTTGGTCAAGGACTTACTCCTGAAACCGTCAAAATGCTTGCTGAAATGGGGATTCAAAACGTTGATCTTGCTGGCAAAGGCGGAACGAACTTTGTCGCAATTGAAAATGAACGCCGGCATGACGCTGATTATTCATTTCTAAATGACATTGGTCTTAGTCTGGCTGAATGTCTTCTTGGTGCGCAGCCGCTTCGCGATCAAATTTCAATTACTGCATCCGGTGGCATCCGAAATGCCCTCGAAATCGTAAAAAGTCTTGTTCTTGGAGCGGACTCAGTTGGCATTTCCGGAATGTTCCTTCACACCTTGATCAAAAACGGCCCTGAAGGATTAGTTGACCTAATTACCACGTTGCAAAGTCAGATCAAAGACTTAATGGTGATGCTCGGTTGCCGCACGATTCCAGAACTGCATCAGGTTCGTTACCTGCTAAGTCCTGCATTGATTAGTGATCAAAAACAATTAAATGAGTAAAAAACAGGTTGATCCAAGCCCAACCTGTTTTCTTATTCTCACATTATCAGATTGCTAATTCAAAAACCGTAATCCCTTTGGAATAAAGTTTTTAACCGTTGTCCCCACAACTTTTCCAAAGGCAAAGCCAACTCCTTCACATGTTAAAAGCGTCCATCCGTTTGAAGCAGAATTCGAAAGCGTCACGGTTTCGCCATGCATGTATTTTTCCCACTGATCCAGTGAAAGTTCAACTTTCGCCGTTCCTTCATCCGGATTTAAAGTCAACGCTAAATTATAGCTGGGTTCAAACCGTTTCTTTTTGAATTCTCCAAGATACAATCCTGGCCGCATGTATTTCATTGCAAAAATATCCGGCCAATCACGATCAAAGTAGTACAAATGATTATTAAACACCTTAAAGTTTGACCGCTTAACATCTGCCCATTCATCCGTAATATGATTGATTGTTTGCTGCCAAAGCGCGAATTGATCAGATGTTAATTGCGATTGATTTTGCTTCTTATTCTTCTTTTTAGTTTTAACTTTTCCTGGTTTACCATTGAGGTGTAATTTCGCAACGAACTGGCCTTCACCCTTAAAATGATGCGGCATCAGCCGAACCGTTTTTGCAAGTTCTGGGTTACCATCCGCAAAATCTGGCCGCCCGGCATCCATTCCCTCAAATTTCGGAATTTCAACCAATTCAAGGTCCGGATAAGTGGTCAACAGCCAACTGACGATCTGTTCATCTTCTTCGGGTGAAAATGTACAGGTCGAATAAATCAACTCCCCACCCGGTTTAAGGGTTTGAATCGCATCGGCCAAAATCTTGCGTTGCCGCGCAGCACATTCTGCCGGGTAATCGCGGTGCCAGTATTTGATCGCGTTATGGTCTTTGCGGAACATCCCTTCTCCAGAACACGGTGCGTCGACGACCACCTTGTCAAACCGCTGCTTAAGATTCTGTGCAAGGTGGGATGGATCTTCATTCAAAATAATAACGTTTTTAGCCCCAAAACGTTCAAGGTTTTCCACTAAAATCGAAGCGCGCTTATGGTTGATCTCATTACTTATCAACAAGCCTTGATTATTTAGTTGCTGAGCAATGTGGGTCGACTTTCCTCCAGGAGCGGCACAGAGATCTAACACCGTTTCGCCAGGCTGCGCATCCACGACCTGCCCGACATACATTGCACTAATGTCCTGACTGTATACGTATCCTGCTTGATGGGCCAACGAACGGCCACTGACCGTGCCATAATATCCATCCTTAATGAACGGAATGGGATGTGAGGTATCAATTTGAAGGTGATCAGCATGCGGTTTCAGCGAATTGATGCGAAACCCTTTTTGAACATCTTCATCAAGGCTTTTGAAAAATGCTTCGGCTTCATCGCCAAGCAACGTTTGATATTTTTCAACAAAATCTTGCGGTAACTTTAACATAAAAATAGGGACGGATAACTTCGTCCCTGCTCCTTTCTAAAAATTAAAGGTTGATCTTCAATTTCTTAACATCATGTTTGATTACAAAGTAGAACAATAAAATTGCTACGATGTACAAGATGACAATAAACGGAATCAATTGGGCATAGGTACTCAATGTAAAGACGACCGTCCCAATCAATGTCCCGACGATCATTCCAACCCCGTTATAAATGGTAAATGAACGCCATTCTTGGAAAACAACGCGCCGTTTATCATTTGAAACAAATAATTCGGCTTGGAAATCTTTCCGGGTTGCAATTGACCATAAGAATGCCCCACCAAGGGTTCCAATGACAATCGCAATCAAGCCCATCAAGTGAGCAAAGTGATTTGAAATCCATGAACCGCTTTGAGCAAGCGTATTTTGATGAACGACCCGCTTGACGCTGGCGGCATTAAAGGTCTTTTTCAATAAACTGGTTGAAAATGATTTGCGTCCATCGATTTTAATAGTGAAATCATTTGAATTCAAATTCTCCATAATGTCGCGTCCACCGGCAATGAAAATCTGATTATCAAGCTTTGAATGGGCCCGGTTTTCGCCCATGATCCCTAATACCGGAATATAGTGATTTCCATAATGTAAATAGGCTTGATCTTTTGGCTTATAAAGTTTCTTCTTTAAATTTTGACCAACGACCGCAACGTTGACGATCGAATCAAAGTCATTTTTAGAGAAAAATTCGCCTGAAACCATTGGTGGAACCGGGAAGTTTCCCTTTCCATAGAAGTATGTAATGTTCTTGTCTTTCTTTGATTGAAAGTGAACCTGAACATTATCGATTTCGGAACTATCATCCAGTTCCTTAGTAAACTTGCTTAACTTTTCATTTTGCCGAAGATTGATCTGGTATGCCTCAGCCGTTAAATTATGGTTATCCAATTGCAAAATCAAATCCCGCTGGTTAATTTTTGAGAAAATAAACACACAGAGAAATGAAAGCAATGCGGTGTACAAAATTGTTAAAAAATTCTTTTTTGCCACTAAATGTCATTCCTAACTAATTCAAATTAAAATTTACTTTGCAAAATATTCAGCAAATTTATCAGCCATTTCAACGGTCGTTTCAAATGATACTTTGTGCCCTGCTCCAGGGGTCGTAGTCATTGTAACATTTTTCGCAAAGTCTTTTCCTTGAATTTCATCAAAGAATTTCTTCGTTAAGTTGTATGGCACCATATCATCAGCCGTTCCGTGCCAGAAGTGCAATGGCCGGCCGGCAATCTTTTCGCGGTTTAATGACATGTCGATTTGATTTAATCCGGCTAACTGTTCGTGAATGTATTCTTGAGGAACGTCTTCGATGCCTGGTAAATTATCAACCAGGATCTTTGCAAACGCAACCGGGTTTGGCGTTCCTTCAAGGCAAACCGCGTTCTTGATCCACGGATAGACCGTAAACAAAGCACAAACGGTAATTCCGCCCATTGAAAGGCCCCCGACCGCAACGTTATCGCCGTCAATCAAGCCTTGATCAGCATATAACTTAACGAATTTTGGAAATTCTTCAATCGACTTTTCAATAATTTGCCAAAATTGCAATTGGTGATTTTCAGCGGGACCATCTGCCCGTTCACCGTGGAACAAGGCATCCGGCATTACGACCCGAAACCCCTTCTTCGCAATTTCATATCCTTGGGTAAGGTTATTTTCTTTTCGTCCTGTCCATCCATGATAAAAAACAATCAACGGAAGTGATTGGTCTTTTTTATCTTCCTCAATTAACTCCAAATAAGGCAATCCTTGACACTCTTTATGAATAATTGAAATCATAATCATGCTCCTCCCATATTGACCGTATAAATAAAATTATAACGCTAAATCATGATGAAAACCTAGTAATTATATTGACTTTGTGGTAGTTTTAAATTAATTCGACTTTTAATTACTTTAAGGAGGGAGATTTCTAATGGATCAGAAATTAATTGCCTTAGATCTTGACGGAACGACCTTGAATTCCGAATCACAATTAAGTTCCAAAACAAAGGAAGTTCTTCAAAAGGCTCAAGATGCTGGGCATATCGTTGCGTTAGTTACCGGTCGGCCCAACCGCAATTCCGTTAACTACTATGATGAATTAGGATTAAAAACACCAATGATCAATTTCAACGGTTCACTGGGGCATATTCCACATCACCACTGGGATAAAGAATATGAACTAACCTTTAACCGTAAAATTGCATTTGACATTTTACATGAAAAAGAGAATCTCGGAATTAAAATTATTGCTGCTGAAGGAAAGGACCTTGCGCTTGCAGACGTTCCGAACAACGTCCTTGATGGTTATTTCCCAACTGCATTAAAATCAACCGAAGTTTTAAATCAAATGAACTTACAACGTGATCCAACATCAATGATGTTACTGGTTGATCCTAATAAAAAGGACAACATCGTTCATCAACTTGAATCCAGCTTCGGTGATCGAATCACGGTCGGCGTTTGGGGCGGCCCAAATCCAATCCTTGAATTATCACCGCGCGGAATCAACAAAACTTATGGAGTCCGTTACTTAGCGAACTACTTTAACATCGATCGTCAAAACGTCATCGCATTCGGTGATGAACACAATGATGCGGAAATGCTGACATATGCCGGCTGGGGCGTTGCCATGAAGAATGGGACAGACAAGATCCGCAGCCTTGCAAATGACGTTACGCCGCTTGATAACGTGCACGACGGTATGGCCTACTACCTTGAAGATTATTTGAATTTAGCTTAATAAAAACGGATGACTGGAAAATTTTAGTCATCCGTTTTTTATTATTTTTCGTCACTCTTCAAAACGCCCGCAACTGCATAACGGTCTTTACGCATTTCATCTAAAATAACGTGAACGTGTTCTGCCGGTGCCCCGGTATTCTTAGTAACAGCATCAGTAATATCAGCTACAAGCTGCTTAAGTTGTTCTTGTGAACGTCCTTCGATCAATTCAACGTGAACTAATGGCATACCAACCTCTCCTTTCGCCTGTTAATCATCATTCATCGTAACCAATCAAATCCTAAAAGTCAATTTGAGATTTGTGCTATAATTAACTTGACTAACAAAAAGTAAGCTGATATATTGTTAATAGCATCATTTTATGGATAAATAATTTATATTTATGATAACTATTGTAGAAAGGATTTGATTCACATGACAAAGAAACCAATTATTGGAATTTCAGGAAGCATTATCGTTGATTCGGGAACTCCATTTCCAGGATATCACCGGTCATATGTAAATGACGACTACATCGATTCGGTGATTCAAGCCGACGGAATTCCGTTTATCATTCCTTTTAATACTGACAAGGAAGTTATTAAGGACGAAATTACGCACCTCGATGGGATCATTTTGAGTGGCGGTCATGATGTTGATCCGTTGAACTATCACCAAGAACCACGGCAAAAGCTGGGAACAACATTTCCTGAACGCGACGTTTTTGACTTTTCATTAATCAAATATTCCGAAGAAAAAAATATTCCGGTATTGGGAATTTGTCGGGGATTTCAAGTCCTGAACGCATATCATGGCGGAACGATCCTTCAAGATTTAAGTTACGCTGATCATGAATTGCTGCGGCATGCCCAACCGACTGATCCAACAACCCGGACCCATTCATTAAATGTTAACGAAAACACGCTTTTTGCTCACCTATTTAACGATTCTCAAATTCGGGTAAACTCATTCCACCATCAAGTCATCGACCAGGTTGCAGATGACTTTGAGGTTGGGCTGGTTGCTCCTGATGGCGTTGTTGAGGGATTTCAAAATATGAAGTCGCCGAACTTTGAATTCGGAGTTCAATTTCACCCTGAAATGCTTCACCGCTTTGATCCAAATGCACAAATAATTTTTAAGACCCTGATTGACCACGCAAAGAGAGTTGATTAATTATATGAAAACTAAAAACAAAATGGGACTTTTAAGCATCATCCTGCTTGGAGTAAATGCCATTATCGGTTCCGGAATCTTTTTACTTCCCAACAAGGCATATTCCCTTGTTGGAACGTCCAGTTTATTCGTTTTTCTTTTTGATGCCGTCCTTGTGATCACGATTGCCCTTTGCTTTGCCGAAGCTGCCGGACTATTTAAAGAAAATGGCGGTCCGTACGTTTACGCCAAAGAAGCCTTTGGTGACTTTGTCGGTTTTGAAGTCGGCTTTATCAAATGGATCATTAGTATGATTGCTTGGGCGACAATGGCAAATGGTTTTGCAACGGCTTTAGGCCAAATTTTTCCAGCATTGAATCATCGGCCAGCTCAGGTTGCCGTCATGACCGTAATCATCGTCGGGCTTTCGGTCATTAACCTTTTAGGAGTCAAATGGTCAAAGGTTGTTAATAATTTTGCAACAATTGGCAAATTGATTCCGCTGATTATTTTCATTATTGCTGGAGTCTTCTTTATTAAAGGGGGAAACTTCCATCCAGTTGTTTCACCAAAATTATCATCCACCTCATTCGGGGCGGCTGCCTTATTGATTTTCTATGCTTTTACCGGCTTTGAATCAATTGCCGTTGCTGCGGAAGATATGGATAATCCACAAAAGAAATTGCCACGAGCCATTCTCCTTGTAATGACCATCGTTTCAATCTTTTACATTTTGATTCAGGTCGTTTCAATCGGCGTTTTAGGTTCGCATCTTGCTGCCGCAACTACCCCTGTTCAAGCAGCAATGACTGAATTTATGGGAAATGGCGGATTGATCATTGTTGCTGCCGGCGAATTGATCTCAATTGGCGGAATCAACATTGCTTCGTCATTTATCACCCCACGCTCGGCGGTTGCCTTAGCGGACGACGGCTTGTTACCGCAATTCATGAAAAAACGGGCCCAAAATAATGCACCGGTTTGGGCGATTATTATTACAGGATTAATCACATTGCCGATCGCCCTTTCAGGTTCATTTACAACGTTGGCCGCGATCAGCGTTGTTTCCCGGTTTGCCCAATACTTGCCAACTTGCTTATCAATTTTGATTTTCCGGAAAACGAAAAAAGACGTTGACCGGCCATTCAAAATTCCGTTTGGCCCGATTATCCCGATCATTGCAATTTTAGTAAGTCTTTGGTTACTTTCAAAGGCTACCTTGCAGAATCTGATCTGGGGGTTCGGCGGTCTGATCATCGCCGTTCCGTTCTATTTCATCATGCGTAAACTGAATGCAAAGAAAACACGTTAGAATTTGAAGAGAGACTGTGACTTAAGTTGCAGTCTCTCTGTTATATTCGTATAATCCGGTTCCAAAACAAACGAGCTACTTGGAAGTTGAAAACCTCCGAATCTATGCTGGCGCGATTCGTTCGCTTTTCTGCTTCCACCACGCTCGTTTTGAACGTTTTGTCACACCTTCTTTTTTATTAAAAGCAAATTTTAAATTTAATTAAAAGCTTGATATAATTAAAGTAAGAATATTAACTGAAATGAGGCCTTAAGATGTTTAGTAATCGCCAAACTCTCTCTGCATGTACAAGTATTTTAGTTGGTAAAAAGGCAACTGCAGACGGCTCAACAATGATTGGGCGGAACGAAGATTGCCGTAGCGCATGGCCAAAACACATGACCGTTCATCCTCACCAAGAAGGAATTGAAAATAATCATTACTCATCTCCTGACAAAGATAATGATTTTGAAATTGACCTTCCATCAACTAGTTTCAAATACACCGCGACGCCTGAATGGACTGACGAATTTGGAACCTTTGAAGAAGATGGAATCAATGAATTCAACGTTGCAATGAGCGCGACCGAAAGTGCATACGCTAATCGCCGGGTTCTTGGATACGATCCGCTCCTTAAAAGTGGAATTGCTGAAGAAGCAATGATCAACGTTGTCCTCCCATTTATTAAATCTGCTCGCGAAGGGGTTGAACGGCTCGGTCAAATCGTTTCTGAACATGGTGCCGCCGAAGCAAATGGCGTCCTCTTCTCGGATGAAAATGAAGTTTGGTACTTTGAAATCGGATCAGGCCACTATTGGGTTGCCCAACAAATTCCGGCCGACTCTTATGCAGTTGTTGCTAATCAACTTGCAATTCAAGAAATTGATTTCAGTGATCATGAGAATTTCATTACGGCACCTGGAATTCGGGACTTTGTTCAAGAACATCATTTAAACCCGGCTAAAACCGGCTTTAACTTCCGCAACATTTTTGGAACGCATTCACTTTCAGATGAGATTTATAACACGCCGCGGGTTTGGGATGGTCAACGGTTATTGAATCCTGAAATTCACCAAGAACCAATGGATGAAAATCTGCCATTTATCCGCAAAGCCAACCGGTTGCTTCACCGCGACGACGTTGAAGCGGTTCTTGCTTCGCACTTTAAGGGAACTGAATATGATCCAATTGGAAATGGCCCGGAAGAATCGAAGAAGAAATTTAGACCAATTAGTTTGGCTAAAACCCAAGAATCACACATTCTTCAAATTCGGTCAAACGTTCCTGAAACGCTCAAGGGAATCCATTGGCTTGCATTGGGAGTAACTGCTCAAAGTTCATTCGTTCCGTTCTACGCCAGCGCAACGGATGTTCACCCAGCATACAAAGTTGGAACAAAGGATTACTCCCCTGACTCAGCTTACTGGATCTATAAGCTTGTAAGTGTCCTCGTTGATCCGCACTACCTCGAATTTGGCAAAATGCTTGCTGATACCCAAGATGATTTATACGCTCAATTTACACATTTAATTGAGGAGGCTGACCAACACGCTGCCGAATTATCTGGTGATGATCAAATTGACTACCTCACAAAGCAAAGCATTCATTTCCAACAAGTCGGAATTGATCGCATGCAAGCTTTAACAAGCAAATTAGTCACCGCCGCAACTGATATGTCACCATTGAACTTCAAGACTGACATGAATCTTTAAAAAGGAGAGTAAAACTTCAAATGAAAATTACTCAAATCAGCAATAACCGCGGGATCATCATCAAATCTTCAATTAAAAAGGTCATTATCGATGGTGACGTGGAAAATGCAAGTGCGTTTAAGGATGTTGTAATTACCCATCTTTCAGCGAACACTTTAAATATTATTGAAAGCAACTCTTCACCCTACCGCAGAATCAACGTTAGCTTTGATTTGATGCAGTTACTGCAAAAACTCTGGCGGAATGGTCTGTTAAAGCGTCCCGAAGTAATGCCCAAGTTTCGCATTTTGCCAACAAATTATCCGTCAGTTCTCGGACTCGAATTTCGCATTACCCCGTTCGATAACGATGATGGATTAACCGGTTCATTTGCAATCTTGATCGAAGACATGAATACCGGTGAAAAGCTGGGATACGTCCCGAACTTCATTACTCAGGGGCAGCATCGCAATCGAATTAAAAAATGGAAAAAGCATTTGCGCGATAGTAAATTAAATCAATTGATCATGTTTAACACGAACGTTGATCCGGACGGAAAACAGGTTAGCTATTCTGAAAATGAATTTAAAAAACAGTTAATTGAAAAAATCAAAAAGCATGATAATGATTGGCTTCAAAATCAATTAGTGCCGCTTAACCCAGCGCGGCTACTGACGATCAATCAACTTGCAGCTGAAAATAATAGTCCGATTGTTTGGTTGCCGGCGTATGCTCGCCTTCTTCACTATTACTATCCTGATGAAGATTGGTTATATCAATCGGACCAGTTACCGGATGATTTGAAAGAATTTTTTGAAAAGGCCCATCACCTTGTCGCTACTAACCAACAAGACTCAGATGGCATTCTTCAATCAAAGTCGATCATTCCACTTAATCAACGTTTAAGCGAATATGCTGCGCAATTTAAACATACCCTTCCGCAAAATGATTTAACGGAAATTATGCAAATTATCGGTGCTCAAGAAACATATTTAATTTAAAAATTAAGAGGTTGTGACATAAGTCGCAGCCTCTTTGCTATATCCGCATAATCGGGTTCCAAAACAAACGGGCTATGTGGAAGTTCGAAAATCTCCGAATCTTTGCTGCGCGATTCGTTCGTTTTTCTGCTTCCACCACGCTCGTTTTTAATGTTTTGTCACACCTTCTTTTGAATAAAAAAAGAGGTTGGAAGATCCAACCTCTCAAGGTAAGTGTAAAATTGAAAAAAAGCTACTGCAAAACTTTTCTTCATTAAAAGCATACCAAAGCAAATTATTAAATCAATTAAGTTATTTTTAGATTTTATTTGAATATCATTCGATATTTAACTTAATTGTTCCGTTAAAATCGGATTAATATTACCTTCCAATGAGAATCTTTAATAAATAATCGAATAAATATTAAAATTATAAAATGATTATTTTAACGTTGACTAACAATTAAAATTTGTTTAATATTGCATCAAACAATGCTATTCATTTGTTTTACGTCCCAAACTTGATGACGTTAAAAGCAAGAAATCAGGGGAGGTTTGATTCATGCCAAAAAACATTTTAAAAAAAGTTATCGGTTCAATTTCGATTTGCATCGTTATCATGGCCGTTAATCGGTGGTGTAATGATTAACTTCAATTAAGAAAGACGCGGACTGGATTTTTACCAAGTTCGCGTTTTTCTATAATTAGAGTTTCTAACGTTGCTTTCATGCAAAGCAAAAAAGCCCTATCCCCTTCAAATCAAGGGATAGGACTTGCAAATTAAACTAATTATTTGATTTGACTCATAACTTCGTCTACAAAGTTATCTTCTTGTTTTTCGATTCCTTCGCCGACTTCATAACGGTAGAATGCCTTGATCTTGCCGCCCTTTGAAGCAACATACTTGCCAACTGTTTGGTCTGAATCCTTAACAAAGTCTTGGTCTTCCAATGAAATTTCTGAGAAGAACTTGTTCAACCGACCTTCAACCATCTTTTCGATGATCTTTTCAGGTTTGCCTTCGTTCTTAGCTTCTTCAGTTAAGACTTCTTTTTCGTGAGCAACTTCGTCTGCAGGAACTTGGTCACGGTTGACATACTTCGGATTGATAGCTGCAACGTGCATTGCAACGTCCTTAGCAGTTGCTTCATCAGCACCTTCTAAGACAACTAATACAGCGATCCGGCCACCGTCGTGTAAGTATGAGCCGAAGTTATCGCCGTCAGCTTTTTCAACGATTTGGAAACGACGTAAAGTGATCTTTTCACCGATAACTTGAGTTGCATCGATGTATTCGTCGTTCAATGTACCGCGGTCTGTCTTGATTTCCAAAGCAGCCTTAACATCGGCAGGCTTGTTTTCAGCAAGAAGTTCACCTGTCCGCTTTACTAATGCTTGGAAACGATCGTTTTGAGCAACAAAGTCTGTTTCAGCGTTAACTTCAACGATTACGGCTGTGTTTCCGCTAATTACAACATTAGCTAAACCTTCAGCAGCAACGCGGTCGCTCTTCTTAGCAGCCTTTGCAATTCCCTTTTCACGTAAGTAATCGATTGCCTTGTCCATGTCGCCATCAGTTGCAACTAAAGCCTTCTTAGCAGCCATCATGCCGACACCTGTTTTATCACGTAATTCTTTAACTTGTTTTGCAGCAATTTTTGCCATGAGCCATCCTCCTCAAAGTTTTTAAATTTTTTTATTAAAAAAGCTGTCACCAAATAAAAGGCTCGACGCCCACTATCTGAGACAGCCAATTATTATAAACTATTCAGCATCTGAGTCATTGTCGCCTTCAACGGCTTCAACAATGTCTTCGATTGAGTCGACTTGCTTGTCGTCTTTCTTGAATGTATCTTCTGTAACGTCTTCTTCGTCTTCGCCTTGACGACCTTCGATGATTGCGTCAGCCATCTTTGAAGTGATCAAGCGAACGGCACGAATAGCATCATCGTTTGATGGAATCTTAACGTCGATTTCATCTGGATCAGCGTTTGTATCAACCATTGCAACGATCGGAATGTTCAACTTTTGAGCTTCCTTAACAGCAATCCGTTCCTTACGAGGATCAACGATGAAGATTGCGTCTGGAATCCGTGGCATGTCTTCGATTCCGCCAAGGAATTTTTGAAGACGATCGCGTTCCTTAACTAACAAAGCAACTTCTTTCTTTGGAAGACGTTCGAATGTGCCGTCTTCTTCCATCTTCTTGATGTCCTTTAAGCGCTTGATCCGTGTTTGGATTGTGTTCCAGTTAGTTAAAGTACCACCTAACCAACGGTGATTTACGTAGTATTGACCCGCACGCTTTGCTTCTTCTTCGATTGCGTCTTGAGCTTGTTTCTTTGTACCAACAAACAATACAACGCCATCGTCAGCAGCAACGTTCTTCATGAAGTCGTATGCTTGGTCAATCAACTTAACAGTCTTTTGTAAGTCGATGATGTAAATTCCATTCCGTTCTGTGAAGATGTACTTCTTCATCTTAGGGTTCCAACGACGTGTTTGGTGTCCGAAATGTACACCAGCTTCAAGTAATTGTTTCATTGTAATTACTGACATTACAATACCTCCAAAATAGTTTTTTATCCTCCCCTATGTTCAATTGAACCGGAACTTGAATTTTCAAGCACTTCCTGTTCCATCGCATAAGGTGTGAATTAGTGTATGAAACACTTTTTTAATTATACTTAAATCCCTTTGAAATTGCAATAATTAATTAATGAATTTCAACAACCGGATTCGTCATTTTTCCTTCATTCAAGTATGTTGCTGCACAGTTCAATGCAACTTCGACCATGTTCTTAACCGCTTCAGTGGTGTAAAAAGCAATGTGCGGCGTGATCAAAACGTTATTCCGTTCATTTAAGTTGTTAAAAATCGGATCATCGATCTTTTGCCCCGTTAAGTCATGATCAAAAATCGGTAATTCATGTTCATAGGTATCCAATGCTGCTCCACCGACTTTGCCACTGTCTAACGCCTTAATCAAGGCTTCTGAATCAATCAGCGTTCCGCGAGCAGTGTTAATAATCATGACGCCATCTTTCATTTGGCTAAATGCTGTATTATCCAACAAATGGTAGTTATCCTTCGTTGCCGGCATGTGGAGCGTGATCACATCTGCCTTGCGGTACATTTCTTCCATTGAATCAACGTACATTCCGCGTTTTTCCAATTCAGGATTGTGATAAGGATCAAATGCAATGACTTTGGCTCCCAAACCATCAAGCAAATTGATCACTGCCCGACCAATTCGCCCAGTCCCAGCAACACCAACCGTCATTTGATTGATCTGCCGACTGATATTCGGTTCCCATCGATAATCTTGATGGCTCATTTTTTCATCAAAAATCTTAATATGCCGCACAAGTTGCATGATTTGGGTAATTGTAAATTCTGCAATTGCACTCGGCGAATATGCTGGGACATTTGTAATCGGAATCAAATTATCCTTGGCTGCATCTAGATCAATATTATCAATCCCAATATTCCGAATCGATAGGATCTTGATCCCTGCATCCTTCATTTTTTCAAAATATTCACGCTTATACGGCGTCGTTTGCAAGCCGATGATTCCATCGTACCCTTTAATTAAATCAATATTCTTTTCTGAAAGCAGATCCGGAACGAGTTTGATTTCCGCATCGTTTTCTTGTTCCCAATTTTTAAAGTATGGTTCTTCGTCTTTCCGAACGCCAAATGCAATTAACTTCATTTTCAAAAAACCTTCTTTCTGTTCATGCTTATATTATATCCATGATGACTCTAAAACACCATGATTAAGCAAGAACTGCTCCTTCTTTTTGCGGGATTGATGTTTGAATGCATATTCAGCTTTTAATGCGGCCGACTTCGTTTCAAATTCTTCATGATAAAGCAATTTAACCGGTCGCCGGGTTTTAGTATATTTGGCGCCTTTTCCTGCATTATGCGTGGCGACCCGTTTCGCAACATCATTGGTAAATCCGCCGTAAAACGTTCCGTCCGCGCACAACAAGACATACATATAATATTTACTTTCCATATAAAATTTCCTTAATCGTTGGCGTGTATTCATTTTGATCAGTATAGGTGATCACCGGTGGTAAAAACTTCAAACCATCTGACTTTCCATCCTTGATTGCTTCAATCAAGACCATGTTCGCATCTCGTCCCTGCTTCGGATAGATCAATTTGATCCGTTTCGGTGCCAAGCGATGAGCCTGCATCGTATCTAAAATTTCGATCAACCGGTCCGGACGATGAACATAATATGCTTTGCCGCCCGTTTTTAATAATCCACTGGTAACTTTGACCGTATCCTCTAACGTAACCGCAATTTCATGCCGTGCAAGTGCCAAATACTGGTTCGGATTCTTTTTGCTTTGCGGCAAGGTTTTAAAATACGGCGGATTACATGTAACAATGTCATACGAATCCTTCTCAAGAAATGAAAATGCATCCTTGAGGTCCCGGTTATAGACCTTGATGCGATCGGTCAGGCCATTTAATTCCAAACTGCGCTGGTTCATGTCCGCCAATCGCGGTTGAATCTCTACCTGATCGATTTGACCCGCAAATTTTTTACTGATAAATAATCCGACTGCCCCATTTCCCGCACACAGGTCAGCCGCTTTCCGGTCCGGCCGGTTGACCGGTTTCACAAAGTCCGCAAGTAAAACCGCATCAAGCGAAAACGAAAAAACATCAGCGCTTTGAATAATTTGCAAGTCCTCCGCCAACAGCGAATCTACCCGTTCATTTTCATATAACTTGACCTTTTCCATAATCCTTCCTCACTAATTTAATATATTTACTTGAAAGTTGCTGTAATTTTTTGCATACTAAAATGGATTAAAAGCGAAAGGAGTGACACCATGTTTTACAATTTTATGCGCCGGGTCGTTGCATTTCTTGTTCGAATCTTCAACGGTAAACTGACCGTTTTAAATAAAGAGAAGCTTCCTGAAGGCAATTATATCCTTGTCGGGCCGCATCGAACATGGTTTGATCCACTTTTATTTGCCCTTGCTGCTGCCCCCAAGCAGTTTGCATTTATGGCAAAAAAAGAACTCTTGAAAAATCCAATTTTAAAATTTATTTTAACACACGCCAACGCATTTCCGGTTGACCGTGAAAATCCGGGACCATCAGCAATCAAAACGCCCGTTAAGTGGCTCCGGAATAAAGACATGTCACTGATCATGTTTCCATCTGGAACCCGCCATTCACAAGCAATGAAAGGCGGCGTGACCTTGATTGCTAAAATGGCCAACGTCCCGATCGTTCCAGCGGTTTATCAAGGTCCATTAACCTTTAAGACATTACTTTCCCGGAAAAAAATTACCGTTGCAATTGGCGACCCGATCGTCGTTGACCGGAAAATGAAATTGAACGATGAAAACCAACACAAAATCATTTCGCAAATGGAACAAGCTTTTGATAAACTGGATGACCAAATTGATCCGAATTTTGTATACGTTGATCCGGCGGCAAAAAAAGAAGGTGTGACAAAACGTTAAAAACGAGCGTGGTGGAAGCAGAAAAGCGAACGAATCGCGGAGCATAGATTCGGAGGTTTGCGTCCTTCCACGCAGCTCGTTTGTTTTGGAACCCGATTATGCGGATATAGCAAAGAGGTTGTGACACAAGTCACAACCTCTTTTCGTAATTCAATCTAATTATTTTTTCTTCTTGCTATTTTCTTTAGCATAGCTGGCCTTCATTGAAGTCATCATTTGGTTAATCTTCCGTTGTGATGGCTTTTGACCCATTTGAAGCATCATGGTTTTAAGCATTTGTTCGTTGAATGGTGGATTCTTCTTCAAGTAGTTTTCAAGATACTTCTTTGCAGCAAAAAAACCAATTGCAAATCCAGCAATCACGCCAATGATTACAAGTAAAACTACAATTCCTGTTGACAAGATCCTTTCCTCCTTACGACTAACATAGTTATCATTTTAAGCGAAAAAAGCTAAAAAATAAAGCCTTCATTCCAAATTATAATTAATCATCCCGCAAGCCGCGTTCGCGTTGAATCCGTTTTACCTTTTCAGGAGTAACTTCTTTTCCATCTTTATCGTAAACTTGAAGCATTTCGATGTGACTTCTGAAGTTTTCCCGGAAAAGTGAAAGGTAAGTTTCACGCAACCGTTTTTGTTCAGCTTGTTCTTCCTCAGTTAATCCCTTGTCTTTCTTCTTGTGAGCAAGTTCATTGATGCGATCGATCAAATCTTGAGGAATTGCACCGCCGCGTTGTTCATTTTGTTCGTTCGTTGATTTATCTTCCGTCATCGCTCAGTGCTCCTTTCCCTTAAGTATTTAGTTTAATTTTACAAAAGAAAATCTTAAATTTCAATGATAGCGAACCTTTGTTTGTTTTTGGCAAAAATATGTGCTAACATTTAAGTCAATAAGAAGATCGATAAAGGAGTTTATTATGAGTAAGCCGACTGAAGAACGCCAAATGAGAGTTCTCCGTTTTATTTATGAAACGGTCCAAGAAAAAGGTTATCCGCCAACCGTCCGCGAAATCGGTGAAGCCGTTGACCTTTCATCAACATCAACGGTTCACGGCCACCTTGCGCGGTTAGCGAAACGCGGATTTATCGTTAAAGATGCAACCAAACCACGGGCAATTGAAGTTACTCCTGCTGGAATGGAAGCATTAGGAGTTTCAAGTTCCAAACCAGATGCCATTCCAATGATTGGAACGGTTACTGCTGGCCAACCAATTTTAGCAGTTGAAGAAACCACGGATTATTTCCCGCTTCCGCCGAACTTTGACACCGCCGATGATTTATTTATGCTAACGATTCGCGGTGAAAGTATGATCAACGCTGGGATTTTCAACGGCGATAAGGTAATTGTTCGCAAACAGTCAACGGCTGATAACGGCGAGATCGTGATCGCAATGACTGATCAAAACGAAGCAACGTGTAAACGTTTCTTCCGTGAAGCGCACAATTATCGCTTACAACCGGAAAATGATACCATGGATCCAATTATTCTTGATCACGTAACGATTTTAGGAAAAGTAATTGGTTTATATCGTGATTATATTAAATAAAAAAGGTTGTGACACACTGAAGTGCCCTACAATTGTTAGACAAAAAACTAATGATTGTGAGGCACTTTTTGT
>DSTMR04002__coassemble_684_pt1 | contig 53395 bp, 53 predicted proteins | sample DSTMR04002__metabat2_high_PE_019 | metagenome-assembled genome bin DSTMR04002
AAAAATAGCGAAATCCAATTTTTTTAAATTGAATTTCGCTATTTTTATAATTGAGACTGTTTATTGAATACTTATGTCACAACCTCTTTTTTTATATGATTTAACTATAATAAAAGTGTTGATTTACATTGACGTTAGTAACTTATATTGTGTAAAATATAAGTTAATTTGAAATATTGAGAGAGGGATCATTTTGAAAACCAAAAAGAAAATGTCGCTTGCTCAACGGATCAACATTCTCCGGGCAGCGGTCATGGGCGCAAACGATGGAATCTTGTCAGTTGCCGGAATCGTTATCGGGGTTGCCGGAGCGGCGACAAGCAACTTTGCGATTTTTATTTCCGGGATCGCCGGAATGTTAGCCGGAACGGTTTCAATGGCAATGGGCGAATATGTTTCAGTCAGCGCTGAAAAGGATTCGCAAAAGCAAGCGATTGCGACTGAAAAGCAAGCTCTTAAAGATGATTATGATGGTGAATATGATTTTGTAAGACAAAAGTATTTGAAGAAGGGCATTAAGCCGGAATTGGTTGAAAAGGCCGTTCATGAAATGATGGAACGGGATGCACTCCGGACAATGGTACGTGAACGGTATGGGTTTGACGTTGATGAATTTACCAGCCCATATGCGGCCGCGATTGCATCAATGATCTCATTTCCGTTAGGTTCGATCTTACCGTTGTGTTCAATTTCGTTTTTCCCGCATTCGATCAAAATCGTAGCAACGTTCATCGCGGTGATCATTGCGTTGGCGATTACTGGTTGGGCAGCAGCTTGGCTGAATCATGCTAATAAGCTTCACGGAACGGTGCGGAACGTGATTTCAGGGATCATTACGATGTTAGTAACGTACGGCATTGGTCATTTATTCGCGCACTAGAAAGGAGGACTTAGACAATGGTAAAGAAGAAAAAAGATGAACAACGCTCGGCGATGGGCGAACGTTTGAATGTTTTACGGGCAGGAGTTTTAGGCTCAAACGACGGAATTTTAACGGTTGTCGGGGTTCTTTTTAGTGTGGCGGTTGCGACGTCGAACCGGTTTACGATTTTTATCGCCGGCTTGTCTGATTTGCTTGCCTGTGCCTTTTCAATGGCTTCAGGAGAATACGCTTCGGTCAGTACCCAGCGTGATATGGAACAGGTCACGGTTAAGGAAGAACAGGCGCTGTTGAAAAAGGACCGCGAAGGCGAATTAGCCGCAGTTCGGAAATACTACATGGAAAAAGGGGTTTCCGAAGAAACGGCTGAAGACATTGCGGAAGATTTACTGAATAAAAAGCCGCTTGAAACGGTGGTTGATGTGAAACACGGATTGATTTTAAACGAGTACATGAACCCGTGGAATGCAGCTTTTTCATCATTGATTTCCGCTTCACTCGGCGGAATCTTCCCGTTAGCGGCAATGACTTTTAGTCCGGTAAAGTGGATGTGGCCGATTACGATCTTGGCCGTTTGCGTTTCCGTTTCATTGACCGGTTATCTAAGTGCCAAGCTTGGAAACGGGTTGGTTAAAGTGGCTATTAAACGGAACTTGATCGTCGGGATCATTACGATGATCATTCACTACACGTTAGGATTAATGATTTAGCCGCTTTACAGGGATTTGAATAACGTTTAAAATGAAAGTGACAATTTCAATGACCGGATTGAAGTAGAAGATCCAGTAACAGAGAGGTTTCAAGTGCTGAAAGAAACCAGGATCTTCGAAGTGGGACCGACCAGAAATTCCAACTAAATATTGGTAACAAGTGGCAGGATAACTGCAAATTAGGTGGTACCACGGTTAAAATCGTCCTATTCAGAAATGATGGGACGATTTTTTGATTGGTCAGGAAAAAGAAAGGAATTTTATCATGGCAGAAAAACCAGTAATTTTAACCGGTGATCGTCCAACCGGCAAACTTCACATCGGACACTATGTTGGTTCATTAAAGAACCGGGTTGAAATGCAGGATACAGGGAAATACACGCCGTTCATCATGATTGCCGACCAGCAAGCATTGACGGATAATGCGCGTGATCCGGAAAAAATCCGCAAATCATTGATCGAAGTTGCATTGGATTACCTTGCAGTGGGCTTGGATCCAGCCAAATCAACGATTTTTGTTCAATCCCAAATTCCAGCCCTTTCAGAATTAAACTTGTACTACTTAAACTTAGTAACGGTTTCGCGGTTGGAACGAAACCCAACCGTCAAGGCTGAAATTCAACAAAAAAACTTTGAACGGTCGATCCCAGCTGGATTCTTTACATATCCGGTCAGCCAAGCAGCTGATATTACAGCATTTAAGGCCAGCCTTGTGCCAGTCGGCGATGACCAGGAACCAATGCTTGAACAAACGCGGGAAATTGTCCGGAGTTTCAACTCAATTTACGGCGATGTTTTGGTTGAACCCCAAGGCGTTTTCCCACCAAAGGGTTCAGGACGAATTCCAGGATTAGACGGCAATGCTAAGATGAGCAAGTCGTTAGGCAATGCAATTTACCTTTCAGATGACGCAGACACATTGCGGAAAAAGGTCATGTCAATGTACACGGATCCAAATCACATTCACGTTGAAGATCCGGGTCAAGTCGAAGGCAACATGGTCTTTACCTACCTTGATATTTTTGATGATGATAAGGAAAAAGTCGCTGAATTGAAGGCCCAATATCAACACGGCGGATTAGGCGATGTAAAGATCAAACGTTACTTGAATGAAGTGCTTGAAAATGTCTTAGGACCAATTCGGCAACGGCGGGAAGAATTCGCCAAAGACATTCCAGCGGTTTATGATATGCTGAGAAAAGGCAGCGAACACGCCAACAAGGTTGCAAACCAAACCCTTGAAGAGGTGCGGCACGCAATCGGCGTTGATTATTTTGGATAGTAAAATTAGAGGCTGTGACCTAAGTCGCAACCTCTTTGTTATATTTGCATAATCGGGTTCCAAAACAAACGAGCTACGACGCGAAGCTAGTGAAGTTCGAAAACCTCCGAATCTATGCTGGCGCGATTCGTTCGCTTTTCTGCTTCCACCGCGCTCGTTTTTACTGTTTTGTCACACCTTCTTTTTTATTGCCTTACATTGTAAGGTAATTTATAATTAAGGTAGTTACTTCAAGGAAGAAAGGGGAGCTAGGAATGATTATTACTGCCAAAATGACGTCTAAGAATCAGGTAACGATTCCGAAAGCAGTTCGGGATTTATTGGCTTTGAAAAAGGCTGATACATTAGAATTTGTAATTGACGACGATAATCAGGTATCGCTTAAGCGACAACCGGACGATTCTGCTGACCAATTTTGGAATACGATTCGGGAACAGGAAGCAAAATATGGAAGTTATGACACGCCAACGGTTGAGTGGGGCGAAGATGTTGGATCGGAGAAAATCGACGAATGAAATATGAACAAGGAGATATTGTTTTTGTGAATTTAGACCCGGCCAAGGGAAACGAACAAAAGAAAACACGGCCATGCTTAGTTGTTAGCAATCACAACTATAATCTTGTTTTTAATACAGTTTTAGTTGTTCCAATCAGCTCGGCTGCGAAATATGTTGAACTTGAAAAATACCGGGTTTCGCCATTGTTTGCAGCAATTGATTGCAATGGAATTCACGGAACAGCGCTTTTACAGCATATTCGGGCAATCGATCCGAATGCGCGAGTCAGTGGGAACGTGGTTGCTCATTTAACAGATAGCGAGCTGGAATCGATTATCAATGTCATTGAGCATTTTTTTAATTAAAAAGGAAGGTGCGACCTGATCAGGCCCACCTTCCTTATTTTACTTAAACGCATAATTATATTGATAATACTTCGCCGATAATTTCGTCAATGTTCCGCTCATTCGCAAACTGTTGATGGCCTGTGAAACTTGTTTGGCAAGCTGGTCATCGTTTGTAATGGCAAACAGTTGCTGCGATAAAATTTGCGGATCGTCAACCTTTTTAAATGGCGGCAGTTTTAAACTCGAATTGTTGATCTGGGCTGCCTTTTCCCGTTCCGGATGCTTATCAAGGTAAAGGTTATATTGATATTGGTTCAATAAAATTGCCTTAACTTGATTTTGATCAAGGGCGTTCACCAGCTGATCGACCGTCGCAAACTTTTGCGGTTTAAGTTGCAGTTGCGTTAACATTGCCCCCTGTCCGCTTTCGTTCAAAATTCCAATCTTTTTATTTTGAAGACTGGTCAATGAGCGGGATTTGGTGCTCAGCATCACGCTTTTAATGTACAGGTAAGGCTGCGTTTGATAAACGTTTTTCAATTTGGGGGTTGAAAAGCCCATTGCCAGGTCAAGCTGGTGGTCAGCAACGGCTTCTTCCAGCTGAGATTGCTGCCGGTATTGGCGAATTACAACCTTTCGGTGGAGCTTTTGTCCAATTTGAAGCGCAAGCCGCCGGTCAAATGCACTTGAGTTATGATTGGTGGCATCGGTTTGAATTCCGACCTTTAAAACCGGGGCGGCTTCGACTCGTGAAAAGAGGCTGCTGATTCCGATTAAAGTCAGCAGCGAAACTAACAGGCGCGTAATTTTTTTCAAAATAATGCCCTCCGCGAAAACTTTTTCAAGATATTATATAATTAGTTTAACAAAGAATTGAGAACAGGGAGTAAAAAGAATGCAGTGCTTCAATAAATACTATCAAAAGCCGTGGCAAAAGCGGTTGGCGATTTTAAAAGAAAATGGATTTCTGGATAAAAAGGAAATCGATCAGCTTGAAACTCAAGCCGTTGACCCAACGCTTGGCGATACGATGATTGAAAATTTCGTAACGCAGTACCAGCTTCCTGAAGGACTAGCGATGAACTATGTGATCAACGGTAAGAAATACATTGTCCCGATGGTTACGGAAGAGCCGTCAGTTGTTGCGGCGGCCAGCAATGGCGCTCGCCTGGTTAAGTTTGGCGGCGGTTTTCAAACCAAGTCATTATCCCGCCTGATGATCGGTCAAATTGCGATTGAAAACGTAACGGCGATGGATCAACTCGTTGAAACGATCGATCAACGGCAAGATGAATTCTTGGAAATTGCAAATCACGCTCATCCATCGATCGTGAAACGCGGGGGTGGTGCCCGGTGGATTCGAACCCGGATTTTGGCCGATGATATGTTATCGGTTGATATGGCGGTCGATGTTCAGGAAGCAATGGGGGCAAACATGCTGAACACGATGCTTGAAGCGGTGGCGGATGAGATCCGATCAACCTTGCATCAGGACATTTTGATGAGCATTTTGTCAAACTATGCAACGGAATGTTTAGTTTCAGCCCATGTTGAAATTCCGGTTACGGTTTTGACAAAGGAAAAGATCGACGGAGCAACGGCAGCTGCGAAAATTGCTCAGGCAAGCCGCTTTGCCCACCTTGATCCGTACCGCGCAGCAACCAATAATAAAGGCATCATGAACGGAATCGATGCGGTCGTGATTGCCAGCGGAAATGACTGGCGGGCCATTGAAGCCGGGGCCCATGCCTATGCCGCGCGTGACGGTCAATATCGCGGGCTGAGCCAATGGCGGGTTGATGGTGATCAGCTGATCGGTGACCTGACAATGCCGATGCCGGTTGGTTCCGTTGGCGGTTCAATTAAAATTGTGCCGTTAGTGAAGATCAATCACCATTTGATGAAAATCGAAAGTGCCGTTCAGTTAGCACAAATCATTGTTGCAGTTGGGTTAGGGCAAAACTTGGCGGCCTTATACGCATTGGTAACCGATGGGATTCAACGCGGTCACATGCGGTTGCAATTGAAGAGTTTAGCGGCGTCAGTCGGCGCAACTAAGGATGAAATTCCAATGCTTGTTAATGCCCTTGAAGAACAGCATGCCCGGGATTCACACACTGCAGAAGTTTTATTAAAAAAGATACGTGAGGAAAAAGAATGACAGAACCACAATTAAATGAAAAAGTTCAACAAATGATCAAAAAAGCAGAAACGCTTCAACCAAATGGCATTGAGATTCAATACCATGACGAAAAATCGGGCTTTGTGCGTCACGACCAGGCCCAGCACTTTTTACGCAACGGGAAATTAGTGATCGACGTTTTAGATCAAACCGACGTGAACTACATCGTTTCGCATGAACTGTTGCACTTCATGTTGATGTTTGAAAAGCTGCCGCAGATCGCATTTAATTTGGAAAGCGGGCGGCAAAAGCTTGATACAAAGTACACCGCTACGGGAATGGAATTGTATGATATTTTGATGCACTTCTTTGTTTATGACCGGCAGCGCGAATTAGGTTTGATCGATGACCAGGTCGAAGATTTGTACTTTAAAGGCATTTTGGCAGTCCTAAAACCAGAACCGCAAGATCATCAGGATGACTGGATGGTTTTACGGACGGTCAACCTGCTTGATGCGTTGATTTTCTTTAAGGACCAACAGGATAATATTTTACCGAAATTGCGGGAATTATACCCGAAGGCAACTGCGCAAGCCGAAAAATTGTATGCAATTGTTACGGCTAAGCCGCTTGACTCAGCCTTTAACGTTCGGCGGGCAATCGTGAAGTTATATAAAGGCTTTGATGAAGCATTGAAGAGCTATGGCTTGTATGAAATGAATTTGAATTCGTATGTTTCGTTAACGCCGGTTTTAAGTGATCGCCAGTTACGGCTTGAAGTGCAGCAATTATTTGAAATTTTCCACACTGATATGAAGGAAAACCTGCATTTTCGGACGGCTTACATCGGCCGCATGAAAAATGATCAGCAAAATGTTTTTGTTATTCCTGAACCAAAAGGCAGCGAACAACAGCGGTCAGTTGAATTTCGGCACATTTATGAAACCCCGGTTGGAGAATATTTAGATTCAATCGGCGTCCCATACTTGAAACGTTAATTATCAAACGGAGGCGGTTAGATGACAAAACTGAATGATTTGATTCAAAATGCCCGCCAGATCGTATTTATGACCGGTGCGGGAGTTTCAACGGCATCGGGAATCCCGGATTACCGTTCAAAAAATGGGCTATATTCGCATGGGCAAACCCCAGAATACCTATTAAGTCACGATTGTTTGGTGAATGAACCGGAAGTATATTATGACTTTGTGATCCATAATTTATTTTATCCGGATGCTCAACCGAACATTATCCATCAGAAAATGGCGGCGTTGACCCGGGAAGGCCGGGCAACGATCATCACCCAAAACATTGATGGCTTGCATGCGCAAGCTGATCCGGCACCGGATTCGCTAATTGAATTTCACGGCAATTTATATAATATTGTTTGTCAAAAGTGCGGCCAAAAGGTTGATTGGCATGAATATCTAAAAGATATGCATCATCGGAATTGTGGCGGCATTTTGCGCAGTCAGATCGTTCTTTACGGTGAAGGAATCGATCAGCAAAAACTTGAACGCTCAATTCAAGCCATTCAAGCGGCCGATTTGATCGTCGTTGTCGGAACTTCATTTGTTGTTTATCCGTTTGCAGGCTTATTACAGTATCGCCGTCCGGACGCTCAAATTGCGGCGGTCAACAAGGAACCGATTCAAGTTCCGCCGCAAACCACGATGATCGTTAACGATGCGGTGCAAGAATTCGCTCAAGTTAAGGCCTGACTATGATATACTAAAAATAATGATTTTTTGAGATTGAAATTTGATTTCACATTCAAGGAGAAAGGAAGCTGAACATGGCAGACAAACCAACATTTTACGTAACCACGCCAATCTACTATCCATCAGGGCGGTTACACATTGGAAATGCATATACCACAATTGCATGTGACGTTTTAGCCCGTTACAAGCGGCTTCAAGGATACGATGTATTTTTCTTGACGGGAACGGATGAACACGGCTTGAAGATCGAACAAAAAGCCAAGAAGATGGGCATCACGCCGCAAGAATACGTTGATCAAATGGCTGCGGATATCAAGCAATTATGGAAGAAGCTTGAAATCACCAACGATAAGTTTATCCGGACAACGGATGACTATCATGAAGCAGCTGTTCAACAAATTTTTGAAAAGTTATTGAAGCAAGGCGACATTTACAAAGGAACATATAAAGGCTGGTATTCAGTTTCAGATGAAGAATACTTTACTGAATCACAGTTGAAGGAAGTTTTCCGGGATGAAAACGGCAATATGACTGGCGGAATTGCTCCATCAGGGCATGAAGTTCAATTAGTTGAAGAAGAGTGCTACTTCTTTAAGATGAGCAAGTACGCTGACCGGTTAGTTCAATACTATGATGAACACCCCGAATTTATTGAACCGGCTTCACGGAAACAGGAAATGCTGAATAACTTCATCAAGCCAGGATTGGAAGACTTGGCCTTGACCCGGACCAGTTTTGACTGGGGCGTTAAGGTTCCATCAGATCCAAAACACGTTGTTTATGTTTGGATCGACGCGCTTTGCAACTATATCACGGCTTTAGGTTATGGTTCAAAGGATGACAGCCTGTTTAAGAAGTTCTGGCCAGCTGACATTCAAATGGTCGGAAAGGAAATTGTCCGTTTCCACACAATTTACTGGCCAATCATTTTGATGGCGTTAGATTTGCCATTGCCAAAACACATCGTTGGTCATGGCTGGTTAGTTATGAAGGACGGTAAGATGTCGAAGTCGAAGGGCAACGTTATTTATCCTGAAACGATCGTTGACCGCTATGGCTTGGATGCATTGCGTTACTACTTAATGAAGGCTGTTCCGTTCGGCAATGATGGCCGGTTTACTCCGGAAGACTTTGTTGAAAAGATGAACTTTGATTTGGCAAACGACCTTGGAAACTTGCTTAACCGGACGGTCGCAATGATCAACAAGTACCGGGATGGTCAGATTCCGGCCCTTGAAAGCAATGTGACACCATTTGATAAAGACCTTGAAGAAACGGCCGCAACGGCAATTCAAGAATATTGTGATGACTTGGACAAGACGTACTTTGCAAAAGCTCTTGAAAACTTATGGAAACTTGTTTCACGGACAAACAAGTACATTGATGAAACGGAACCATGGAAGCTTGCCAAGGATGAATCAGCCGAAGCAAATGCCCAATTAGACAGCGTTTTGGCTCACTTAGCAGCCGGCTTACGGGTAATTGCAATTCTCTTGCAACCGGTAATGACCCATGCACCGCAACAAATTTTTGAACAGTTAGGATTGGCAACTGACAAGATGGAAATCAAGGATCTTTCATACTTTGATTTACCAGCCGGAGCAACCGTTGTGAAGAAGGGAACGCCAATTTTCCCACGGCTTGATAAAGACGAAGAAATTGAATACATGCAATCCATGATGACTGCGAACGAAAAGGCAAAGGGCCGGAAGAACATGGCAGTTAACAAGGAAGATGCATTTGATCCTTCAAAAACAACGTTGAACTTAACGAAGAAGGAAATTCGGTTTGATAAGTTTGAAAAAATCGAATTGAAGGTTTGCGAGATCAAGGCGGTTGAAAAGGTTGAAAATGCCGACAAATTATTAAAATTCCGGTTAGATGCAGGTGATGAAGGTGACCGGCAAATCATTTCAGGAATTGCAAGCTGGTATCCTGAACCGCAAAAATTGGTTGGTAAGAAAGTAATTGCAGTGACGAATTTGAAACCGCGTGAAATGCGGGGCGAACTCAGTCAAGGAATGTTGCTTTCAGCTGAATTTGGCGATCGGGTTCAACTTTTGACCGTTCCGGAAAATATTCCAAACGGTTCAATCGTTGGCTAAAATTGGGAGAAAAGACTGGCAGGTTGAGTTGAAACTGAAAAATGTCCAGTCTTTTTTCATAAAAATGAAAGGAGCAGGAAAATGATTTCAATTTTCGATTCGCATACCCATATCAATTCCCACGAATTTGATGATGATATTCCAGACGTCATTGACCGGGCAAAGGCGCTGAACGTTGACTCAATGCTTGTATTGGGCTACGACGGTGAAAGTGCTGACAAAATGGTGAAATTGATCAACCAGTACCCGAATATTTACGGGGCGGTTGGGATTCACCCGGAAGATGCGGCCAAATACGATGATTTTGAAGACCAGTTACGGGTTTACATGATCGAACCGAAAGTGAAGGCCGTTGGTGAAATCGGCTTAGACTATCATTGCGATGTCGACCATGATTTGCAAAAGGAAATTTTCAAAAAGCAGATCAAACTTGCCCATGAATTTCATTTACCGATCAGCGTTCATAACCGGGATGCGTTTGAAGATACCTATGACGTGATCAAAGAAACCGATGGGGCTAAGTATGGCGGCATTATGCACAGCTTTAACGGTGATGTTCAGTGGGCTCAACAGTTCCTTGAGCTTGGAATGGACCTGTCATTTAGCGGCGTCGTAACGTACGATAACGCCAAGGAAGTTCAAGAAGCTGCCAAATATGTTCCGGCTGATCGGATGTTAGTTGAAACGGATGCTCCGTATTTGACGCCGATGCCGTATCGCAACCAACGCAATGAACCGGGAATGACCCGATATACGGTTGAATTCTTAGCAAAATTGCGGAACGAAAACGTTGATCAGTTGGCTGCGCAAACAAGTCAGAATGCGAAGAAAGTATTGAAAATCAATGAGTAAAATGATGGAAGATAAAATGAAAATTCAAGAAGTGATCGTCGTTGAGGGTAAAGACGATACCAAACGAATTAAAATGGCGGTGAATGCCGATACGATCGAGACCCGCGGATCAGCAATCAGTGATGAAACCCTTGACCAAATTACGGAATTGCAAGAAAAACGGGGAGTGATCGTGTTTACTGATCCGGATTATTCGGGTGAAAAAATCCGGAAAACGATTCGCGAAGCAGTCCCAGGAGTTAAACATGCCTTTTTGAAACGAAAAGATGCCGTTCCGGATCATCAAGGAAGTTTGGGCGTTGAACATGCGAGCCCCGAAGTGATCCGCGAAGCATTGAAAAATCTTTACACGGAAGTTCCGGATGCGCCAGCGATGATTTCACGTGAAACGTTGGCGGCTAAGGGATTGATCAATGGTCCGGCGGCAAAGAAGCGCCGGGAGTTGCTGGGTGAAATTTTAAATATTGGCTATACGAACGGCAAGCAACTGTATAAGCGGTTGCGGCTGTTTGAGATTACCCCGGGCGATTTTGAAGATGCAATGCAAAAGGTTGAACAACAAATGAAAAACGGTGATCAGCATGAAAAATAATGAAATTGAAATTGCCAATCCGACCCGCACGCGGGCAATTATGGAAACGTATGGGTTGAATTTTAAGAAGAGCTTAGGCCAAAACTTCTTAACGGATATCAACGTGTTGCATAACATTGTGGACGCGGCCGAAATTAGTGAAGAAGATGATGTGATCGAAGTTGGGCCTGGAATTGGAGCTTTGACAGAGCAGCTTGCAAAACGTGCTCATCAAGTAATGGCTTTTGAAATCGATGAACGGTTGATTCCGGTGTTAAAGGAAACGTTAGCGCCTTACGACAATATTACGGTTGTCCAGCAAGATATTTTAAAGGCGAACCTCGAACAGCAAATTAAAGCCCACTTTGATGGCCATCATCATTTGAAGTTGGTTGCCAATTTGCCGTACTACATCACAACGCCGATCATCATGCATTTGTTAGAAAGCGGGATCCACTTTGATGCGATCGTTGTGATGATGCAAAAGGAAGTTGCGCAACGGTTAACGGCGGAACCGGGAACCAAGGACTACGGTTCCCTTTCAATTGCGGTTCAGTATTATACCGATGCTAAGATCGCCTTTATTGTTCCCAAGACGGTTTTTGTTCCGCAACCGAAAATCGATTCAGCAGTTGTTCGCCTGACCCCGCAAAAGCCGGTCAAACAGCCTCAAGATGAGCAAGCGTTTATGAAACTGGTAAAGGGCAGCTTTGCTCACCGGCGGAAGAGTTTGTGGAATAATCTTTTGGGAATTTACGGGAAGGATCCGGCAACCAAGGAACGGTTAGAAAAGGTTCTTGCACAGGTTGGAATTGAAAAATCAATTCGAGCTGAACGGCTGACAATTAGTCAATTTATAGATTTATCTAATGGATTAATAGAAAATGATTAGAAATTGGGGTAATTTATTGCTTTTTGTTAAAGATTTGTGCTAAAATTGAGATTTTCTTTCGTGTGTGGTATAGTGTACGCTGACGGGAGGATGAAGCACATGCCAAGCACTTTAGCAAAAATTAAGTCGATGTTGGATAGTCATATTGGAAAGAAACTGACCGTTACGTCTCATGTTGGACGCAAGAAGATCTTGACCCGTAAAGGGAAACTGAGCGAAACATTTCCAGCTGTTTTTGTAGTTGAACTCGACAAAGATGAAAGTGCAGTTGAGCGTGTTTCATACAGCTACACGGATGTTTTAACTCAAAATATCAAACTTGAATTTGAAAATGAAGAGGCTGAAGAATAGCCTTTGAATAACGATTAGAAGTGTCTATTTCATACGGATGCCGCTTTCCGCGGTATAGTATGAAGTAGATACTTTTTATTTTATAAGAATGAAGGAATTGAGTTGAAGAAAATCGGGAAACGGATCGGTCAGGCTTTGATTGGAATTGTTGTGATTGCGTTGGTTGTTCAAATGATCTTATTGGTCCCCAGTCCGCAAAAAGCGTTGCGGCAAGACCAACTGCGAAGTGATATTCATTATCAAGATGTTCCAACGTTGTTGATCAATGGATTTGGCGGCAGTAATTACACGTATAATAAAATGATCAATTATTATCAAAAAGAAAACATTGCGCAAAAAACAATGACGATCCATGTAACGCCGACCGGGACGGTGCATGTTTCCGGGTCAGTTAAAGGAAAAAAGAATGCGATGATTCAGCTTTTATTTGACTGGAACCTTGCCCAAACATACAATCCGCAAACAAATTGGACGATCAAGGTTATTAAGATCTTGCATAATAAATACGGGATCAATGAATTAAACGTGGTTGGGCATTCATGGGGCGGAACTGAATTTTTACACGCCCTTGGACAATCAAAATGGATCCAGCGAAACGTGAAGTTCAATAAGGTTGTTTTGATGGGGACGCCGGTTAACGAAGGTGTTACAAATAAGGTAACGTATCCGCAAGCACTGCGGGAGCATTTAACGGATGCGGAATATCGTAAATTAAAACGGGAGTATCAAGATTTAACGCCGTGTTCGTCAATCAAATTCTATAACGTGATGGCTGATTACCGTGATCATACAGATACTTCAGTTCCCAATGTTCAGTCTGAATTTTTAGCAACAATCTTAAATCCAAAGTGGTCATCATGCAAGACCGTAATGTTTTATGGAATCAAACACTCCGCTTTGCACCAAGATCCAAAAGTTCTGATGAAAGTGGCAAAAATGCTGTATGACTAATAAAAGGTTGCGTCAAAGACACAACCTTTTTTAGTTACAATTTTTCAAGTTAAACGGGCGCACAAGGTAGACTTCCTTACAGAAGCCCCGTAAACTGTTGTAAATGTGCTGGGCCCGCGACTGTTTGGTCGAGATTCCAAAAACAGTTGGCCCGGTTCCGCTCATTTGGGCTGCTTCAGCCCCAAATTTGACCATTTTTTCTTTGATTCGGATAATCTCAGGGTATTTTTGAATCGTAATTGGTTCAAGCGAATTCCCCATGCTTGCGGTCAACTGTTTCCAGTCTTGCTGCTGAATTGCTTCAACGACGCTTTCAACGTTCAGGTGCTGAATTTCACTGAAATCGATTTGTTTTAAGATGGTTGGCGTTGAAACGCTGGCTTTCGGTTTGGCAACAACGAACCATAAGGAAGTCAAGTCGTTTAACGGGGTGATTTTTTCGCCTTTGCCTTCAACGAGAGCTGGACAGCTGTATACGCAAAACGGAACGTCGGAATCAATTTCAAGCCCGATGCGAGCAAGGTCCGTTAACGATTGGTTAAGGTTCCAAAGCTTGTTAAGACCGCGCAACACGGCGGCAGCATCAGCTGACCCGCCACCCATTCCCGCCGAAACAGGAATGTGCTTGTCGATGGTGATCATTACTCCCTGATTGATCTGAAAGAGTTCTTGAAGCTTTTTCGCTGCTTGAAATGCTAAATTTCGTTGATCTTGCGGGAGAAAGCCGGTATTTGTCTGAACCTTGATCGCGTTCGAATCATCACGCGTTTCAATGTGAACATAATCCGCTAAATCGATTGCTGTCATGACCATCCGCCATTCAGGATCGCCGTCAAGATGCCGGAAAAGGGCATCAAGACTAAGATTTAACTTAGCAGGTGCCTTTTCTAAAGTTTCCATGGGACCTCCTCATTTCACCTAATAATTAATTTTTATTATATATGTTTTTCAAAAAGTTTTAAACCATAATTCATAATTTAGAAATTGCATTTTTTTAATTTAATGATTAAAATAATCTTATCGTAAAAATTAGATAAGATTAGGGTTAACCGGGTGTTTTTCCCGATTTTATCCGTAAGTAAGCGTTGACTAAATTGCCAGATAATGGTAGAATGACGTCATTCGTATTAAAAACCGAATATTTCTTCTTATACGAAGAATAAAATGATATAGGGGTTAATTATTAAGAGAAGAGCAAACTTACGTTAATAATTAATAGAATGAAACATTAAATCAGGAAATTTTAAGAATGGAGGACTTGAAGATGAAAGTACGTAGAAGTGATCGTTTGATCGATATGACAAGTTATTTTCTTAACAACCCGCACAAACTTGTATCATTAACATATTTTGCAAAGCGGTATGAATCAGCTAAGTCATCAATCAGTGAAGACTTGGCCATCATTAAGCGGACATTTAATGTACGTGGCATTGGAGTCTTAGAAACAATTCCAGGAGCTGCTGGTGGTGCCCGCTTTATCCCATCAATCGGCGAAGAAGAAGCTGAACGCTTTATTTGGGAAATGGCAGCTGAACTTTCACAAGAAAACCGGTTATTGCCAGGGGGGTACGTATACCTTTCAGACTTATTAGGCAAACCGGAAGTCTTACGGCATGTCGGCCGGTTGATTGCCCGGCAATACATGGGCCGTCAAGTGGATGCCATCATGACCGTTGCCACAAAAGGTGTGCCGATTGCGCAAAGCGTTGCATACTACATGAACGCTCCATTTGTAATTGTTCGGCGCGACTCAAAAATTACTGAAGGTTCAACCGTTTCAGTTAACTATGTTTCAGGATCAAGCCAACGAATTGAAAAGATGGAATTATCGAAGCGGAGTTTGCGGCGTGGCTCACATGTTTTAGTCGTTGACGACTTTATGAAGGGCGGCGGCACGATCAACGGAATGAAGTCAATGATTGAAGAATTTGACTCTGAATTAGTCGGAGTAACGGTCTTTGCTGAAGGGGTCGTTGATGAAGGCAGCCGGTTGATCGAAGATTACACTTCATTATTGAAAGTTGACAATGTTAATACATTGAATAAGACAATCCACGTAAGTGCCGGAAATTACCTTGCAAAGGTATTTGGTAAGCGGACAGAGTAGGATCAAAAGGAAGCTGAAAGGCTTCCTTTTTTTGAATGTAACAATAATTGAAGTTCATATTTTTTTAAGTTAGAATTTATACATGAGTAAATAACTTTAATAGAGAATGAGGATAAATCAATGACAGCAAAATTTGCAATTATCTTAGCAGCGGGTCAAGGAACTCGCATGAAATCAAAGTTATATAAGGTTCTTCACCCGGTATGCGGCAAGGCAATGGTTGACCACGTCCTTTCACAAGTTGAAAAGGATAACGTTGATCAAATCGTAACGATCGTTGGCCACGGGGCAGAAAAGGTTCAAGAAACCCTTGGCGACCGGACAGAATATGCTCTTCAAGAAGAACAATTGGGAACTGGCCATGCTGTTTTGCAAGCAGAAAAGATGCTTGGTTCAAAGGATGGCATGACGTTAGTAACATGTGGTGATACCCCATTGTTCACGGCCGAAACGTTTGCGAAGTTATTTGAATATCATGAAAAGAACGGCGAAGTGGCAACGGTTTTGACAGCTAAAGCCGATGATCCATTTGGCTACGGTCGTGTAATTCGCAACGCTGCTGGCGAAGTTGAAAAGATCGTGGAACAAAAGGATGCAACGCCTGAAGAAGCCAAGGTCGATGAAATCAATACGGGCGTTTATGTGTTTGATAATCAAGCATTGTTTGAAGCTCTCCACCAAGTCAACAATGACAATGCTCAAGGTGAATACTACTTACCAGATGTGATTGGAATTTTCCAAAAAGCTGGCAAGAAAGTTGGCGCTTTTGAAATGGATGATTTTGAAGAATCAATGGGTGTTAATGATCGCATTGCGCTTGCAAAGGCAACAAAGGTAATGCAACGGCGAATTAATGAAAAGCACATGCGCAACGGAGTAACGATTGTTGATCCGGATAACACGTACATTGATGCTGATGTTCAAATTGGGGCCGATACGGTTGTTGAACCAGGCGTTCAGCTTAAAGGAAAGACGGTTATCGGTGAAGACTGCGTGATCGGGGCACATTCGCAAATTCGCGACTGTAAGATCGAAGATGGCGTTACGGTTACTGTTTCATACCTTGAAGAATCAGTAATGCATAAGAATTCAAACATTGGACCATACAGTCATTTGCGGCCATTAGCAGATATTGGCGAAAATGTTCACATCGGAAACTTTGTTGAAGTCAAGAAGGCTGAAATTGGTAAGAATACTAAGGTTGGTCACTTAACATATGTTGGCGATGCAACTTTGGGCAAGAATATCAATGTTGGTTGCGGAACGATCTTTATCAACTACGATGGCATGAACAAGCACCACACAAATGTTGGCGACTACTCATTCATCGGAAGCGGCGCCAACTTGGTTGCTCCGCTTGAAATTGAAGACCACGCTTACGTTGCTGCCGGATCAACGATTACAAACGATGTTCCAGCTCATGCAATGGGAATTGGTCGGGGACGTCAAGTAAACAAGGAAGGTTACTATGATCGTTACCCGGTTGCAGAAGCTGCAAAAAAGGCCGAAAAAGCTGATAAAGACTAAGAATTAGCTTGATTTTAAGCCGGTTAACGCATACTATATATTAGTAGAATAATCATTATTGGAGGCAATCATGGCTGAACAAAGTTATAATTCAAAGGTTAAAATTTTTGCTTTGAATTCAAACAAACCATTGGCAAAGAAAATTGCTGATGCCGTAGGAGTTCCTTTAGGTAAGACTTCAGTTGACCGTTTTAGCGATGGCGAAATTCGGATCAATATTGAAGAAAGTATTCGGGGGGATGAAATCTTCATCATCCAATCAACGTCTGCACCGGTTAATGACAATTTGATGGAATTGTTGATTATGATCGATGCCTTAAGACGGGCAAGTGCATCAACGATCAACGTTGTAATGCCATATTATGGATATGCACGGCAAGACCGGAAAGCACGTTCCCGTGAACCAATTACTGCAAAATTGGTTGCAGATATGCTTGAAAAAGCGGGTGCCGATCGCGTAATCGTGCTTGATTTGCACGCTGCTCAAATTCAAGGATTCTTTGATATCCCAGTTGATCACTTAATGGGCGCTCCATTATTGGCCGACTACTTCTTGAAGAACGGCCTTGAAAAGGATGCAGTTGTTGTTTCACCTGATCACGGTGGGGTTACCCGGGCACGGAAGTTAGCCGAATTCTTAAAGGCTCCGATCGCAATTATTGATAAGCGGCGTCCAAAAGCCAATGTTGCCGAAATTATGAATATTATTGGTTCAGTTGATGGCAAGCGGTGCATCATTATCGATGATATGATCGATACTGCCGGAACGATCACGTTAGCATCCCAAGCATTGATGGATGCTGGTGCAAAGGAAGTTTACGCATGTGCAACGCACCCTGTATTATCAGGTCCAGCAATTGAACGTCTTGATAAGTCTCCAATTAAGAAGATTATCGTAACGGATTCAATTCAACTTCCAGAAGAAAAGCAAATCGATAAGTTGACTCAAGTTTCAGTTGGTCCGCTTATCGGCGATGCAATCAAACGGATTCACGAAAACAAACCGGTTAGTCCGTTATTTAAGAATCGTTTTCGTTCAGATAAAATTGATGACTAATTAATAAATGATAAAGGAAAGAGGTCATGGTGAAAACCATGACCTCTTTCCTTTATCCACATAATCGTGTTCCAAAACAACGAGCTACGACGCGAAGCTAGTGAAGTTCAAAAAACTCCGAATCTATGCTGGCGCGATTCGTTCGCTTTTCTGCTTCCACCACGCTTGTTTTTGATGTTTTGTCACACCTTCTTTATTTATTTCGGAAAAATCAACCGGTCATTATGCAAATACTCTTCAAATTGCTGGTAAACGGGTGTGAAAATTTCAAGCTGATTGCCCTTGGCAAGCATTTCCCGCGGGAAGAAGAATCGTTCATCGCCGGTGATTTTACCGCTAATGGCTTTGACCAGCGTGCTGACCGTTGAAAGTTCGATCAGGCTTCCATCCGTTTGCATCAATTCGATTTGCGTTTGTGGCTTTTTGGCATTCGGATTGTATGAATCGTACGGCAGATCAAAACTGTCATTAGTGGCTGCATAATAATACGGATCAAAACCGGCTTCAGCAATCAATTTGCGTAAGGTTGGTAATAACGAACGCGTATCATCATTGACCTTAGCTGATTTAAGTGGTTTGCGGTTTAAGAAGCGCCGAGCAAGGTCTTTAAGAATGTGATCATCGCATTCGCTCCAAATACTGAAACAGGTATTTAAAACGCCATCATCAAGCTTCAAGTACTGTTCAAGTGAAAATTGATTATCAAAAAACGGATTTAAAGTTTCGTATGCAAAGTCATGCGGTAACTGATCCATTTCATACAGGTCCTTTGCTCGTTTCAATAATGAACTTAAAATGACTTCCATTGACCGGGAAACGGGATGGAAATAAACTTGCTGGTACATTTGAAAACGGCTGACAATGTAGTCTTCAACCGCATGCATTCCACTAAAGTTGAAGGCGATCCCGCCGTGGTACGGCCGCATGACCCGTAAGATCCGGGTGAGATCAAAGTTACCGTATTTTGTTCCGGTAAAGTACGAATCGCGTAAAAGGTAATCCATCCGGTCCGCGTCGATCTGGCTTGAAATCATTTGAACAACTTGCTGGTTCGGATAGGTCTTCGCAATTACGCTGGCGACCTGCGCAGGAAAATCATCGCTGACCTGCCGCAGAACGTGGTTGACTTCGGTTTCCGGCGAAGTGATGATTTGCTGCGTCATTTGTTCGTGGTTAGTATGAAAAATATGCTCAAAAGTATGCGAGTATGCTCCGTGACCAACGTCATGTAACAAAGCGGCACATAAAGCAACGAGCCGTTCACGATCATCCCATAGACCATCATTGGCCTTTTGCGTTGGATAATTACGTTGGAAGAGGTCACAGACTTTTCGGGTAATCTCATACACCCCAACGGAATGCGAAAAACGTGAATGCTCAGCTCCGTGGAAAGTATAACTGGTCGTGCCAAGCTGTTTGATCCGGCGTAACCGTTGAAATTCCTTGGTATTGATCAGGTCAAGGATCACTTGGTGCTGAATGTAAATGTAATTATGGATCGGGTCACGCAGAACCTTTTCCATTGGTAAAAGCTGCGGATGCAAAACTGTGATCGGAGCCACTTCCTTTCGGTTAATGATTGCCTTTATTATACCGCAACCGGCAAATTAATCGGTGGCAAAGTGAATGGCGGCTCGATATAATAGAACTAAGGATTTTTAATAAGGAAGTGATCAGATGGCATCCAAAAATGAAATTCCGGTCAAAATTCACGTTGAGACCGTTCATCAGCAAGATGGGCAAAAGGAAGAATATGCGGAAGATTTTGATGGCCGGTTGATTGAGATCGGGGAGACGGTTTATTTGCGGTATGAAGAAGAACTCCCAGAAAATGAACACGCAAAGGTGACCTTTAAGATTGCGGGTGATGAAGAGGTTCAACTGACCCGGAAACTTGAACATCAGAAGCTGCATTTGACCTTTAAACCCGGAAAACGAATTCCATCCCGGTACCAAACTCCGTACGGTAATATTCCGGTTGAAGCTTTTGCCGGCCGCATGGAAACGGTGCTTGAGGATGATCCGCGGGCCGGTAAGTTAGAGATCGATTACCGCCTTTATAATGGGGATTCTTTACTTGGCGATTATAAAATCAGATTGCAATTTAGCGCGTAGTATTGTATGATGAAGAGTAAACTGCTGAAAGGACGTGTACCAAATTGGGGCTTGAAAAATTCGAAGGTATGAATAAAGATGAATTGTCAATGATCGAAGTTTCACGGGAAATTTTGCATGAAAAAGGCGAACCGATGGCGTTTGCTGATTTAACAAACGAGGTTCAAAATTTCCTTGAAAAGAGCGATGAAGAAATTCGTGAACGGTTGCCACAATTCTATACTGACTTAAATATTGATGGCAGTTTTATCTCATTGGGAGATAATATGTGGGCATTGCGCTCATGGTATCCATTTGAATCAATCGATGAAGCACTTGTCCATTCTGATGAAGCAGATGATGACCAACCACGCAAGAAGCGGAAAAAGGTTAATGCTTTCTTAGACTCAAACAATGATGACGATGTAATCGATTATGACAATGATGATCCTGAAGATGATGATTTTGCTGATGATGACGATGATCACCAACAAGATTTGAAGGATTACCAAAACGATTTGGATGACGTGGACGATGGCGATGACCCGCAAGACGATTTGCCAGATGGAATCGAAGGTCAACTTAACGAATTTTCAGATGACGATGATGAATAAAGGCTTGACGTTCGAATAACGATTAGGTAGAATCTTATTTGGGCGCTCGTGAAGAGCCTTTTGAACGGAGAAAGCTCCCTACCTTATGAATTAAGGTAGGGGGCTTGTTGTTTTTTTGTAATCCCCGGAAATCAATTAATTTGGAGGAATATTTCACAATGACCAAGTATATTTTTGTTACTGGTGGGGTTGTTTCCTCACTTGGAAAAGGTATTGTTGCAGCATCTTTAGGCCGCTTGCTTAAAAATCGTGGATTAAAGGTTACAATTCAAAAGTTTGATCCATACATCAACGTGGACCCCGGAACAATGAGTCCATACCAACACGGTGAAGTTTTCGTTACTGATGATGGAACTGAAACTGACTTGGACCTTGGCCATTATGAACGGTTCATTGATATCAACCTTAACAAATATTCAAATGTTACGACCGGGAAGGTATATTCAGAAGTTTTGAAGAAGGAACGGCGCGGTGACTATTTAGGAAAGACCGTTCAAGTTATTCCACACATTACAGACATGATCAAGGAAAAAATCTTACGTGCCGGAACAGTTACTGATTCAGATGTTGTAATTACTGAAATCGGGGGAACTGTTGGGGATATTGAATCCCTTCCGTTCCTCGAAGCTTTACGGCAAATGAAGGCAGAAGTCGGGGCTGATAACGTGCTTTACATTCACACGACCCTTCTTCCATACTTGAAGGCTGCAGGTGAAATGAAGACCAAGCCAACCCAACACAGTGTAAAGGAATTACGGAGTGTCGGCATTCAACCAAACATTTTAGTTGTCCGGTCTGAAAAGCCAATTTCACAAGGAATTCGGAACAAGATTGCCAGCTTCTGTGACGTTGATCCAGAATCTGTAATTGAATCCCTTGATGTTGATACCCTTTACCAAATTCCATTGAACTTGCAAGCTCAACACATGGATGACATTGTTTGCCGGAAGTTGAAGCTTGAAACGCCAGAAGCTGATATGACTGAATGGAAAGAATTAGTTGATCGGGTGCGGAATCTTCAAGGACACGTTAAGATTGCATTGGTTGGTAAATATACCCAACTTCCAGATGCATACATTTCAGTTAACGAAGCTCTTCGGCACGCTGGTTACAAGGTGAACGCCAAGGTTGACATTGATTACTTTGATGCTGAAAACATTGATAAGAATAACGTCGCTGAAAAACTTGGCAGCTATGACGGAATTATTGTTCCTGGCGGTTATGGTTCACGGGGAATCGAAGGAATGATCCAAGCAATTCGGTATGCGCGTGAAGAAAACGTACCATTCTTAGGGGTTTGCCTTGGAATGCAAATGGCAAGTATCGAATTTGCCCGCGACGTTCTTGGAATTGAAGATGCAACGACTGGCGAAGTTAACCCGGATGCACCGCACAAGGTAATTGATTTGATGGAAGCGCAAGCTGACGTTGAAGACATGGGGAATACTCAACGGTTAGGAGCATACCCATGCAAGCTTCGTCCAGGGACAGTTGCAGCTGCTGCTTATGATAACCAAGATGTAATTCAAGAACGTCATCGTCACCGTTACGAATTCAACAATGAATATCGCGATGCGTTTGAAGCTCACGGCCTTGTCTTCTCTGGAACATCACCGGATAACCGCTTAGTTGAAGTTATCGAAATTCCAGAAAACAAGTTCTTCGTTGCATCTCAATACCACCCAGAATTCTTGTCACGGCCACAACGTCCAGAAGGCTTATATGCCGCATTCGTTAAAGCTGCTTTTGAAAATCAAAAGTAATTTTAGAAGGCGAATTGAATTAAATGTGTTATCCTTATAGTAGCAATAGATAACGGAGGCGAACTAGGGATGAAAGAAAAGAAATTAGGACACCTTGCTGAAGAAATTGTAAAGTATCAAGAAAAGTATCATTTAACAGATGCTGAATTGGCACTGACAAGTCATTTTTCAGTCGAACGGATTCATGCAATCAAGGCGGGACAAGTTGAAGTTCGTCCTGAAGAATATGAAGAATTACAGGAATTGTTGGCTGATGAGGAACCAGTTACAAGTGATGATAAACAATAGAAACTGTAATTGAGAGCGAAGAGGCTGCGACAATCATGTCCAGTCTCTTTTATTGTATTTACCAAAGTTGATTGGCGTTAAAGAAAGGAAAGTAAAATGGCAAAGAGAAAACGCAAAAAGCAAAAGGGTACCTCGTCACAGGTCATTATTACGGTCTTAGCCGCAATTTTGATCGTGCTTGCCGGGGGAAGAGTTTCTGGTAAACTAGGACGGCTTGACCTTGGAATGACGCAAAATGTTCGGGCGGGTCAAAATACGCCAAATCAAAAGTTGGCATCAAGTGTATTAACGGACAGTGTTAAACAGCAACTTGGCGGTTCAATTACCTATAACGGTCATGGAGCATTTATTATTAACGATAATCAAAATGATTTGAATGCGCAGATTACAAGTGCACCGTATGCAACGGATGAGGTTGATAATTTAGGGCGGCCGCACATTGGGAATGCGTGGTTGAATAAGACTTGCCGCCAGTATAAAAACCGGGAACAAACTGGAAATGGCCGCACTGATTGGAAGCCAGGTGGATTTCATCAGTTAAGCGGATTGCCGGGCGAATATAAGCATGCGTATGATCGGGGACACTTGTTAGGATATGCATTGGTTGGTGGAATTCGGGGGTTTAATGCTTCGGAATCAAATCCGGCAAACGTTGCGACCCAAACTGCATGGGCAAATGAAGCCCGGTCAGCAGATTCAACCGGACAAAATTATTACGAAGGATTAGTTCGAAAGGCGCTTGATCAAAATAAGCAAGTTCGGTATCGGGTGACCGATATTTATGATGGTAACAATTTAGTTCCTTCGGGAGCGCATATTGAGGCAAAATCATCAGACGGATCGTTAGAATTTAACGTTTTTGTTCCGAATGTTCAAAATAATATTCGAATCAATTACGCAACGGGTTACGCGACCCAAAATTAGTAATATTTTTTTAAAATGATTGAAACCCAATTAAGGATTTTGTATCATTAAGGTTGACACGTCGATTCGACGATGGTTCGGATTATAATAAATAAATTTAAAAATTAGTGAGGATTCTTGCGATGAAAAAAATGATCGTCAAAGGAGAACAGCGCTTGCATGGTGAAGTAACGATTGGCGGCGCAAAAAACAGTACGGTTGCATTGATTCCGGCTGCTATTTTAGCTGATACTCCGGTTAAATTTGACTCAGTTCCTGAGATTTTAGATGTCCACAATTTAATGTTGATTCTTGAAGCGATGAATGTAAAATCGCATTTTTCGCATGGACAATTAGAAATTGATCCTACTAATATCGAGAACCGCCCGTTACCTGGGGATGCGATTCGCAGTTTGCGGGCATCTTACTATTTCATGGGCGCAATGCTTGGCCGGTTTGGCAAGGCGGTTGTTGGATTCCCTGGCGGGGACAACATTGGACCGCGACCGATTGACCAGCATATTAAAGGATTTAAGGCGCTCGGTGCCCATGTTGAAGAGGAAGATAACGCGGTTCGAATTACAACTGGTTCTGAAGGTTTGCATGGAGCGCGGGTCTTCTTTGATATGGTATCTGTTGGGGCAACGATCAATGTTTTGCTTGCCGCTGTTAAAGCAAAGGGAACAACGATCATGGAAAACGTTGCAAAGGAACCAGAAATCATTGACTTAGCAACTTTCTTGAACAATATGGGAGCCCACATTCGCGGTGCCGGAACGGATGAGATCCGAATCGAAGGGGTTGAGAGTTTAAAGTCGACGAATACCCACACGATTATTCCGGACCGAATCGAAGCTGGAACTTACCTTGCATTTGCAGCAGCAAATGGTGATGGGGTTTTAGTAAAGAATGTAATCACGGAACACTTGGATCCATTTATTGCTAAACTGCGTGAAATGGGCGTTACGATGGAAATTGACGAAGACAGCATTTACGTTCCGGGCAGTGATCGTTTGAGTCCGGTAACCGTCAAGACATCACCGTTCCCTGGATTTGCGACTGATTTACAGCAACCAATCACACCATTGTTAATGTGTGCGCAAGGAACATCCAAGATCATTGAAACGATTTATCCAAAACGGATCAAGCACATTCCTGAAATGCGACGGATGGGTGCGGATATTTCATGCGAAGATGGAGTATTTACAATTCATCATGCGAAGGATCTTAAAGGGGCCAATGTTGATGCCGGTGAAATTCGGGCCGGCGTTGCGCTTCTTGGACTTGGATTGATGGCTAAAGGAACAACGGTGATTAATAATGCGGATAATATTTTGCGTGGTTATGATCGAATCGTTGAAAAGATGCGTGGATTATCAGTTGATATCGAGTTATTAACGGTTGCTGATAATCTTTAGAAAGTAGTAGCGGGATGGAAAAGAAAACATCGAAGAAAAACGAACCCGAAAAAAAGCGGGTTTCAAAGGGAAAAGCATCTTCAAAGGCAAAGGAAATTAATAAGAACAAGGAAGCTAAACAACAGGCTTCACACGAAAATATCACCCTTGAAGATCTTGAAAAGAAGACGTTGCGAGAGATTTACGAATACGCGCGTCAGTATAAAATTCCATATTACAGTCAGATGAATAAAAAAGAGCTTGCGATGGCAGTCGTCCGGGCGCAAGCTGAAAAACAAGGATACTTCTTTATGAATGGGGTCCTTGAAATTATTTCCCATGACTCATATGGGTTCTTGCGGCCAATCAACTATGGTCCGTCGCAAGAAGACATTTACGTTTCGGCAAGTCAAATCAGTTTATTTGGGTTGCGGAACGGGGATCGGGTCGCCGGGTTAGCCCGGCCGCCACGGCATGGGGAGCAAAACTACGGCATGATGCGGATCGATTCGGTCAACGGCAAGGCGCCGCAAGAAGCCAAGAACCGGCCGCACTTCCCAGCACTGACCCCGATTTATCCGGACAAACAGATCAAATTAGAAACAACTTCGAAAAATATTTCGACACGGGTGATCGATCTGTTTGCTCCAATCGGATTTGGTCAACGGGGATTGATCGTCGCGCCGCCCAATGCTGGGAAAACCAGTTTATTAAAGGCAATCGCTGGCGGAATTTCGGCTAACTATCCGGATGCTAAGCTGATGTTGCTGTTAATTGATGAACGGCCAGAAGAAGTTACGGATCTCGAACGCACGGTTAATGGTGAAGTGATTTATTCAACGTTTGATCAACGTCCGGAAAATCACGTGCGTGTTGCTGAACTCGTTTTGGAACGGGCAATGCGGCTTGTCGAAGATAAACAGGACGTTGTAATTTTGCTTGATTCGCTTACCCGGCTTGCCCGGGCGTATAACTTGGTTGAAACTCCAAGCGGACGGACGCTGTCTGGTGGGGTCGATCCAGCAGCCTTGTACAAACCGAAGAAATTCTTCGGGGCAGCCCGCAACGTTGAGGAAGGCGGCAGTTTAACGATTCTTGCAACGGCTTTAGTTGATACCGGCAGCCGAATGGATGACGTGATCTATGAAGAATTTAAGGGAACTGGCAATCAAGAATTGCAACTGAGTCGGACCTTAGCTGAGCGCCGAATTTATCCGGCAATTGATTTGGATAAATCAGTTACCCGGCGGGAAGATTTGTTGCTGAGTGATGATATCCGGAACGCAATTTGGAAGTTGCGGCGGAAGCTGATGACCAACGACTTGACGCAAGATACAACGGAAGTTTTGAATATGTTGCGCAAGACGAAAAATAACGATGAATTTATTCAGCAAATCAGCAAAATAAAGTCGGTTAAATAATTCAAAGAGTTATTGCATGAAAATTTTATTCATGATAACATGGTGTATGTTGCATGTTATATGCATAAATAACTCTGGCTCAGCAAATGGACCAGGGCAAAGGAGCGAAATTTAAATGAAACAAGGAATTCATCCAGATTACCACAAAGTTGTATTTATGGATTCATCAACAGGATACAAGTTCTTATCTGGTTCAACAGCAACATCAGATGAAACTGTTGAATGGGAAGATGGCAATACATACCCATTGATCCGTGTTGAAATCTCAAGCGACTCACACCCATTCTACACAGGTAAGCAAAAGTTTACTCAAGCAGACGGGGTTGTCGATCGTTTCAACAAGAAATACGGCTTTACAAACAAATAATTGGAATAAGAAGTTGGCGAAGGCCAACTTCTTTTTTTCTAGGTTTTCGCCTCCAAGTGAGCTAAAATTAAGTTAAGCAATCCGGTTGAAATTGGATTGTAAATTTGATATTTTATACTTGTAAAAAGTAAGTAAATCAAAAATGGGAAGGACGATTAGAATGATTAAAGAATTAACTGACCAAAACTTTGAAGCTGAAACCGCTAAGGGCGTTACATTTACAGACTTTTGGGCAACATGGTGCGGTCCTTGCCGGATGCAAAGCCCTGTTGTTGATCAATTGGCGGATGAAATGGGCGACAAGGTTCAATTTGGAAAGATGGATATCGATCAAAACCCTGGAACAGCCCAAGAATTGGGAATTATGTCAATTCCAACAATGGTCATCAAAAAAGATGGTAAAATTGTAGATACAGTTGTTGGGTATCATGATAAAACTCAACTCGAACAAATTATCAATCAATATCTTTAATTAATGAGGTGTCACAATGGCAGATAAATACGACGTAATTGTGATCGGTGCAGGTCCCGGCGGAATGACGGCTGCGCTTTACGCATCACGGGCAAACCTGAAAGTTGCGATGCTTGATCGCGGGGTATATGGCGGTCAAATGAACAACACGGCAGAAGTTGAAAACTACACTGGATTTAAATCAATTTTAGGTCCGGATTTGGCTGAACAAATGTATCAAAGTTCAATTCAATTTGGAGCGGACTTTGTATACGGCAATGTTGAAAAAGTAACGGTTGACGAAGACGGCATCAAGCACGTGAAGACTGATAGCGGCGAACTTGAAGCTCCGGCAATCGTAATTGCAACCGGATCACAATACCGGAAGTTAGGAATTCCAGGTGAAGATGAATATAGCGGCAAAGGTGTTTCATACTGTGCGGTATGTGACGGGGCTTTCTATCGCGGAAAAGACGTTACAACGGTCGGCGGCGGTGATTCAGCCGTTGAAGAAAGTGAATACCTTGCCAAGCTGGTAAATAACGTTAACATCGTTCACCGACGTGATCAATTGCGGGCCCAAAAGATTTTGCAAGATCGGGCATTTGCAAATGATAAGATCAATTTTACGTGGAATACGATCGTAACCGAGATTGTGGGGGACGGGAAGAAAGTTACCGGTGTAAAGACTCACAACAAGGAAACAAATGAAGACCGGTTGGTTCCAACCGATGGCGTATTTATCTACATTGGAAACGTCCCAATGACGGAACCGTTCAAGGATCTTGGAATCACTGACGAACAAGGCTGGGTCATTACGGATGACGAGATGAAGACCAGCGTTCCAGGCGTGTTTGCGGTTGGGGATGTCCGGGATAAGAAGCTGCGTCAAATTACAACTGCCGTTGGTGATGGCGGAATCGCCGGCCAAGGGGTATTCAGTTACATCGAAAGTTTAAAAGATTAATTTAATTAGATTAAAGTGGGAATCGAGCAGATTAATGTTCGGTTCTCACTTTTTATTTTTAAAGAAATGGCGAAAAATAACTTTCGTATTTATTTGCTTATTTACAAAATAAAATTTGTGATATATATTTATTGATGTTGTTTGATTTAAGCAATCAAAATAATGTTCGCATTTTACTGAAGGAGTGTTACTTTTGAAGGGTATTGCAAATTATTTCGAGTTTGATAAGCTGCATACGAATTTTAAACGGGAATTTGTTGCGGGCGTTACCACTTTCGTATCAATGGCTTACATTTTGTTTGTTAACCCGAGCGTTTTAGGTGCATCGGGAATGGATAAGGGAGCGGTCTTTACTGCAACGGCTGTTTCAGCTGCCTTTGCATGTTTAGTGATGGGGTTATACGCGAAATACCCATTTGCTTCTGCTCCAAGTTTAGGGGTCAATGCATTCTTTACTTACTCAGTATGTATTGGAATGCATATTCCGTGGCAGACAGCTTTAGCCGGTGTTTTTGTGGCATCGATCATTTTCTTGCTGGTAACGGTTTTAAAACTTCGGGAAACGATTATTAATTCAATTCCCGAAGACTTGAAGTATGCAATTTCTGCCGGGATCGGTTTATTCATTGCATTTGTTGGATTGCAAGATGGAAAAATCATTATTGCTGACAAGTCGACCTTGGTTGGCTTAGGTAGCATTCATGGAGTAGTTTGGGTAACCTTGTTTGGCTTGCTTGCAACGGCTTTGTTACTGATTTTAAATGTTCCCGGAGCAATCTTTATTGGAATGGTTCTTGGCGCAATTTTTGGGATTGGAATGGGATATATTCCAATGCCGCACCACTTCATTTCAGCAATTCCAAGTTTGAAACCAACATTTGGCGTGGCTCTTCACCATCTTGGAAATATTAATACTGTGCAAATGTGGATCGTTGTCTTTACATTCTTGTTAGTTACATTCTTTGATACGACCGGAACATTGATTGGATTGGCCCAACAAGGCGGCTTTATGAAGGATAATAAATTACCGCGTGCCGGTCGCGCTTTAATGGCTGATTCAACCGGGATGATGGTTGGTTCAGTTCTCGGAACTTCCCCTGTTGGAGCTTACATTGAATCATCAGCCGGGATTGCTGTCGGCGGTCGGAGCGGATTGACCGTTGTGATTACCGGGATCCTCTTTATTTTAGGAATGTTCTTTTCGCCGCTTTTAGGTGTAGTTACTTCTCAAGTTACTGCTCCAGCATTGATTATCGTTGGGGTTTTGATGGCTCAAAATATGGCAAAGATCCACTGGAATAAGTTGGAAATTGCGATTCCTGCATTCCTGATCTTAGTTGGAATGCCATTGACATACAGTATTTCTGATGGGCTGGCTTTAGGGTTTATCGCTTATCCGTTAACGATGCTGGCAGCTAAACGTGGTAAGGAAGTTCCGGCGCTGATGTATATTCTTGGAGTCGTTTTTGTGATTTTTATTTGGATTTTGAACCACTAGAATTTCATTCAAAACTTGAAAAATCGCCGGGGATATGATTAAATTATCTAACTGTGAGTGAGAATGTTGTTAGGGAAGCTATTTAAAGGTTTTCTTGGGAGATTACGACAAAAATTCACGAGGTAGATATATGTTAGAAATTGAAAAGACAGTTGATCTTGACCGCGATTTGTACAAAGACGCTGTCGCAATTCGGGAACAGGTCTTTGTGAATGAACAAGGAATCCCGATTGAAAAGGAAATGAAGGGTGAAGATGGACCGTGCTATTATGTTGGTTACATTGACGGGCATCCGGTGGCAACTGCGCGGGTTGTGAAAAAAACGGGTGAATGGCTGATCCAACGAGTTGCGGTCGTCTCTGAAGAACGCAATAAGCATTATGGAACTGAAATGATGGCGCAAATTGAACAGGATGCGCTTGCTCAACGGGCTGAAAGATTGATCTTGCATGCTCAAGATGATGCGCAATCATTTTATACGCAGTTAGGATATCAAGTTGAAGGAGATCAGTTTGAAGAAGCTGATCTTCCCCACCATGTAATGACCAAAGATTTGTAATCTAAAATGAAAAATGATATGGTATTGGTATGCGATGAGTCGAGGAAAGCCGGCCAGAGATTTTCTGGTGTGCTGCGGCACAGACGGCTTTAAATCGAACGCGGACACCATTACTGCCGGATTGCAGGGTGGCGTTGAACTTTTAATGTGGATAAAACGTTCAACTATTTTGGATAAACAAAATACCGCAAAGTGAGGAGGTCAGACTAATGTCGGCCTCCTCTGCTGTATCGTAACTAATTTTTATCACCAAAATAAACGGAGGATCAGGAATGATTGGATTAATTGTTTTAGTAATCGTGATTGCATTGGTGATCACATACATTGTAATGTACAACGGTCTTCAACGTGCCAAAGTTAATACTGATGAAGCCTGGAGCCAAATTGATGTTCAATTGCAACGGCGGAACGATTTGATTCCAAACTTGGTTGAAACAACGAAGGGCTATGCCAAACATGAACGGGAAACCCTTGATGAGGTTGTTGGCTTACGGAACAAAATTATGCAACTTCCGGCTGACGCCCACCAGGAAAAAATGGAGATTTCAAATCAATTAACGGATGCATTAAAGTCAATTTTTGCATTGTCAGAAAATTATCCTGATTTGAAGGCCAGCCAAGAATTCTCACAACTTCAAGAAGAATTAACAAACACTGAAAATAAAATTGCTTACTCACGGCAACTCTTCAATAGTTCAGCTGCATTGTATAACCAAAAATTAGTAACCTTCCCGTCAAACATGGTGGCCCACATTCACCATCTGACGAAGGTCAACTACTTGGAAATCCCAAGTGCAGCGAAGGAAGCACCCAAGGTTTCATTTTAATTTTGAAATTAGTTTGTTGAAACGGAGGTTTTAGCAAATGCTTTATCAACAAATCGCACAAAATAAACGTAAAACGATTTATGTTCTAATTGGATTTTATGTTTTAGTCGGCTTGATGGGGGCAGCCCTCGGATATTTTTGTTACGGGCGGGCAACGATTGGAATTGCAATTGCAATCGGCGTTGGCCTTTTCTACATGATTATGACGTTGACCCAATCAACGTCGATCGTCATGAGCATGAACAATGCCCATCCGGTTACTGAAGAGCAGGCGCCGGTTTTATATCACGTTGTTCAAGACATGGCAATGGTCGGTAAGGTTCCGATGCCGAAAGTTTACATTATTGATGATCCAAGTCCCAATGCATTTGCAACCGGGCCGGATCCGCAGCATGCAGCCGTCGCCGCAACGACGGGGTTGCTTGAACGGTTGAACCGGGAAGAGCTTGAAGGAGTAATTGGCCATGAAATCAGTCATATTCGAAATTACGACATTCGATTGCAATCAACGGCGTTAGCATTGTCATCCGCAATTTCCTACCTTGCAAACTTAGGGGTGAATTCGTTCTTTTGGGGACGGGTCAATCGCGATGATGATGACAATCAGTCAGCAATTATTGCAATGATCTTTTCGATTCTAACGCTGATTTTAGGTCCGCTTGCAGCGACCCTTGCTCAAATGGCCCTTTCACGGAACCGGGAATATCTTGCTGATGCGGGATCAGTCGAATTGACGCGCAATCCGCAAGGCTTGATCAATGCTTTACGGGCAATCTCGGACAGTGAACCGATGCGGAATGCGAACACAAGCAGCGCGTCGCTTTACATTGCTGATCCGTTTAAAAAGGGTTCATGGACCCATTTATTTGATACTCATCCGCCAATCGAAAAACGAATTGAGCGGTTGGAACATATGTAAGTATGAGAAGGTGTGACAAAACAGTAAAAACGAGCGTGGTGGAAGTAGCAAAACGAACGAATCGCGCCAGCATAGATTCGGAGATTTTCGAATTAGCTTCGCGTCACCACTCAGCTCGTTTGTTTTGGAACCCGATTATGCAATAGTAAAGAGACTGCGACTTATGTCACAGTCTTTTTTTAACAAGAAAATAATGATTGAATGTGGTACAATATCTTAGATTAGGATTCGGAATGAATAAGGAAAGGAAGATAAAATCAATGAAGATGCAATTATCAGAAATTGCACGGGTATTGGAGGTTGAAGATATTCCGGCAGAGTGGAACGCCATTACGATCACGAGTGTCAGCTTCGATAGCCGGCAAATGAAGCCGGGGGCGTTGTTTGTTCCATTAAAGGGCGAAAACGATGGCCATCAATTTATTCAAAATGCAATTGATGCTCAAGCAGCTGCAACCCTTTGGCAAACCGATCACCGGGCAATTCCAACTTCAATTCCTGCATTGCCGGTTGAAAATACGTTAGCTGCAATGCAAAAACTTGCCAAGTATTATTTGCACAAGATCAACCCGCAAGTCGTTGCAGTCACTGGAAGTAACGGGAAAACAACAACGAAGGATATGATCGCAGCGGTCTTGCAAACGCAATATAACGTAACGAAAACCTTTGCCAATTTTAATAATGAAATTGGGGTTCCAATGACTTGTCTTTCAATGGAGCCGAATACGGAAGTTTTAGTGGTCGAAATGGGAATGGACCGCTTTGGCCAGTTGGATAAGCTTAGTCGGCTGGTCGAACCTGATATTGCGGTCATCACAATGATCGGGGAAGCCCACATTGAGTTCTTTGGAACCCGTGACCGGATTGCCGATGCCAAAATGGAAATCACTCATGGATTAAAAGAAGACGGAACTTTAATTTACAACGGGGACGAACCGCTTTTGCGGGCACGGACGGCGAATCTTGTTCAGGCAACCAAGACATTTGGGTTAGATGAACAAACCGATGATTTGGCTGCAAGTGATATTCAAGGAAATGATCACGCAACGACCTTTAAAGTTCCGGCATTAACTCCTGATGAATTTAAGATTCCAATGATTGGGGATTACAACGTTAAAAATGCGTTAGCAGCCATTGAAGTTGGAAAGTTAATGCATATTGAAATTGCCAACATAATTCAAGCTTTGAAGACGTTTGCGTTAACCGCTAACCGGACTGAATGGGTCAACGGGACCCTTGGCGAACGGATCTTAAGCGATGTTTATAATTCAAATCCAACAGCAGTCAAGGCGGTTCTGCATTCATTTAAGGAAGTGCCAGTTGAAGATGGCGGGCGCCGGATCGTCGTTTTAGGCGATATGTTGGAACTCGGTGAGCAATCACCTGAATTGCATGCTTCACTAGCAGAAGCAATTGACCCGGCCAAAATTGATGAAGTTTACCTTTACGGAAACGAAATCAAGCCGTTAAAGACCAAGCTTGAAGGAATGATGGCTCCTCAACGGATCCATTACTTTGAATTTGGCAACCAGGAACAATTAATTGATGACCTTCAACATGATTTGCGTCCGGAAGATGTTGTTTTGCTGAAAGGTAGCCACGGAATGCATCTTGAAAAGGTCTTAGCTGTCTTGAGTCCGGCAGAGAATGAAGATTAAGGAGAATTTGAGATTGAATTTTAGCGATTTAGGATTAGATAATCAATTATTAGAAGCGGTAAAGCGAACCGGCTTTGAAGAACCGACGCCGATCCAGGCCAAGACCATTCCGTTGGTTCTTTCGGGAATCGATGTGATTGGTCAAGCCCAAACCGGAACGGGCAAAACGGCGGCTTTCGGATTACCGTTACTGCAAAAGATTGATTATTCGCGGCGTGAGATTCAAGCGCTTGTGATCTCACCGACCCGGGAACTCGCAATTCAAACTCAAGAAGAAATCTTCAAACTTGGGAAAGAAAAATTAGCAAAGGTCCAGGCAGTTTTCGGCGGGGCAAATATTGTCCGGCAGATCAAGCAGCTAAAAAATTATCCGCCCCATATTTTAGTCGGAACTCCAGGACGGTTACTTGATCACCTTCAACGGGGAACGGTCAACTTGAGCAAGGTTGAAACGCTTGTTTTGGACGAAGCTGATGAAATGCTTGATATGGGATTTCTGGATGATATTAGTAAAATCATTGCGCAAATTTCAAAAAAACGGCAGACGTTGCTTTTTTCAGCAACCATGCCGCCAGCAATTTTGAAGGTCGGCAAACGGTTCATGAATCACCCGGAAATTGTGAAAATCAAGAACCAGCAATTAACGGCTGACTTGGTTGACCAATTCTTCGTTAAGGTTCGGGAAAATGAAAAATTTGATGTAATGACGCGGATTTTAGACGTTCAGGCACCTGAGTTAACGATCGTTTTTGGACGGACGAAACGACGGGTCGATGAGCTTTCACGCGGATTGGTTGCCCGCGGTTATAATGCGGCCGGCATTCATGGTGATCTGTCGCAACAGCAGCGAAGTGCGGTCTTGAAAAAGTTTCGGGATGGCGACCTTGATATTTTAGTGGCCACGGATGTTGCTGCTCGTGGATTGGATATTTCAGGTGTCAGTCATGTCTACAACTATGATATTCCGCAAGACCCGGAAAGTTATGTTCACCGGATTGGGCGAACAGGCCGGGCCGGTCATCAAGGAATCTCGGTCACGTTTGTCACTCCTAACGAAATGGACTATTTGCGGGTGATTGAAAAACTGACCCGTAAACGGATGATTCCGATGCGGCCGCCGACAGCCAAGGAAGCTTTTAACGGTCAAATGGAAAGTGCGATCCGGGAGATCGATAATTTGATCTCGCGGACTGATACGGATAAATACAGTGATCAGGCCAATGAATTATTGAATGAATACAGTGCGTTGGACCTTGCGGCAGCGTTATTGAATACCGTTTCGCGCGAAGATGCATCTTCAGTTCCGGTCAAGATTACACCGGAACGACCATTGCCGCGGCGGAAACGGGCTAACCGGCATGATAACCGTTACGGTAAAAATCGGAAACGGAACTATCGTGACCGGCGCGGAAAGCGGAAGGACCAACGACCAAAGAAAAAACAGACAACCAAGCCAAAATATAAGATTCGGAAACGATAACAATGATTTGGGGATTAGGAATTGATTTAACGGAAATTGAACGGATTCATTGCATTCGCCAAAAAGGGGATGCCTTTGCCCGCAAGATTCTGACAGCCGATGAATTGGCGGTGTACCAGAAACTTAGTTCAAAGCGGCAAGATGAATTTCTGGCGGGGCGGTTTTCAGCAAAGGAATCATACAGCAAGGCACTGGGAACTGGAATCGGCAAGGCGGTCAATTTTAAGGATTTGGAAATTATCGATAATGAACTCGGCAAACCCGAGTTGCGCCGCCACCCTAAGCAGAATGAATTGAATGCGTTCGTTTCAATTTCGCATACGGATGAGTTAGTAATGACAGAGGTTATTTTGGAGAAGAAGGGCTAAAAATGATTATTGGAAAACATCGTGGAACATGTGCCACCATTGATTTAGGGGCAATCAAGTATAATTTAAAAATTGAACGTCAACGAATGGAACCCGGCCAGGAATTGTTTGCCGTGGTCAAAGCTGATGCATACAGTCACGGTTTAGTTCCCGTTGCAGTTGCTGCACAGGAAGCCGGGGTTGACGGTTTTTGCGTGGCGGTGATCGATGAAGCCGTTGCGTTACGGGAAAATGGAATTACAAAGCCGATTTTGATTTTAGGTGCTTCACCAGAAATGGAAGCCCCGTACATGGCAAAATTCAACTTATCAACGGCAGTCAGCGACCTCCACTTCTTACAAATGGCCCAGCCATTATTAGCAGCCCAAAATTTGAAGTTAAAGGTTCACCTTGCCCTTGATACGGGAATGGGCCGGATCGGATTCCGTGATCAGAAAACGGTTAAGGCAGCAATCGAATTTATGGACCACCATCAAGCTCAATTTGAATTTGAAGGGATCTTTACCCACTTTTCAACGGCTGATTCAGCGGATGATTCTTACTTCAAGAAGCAATTGAATAAGTTCCACGAACTGATGGAAGTTGTTACTCAACGTCCGCGTTACGTTCATGTTGCGAACTCAGCTGCTTCGATTTGGCACAAACAATGCGGCGGAAATATGATCCGACTTGGAATCGGAATGTACGGGTTGAATCCATCAGGTAAGGAAGTTCAACTACCGCACGATGTTGCGTTAAAACCAGCGTTTGAACTTACCAGTCACATTGTTGAAGTTAAGCAGGTTCATCCGGGAGATTCGATCAGTTACGGGACAACGTACACGGCTACTAAAGATGAATGGATCGGGACCGTTCCGATGGGCTATGCTGATGGCTGGTTACGGCGGATGCAGGGGTCAACGGTTTTAGTTGACGGCCAGGAATGCGAAATCGTTGGCCGAATTTGCATGGACCAATTTATGATCCGGTTACCGCATGAAGTGCCATTGGGAACGAAGGTTACGCTAATTGGTGAAAACGGCGGCAAGCAAAAGACCGCCCAGGATGCTGCGGATTATGCCGGAACGATTCATTACGAAATTCTTTGTTCGATTGGACAACGGGTTCCGCGTTTTTACGTTGAAAAATAACAGCGGTGGAGGAATCAGCCATGGGGTTAAGTGAAACGGAAGCAGTTCAAAAAGTATTAGCATGTTCAAATTTGAAAGTTTACTGTGATTACTATTCGATTACGGTTGACGACATCAAGCACCAACCGCAATTGGCATTTTACATCTTAAAACACCGTAATTCACTTGAACAATTGATTGCGGGTTACAGTGAGATGGAAGCAATCAATCAGGATATTTGTACCGAATTTCAACGGTGCGAGCAAGAATGTCAGTCAATGATTCGGGAGTTAGTAAAGGATCGGGGATCAAATGAATTCAAAAATTAAACGTGGTGATATTTACTATGCAGACCTATCCCCGGTCGTTGGTTCAGAGCAGGGTGGATTGCGTCCAGTGTTGGTCATTCAAAATAATATTGGCAATCGTTTTAGCCCGACCGTGATTATCGCAGCAATTACGTCGAAAATTTCGAAACCAAAAATGCAAACGCACGTAGCGGTTGCGAAGTCGAAGGACGGATTAGGAAAGGATTCCGTAATTCTGCTTGAACAGATTCGGACGATTGATAAACGGCGCTTACAACGAAAAATTACCCATTTGGATGATTCGATAATGAATCAGGTTGACCATGCACTTGAAGTGAGTGTGGGCTTAGGAGAAATTGATTAAAAAAAGGTTGTGACCTCGGTCACAACCTTTTTTCTACATTGACGAAGCATGTAAATTTTCAATTTCAGTAACGGTAAATTTATTTCGTTTCAAACTAGCAACGATCCGTTTGAGTTTATGTTCTGAAACTTCAGACGGAAGGGTAAATAAGATTCGTTGAATGTTGTTTTTTTCGTGCAGGTCAAGTGAAATACAACTGGCAATCACCGTATAACGGGTAATGATCTTCGACATTTTCGCAAGGTCACCGCGATCGCCGTTGGAAAGAATGGTCAAGACATAGCTTCCAGTATCAACGTTCCATGATTGCGATAGCATATTCAGCAAGCTGCTGTGAGTTAAAATTCCATAAAATTGATTTTCTTCATCTAAAACGGTAATGTACGGTAAGTCTTTAATTGTAAAGAAAATGTTGAAAAATGCCGAGTTGATTGAAATAAATTTGGTGGCATTTTTAAGCAATTGAGTTACCGGTAATTGCATATCGCCGCCGCGTGACTTATGCCGGTAAATGTGCATTTTGTAGATGTTTCCACGGAACAATTTACCTGATTCGTCAAGAACCGGAACACAACGAAAACCGGATGCTTCCAAAATATCGAGCGCCTCTTCAAGGGTTGCTGTTTCGGGAATGGTTGTTAATTCACTTTTCGGTTTAACAATTTCTTTTAAAATCATGATAAAGCTCCTTAGATCGTCATCAAAAAGTTTCAAACATTATAATAACATACTAAGGAACCTCTAAGAAATATTTAATTCAAAAAAACATTGCGAAATCGTTTGAAACTAAAATATGATATACTAAATGCGAAATCAGATTAATGGGTGGCTTGCTGAATTGCAGGCCGTTTTTGCGTATTTTAAAAGATGACTAGAAGGAAGTTTTTCAAATGAAAATGATCGTTGGCCTTGGAAATGTCGGTTCACGGTATGATGGAACCCGACACAATACTGGTTTTATGGTGATTGATGAACTTGCCACGCGGAACCAAATTGAAATTAATAAGGAAAAAGATGAAGCAATGATCGGTCAGGGAATGATCGATGGCGAAAAAGTTTTATTGGTTAAACCGCTGACTTTCATGAATGATTCCGGAAGAGCAGTGCGACCGTTGATGGATTTTTATAAAATTGATGTTGATGACCTGGTGATCGTTCAAGATGACCTTGATATGGAAGTCGGCCGGGTCCGCTTGCGGCAAAAAGGATCAGCGGGCGGCCACAACGGAATTAAAAGCATTATCCAGCATGTTGGAACGCAAGATTTCAAACGGGTCAAGGTTGGAATCGGACGGCCGAAGATCATGACGATCGTTGATTGGGTATTAGGAAGATTTACCCCAACGGAACGGCCATTCTTTGAAGAAGGTCGGGATAAAGCGGTTGCCGCAATTGAATATTGGGTTCAAACCGGCGACTTTATGAAGACGATGAATAAGTTTAACTAGAAGAAAGAGATGAAGGCATGGATTTAAGTGAATTGATTGGTCAAACTGATGAACTGCAAACTGTTCGGCAACAGTTAACGCAGCCGGGACGCCATTTGTTAACGGGGGTCCTGGGATCAGCGAAGACGTTGATTTTGAAAAGTCTGTTTCAGCAATTAAAAAAGCCGTTTTTAGTTGTAACGGACACGCTCAGCCATGCCCAAAAGTTAACGGCGGATTTAACGAATGTTTTGGACGAGGAACAGGTTCGGCTTTTCCCGGTCGAAGAATTAGTGGCGACCGAAATTGCAACCAGCTCACCTGATTTTCAAAGTCAGCGTGTGCGGGCGTTGACAGCGCTCAGCCAGCATAAGGCTAAAGTTGTTGTGACTTCTGCTTCAGGACTAAGACGCCGGTTAGCACCGGTTGAAATGTGGAACCACAACCAACTGACTTTTAAGGTCGGAGCAGAACTCGAGCTTGAACAGGTCAGCCACCAGCTGGTTCAAATGGGATATCAACGACAAAAGTTAGTCGATCGTCCCGGTGATTTTGCGATTCGTGGGTCGATTATTGATATTTATTCACTGAACCATGAACTTCCTGTTCGAATCGACCTTTTTGATACTGAAATCGATTCGGTCCGGTTCTTTGAGATTGGAAATCAGCGCAGCTTGGAAAACGTTGATGAAATCAGCGTGATGCCGGCAACCGATATGATTCAAAATTCCCAGATTTTCACTGATGGGATTCGGCGGCTGCAAGAACTTGAAGCTCAGGTCAAACCAGCCTTAAAGGAAGAGCAGGCAGATGAATTGCGGCGCCAACTTGATGCGGTCATCACGATGTGGAAAGACCAGGAGTTATTAAAAGAACACCGTATTTTCACCCAAATTCTCTATCCTCAAGCAACGTCCCTGCTTGATTATTTGGATGACGGGGTTTTAGTGCTTGATGATTATGCCAAAATTTTGGAACATGCAGATGAGATCGAGCAAAACGAACAGGTTTGGCTGGATGAAAAGGAAGAACTGAAGCCGGTGCTTGATCAATTACAGCTCGGGTTTGAAGTTCGCAAACTTGTTCGGGAAACCAAAAAATCAACGCTGTTCATGTCGTTGTTTAAAAAAGGAATTGGGCGCTTAAAGTTTGCATCATTAACGGATCTTAAAGTGCGCACGGTTCAGCAATTCTTCAGCCAAATGCCGTTATTACAAACGGAAGCGCGGCGATGGAACAAGCAAAACCAGACTGTTGTTTTGATGATTCAGGATGAAGAACGCCTGACGAAGATTTCCCAGACCCTTGATGATTTTGAAATTCCAAATATTATGACCCAGCCAGAAAATTTACAACGCGGAATTCTTCAAATTGTACGCGGCAGTTTGCAAAGCGGATTTGAAGTTCCCAGCGCGAAACTGGTTGTTTTAACGGAAACGGAACTGTTTGCGAAGGCAACAAAGAAGCGGGCCAAACGGCTGACAATGGAGAACGTTGAACGGCTGAAAAGTTACACCGACCTTAAAGAAGGGGACTTTGTCGTTCACGTTGATCACGGGGTTGGCCGGTATCTTGGCGTTAAAACGATGGAAGTCGATGGCAAACACCAAGACTACCTGACTCTTGAATACCAGAAAGGGGCTAAGCTTTACGTTCCGGTCAATCAATTAGATCGGGTTCAGAAGTATGTGTCATCGGACGCAAAGACACCGCATTTGAATAAACTGGGCGGAAGCGAATGGCATAAAACCAAAAAGTGGGTCGCAAGTAAGATCGAAGACATTGCGGATGAACTGGTTGATTTGTATGCTGAGCGCGAAATGAAGACGGGATTTGCCTTTCCTAAAGATGATGCATATCAGCGGGAATTTGAAGATGCATTTCCGTATACTGAAACCCCGGATCAGCTTCGGAGTACTTCAGAAATCAAGCAGGATATGGAAAACAAGCACCCAATGGATCGGTTGTTGATTGGCGACGTTGGTTACGGGAAAACGGAAGTCGCTTTGCGGGCTGCATTTAAGGCCGTTGAAGCGGGAAAGCAGGTTGCCTTTCTGGTTCCGACAACCGTTTTGGCCCAGCAACACTATGAAACGATGATCGAGCGGTTTGAAAACTTTCCGATTGAAATTGGGATTTTATCCCGGTTCAACACCCCGGCTGAAACCAAACAGGTCCTTGAAAACTTGAAGGACGGAAAGTGCGACATTGTGGTTGGAACGCACCGGCTTTTATCAAAGGATGTGCAGTTCAAAGATCTCGGATTGTTAATCATTGATGAAGAGCAGCGGTTCGGTGTTAAGCATAAGGAACGGTTGAAACAGTTGAAATCAACGGTTGATGTTTTAACGTTGACGGCAACGCCAATTCCGCGAACGCTTAACATGTCGATGCTTGGGGTCCGTGATCTATCAGTGATTGAAACTGCCCCGGTCAACCGTTATCCGATTCAAACGTACGTTATGGAACAGGATAATCAGGTGATTGCAAACGGAATCCGGCGGGAAATGGAACGTGGTGGCCAAGTCTTTTACCTGCATAACCGGGTCAAAGACATTGAAAAAAAGGCGGCGGCGTTGCAGGCCCTTGTTCCGGAAGCACGGATTACTTATATTCACGGTCAAATGACGGAAAACCAAATGGAAAAGATCTTAATGGACTTTATTCATGGCGATTATGATGTCCTGGTGACCACAACGATCATTGAAACGGGGGTCGACATTCCAAACGCCAACACCCTTTTTGTTGAGGATGCTGACCGGATGGGACTGGCTCAGCTTTATCAGCTCCGCGGACGGGTCGGCCGTTCAAGCCGAGTTGCATATGCTTACTTTATGTATAAACCGGATAAAGTGCTTACTGAAGTCAGTGAAAAACGATTGGAAGCAATCAAAGACTTTACGGAACTTGGATCCGGATTTAAGATCGCGATGCGGGACCTTGCGATTCGCGGAGCCGGCAATCTTTTAGGAAAGCAGCAGCATGGTTTCATTGATTCGGTCGGGTATGATCTGTATACTCAAATGTTGAATGAGGCTGTTGCCCGGAAACGCGGCGTTAAACCAGAAGAAAAAACGGATGCGACGATCAATTTGGACGTTGAAGCGTACATTCCGCAATCTTACATTGACGATGAACAACAAAAAATCGAAATTTATAAGCGGATTCGTCAATTTAAGAATTTTAATCAGTATCAAGAAGTTCAGGATGACCTGATCGATCGGTTCGGTGATTATCCGGATGAAGTATCGAACTTGCTGGAGATCGGATTATTAAAAATGGATGCTGATCGGGCATTAGTTGATCAAATTTTCCAAAAGAAAGATGAGATTACGATCGTCTTTTCAAAGAAGGCAACGACGCGGTTATCTGGCAGTCAATTCTTAGCAGCGGTTTCGCAAACCAAGTTGTCAACGTCAATGAACGTTGATAATTTGCAAATGAAGATTACAATTAAGAAAAAGGCTGATCAGACTCTTGCCCAAATTATTTTAGAAATGCAGAATTTGCTGAGTGAAATTGCAAAAATGCTGTCGTCACAGGAGAAGGTTCATGAAGGATAATCGAATGAAAAATGTCATGCACGGGGCGTTGATTTTATCATTGGCGGCCCTGATTGCGAAAATCTTAAGTGCGTGTTACCGGATTCCATTTGAAAATTTAGTCGGGAATACCGGCTTCTATGTTTACCAGCAAGTATATCCCATTTATGGAATCGGAATGACGTTTGCATTGACGGGATTCCCGGTTTTTATTTCAAAGATAATCGCTGAACAAGATGAAGAAGCGGCTAAGCTAGCCGTTTCACATCAGATTTTTGTGATTTTAGCCTTTTTTGGACTCGCTTGTTTTGGCTTTTTGCAGCTTTTTGGACACCAAATTGCATTGATGATGGGTGATTGGCACCTTACTCCGCTGCTTGGCAGTGTTTCATGGATGTTCCTCTTTATGCCGATCCTGGCAGTCGGCCGGGGATATTATCAAGGAACGTTTAACATGACCCCGACGGCGATCTCACAGGTCACCGAACAGTTTATTCGGGTAACCGTCATTATTTTCGTGGCGTTGCTTGCAGTTCACCGTCATTGGACAGTTTACCGGATGGGGACGTGGGCCATGTTTGCGTCAACGTTTGGGGCAATTGGGGCCAGTATCAGTTTTATTCCGTTTTATACTAAGAAGTTTTGGCAAACAAAGCGGTCGGCCCACCAAAGCTATTTTAATTTGACCAAGCGGATTTTTTCAGACGGGTTGATCATTTGCTTGTTTGCATCAATGATGGTGCTGTTGCAGCTGGTTGATTCGTTTACCGTTAAAAATAGTTTGGTTTCAGCCGGAATGCTGCCGGCAGTTGCCAAAAGCATTAAAGGAACCTATGACCGGGCCCAACCGTTAGTTCAGTTAGGAATGGTCGTGGCGGTCAGCTTTTCATCGACGTTGTTGCCGACTTTGACGGATGCATTGCAGAAAAATCAGCTAGCACGATTCCGCCAGATTGCCAAGCTATTGATGCGGATCAGTGCGACGATTGCGGCAGCGGTAACGGTTGGAATGATCGTGCTAATGCCGGAAATCAATACGTTGCTTTTCAGCACCCCCGCACTTTCGCGAACGATTGCCGTTTATGTATTAAGTGTTTTTGTGATCACGCTGATCAGTACTTATAATTCGATTCTTCAAAGTCTTGACCAGTTCAAGATCACGGCAGTCGGTTTGATCCTTGCGGTTGTCGTCAAAGCCGCCATTAATTCGCTGATGATCCGCCATTTTGGAATGATCGGGGCAAGCTGGGCAACGGTGATCAGTTTACTGGTTGCCCTTGGAATTATTTTGTGGGCTTTGCCTTCGGGGGTTAAGAATTTATTCTTTGACGGTAAGGGCTTTGTGCATAAACTTTGCTTGGCAGTTTTAATGATGGGGCTGAGCGTTGGAATCGTTGTGCATGGTTTGCGGATGGTTATTTTCCTTTCACGCAAAGGGTCGATCGTCATCACGGTGATCGGAATGCTTGTTGGCGCGGCTGTCTTTCTTTCAATGGTGATTGGGCAAAAGATGTTTACAACGCGTGAATGGCTGATGATTCCCGGCGGTAAAAAGTTACTATTAGTTTTAGAAAAAATTGCGAAACGAGGAAATTCAAAATGAGACTAGACAAATTTTTAAAAGTATCACGAATCATTAAACGGCGTTCGGTTGCAAAGGATATTGCTGACCAAGGCCGAGTAACGGTTAACGGTAAGGTTGCTAAGTCATCTTCCAAGGTTGCAATCGGCGATGAGATCGTGATTAATTTTGGTAACAAAACTTTGACCGTTAAAGTTAACGATATCAAGGATACAACGAAGAAAAACGAATCGCAGGATTTGTATACGGTCGTTTCTGAAGAATATCAAGAAGATTATCGGATGTAAGGTACTTTTTTAAGTGGCGGTTTGTTATAATTTGAGTAGTGAGATCTAGTCGGTTTGATAAGGAGAGTACAATGGCGCAAAAGAAGAAAAGCAAAAAGTTAAAGGTCATTAATCAGGAATACTATAATCAGCAAACCGCTCAAAATGCAGTTACTCAAAAACAACTGGCATTAACGCGGAAACACCGGATGAAAATGCTGATTCTTTGCGGCGTGATGTTGGTGATCACGATCATGTTTGGCTTTAACATTATTCAAAATAACATTCAGGCAGCAGTTCTTGGAAAAAAGACACGGGAAGCGCGCGTGGAATTAAAGAGTGCTAAACAGCAGAATCAAAAGCTGAATCAACGGGTAGCTGAGTTAAAGGATTCGGATTATTTGGCGAAAATCATTCGGAAGAAATACTTCTTCTCAAAAGACGGCGAAACGATTTATAGTTTGCCAAGTGATAAGGCCAAAACCGTTACTGAAAATTAGTTAAATAAATGAATTTAGACGCTTATTAAAATATTTAAACAGTGTTATACTGAAAGAAACATCAATTTCTGGGAGGATTAAATTTTTTTATGACAGTTGAAGTGGGAACGAAAGTTTCAGGTAAGGTTTCAGGAATCACGAACTTCGGAGCATTCATTGATCTTGGTGATCACCAGACCGGGTTAGTTCATATCAGTGAAGTTTCGAACACGTACGTCAAGGATATCCATGATGTCTTAAAGGTGGGCGACGAAGTTCAAGTTAAGGTTCTGAAAGTTGGCGATGACGGCAAGATCTCATTGTCGATCAAGCAAGCCATGCCGAAGCCTGATAAACCCAAGAATAATCATCACAATGGCAATCGCCAAGGAAGTAACCATCGTTTCCATGGAAACAAGAATAATCATCAAAAGAAAGATTTTGATGCCCTTTTAGCAGGGTTCCTAAAGGAAAGTGATGAACGGTTAACGTCCCTTAAACGGAATACCGATGGTAAGCGTGGCGGTCGCGGCGGCCGGCGCAGCTAATATTAATAAGTTGAAAAATATTAAATCCGAGACTGGAGCTTGTCCCAGTCTCTTTTCGTATCTGAAATAGGTGACCGAATGGAATTAGAATTTATTCAAAATTGGAAGAAGTTTGATTTAAATTATCAGTCGCTTTTAGTAGCCGTTTCAACGGGCGTTGATTCAATGGTTTTACTAGATTTGCTGCAGCACTTACCTGCTGATCTGCGGCCGCAAATTACGGTCGGCTATGTTGATCACCGTTTGCGAAAGCAAAGTAAGGATGAAACCAAGTTTATTCAAGAATATTGTCGTCAGCATCACTTACCGTTGAAAATTGGTGTTTGGGATGCTGATCAACACCCACAACACGGAATTGAGGAAGCTGCACGAAACTTTCGGTATGCTTTCTTTTCAAAAACGATGGCTGAGTTGAAAATTTCCACGCTGGCAACGGCGCACCATGCCGATGATCTGGCAGAAACGTTTTTGATGAAGCTGCTTCGCGGCGGTGAACTATCCCAGTTGGTGGGGATTGCTCCTTGCCGGTCAATGGGACAAGGACGGCAAGTGATTCGGCCGCTTTTACCATATTCCAAACAGCAGCTGTATGATTATGCCCGGCAACATCAGTTAACCTTTTTTGAAGATGAAACCAATCACGATGACGATGTTTTGCGGAATCGAATCCGCCACCACATTATTCCGCAATTAAAACAGGAGAATCCACGCTTTTTGGATCATGTCCGCAGTTACACGCAACAGTTAAGGTCGACGTTGAAAGTTAATCAGCAAATTTTACAGCAGCAGTTAACCCAGTTGCTCGAAGATGATCGGGTGAGTCTACCAGCATGGCTGCAACTTGATGCGGCAATGCGGCGGGCGGTATTAAAAGAATATCTGATTCAGCATGGCGTTCCGCTTCACCAGCGGCAGTTTGCCGAGGTCAGCAGCTTTTTAGAAAATCGCCAAAAACCGCAAGGGACCTTTCAGTTGGATGCGAAGCGAGCGGTGGTTAAGGAATACATGCACTTCTATTTAACTTCCCGGGAGGAAGCAGTCGAAAAGGTTTCGGATCAATCATTCTTGATTCAAGGTAAAACGCTGGTTAGCACGGCAACCTTTGAACTGACGCTTGACCACCATGAACAGCGGGATGCAGACGAACAACTAAGATTTAACCGTTTGCCAGCCGGATTAACTTTGCGGCATCGGCTGCCGGGAGATTGGTTGCGGATTCGTGAAGGAACTAAAAAACTGACCCGTTTTTTAATTGATAAAAAAATTTCACAACGGGAGCGGCAAGCATTGTGGGTGATCGTTGATGAAAAGCAGGAAGTTTATGCCCTTTTCGGTGATCAGTCAAATTCAATGATCTATTTGTCACAACCCGTGGAAAATGCTACAATTCGTTACATAGTAGCGATAAAGTACAGAAAGAGGTAAAAAGATGAATGATGATATTTTGAAAGTTCTTTATAGTCGAGAACAGATTCAAGATGCAACTGAAAAAATGGGAAAGCAGATCACCAAGGATTTTGAAGGCAAAGATCCGCTTGTAATCTGCATTTTAAAAGGGGCTGCCGTTTTCTATTCTGATATCGTTCGCGAAATCAATACGTACTGCGAATTAGATTTTATGGACGTTTCAAGTTACGGCAACGAAACCGTTTCATCTGGGGATGTCAAGATCATTAAGGACCTTGATACGTCGGTTGAAGGCCGGAATGTGCTGATCATTGAAGATATTATTGATACTGGCCGGACATTGAAATGTTTAGTTGACCTGTTTGAAAAACGGAACGCCAAATCAGTTAAAATCTGTACTTTATTAGATAAACCGGATCGGCGGATCGAAGGAATCGTTCCGGATTATACGGGCTTTAAAGTTCCAAACGAATTTGTTGTTGGTTTCGGACTTGATTACATGGGCCACTACCGGAACTTGCCATTCGTTGGGGTTTTGAAACCGGAAATTTACGCTGATAATCAAGAATAGTCAAAAAAAGTCAAGTATGATATGATTAGCTTGATAACTTTGAATTTTTAGTTATTGTCGTAGGAGGAAATAATGAATAATAACAATAAAAAGAATGGACTATTCCGGAATAGTCTTTTCTACATTGTCGTCTTCCTGGGAATCATGGGAGCGGTCTACTACTTTACAGGTGGCAGTAACGACTCATCGACCCAACAAATTCAGTCAAGTACATTTATTTCTGAATTAAAGAAGGACAATGTAAAGAAGTTTACGTTAGAACCTTCGGGAAACGTTTATAAAGTTTCAGGGGAATACCGTAAACCAGTAAAGACTTCCTCAAAAAAGAATAGTCTAACAGGCATGGGCGGCGGTAGTTCAACCGCGAAGAACTTCACAACGGACATGGTTACGAACGAAGGAACCGTAAATGAAGTGATGAAGTACGCCCAAAAAAATCACGTTGCAAACAGCGCGAAGGAAGAACAGTCAAGCAGCATTTGGATGCAGTTATTGTTGACCATCGTGCCGATCGTGATCATGATTTTCTTCTTCTACATGATGATGGGCAATGCCGGCGGTGGCCAAGGCGGCGGCCGGATGATGAGCTTTGGCAAGTCAAAGGCCAAGCCGATCGACAAGAAAGAAAACAAGATTCGTTTCTCAGATGTTGCCGGTGAAGAAGAAGAAAAACAGGAATTGGTTGAAGTTGTTGAATTTTTGCGTGATCCGCATAAATTCCAACGCCTAGGGGCTAAGATCCCATCAGGAGTTCTGCTTGAAGGCCCTCCAGGAACTGGGAAAACTTTGCTTGCAAAAGCAGTTGCTGGTGAAGCAGGCGTTCCGTTCTTCTCAATTTCTGGTTCTGACTTCGTTGAAATGTTTGTCGGGGTTGGGGCAAGCCGTGTTCGTGACTTGTTTGAAAACGCCAAGAAGAATGCACCATCGATCATCTTTATCGATGAAATCGATGCCGTTGGTCGCAAACGGGGCAACGGCATGGGCGGCGGCCACGATGAACGTGAACAAACCTTGAACCAATTGTTAGTTGAAATGGACGGGTTCGAAGGTGACGAAGGCGTGATCGTAATGGCAGCCACAAACCGGTCAGATGTTTTGGATCCAGCATTACTTCGTCCGGGTCGTTTTGACCGGAAGATTTTGGTCGGCCGGCCAGATGTTAAGGGCCGGGAAGCCATCTTGAAGGTCCACTCAAAGGGCAAGCCGTTGGCAGATGATGTTGACTTGAAGATGATTGCTAAACAAACTCCGGGCTTTGTCGGGGCTGATTTAGCAAACTTGCTGAACGAAGCTGCATTGTTGGCTGCGCGGCGCGATAAGAATGAAATCGATGCTTCAGATATTGATGAAGCTGAAGATCGCGTAATTGCCGGACCAGCTAAACGTGATCGAGTAATCAGCGAACAAGAACGCCGGACCGTTGCGTTCCACGAAGCCGGCCACACAATTGTTGGCCTTGTTTTGAATGATGCCCGCGTCGTTCACAAGGTTACGATCGTACCTCGGGGACGTGCCGGTGGATATGCAATCATGCTTCCGCGGGATGATCAAATGCTGAACTCCAAGAAGGATTTGAAGGAACAAATTGCCGGTTTGATGGGTGGACGTGCTGCCGAAGAAATTATCTTCGGGCAACAGTCATCCGGAGCTGCAAACGACTTCCAACAAGCAACTCAATTAGCACGGGCCATGGTTACTGAATACGGGATGAGTGAAAAACTTGGGCCGGTTCAATACGAAGGCCAAGCAAACATGCAACCGGGCGAATTTGACGGTCAACACAGCTACTCAGGTCAAACGGCAAACTTGATCGATGAAGAAGTTATGCGGCTTTCAAACGAAGGAATGGAAACTGCTAAACGGATCATCCAAGAACACCGTGAACAACACCGGGTAATTGCTGAAGCCTTATTGAAGTATGAAACACTTAACGAAAAGCAAATCTTGAGTTTGTTCAAGACCGGCAAAATGCCAGCTGAAAATGAAGATGAATTTCCAAGTGAAAAATCAGGTTCATTTGAAGAAGCTAAGAAGGCATTAGAACGGAAAGACGCTCAACGGCAAAAGATCGATGCTCAAGAAGTTGCAGCTGAAAAAAAGGCCGAAAAGCAAGACGATGAATCATTACCAACGCAAACATTCTATCCGAGTGAAAAGCATGATGATTCACATCAAGATGAAGGCTAAATAGCATAAAGGGTGACTATGGTTAACATGGTCACTTTTTATGTTAATCGGAATTAAATATTTTTTTATTTTTAAAAAAGAACATGGTAAAATCTTAGTTTGGAAGAAAAGAAGGGATAGTTTATGAGCGATTATTTAGTAAAAAGTTTGGCATTTGACGGTCAGATCAGAGCATATGCAGTCGACGCCACGGAAACGGTCAGCACAGCTCAAAAATTGCATGATACTTGGAGTGCAGCTTCAGCAGCCCTTGGACGGAGTCTGGTAGGGACTTTATTACTTGCATCAGCTTCACTTCAAGGCGATGAAACGATGACGGTCAAGATCAATGGGAACGGCCCGGTTGGCGGAATCGTTGTTGATGGCAATGCCAACGGAACGGTGAAGGGATACGTTCAAAATCCGCATGTTCATTTACCGTTAAATGATAAACACAAAATTGATGTGAAGGGGGCCGTCGGAACAGAAGGCTTCCTTGCAGTTACAAAGGATCTCGGCTTGAAAGAACCATTTACGGGGCAAGTGCCGTTAGTATCCGGCGAACTTGGCGAAGACTTCACGTATTATCTTGCTAAGTCAGAACAGATTCCATCTTCAGTTGGCTTGTCAGTTTTCGTTAACAGCGATAACTCAATTGAAACGGCAGGCGGCTTTATGATTCAGGTAATGCCGGGAGCAAAGGAAGAAACGATCAGCCAAATCGAAAAGCGCTTAGCTGAAATTCCAATGATTTCTGAAATGATGCGTGATGGCAAGAAACCGGAAGATATTTTAAATGAAATCCTCGGCGCTGAAAACGTTAAGGTCCTTGATAAGATGCCGGTCAGTTATCACTGCGACTGCTCGCGGGAACGCTTTTTAGGTGTGTTAACAAGTTTACCAACTGATCAGCTTCAAGAAATGGCCGATGAAGATCATGGAGCTGAAGCCGTATGCCATTTCTGCGGCAAGAAGTATCAGTTTACTGAAGATGAATTACGAAAAATCATTAAGGTCAAAAAACAAAACGGAAAGAAAGAGGATTAAGCAATGGAATGGAAAATTGGTGATATTACAATTCCAAACCGGGTCGTTGTTGCGCCAATGGCAGGGGTAACTAACGTTGCGTTTCGGATGATCTGCAAGGAGTTTGGTGCAGGATTAGTTGTTTGTGAAATGATTTCAGATAAAGGGATTCATTTCCGAAACAAGAAGACATTGGGAATGCTGTTTGTTGACGAAAGTGAACATCCGGTAAGCGTTCAAATTTTTGGCGGAACAAAGGATTCGCTGGTTGAAGCAGCCCAATACGTTGCTGAAAATACAAGTACGGATATCATTGACATCAACATGGGCTGCCCGGTGCCAAAGGTTACGAAGACGGATGCCGGGGCTCATTGGTTGCTTGATCCGGATAAGATCTATGAAATGGTCAAGGCGGTTACGGCGGCAGTTGATAAGCCGGTGACGGTTAAAATGCGGACCGGTTGGGATGATGACCACATCTTAGCGGTTGAAAACGCATTGGCGGCTGAAGAAGCTGGGGCATCAATGCTTGCAATGCATGGCCGGACTCGGAAACAACTTTATTCAGGGCATGCTGATTGGGGCATTTTAAAGGATGTTGCTGATCACTTAACGAAAATTCCATTTGTCGGAAACGGCGATGTACGTACTCCGCAAGACGCAAAGAGAATGCTGGATGAAGTTGGGGCTGATGCCGTCATGATCGGCCGGGCAGCATTAGGAAACCCATGGATCGTTAAGCAGGTAACCCATTACCTTGAAACGGGCGAAGAAATTCCAGAACCAACTCCGGCAGAAAAAATCAAGGTTGCCAAGGAGCACCTTCACCGTTTGATCAAGCTGAAAGGTGAAAAAATCGGTCCCCGGGAATTCCGTTCACAGGCAGCATACTACCTGAAAGGTATTCCGCGGTCTGCACGGACAAAAGCAGCATTGAATGATGCTGACACTGAACAAGAAATGATTGAGATTTTTGATAATTTCTTGAATGATTTGGACAGTGCGGCAGCAAGACGGGCTGCTCGCCGTGCACATTCACGAAATTAATTAAAGATGTTTAGTGTTTTTTGATATGATATAATCTCACTAGAGGTCAAAAATTAAGAAAAGAGGGCTATTATGGCAAAAGATCAATCAATGAATGATCAGATGCGGGTTCGTCGCCAAAAGATGCAAGAATTGCGCGATGAAGGTATCGATCCATTTGGTCACCGGTTTGAACGGGACTCAATGAACGCCGATCTTCATGAAAAGTATGGCGACATGACAAAAGAAGAATTAAACGATGCAGGTTACACTGCAACGATTGCAGGCCGGATGGTTGCTAAACGTGGAAAGGGTAAGGTTGGCTTTGCTGACTTGCAAGACCGTTCAGGCAAGATGCAATTATATGTTCGGAAAGATGTTGTTGGTGAAGACCAATATCATATTTTCAAACGGTCAGATTTAGGTGATTTCCTTGGAGTAACGGGTGAAGTTATCAAGACTGATATGGGTGAATTGACTTTACGGGTTACAAAATTGACGTTCCTTTCAAAGGCTTTACGTCCATTACCTGATAAGTACCACGGTTTACAAAACATTGAACAGGTATACCGTCAACGTTACTTAGACTTGATCACTAACCGGACAAGCTTTGATCGCTTCATGAACCGGAGCAAGATCGTAAAGGCTATCCGGGATTATATGGATGAAAACGGCTTTGTCGAAGTTGAAACACCAATTTTGAGTAACATTGCCGGTGGGGCTGCTGCACGGCCATTTATCACGCACCACAATGCATTGGACATTGACATGTACTTGCGGATCGCAACGGAATTATCACTTAAACGGTTGATCGTTGGTGGAATGGAACGGGTTTATGAACTTGGACGGGTCTTCCGGAACGAAGGAATCGATACCCGGCATAACCCAGAATTCACAACTATGGAAACTTATGCTGCATACTGGGATTTAACTGACGTGATGGATGAAACGGAAGGAATCTTCAAGGCGGCTGCTAAGGTTGTAACGGATAATGGAATCATTACTTACCAAGGAAATGAAGTTAACCTTGATAAGCCATTCAAGCGGGTTCACATGGTTGATTTGATCAAGGAAGAAACCGGTGTTGATTTCTGGAAAGAAATGTCACTTGATGAAGCCCGGAAGATTGCTGATGAACATAATGTTCATTACGAACCATACTGGCAAGTTGGCCACATCATTAATGAATTCTTTGAAACATTCTGTGAAGAAAAAATCGTTGACCCAACATTTGTTTATGGTCATCCAGTTGAAGTTTCACCACTTGCAAAGAAGAATGAAAAGGATCCACGGTTTACTGATCGGTTTGAACTCTTTATTCTTGGTGGTGAATATGCAAACGCCTTTACTGAATTAAATGATCCAATCGATCAACGTGAGCGGTTTGAGGCTCAAGCAGCTGAACGTGAAAACGGAAATGATGAAGCCGAACACATTGATGAAGATTACTTGGAAGCAATGGAATACGGAATGCCGCCAACGGGTGGATTAGGAATCGGAATTGACCGGTTAGTAATGTTATTGACAGACGCACCATCAATTCGGGATGTCTTATTATTCCCAACCCGGCGTCCAGAAAAATAATTAAATTATTTTTCAAGAAGGTGTGACAAAACGTTAAAAACGAGCGTGGTGGAAGCAGAAAAACGAACGAATCGCGGAGCAAAGATTCGGAGGTTTTCGAACTTCCAAGTAGCTCGTTTGTTTTGGAACCCGATTATGTGAATATAGCAAAGGAGGTTGTAACGCAAGCCACAACCTCCTTTTTTGATTTTGAAAAATTATAATATTAAATTTCGAAAAATTAAGAAAAGGGATTGACGGTGGTTGGGGTTTGATGATAAACTAACAAAGTCGTCAAAAGGAACAGCGTTTGATGTTAATAATTAAATAAAAAAGTTATTGACAAGTTGGTGCCTGTTTGATAATATAATAAATGTTCCGCTGATGCGGAGTTAAATATTTGATAGATTTTTGAAAACTGAACAATGTTTCGACACACAAATGTGCAGGGCAATTCATGAAAAT
>DSTMR04002__coassemble_687_pt1 | contig 52388 bp, 50 predicted proteins | sample DSTMR04002__metabat2_high_PE_019 | metagenome-assembled genome bin DSTMR04002
GCAAAGCATCTTGCGGAGATTCAACCAGTAATAAGACTTTTTCTCCATCAAAACGTGAGTCCTGATTAATCCGAATCACCTTCTGAATCGGAACGATATGGGTTCGCAGTCCAGGCGGTGAAGCCTGCTTAATCAACGTTTTTCGAATCGCATCCTGAGCCACGCTATCAGACGCAACGATGATTCTGTCAATTTTCAGAACCCGTGCCCAATTCGTTGCAACCTGACCATGCAGCAACCGGCTATCAATTCGAAGCAATTGAACTTGAAGCATAAGGATCACACTTTCGTTATTGGAAACTGGCTTAATAATGAGTAAAATAATTGCTAATAATCAGCCATTCACCAAATTGTTTTGCCTTACACTAAACAATAAGCAAAAAGCGTGCCAACTTTGTGTATCTCTTGAAAACGCTTTTATATCAATGATAAAAAACGCTTGATACACTTTGGGTTGTGTATCAAGCAATTCATTAATCATTATTGTTTTTGTGTATCAATCAATTTGACAACATAATACACTTCTTCTTCAGGCAAAGTAATATTCAAACTTTCCGCTAGCATTTGGTTAGCCTTGACTACCATTGGATAAACCGGATCACCCCGAACCTCTTCAATTTGAATATCCTGTTGAACCGTCAATTCACTTTGAGTTAAAATCCGTTCGATTACCCCGGCCAAATGCATACTCAAATTAACCTTTAATGAATTTTTCAGTTTCACTGGGCCTTTTTCAACTACCTTACAGTATTCCCACAGAACCGCGGTAACTTTTTCCGGATTAAGAAAAGTAAAATACTGTCCCAAATAATGCTGAATTCTTTCCTTTGCCATTTCCTCCGAAGTTTCTAATTGATTTTCAGCTTCAATGTTATTCGTAAAATTCTCAATTGCGGTAATAAACTGTTCGCCGCCGCCTTGAAGCAGTTTTTCAAGCGAAACAAACGGAACGCTAAGGTGTGGCCGGGCAATTCCCGTAACCGCCACAATCCGGTAGTCCTTTTGGATCTTCGCAATCTGCTGCTCCATATCAACAACGGAAATCGGCAAGACAACAATATCATCAATCAAATGATCCACTAAAATACTATCCAGCATCTTTTTGATCTTGACTGCCGTCCCCTGACCAGTTGAACAAATTGCCAAAATGGCCTTCGGTTGTTGGTCAGTCATCACATCGGTCTGCTTTGGTAAATGTTGAACCTCAGTTTTTTCCCGTTCCGTCGTCCGTGAGTAACCACTGAATTCTGAAATTTCCCGATAAACGTTTTCCAAGTCACTATCGATCAGCGACGTTTTCCGGGCCGTTTCCAAAACTAACGCCGTCGTTACCATATCAACAGATTTAACTTTGATCCCAGTATGTTCACTAATTTTTTCATCAAAGGTACTCAACGATCCCATATCAACCAACAGGATCACACCATTCCCCGAATCTACCTGGCGAACCTTCTCTTCAATTTCCTTTAGCGCTTCTTGTGGACTCATATCAAGCGACATATCAAACGCCGTTAAGTTATCCGGATTCAGTAACTGGTCAACAACCTGAACCATTGAAGAAGCCGTGCTGTTTCCGTGAGCAGCAACCACGATCCCCACTTTTCCGTTTTGCTTTTCAGCCTGAAGGGAAATCAGTAAAACTGCTAAATAGTACAGCTCCGAATCTGGAACTGGTAAATGATAGTGATTCTCAATTTCATCCTTTACAAGCTTGGCATATTCAAATTCCTGCGGATAATCCTGAACCATCGAAATCATATTCGGGGCAACTTTCCGCAATGGTTTTCCTGATTCGACCCGCTTGATAAATGAACTGATATGCAGACTCATTGCATAAAGGAAATTCGTTGAAATCTGATAACCGGCATCCTTTAAAATCTGCTTTAACCGATTCGTCAAATCGACAACATCCTGATCCACGATTTCATACAGGTCATCTTGATCCCGCTCCAAATGCTTATCAGAATAGAACCCTTTAAGGTGAACATTGATGTCCGTCATAATGAAATTATTGATTGCCTCTTGGTCAAGCCCCTCTTTACTCAACAATGCTGCCTTATCGCCAATGATTTCGTACAGATTATACGGCAACTCATAATTATCCTCATCATTAATTAACGCTGCTGAATCATCAGGAGCAACTACCATTTGCGGATCCATCATTTTAGCCAGATCACCAAATTGTTCCCGATCATTTGCCAGGCGCGAAAGGCCTTCCTTAATATTCGGCGGAAGTTGGTCAAAATGCAGGTAGATTGCATCCTGTTCCTGAATATTATTCAAAAAGCCCTGCGCGCATACTAACTGAACGTTTGATTTTAATTGACCAACGTTGCCGTAAGTTACACTTCCAATTAATGACCGGGCAACGTCTTCATCAAAATAAATTTTCTTATGGATTCGGTTGGCTTCAATTAACAACATTTGCTTCAATAAGCCAAACCGCTCCCGCATTGTCCGGGAATTAAAGCTCGGCATTTGAACAACGATTGGAATCCGACGAACAAACGTCGCTAACAGTGAGCTTTCAGGATCTTCGGTCGTTGCGCAGATCAGCCGTAAATTAGCGTGGTGAGCCTTGTCCGTTTCTCCTAACCGTGAATATGTTCCATGATCCATTAAATAAAAAATCATTTCCTGGCCTTCCGGTGGCAGCCGGTGAACTTCATCCAGGAATAAAATTCCGCCATCAGCTTTTTGGATCAACCCTTCCTGGTCCTCATTTGCCCCGGTAAACGCTCCCTTAACATACCCAAACAAATGCGACATTAAAAGTTGCGGGTTATGGGCGTAATCAGCACAGTTAAACGTTGTTAGGTGCGGATTGCTGATCACTCCCTGGTTACATGCAAACTGGTTCATTGCATTCGCAAAGTACGTTTTCCCTGATCCGGTTGGCCCCGTGATCAACACATTCAAGCCATGTGGCGGGTATAAAATGGCGGCCTTCGCCTGTTCGATTTGATTTTTAAGACTGCTCGTTCTTCCAATTAAATGGTCAAAAATATCATCTTGATGATCTTTTTGATCCTTATTCGCAATTTTCGGCGCCTGATCCTTGGCCTTCTTTTCTTTTGAAGCTGAAGCAATCGCCGGCTGGGCCTGATCAGCAAAAAAGTATTTGACCGGCCGGGTCGCCGTTTTCGCAAGTTTACCTTCCTTTACCAAAACATTCAGCTCTTTACTGGCATTTGTTCGAACCAAATCCAGATCCATTGCGACCTTTGAAGTCGTTACTCCTTGAGGTGCATCCGGCAAGACGGTTTTCAAATACTCCCAAACCTTTTCTTTGCGTTTCAAAATTTTACCTCCTCAATGACTCCTTTTTGTGTATTAAATTCATCGTTCTTTGCTATGATAGCGTTTACTATTTTAGTGTATCATCTTCATTATTAAAATTAAAGAACCGTTTTCATCTTTGTGTATCAAGCGTTTGCCTTTTCGCGGCTCTTAATTAAATGGTAAAATTAGTTTAACAAAATTGATCTTAAAGGGGTTTTAACAATGACCGAAACGGCAGTTACAATTACGCGCAAAGATAAACGAACCCGGCTTCTTCATATTATTCGGATCATGCGCAACTACAATATGCTTCATAACTTTGTCCATCAGACTCATCCAGCCGAATTTCGCGAAGCGCTTGAAGAGCTGGGACCAACCTTTATCAAGGCCGGTCAGTTGCTTTCAACCCGGCCGGATTTAATTTCACCCGAATATATTCAAGAATTGCGGAAATTGCAGGATAACGTCCAAGTCGACGATTTTCAAACGGTTGCCGCAACCTTTAAAAAGCAAACTGGAAAGTCAATTGCCGATACGTTTGCCTCATTTGACAAAAAGCCGTTTGCTTCCGCATCGATCGGTCAAACCCACCACGCAACCCTTAAAGATGGAACCAAAGTTGTGGTAAAGATCCAGCATCCCGCCGTTGAAGAATTGGTTCGAACGGACCTGGCCCTTTTCCGCAAGGCCCTTTCGATTTTAAAATTTGTACCGGACATTGAAGTCATTGACGTCAACGAAACCCTTGATGAAATTCGAACCGCATTGCTGAATGAGATCAATACGCAGGTCGAAATCCAAAACGGAATTGAATTTTATCAGCTCAACAACCGGGATGGGATCATTCGCGTTCCAAAAGTGTATCAACAATACTCAACTTCAAAAATCCTTGTTAACGAAGCAATGCGCGGAAAGAGCATTAAGTATCTTATTCAACAAACGGCGGAACCTGAGACCCAAGCAGCAAAAGAACTGACAGCAACGAAAAAGTACGTTGCAAAAACGCTCGTTCAAAACTTTATTAAACAGGTTTTTGTTGATAATTTCTTTCATGCCGACCCGCATCCCGGGAATATTCTTTTTCACCGTTTAAGTTATCGTGAAGAAGTTAATGAAAAACAAAATTTCGAACCGCAGCACCACTATGCGAAGAAAATCGGCAAAAACGAAATTCAAGTTGAAACCGGCGAATCACTTCCGCCATACCGGCTGACCTACCTTGATTTCGGAATGATGGGGCGGCTGACCCCCGCTTTGGTGGACGGGATCGCCAACATTATTTTGGCATTGAATACTAAAAATTCGCGTAAAATCGGCGAGGCGGTTTTAAATGTCTGCAACCGGGTCGGCGACGTTGACGAAGAAAGCTTCTATGAAGACTTGGGAAACTTTATCACGCCGTATTTGAAAATGGGCGTGGGGGAAATTGATTTTGCAACGACCCTGTACCAGATCATTACCCTTTGTCACCAAAATAACCTTCAAATGAAGCCGGAAGTTACCCTTCTGTTCAAAGCCTTTGGGACCCTTGAAGGAATCGTTGCCCAACTTGATCCTGAATTATCGATCATGGATATCGCCCGGCCGTTTGGAGTCAAATATTTAAAACAAAAATTCAACCTTAAAAACTCAGTTGAAGACCTTGCATGGCAAACCCTGCAAACAGCTAAGGAACTTCCAGCCGTTCCCCAAAAGTTAAACCAGCTGCTTGATATTATGAATGCTAATCAAGCCCGGCTAACCCTTAAACTGAAAGATCAAAATAAAATTCTTTACCGGCTGGACCAAATCGTTAACCGTATTATGGTGACAATTATTCTTGCGGCCGTTATCCTCGGCTCATCAATGCTTGTTCAGGGAAGTCACGGAAACACCCCCGTCTATAACCTTGGAGTGACTGGTTTTATCGTCTCACTGATCGTTATTATTCTAATGACCCTTGGGGAAATTCACCGGCACTTAAAGGATAAAAAGAAATTGAAGTAAAATAAATTGTGCCAGGCTGATTAATTGTATTCGCTTACGTTCCGCGGTATGATAAAGATGTAAGGGATATAGGAAAGGATGTAATCATATGAGTAATGATTTAATGAATCGGTTTAATCGGTTAGCAAACAGTGATGATTTCTTCAATAATTTCGGGCGTTCATTCTTTAACAGCTGGAATAATGAAATGAAATCATTAAAGAGTGATATTAAAGAAACAGATAAAGAATACATCGTTAAGATCGATATGCCAGGGGTTGATAAGAAAAACATCGCATTGAACTTTAAGGATGATGTCTTAACGGTTGATGCCAAACGCGACTCATTCAGTGATGAAAGTGATCCAAAGGGCAACATCATCACCAGTGAACGTGATTATGGGACTTACAGCCGTTCATACCGGTTGCCACAAGTTGATGGCAAGGCAATCTCTGCCAAATATGAAGACGGTGTTTTGACGGTCACATTACCAAAGACCAAGGAAGAAATTGACAAGAATCACAACATTCAAATCGACTAATTGGTTTGAAAATCCTCTAAGTTAGAATTAATCTACTAATAAGAAGGCCGGATCAAAATCCAGTCTTTTTATTTTTATTCATTTTTGTTGACAAGCAACATAATTGAAAATATAATAAGTTGCGTCAAATGTGATTCGATAACGTGAACATTCTTCCATTTTGAAGGACGTTTCACTTATTAAAAATAAGGGCTATAATAACTTAGTCAAATTTACTATGGAAAGTGGGTAAAAGATGGCTGCAAAACAAAAACAAGAGAAGCAAACAAGTTGGCTTGTTTTGATCGCAATCGGCATGGGGATCTTAATGGCAATGCTTGATATTACGATCGTCAACGTTGCGCTTCCGACAATTCAACATGAATTTCATACCAGTTACGTTTCAACGCAATGGATCGTAAATGCTTATACTGCAACGTATGCCATTTCGATTCTTTTGATCAGTAAGCTCGGTGATATGTACGGGAAGAAGCTTTTCTTCCTCCTCTCAATGGGAATCTTTACCGCCGGATCATTATTGTGTGCAATTGCCCCGAATAGTTTATTCTTAAATATTTCCCGGGGAATCGAAGGTGTCGGCGGTGCCGGGATCTTAGGATTATCAATGGCGTTGATCGGTGATAACTATGAAGGAAAACAACGGGCATTTATCCTTGGAATCTGGGGAAGTATCGTTGGCTTCGGAACATCGATCGGACCGCTTGTCGGTGGCCTGCTCGTTCAATACATCAACTGGCGTTCGATTTTCTTGATCAACGTTCCGATCGGAATCATTGCCATTGGAATCGGCATCAAGTTCATTACCGAAAAACACCATGAAGTTGACCGCCACCTTGATCTACTAGGAATGGTCTTAAGTACCGCAATGGTCTTTTGCTTAGTTCTTGGATTATTAAATAAAGAAAATAACATTACCACAAGTTGGATGACACCGAATATTATCGGCTGGATCATCGCCGGAATCATTTTACTGATCGTCTTCATCTTGTGGGAAAAACATGTTCCGCATCCAATGATGAACCTTGAACTTTTCAAAAACCCTTCATTCGTTGGATCATGCATTGCTGGGTTCACGATTGCGATCGGATTATTCTCATTCTTCACATACTTAACGATCTTGATGCAAGACTACATGGGATACTCTCCGCTTGAAGTTGGTCTCCAACGATTAATTATCAGTGCATTTCCGCTCGTTTTAGGAGCATTTGTCGGTTATGCAGTTGGCCAGATCGGAAGCCGGTTATTTGCCAGCGGATCATTGTTAATTGAAGCCGTTGGGGTTCTTACAATGAACTTAATGCTTGGTTATCATCTTAAATGGACATTCTTAATTCCTGCATTCATCTTTATGGGATTAGGAAACGCTGGAATCAATCCCGCAATTTCAAACGCTGCCCTTCTTGGGGTCAAGCCGCAAAATATGGGAATGGCATCCGGGATCAATAATGTTTGCCGGCAGTTCGGAAACTGTCTTGGCGTCGTTGTCCTTGGCTTGGTAGTCGGAGATGGTTACCAACGCAGTTTAACTGCTCATCTCGGAAACACTGAAGCTGCCCGGATCATCATTAAAGCCGGCCCATTTTCAGGAATGACAATGGCTCAAAAATTCCATCAGATTCCCCACATCACGACCATCATCAGACATGTATACTATAACGGAATCCATGAATTGCTCTGGTTAACGTTTGGGATCTTCATTATTTCAGGAATTTTATGCTGGTTCTTAATTAAAAACGCACCGAAAAAAGACATTAATTCAGAAAATTAGCCAAAAAGGCTGTGCCGTCAGTGGCACAGCCTTTTTGTCATTTCTTCGTTGGCCGGTAAAGCCCGTGGGAAATTTTAACTAACTCATCGATCGATTGGGCCGCAAGTAAATCCCGGGTCGCTTCTTGGCAATGAATTCCAAGATCTTGCGGTGTTTGAACAATTCCTCGTTCCCGCAGAACTTGCCGTTCCTTTTCGGAACACTTCTGACCAACCGTTGTATCCCCAGCAATCGCCGCGATTGCTTGCCGTCTTTCAGTCGGACTGTCAGTTTTGTACAGGTTTGCAATTCCATTTTCAGAAACAATATGCGTTGTGTCTTCACTGTAAATCATAATTGGATCAACCGCTAACCGATTCTTTAATTTCCATGCATCCAACTGATCGACAAAAACCGGTTCATGATTCCAGCGCCGGGAAGTCGTTAATTGAACTACCAGTTTTCTTCCTTGCTTGTGCGAATCTTCAATTTGCTGATATGAATCAGTCAAGTGCCGCCGACCATGCGGATCAGACCCCATGTTAGGCGCTCCGCCAAATCCGCTTAACCGGTTGGCGGTAATCGTTGAGGCATTCCCATCCGCATCGGTTTGCAGAGTTGCACCCACAAACATATCGATCGCATACTGCCCCGCAATTTGTGCATATACCCGGTTGGACCTTAAATTTTGGCAATGATCAACCGCAAAGATATCCGGACGTTGCTGAATATACTTTTCCATTCCGGCTTCCCCGCCAAAACAATAAATCGACTTGACCCATCCGGCTTCGATTGCGGGAATCAAAGTCGGCATTGGATTATTGACCCAGTTCGTTGCAACTTTGCCTTTCAATCCTAGCTGTTCGCCAAACGTCGGCAATAACAGCTCGATTGCCGCTGTATTATACCCGATTCCGTGATTCAACGTTTTCACCTGGTATTTGCCATAGATTCCCTTGATTGCCAGCATCCCTGCCATGATTTGATTTTCAGTGATCTTTTGCGGATCCCGGGTAAACAACGGAAACGGCTTTTCTGCTTCTGGCACCTTTACGATCAAGTCAACTTGTTCGGCCGGAATATCGATCCGTGGCACCCGATCAACAATTTCATTGGCCTGGGCGACGACGATTCCCGATTTAACCGCGGTCGCTTCAACCAAGATCGGCGTTTCTTCTGTGTTTTGGGCCAAATATAAATTTCCAACAGCATCTGCCTGGGCAGCTGTAATCAATGCAACATCTGGAATCAAATCGACAAACAGCCGGCCATAAAGTTCAATGTAGGTATGAATATTATTGACCATGGTCTTTCCCTGATCGATCAATTCAACCAGCGCATGGCTTTGTGGCCCAGCAAATGAAAAATCAATCGACGTTGCGATGCCGCGTTTAAAAAGTTCAATTTGATTTTGATCTTCAATACTTGGAATCACCATCGCCAAGTCATGAACCCGTCGAACATCGACCATTCCTAATGCTTTGGCTAAAAAGCGGGCTTGTTTTTGATTATCCCCTTCAAGGATCACCCGGTTCCCCGGAGATAAAATTTGTTCAAGAACATCGACGATTTCGCCCGCAGCAACCTGTTTTCCGCGACGTTTAATTCTGTTTAACTTGCTATCTTTGTTTTCTCTTCGTTGATTCCAATTCATTTTCAAGCCTCTTTCTTTTTAAAGACAAACGGCAACGCAAGGCCGATGATCACCAAAATGATTCCAATAATCACCGTTAATTTCATCTGCTCATGCAAAATAATAGTTGCCAAAATCGGTGCCAAAATTGATTTGATGAAAAACGATGACGAAGCCGGAAATGATCCGGCATTTTCAACGGCGTAAAAATAACAGCCATAGCCGACCGCGGTAATTACGATTCCAATAAACAGTAAGACCCCAATATTGGCCGGGGTTAAATTTCTAATCATCGGAACATTTGAAAACATTTGAAGACTTGGAATTGCCTTAAAGAAATTACTGATCACCGAAATATGAGTAAGACCAATCACGATCCACAGCTCTACTAAACCGCACAAGAAACTCATTCCTGAAATAATAAAACCATTGGCCCCTGGATTTTCATTCAAATACCGTTTTGAAAGAACAGTATACAATCCAAATAATGCCGAACCACTAATTGAAATTAAGATTCCCTGCCAGTTATTCAACTGGGATAACAATTCATGCGGGCTGACAACCAGGACCATCCCGATCAACGCGAAAAACAAGGTCCCCTTTTCAATCCCGGTTAACCGCTTATGTAAAATTAATTTTGAAAACAGTAAAACAAAAACCGGATTGCAACTGAAGATAATGGCGGCAATTGCTGCCGGCTCTAACTTGCATGAAATCTGATACATTGACATGCAGCAAACAACAAAAACAAATCCAAGAGGGATAAAGTTACGCCAATCTTTCCCCGTGAATGAAATTTTTTGCCGTTTGATTTGCCGCATCATAAATGGCAAAAAGCACGCAACGGCGATCACAAACCGCCAAAAGCTGATTTGAATCCCGTTTAATCCAGTTACCTGATTGCTTGCCAACTTCAACACGATCTCCATTAAACTGAAAACCAATGCAGTTGTTAAAATACAAACATATGAAATTCTCTTTTTCATAAAATCTCTCCTATCATCGTTAACTAAAATTATATTTATCGTTAACAATGATATTAAATACCATTTTATTTTGATTGTCAAAATATATTCATAAAATAATTTGGAATTTAACAATTAAATCACTGATATTATCACTTTTGATTTAATTGATTCATCAAACAATTATTTAATTATCAAAGTAAAAAAATAAACTGTGAATTTCTCACAGTTTAAAAAAAGATTAATTTAATGGTTGACAAATATTTTCGAATCCGATACACTCATTGCGTGGAAATACACTAACCCTTTTTTCCACAACACTTACACATGACCAAAAGCAAACCCTCTTTTGGTCCCATATAGTTATCTTACTCACTAAGACGCTTACCAGCTTCCACAATTTTAACGGTAAGCGTCTTCTTCGAGCAATCATTTCTGTTTACGGTTTAACGTATGCAAATCCTTCATTTTCCTTTTCAGCAACTTCAATCAATCCGGCAGGAACGACCCGAACAAATGAAAACAGATCTTCGGGAGCAATCTTAAACCGGTTCAATGAATTATTGCAGCCGGCAATTACAAAGCCCGCATCCGTTGCCTTCTTCAACGTTTCTTTCAATGCACGGTTATCGTCATTATCAACCAATTGTTGAATTGCTTTCCCGGTAACAACCACTTCAATGTCCAAATCCGGCCGCAAATTTTGCTTGGCGTTGGCTAAATTCGTTAAGTTTCCTTGAACGGCATCCCACCGTTCAGTTTGATCAATATGAAGTAAAATCTTCATAACTAAACCCTTCTTTCTAAATTACACCTGCATAGTGGAACGTATTAAACAGCGTTACACAAACCAATGCACATAATAAAACATTGTAAATTTGATTAAGAACCCTGCACGATGCATGCCGGTTGATCCACGTTCCAAGAAAGCCCCCGGCAATTGCCGCAATTCCAACAACCGCAGCGACCATCAGGCTAATCGTTGGTTTGACCGGACTGACCGCAATCGTGACCATCTTGGTTAACTGGGAGAAGAAAATAATTCCCACCGAGTAAACGGCCGCTTCGCGTAAGCTGAATGAGAACAGCAACATCGTCAAGGCCACGTTGATTGGGCCCCCGCCGATTCCCAAAAAGACTGAAAAAGTTCCTAATCCAATTCCAACAATCAAAATCACAAGAATGTTTTTCAAATGGAAGCTGACCAGCCGTTTTTTAACAAAGTTATAAATTAAAACCGAAACCAGCATGATAAAAAGCATCGCTGATTGCAAAACTTTCACGTGAGCTGCCGGCATGACCGTAACCGTTAGCCGTAGCAAGCGTTGACCAATAAATCCGCCGATCACTGAGCCAATTGAAATCGTCAGCAGTGATTTGACATCAAATTTAAACCGTTGCCGTAATTGTTTTCCCAACGCCACGATCGCCATGATAAAGACTGCCAATGACGAATAGAAATTAATCGTTGCGGTCGGTGCATTGCTGACAATATCAAACAGCGGTTTAATTACCACTCCGCCGCCTAGACCGGTCGATGAGCCCGAAGCAGTTGCTAGCAAAACAACCAGGGCGTAAATCAATAAATCTCCCATTTGAAACCCTTCTTTCACTATCAGTATACTTTTTCAAAATTGATTCTTCCTAATAATCTGCTTGACTTTATGTAAAAAAATTTATTCTTCATTTTACTAATTTCCATTTTCCAAAAAGTGTATAATTAAGCTACATGGAAATCCATGAATCATAACTATTTTGGAGGATTTACTTATGGCAAAAATTTTTGCATATAGTATTCGGAAAGATGAAGCTCCTTACGTTGAAGAATGGAAAAAGGCTCATCCCGATGTTGAAGTTGAATACACTGATGCCTTATTAACTCCCGAAAATGCTAACCTTGCAAAGGGTGCTGATGGGGTCGTTACTTACCAACAATTACCATACAAGGCTGACACCGTTGAAGCTTTGCATGAAGCCGGCATCAGCAAATGGTCACTCCGGAACATCGGAATTGATAACATTGATTTAAAGAAAGCAAAAGAATTAGGATTTACATTAACAAACGTTCCGGTATATTCACCAAACGCAATTGCTGAACATGCCATCGTTCAAGCTGCACGGATCTTGCGACAAGACAAGCGGATGGATGACAAGATGGCCCGGGGCGACATGCGGTGGGCTCCAACGATTGGTCGCGAAGTTCGTGATCAAACATTTGGGATCATCGGAACAGGTCACATCGGTCGCGTGTTCATGAACTTAGTTGAAGCCTTCGGAGCAAAGATCGTTGCTTACGACAAGTTCCACAACGATGAAGTTGAAAAGAAAGGTTACTACGTTGACTCATTAGATGAATTATATGCCCAAGCAGATGTCATCTCATTGCACGTTCCATCTCTTCCAGAAAACATTCACATGATCAATGATGAATCAATCGCTAAAATGAAAGATGACGTTGTGATCATGAACGTTTCACGGGGCGATTTGATCGATACTGATGCTCTTCTTCGCGGGTTAGACAGCGGCAAGGTCTTTGGGGCTGTTCTTGATACTTACGAAGATGAAGTTGGAATTTTCAACGCTAACTGGGACCGGAAAGGCGTTCCGGACGCTCGTTTAGATGATTTGATTCACCGGGACAATGTTTTGGTAACTCCACATACTGCCTTCTATACAACCCACGCTGTTCGTGAAATGGTGATGCAAGCATTTGACAACAACTTGTTGATGATTCAAGGCAAAGAACCAAATACACCCGTTAAATTATAAAATTGATACTCAAAAGGCTGCGGTTTTAAAATCGCAGCCTTTTCATTATGCCTTTATATCTAAATCATATTTTAAGATTATCTGTTTTAAATACTGTTTTAAATTTTGATGATAGTCTTTGGCATTCAAAATCGATAACACTTCAAATGCCTGCTCAACCTTCGTCAATCCAGTCGGAATTTTTTGATTGATCAGATCCAAAATCCCGGTAAAATAAAGGCGCAATGTTTTTTCAAACAGCATGTCTTCATTTAACTGATAATTATTGATCAATCCCATCATAATTCGGATGTCACGGTAACTTTGATTTTCAATAAAGACCATCAACATATTGATCAACACCCGAAAACTTTCACTTCCATAAACTCTCAAATTTTGATATTTTTCAAGATTATGAATCACTTTTTCCCGAAATGCGCGAATTTGATCAAGTGAAAAAGCAAACATCGCGTTATTAAACATCATCAATTCATAATGAGTCCAAGTTTCACATTTAATCAAATAGTTTGCAACTTTTTGGCGCACGTTTTCATCAAGTTGAACGCCCTTCATCTTGTCAATCGTCAACTGGGTTATCCATGCCAAATGTTGGTATTTCTCATCATTTTCATAAATTGCACTGTAATTCAACACCCGTTGCAAAAGAGCATCTAACTGTTCAAGGTCATTTTGTGCAATTGCCTTTTGCAGGTCCATCACAAATTGTTGTTCATAGTCCGTTTCAAATCCGTTCGCAATATATTTAAATTCCGTGTAGCTTACATGTAGTTTAGCAAGAAGCTTCATAAAATTATCAACTGATGTTCGTGTCCGATTCATCACAAAATTTCCATAAGCCGTCCGGCTGCAAATCCCAGAGATTAATTTGCCAATCGGCACGCCCTTTGCAATTCTGATATTCGAAACGATTTTGCCATAATTTTCTTCCAAAAAGCATCCTCCCTATGCACACAAAAGTGTGAAAATTCACTTTTATGTGTGAATTTTTCCTTTCGCTAACCCTCAACCCTTAAATTAAGGTTAAGGGAGAAATCCATAAAAAGGAAGTGATTTCGAATGTTATTTTTACTATTCTTCCTTTAACCAATTTTAAGGAGGGAATCTTATGAAAAAAATTAAACTATTCAATTTATTCTCAACATCACTTATTTGCTCATCGTTATTGATGACCGCTCCAGTTTCAGCGGCTGAAGCTCACAGCGGACACCTTTCACCAAATTCGCAAATGCCAATTGAAAAGAAAGAATCGGTAATCCCGAATACAACGACCAGTTTTGTTTTGACGAAAAATAATCAAAAACAAACGGTCGACGATACGGTGAAATACATTGAAAACCAAGGAATCAAGGTTAAATCCGTTGTTCCTGAAATTGGCTGGATCGAAACTGATCGGACAAATCAACATCAAGAAAAGAAAATTGAAAAAGATACCCATGCTGATGTGCAAACGCCCGATAATCAAGCAAACAACTCGTATACCCCGACGGCCATTCCATCGCGATCAACCTTTAACAGTCCAGTAAATAAGTATTTCTGGAACCGGCAATGGAACATGCACATGATGACCCAAAATCCTGATAATTATGTCAATGATACTCAATCCCATGTCAAAATTGGAATCATTGACAGTGGCATTACTGATGAATACCGTCATCAGTTAGGTTCCCGAATCAGATATGCCGAAAATTTCGTTCCGCGCGGCGGATTCAATTATCAGGATTATGATGAATCCGGTAATCCGAGTGATACCAATGATCGAATCGGTCATGGAACATCTGTTACCAGTTTGATCGCCGGGACCGATAAGATGGTCGGCGTGAACTCCAATGCAACAATTGACGAATACCGGGTCTTCTCCCAGAAAGGCTGCAGCTCATCATGGGTCTTAAAAGCACTAATCAAAGCTGTTAATAATGGTGACGATGTAATCAATTTAAGTTTAGGACGCTACGGCCTTTTAACAGGCGGTTACCTGAATGGCCGGGCCAATAACGATATGCCTGAATACCAAGCATGGACCCGGGCCGTTCAATATGCTAAGCAACATGGGAGTACCGTCGTAGTCGCTGCGGGAAATGAAAGTATTAATTTAAACGATCCGCAAGCAATGACGGATTACATTAATAAAAATAATTCAAAATTACATGCCGTCGGCCAAGGAGTCAGTTTACCAGCAAGCGTTCCGGGAATTATCCAAGTAGCTGCCACTGGCAATCAAGGTGAACAGGCTGAATATTCATGCTACTCAAAAAATTCGGTATATGCACCCGGCGGCGATTCCAACCGAACAGGAATCCATAATCCAAATCAAGCCTTTATTCCAACAGATTGGTTATTAACATATGGCGGTCATGGAACCCAATATAACTTTGGAATCGGAACTTCTTTCGCAGCTCCTGAAGTAACCGGAATGATTGCCCATGAAATTTCAAAGAATAATTTATATGGTCAATCGGCCGCAGTGATCACGAAGCTACGCCAATCATTGGAAACCAACAATCACGGATTGCCGTGCGTGATCTTAGATAAGCTGATCAATGATGAGCATGCGCCGGCAACCAACGATAACAGTCGCCATTCATCAAATTCCAACGATAGTTCATCATCTTCAAGGAGTTTCGAACAACAAAAACAGCATGATTGGCAGCAACAGATCCAACAAATTGCTGAATAACAAAAATGAGGTTGCAAAGTTCAACCTCATTTTTTATGGAGCATTAACTGTGAAATTAACCTTTAGTCATTTTCAAGCAACAATCAGCGCAACGATTGGACTGACTTCCATTTTTGCAATTTCAATTACTAAAATTACATGATTACCGGCTTTCATCCCACCGTTGAACATTTAAAAAATTGAAACTGCCATACGATTGGGATAGTATTTAGTAATTAAGCTTTTCAATGGCGCTCAAGCGCGAATTAATCCAGCGTCAACCTGAGCGGCACGATTTATAACCCAATTGCTGTTTTGGAGATCTCGATTCTTAATGAAAAATGGAAAAAACTAAAAAGAGATTGCGATTCTCCGTCACAATCTCTTTTTAATCTACTCATTTCTCAAATCAAGAACATTCAATACCGGGGTTAGCTGTCCGCGATATTTACCCTTTAACGTTAATTGCTGATATGAATTAACCACAATCGTCATTTCCTCATCCATAAACGATTTTGAGTAATCCTTGTAGTAAAAATCGCCTAAAACCGTTGGCAATTTAGCGTTGTATTCGTGATAATCACGATCTTTACGCACGATCAACAACCGAAATTCTTGATTCAGCGTGCATGAGATGGCTTCTTCCGGCCGGTAGCCAACACCATCATCAAAGTCTAATAAGACAACCGCATTTGGATCGTCAAAATATGGTTTCAATTTTGCTTGAGCTTCATCTGTAATTTTTAATTCCATTATTCTTCCTCCTCACCATTTTCATTTTATCCTATCTTTTAGTAAGTTAGAAGTTTTTTGATTATGCGCGTCTCTTCACATTTAAATACCGAATAAACAAAATCAGAACCAGAACCGTTAAAATCAATGTAATCCACATTGAACACCGCATTCCGATCACAAATGAATGCGGAATTTCACTGATTACAATCAATAATGTGACTGAAACTGAGCCAAATACTTGCCGAAGAGCGTTGTTTAAGGCCGTTGCATGACTGACTTCCAATGGGGTAAGATCTTTAAATGCTTCTGACATGACTGGTGAAAAGACCAAAGCATTCCCCACCATTCGAACGGCATATGCAGTTGTCATCAGCCAAAACGGCATCGTTGCCTTGATCATCACAAATGGAAAAGTCCCGAAAAGCATTAAAACCGTTCCGCCAAGGACCAACTGCTTGGGTCCAAATTCATCATATAAACGGCCAACAATTGCCGCCGTGATTGCATTTAATGCGGCACCAGGAAGCAACACCATTCCGGCTTGCATACTTGTCAAATGCGTCACATCTTGAGCAAAAATCGAAACCATTTGTTCCGTTCCTAACAGAACCATAAAGGCTGCAATTCCAATCAACGTCATTAGCCGAAATGATTGAACTTTAAAAATCGAAACTTTCAGCATCGGATCAGCTAAATGCAGTTGCCGCCTGAATCAGGCGAGCTAAAAGAAGCATCCAGAAGCTTTAGGCCACACATCCGGGAACCGTTCCGAATGTAAAAATTCCAATCGTTCCGAGAAATACTTGCCGATTAGTAAATTTTTCATACAAGTTAGCTGCCAACGGCGTCACGATCCCGATTAAAAGGGTATATCCGGTTGTTAACCACTGAACCGTCGTCATTGCTTGGTGCATATCTGATTGAATGACCGGTAAAGCGGTAACCATCATCGTTTGACTCATCAAACAAATAAAATCTGAAATTAGTAAAATTACTGAGATTACAATCCGTTTACGGGGATCAATCGTATGGGCAATATCGTTTGCGTTGTCTACATTCATTCCCCCTTCATTAAAATAGATTATTTAGCCATTGTACATCTTTTCAGAAAATGTTTCATATGGAACGAAAAAGGAAGGGGTGACAAAACAGGAAAAACGAGCGTGGTGGAAACAGAAAAGCAAACGAATCGCACCAGCATCGATCCGGCGGTTTGCGCGTCCTTCACTAGCTTTGCGTCGCAGCTCCGTTTGTTTTGGAACCCGATTATGCGGATATAACAAAGAGGTTGCGACCTCGGTCGCAACCTCTGCCCTAAATTATTCATTTTTTCCAGCGTTAACTGCCTTTGCAATTACATCACTTGGACTGCTGCCGCTGACACTGTAAACCTTATTATTCTTTTGCCATGTTAACGTGTACGTGTTCGTTGCAATATCGAACGTTCCAACCCCGTGATTTTGCGGTGCTGGAAGGTAAACGGTTTGTAACTCATTCACGATCTGTTTAGCCGTTGGTGTCGGATCTTGGCCTTGAACAGCTGAAGCCCGTACCGTAAATGACCAGTTGCCTTCATTCCATTGAAGCATCTGTTGCCCAGCACCAGAATTCAACGTCCCTGTAATGCCGTCCCCAAGGTTAACGGTTGGCAACCCTTGTTGATTGCCAGTCGTGTAACCCGGTTGGTTGGTAACGTAACTTGCTGCCTGGGTTTGGTTATTAAATTCTTTTGTTTGGGCGTTATTGGCGTTCTGATTATTCTGCGCTGTTGCCTGTTGATCCGATTGCGAATTATTATCGGTTACCGGCGTGTTGGCATTGGCCGTTGATTGATCAGCAGCCACCTGTGTTTGATCGTTCTGACTGCGTTTAACTGCCTCTGTTTTCGGTATATTGTCCGTTTTCTTGCTATTCGTTGAAGTTGCTTGATTGCCGCATCCTGCAAGTAAAACCGCCATTCCAGCAACAACTAATAAACTTGATTTCTTAATTTTCATCATTATCACCTCACGGCCTTTGATTACACCTTTATTATACCATTCTCCGGCTTAGAGTTTCTCTCCCGGATAAAAATTATCCCGGTGATAAACCATTAATCCATAGCAGAAATTAATGATCACTAGTAATGAAGCCGCGATCCAAATCGTGTGAATTCCAAAGTAATTATCAAGCAACGCCGAAACGATTGCCCCGCAAATAAAACTAATTACCAGTAACAGGTAGTTCGAGGCTGCCCGCGTTTGACTGCTGTCATGATTAACGAAATATTTCGTCCAGGCAATTACCGCTTTTTGTAAGTTTCCCGTTGAAACCGTGTTCCGGTAACCGAGGCCTTCGATCTTATTAAACGCAATCGTCTGCATTGCAATGCCAAACGCCAGAAACGGAACAACAAACACGTTTGGAACACTCGTTGGAACAAAACCAACGACCAATGAAATAAACATGATCGGTAAAATGCAAAAGATTCGTTTGTACTTCGACTTTACCTTTAACGCAATCGTCGTTACCACGATCAGTCCCAGAATATACGCCAAGAACGTCGCAACTTTGGTCGTTAATCCCGGGAGATTGTGCTTGGCAATATCCGTTCCAAAAAAGATAATGTTTCCGGTCTGCCCAGCAGCTAACGTACCGCCGCGCTCCGTAAAAGTATATGCATCAATAAAACCGCCGCAAAAGGTAAACGCTAATGCTAATTCCCGCAATTGATACAGGTGCGGCCGCTTGATCTTTTCGCGATATGCACGCAAAATCCTCTTCCTTTCTTAAAAAATGATACTTTCCATTATAATCCAAAAACGAGGTTATGACCCCTGCATAACCTCGTAATTATCAAATTTTAATTTTTATTTCCGCATTTCATCGCGTAAGTAGTTGTAAAGCATTGCTTCTTCTTGTGGAGCCGGATCAACGCCTAAGATTTCAGCAATCTTAAATGCATAAGCCATTGCGGTTGCCGGACCGCGGCTGGTAATGATTTTTCCCGCTTCGTCAACAACAACGATTTCATCTGAATGCGTGGCATTCTTAATGTCGTTTTCGAATTGCTTTTCAACTCCTGGGAAACACGTATACGTGCAGTTATCCAGCAAGCCGTAACGGGCAAACGCAACCGGACCTGAACACATCGCAGCGTTCCATTTGCCCGCAGCATGGCGTTGCTGGATCAAGTCCATTAATTGATCACTGTCCCGCAGGTTATCGGCGCCCTTTGAACCGCCTGGGAAAATAACGATGTCATAGTCCAATAAACTTTCGTCCATTACCTTATCACAGGTCAATTTGATGCCATGCGCTCCCATTACATCGGTGCTTTCCAAACCGACCATGTCAACTTCAACTCCTAACCGGCGCAAAGCATCGACTGGCGTTAATGCTTCGATTTCTTCACACCCCGGAGCAATCATTACTGCTGCTGTTTTTGTCATTTTATCGCTTCCTTGTAAATCTTCGTCTTCCTTTGCACGGGTAATCCAATTAGCTTTTTGACGGGCAAAATAATCCGTCGGCAAGCAGCATAAAATTAATTGAACTGCTAACACTGCCAGTAAAATAATTCCAAACGGCATGCCGAAAAGTTTAACCATCAAGGCTGCCATCCACCGTAAAATGATCCAAACTACCACGGGAAAAGTTTGAAATCCAATGTCCCGCAGCCGCCGGGCCAAAATGGCGTATTCAGCAATGTATAGCAGCAAGCCGCCAACTGAAACGATCAAGCTGCCGACCGCAATGATCGATTGGTGGCCCGATGCCATTGACGATTCAAGACTCCCATAAAAAATGGTATACAAGGCAAGGGCAAAAATCAGGCACACAACCTGACCCCACCAATAACCTGAACGGGTCGACCGGCCGCCATAACTTAAGATTCCCCGGCAATAATCGTGAAAAGCTTCTTCAAATGAAACTTTTCCCTTTTCATTAATTCGCCGCATCTTAAAATCCTTCTTTAGTCTTATTTTTCACGAAATACTTTCGTTTCCTTATCAACTGCCATTGCATCCGTTGGAATGCAGAATAATAAAATTAAGAATGCTTGGCAGACCACTAATGCTGCAACGGCAATCGTTGAAGTAAACAAAACGTTGAGCACTGCTAAAACAGCGTTAATAATTACCAAAATCGTAATCGGCAACGTTTTTAACCCTGCATCACGCAACCGCCGAAACGCAAGCGCCGTCAATGGAATCAACATTGCCAACAAGAAAATTGCCCGGACAACCAAAAACACGATTCCGCTTGCTCCGCCAGCATAGGCCGATGCAAAGTATCCTAAAACTAGCTGATCGATCACGATCATAATTGCCAAGTATTCAACGATGCCGATCCAAAATGACTTTCGAACCGAACGGCCATTATAGCTGATGAATCCTTTCCAAAAGTTTAATAAGCCGTCTTTTAACGTAACATCTTGAGTTTCACTAACTTGTTTAAGCTTCATGTTCTCTTTCCTTTCAGTTCAATCCTCTTTATCTATTAATGATACCCCACTTAAAATGGAATGGTCAAAAAAAGAAGGTTGCGACGTAAATCACAGCCTTCTCATCTTCATTTTAACTATTTAACTTCTTGTTCGCGACCATCTGGATAAAAGACAACGGTTGGAAGTGATGGACTTGCGGTCGTTGCAGCTGGAGCCGCCTTTGTTAATTGCGGTTGAGCAGCTGCTGTTGGTTGCGTTTCATCAACGGTATCTTTGCCCCGCACTAACCAGTTTTCCTTTTCAGCAACAAATTGATCAGTTGGAAGTAAAGTGAAGACAAAACTTGCAATTCCAATAATACCATTTAAACCTGGAATAAATGCACAAATTTCCCAAATAATAATTGGAACTGTTTTAAATCCAACATCACGATAACGTCTAAATATTAATCCAGTGCTAGCAATTCCAAGGAAGATTCCTGAAAGTCCAAAAATACATAAAACAATTATTCCTAAAACGTGAACAGTTGTTACTAATACAAGTGAGAGTAAAAGTCCAATAATAAAATAGAGTACCACAGCTAATTGAGCCCACCAGTAACCTGCACGAGTTGAGCGGCCACCATAGCTTACCCATCCTTGAATATAATCCTTAATTGCTTGACAAAATGTTACTTCTCCGCGTTCTTCAATTCGACGCATTTTAAAATCCCTCTTTCTCTAAAATAATGATTTATTTTCAAAAAACTTTGAATCTTCCTTTTGTGTTGCCATTGCCCCGGTTGGAAGGCATAGGAAAACGATTTGAATAACCAAATCAATTCCAATATTCCAAATGGTTCCCCAAATCATTCCAAGGGTAAATCCATAACCTGCCGCAAAAACAATCAAAATAATAATATTTAACACTGCCATGAGGCCCCAGCCAATAAACATCGTCTTCAACTTCAGTCCAACGTCTCTTAACCGGCGGATCATCACTGCCCAGTTAGCGAACCCGAATGGAGCAAAGACGCTAAAGATGATCATTCCTACTCCTAGTGCAGTCATAAACGTTAATAATGCTGCCTCTTCAGCTGGATAAGAATAAAGCCGAATTATCACATATCCTAAAAATCCGGTCCAGAAAATCATCATTAAAACTTGGATAATCAGAGCAGCTTTCCAAAATCCGGCCCGGGTTGACCGGCCACCAAAACTCAACATTCCATGGAAGTAATCATGAAATGCTTGCTTAAAACTGACTTTTCCGCGTTCCATAACTCGCCCTTTTACAACAGTTTCTTCTGTTCCGTCAGGTTCGAATTCGATGACTTGAAGATCATCATGAAATTCAAAGGTCTCCGGACTTTCAAAAAGAAACTTCATAAATCCATTTTGATATTGCTTAACAAAATGGCCGGCCGGAACGGACACAATGTAAATCAGCCAAAGATTAATAATGCCCACTAAAACCGGCAAAAATGGAATTGCTTCTTTTGCCAAAGAGATCACTACCCAAATTACCAATGGGGTAGTCTTAAAGCCAACATCCCGCATCCGGCGGAAAAACAATGCCCACGTTCCAATCTGAATTATGATTGAAACAACTAAATAAACCAGAAATGAAATAATCAAAACAGGCCAGAATATTCCGGCAGGTCCCGTCATCCCATAGACAATTCCATTTAAGACTACAAGTAACCCTAAGAGTCCCCAAGGAATGACCAAACTCATCATCAAAACTCCATACCAGAAGCCTGTCCGCGTTGACCGGCCGCCAAAACTGAAAAGTCCGCGCCAAAAGTCAACAAAGGCTTGCTTGAATGAAATTTCCCCAGATTCTTCGATCCGTTTCACCTAAATCACCTTTCCAAATATTAATTCTTTTTTGTTATGCACGAACAATATCTTAACATAAATTAGCCGGTTTCTCGAATTTATTTTTCATTTTGTTGCATCCATTTATGAAAATCGCCGCGGTATAGCAGCAAACCGATTGCAAACGTAATGACATCGGCAACTGGTTGCGCCCAGACAACCCCGTGGAAGCCAAAGAATGCTGAACATGCAAGCATCGTGATCAGGTAAACAACTCCCTGACGCGCAAACGACATTGTAAATGCACTCCAAGCCTTTCCAGCTGATTGGAAAACAGTTGTAAATACTAAGATTGCGCCGATAAATGGCGTGGTTGTCAAACATGCCCGCAACATGTAAGCTCCAAGGCTGACAATGATTGGCTTATTCATGAAAATCTTGATCAAGAATGGAGCGATGATCATCAAAATAATTGAAAAGATAATTGCGTAACCGACTTCGATCAGCAGGTCAAAATCAAGGGCTTCCTTGAACCGTTTAACATTCTTAGCCCCGTAGTTATATCCAATCAATGGTTGGGCTCCAAAGGCAAAGCCGACCATTACTAAGGTAATGATCGATGCAATTTTTTGCGTGATTCCCATTGCGGCCACCTGATTTGCTCCGTAAGCTGCTAGAAAATTATTTAATAATGCAATGCCGAAACTTTGCATCAAGTTTGTAATTGAGCCTGGAATTCCGATCGCTAACACTTCGCGAAATTCTTTCCAATTAATATGCGCCCGCTTAATGTCAACGTTAATGTACTTGCAGTCGCGAACGGTGTAGTAGATCAATAATACCAGTTCAAGGGCGTATCCAAGAAGATTTGATAAAGCAACGCCGGCAGCGCCCCACTTTAATCCGAAAATGAAAATCGGATCAAGGATCAGGGAAACGATGATCCCGTAAACCGTTGCCAACATACTTTGCTTGGCTAATCCTTCTGTCCGGATCAGGTTCGTTGGCGTCAGTGAGGTAATGATGATTGGCGCACCGAAAACATAAACCCGGTAAAAGGCAGCTGCATACTGATACGTTGCTGCCGTTGCTCCTAACATATGTAATAGCGGTTTTTCAAAAATCAGCAATAAGACCGTTACGACGATTCCTAAACCAATTGAATAGTAGAAGCATGCACTGCTGGTCCGCGCACTGCGATCATGTTCCTTTTTACCAAACAATCGGGAAATCACCGAACTGCCGCCAATTCCGAAAATGTCACCTAAAGCTAACATGAACATAAAAAGCGGCGTACAAACCGTAATTCCCGCAACCAGATCCGTATTCCCCGTTTGCGCAACGAAAAAGGTGTCCGCCAGGTTATATACCATGCTGGCGAGCATCCCCATAACGACCGGCAATGAAATTTTAAAATAGACCTGTTTAATTGGTGCTTTTTCAAATAGTTCTTCCAAGATATTCTTCCCTTTCCGCGTCGTTTTCATTATTTTTCAACGACCATGATATAATTAAAATATATCATGCTATGTCAAGTTTCAGTTTTAGAGAGGATCTTTGAAATGGCAATCTACCTGTATGAAGATAATCGCGGAAAAGTCCTGTTTTTAGACTGGTACCGCAAAATTCGCGAAAAGGACCAAAGCATTTACCGCAAAGTCAATGACATGCTGACCCAAATGAACGAGCAAACTTTGCCGCTTACCCGGCCAACGGTGAAGCGAATGATTTTACGGCTTCCTTACCGGCATTTATACAAAATTCGGTTAGGCAAATACCGGTTGATGTTCATTGCCCAAGACGGGGATTACTTTATCATGCACGCTTTCCGGAAAACGACCCAGAAAACGCCGGATAAGGAAATCCATAAGGTCGATCGCGAAATCAAACAGCACCATTACATTCCGCTGAAGCGTAAAATGCTTGAAGAAAGTGAAGGTTAAAGTTTATGGCTGACGTATATTTTCAAAAAATGACGCCGGAAGGCCACCAGCAAATCGTTGATGAAATCGAAGCGTTAAAAGCTGACCGGCCGGCCAAAATCAAACAATTGCAAGAAGCCCGGGCGCTTGGCGATCTATCTGAAAACGCCGAGTACAGTGCTGCCAAACGCGATCTGCGCCACCTTGAAAGCCGATTGCGTTATCTCAATAAACAATTACAATACGCCCAAGTAATTGAACCGGAAGATAACGGTGAAGTTGACATCGGGACCGACGTTGAACTCCGTTTTGAAGACGATAATGAAACCGAAACATATCATATCGTCGGTAAACAGGAAGCGAACGTCGATGAACAAAAAATTTCATTCGATTCGCCAATCGGGCGCGCGATCATGCATCAAAAAGCCGGCACGACCGTTGATGTTGTTGCTCCGGCTTCGTCATATCAGGTTACGATCATTAAAGTGAGTGTAAATAAATAGTGGATGAGCAATGCTCATCCACTATTTATTTGAATTCTTCTTTAAATATTTCTTGGCTTGAACGACCATCCATGCCATGTCAGCGGCAATCTGTTCGTCGCTGCCCTCAATCTCGCCGTTAATGTATGATTCAAAAACGCCTCCGATCCCGGCCGCAATAAAATGCTGAATTGCCGGGTCAACGTCTGTTCCATACTCCAATTGCAATCGTTGCAAAACATAATATTGAATTCTCTTTCGAATTAATGCCGAGGCTTGACCATTATAAACGCGTTTAAAAAATTCCCGATGCCGGCCAAGCATTGCCAATGCTTCCCGGTAAAAGTCAATCGGTTTCGCATCTGGAATCTGACGAACATTTTCCCGAAACGCTTCAAAATGTTCCTTTAAAATTGCATCTAACAAATCATACTTATCCTTGAAATGCAGGTAAAACGTCTTCCGTTCAACATCCGCTGCATCGCAAATCATCTTGACCGTAATGTCGGCAAACGCTTTTTCCTGAATCAATTCACCAAATACCTTTTTGATACGTCCAGTTGTGCGTGCAACTCTTCGATCCATCCTATCCTTTTCTCCTTTTCATCATTTTCATACCCTAATAATATCTTTTCAAAAATGTTGCAATTCTAATTTTCATGTTCTATTATATATAAGTGTAATAAGAAACACAAGTGTAATTATATACATGTGTTAATTAATTTTAAAGAATTTGGTTTTTTAACGAATTCATCGTCAATTTAATAGATAATAAAACTACTAATCGTATAGGAGGTCATTTTATGAGCAATGCAAAAAACAAGCGTGCATTGGATATGAATGGCAAACCGTACAGCCGTGGTTTACTAATGTTAGTTATCATCGTCGGCTTGTTCGGAACATTCTTGGCCGGAACAATGCTTGCAACGGCATATCCAACCTTGATGCACGACTTTAATATTAAAGCCAGCACCGTTCAATGGTTATCAACGGGATTCATGCTGGTTACCGGGGTCATGATCCCAATTACTGCATGGATGATGAACCGGTTTAGTTCAAAGAAACTTTACATTATTGGAATGGGACTGTTCTTTATCGGAAACATTATTTGTTTCTGTGCTAACAGTTTCGCCATGCTTTTAACGGGCCGGATCGTCGCTGCCCTCGGGGGTGGAATCTTAACGCCATTAGGCCAGTCGATCGCGATGTCAATCTTCCCGCCTGAAAAACGGGGAACCGTTATGGGAATGGTCGGAATTGCCATCGGGGTTGCCCCGGCGATCGGACCAACCCTTTCAGGATGGATCATCGATAACGCTAACTGGCGGATGATTTTCGGAGTTACCCTCCCGTTCATCGGATTAGATTTATTATTGAGTTTCTTCTTCATGAAGAAGGTTTTGCCAACCAAGAAACTTAAGCTGGATGTTCTTTCAGCAATTATGGCCGTAATTGGTTTTGGTTCATTGCTTTACGGAACATCTGAAGCCGGAAATGACGGTTGGGGATCAATGGTTGTTATCGTTTCAATCATTATCGGCGTGATCTTCATCGCATTATTCAGCTGGCGGCAATTTAAACTTGAAACGCCATTCTTGGATCTGCGTTTATTGAAGAACTGGCACTTCTCATTAGCTTCATTATTAGGTTCAATTGCCCGGATCGCCTTAGTTGGGGTTGAATTGGTTCTCCCGCTTTACATTCAGATTGTTCGGGGCGAATCAGCATTCCATTCAGGATTAATGCTTCTTCCAGGAGCCTTATTAATGGGATTGATGAGCCCAATTTCAGGTGTCTTATTCGATAAATTAGGTGCCCGGACATTAGCCATTACCGGATTGACCTTATTAACATTAGGAACATTCAACTTCACCACATTAACAACTTCAACGCCAATTATTGAAATTGTTGTTTTATACGCTGTTCGGGTAATGGGAATTACCTTAGTGTTAATGCCATCAACAACGGCCGGCTTGAATTCATTACCATTGAACAAGATGAATGACGGAACGGCCATCAACAACACGTTACGGCAGACCCTCGGGGCAATCGGAACGGCGATCTTTACAACGGTTTACTCAAACATTCAAAGCGCGCAAATGCCTGGCAAGTCATTGCTTCACAGCGCACCGCTTGAATACAAGCACCAAGCAATTACCGCTGCTTTAAATGGTTACCACGGAGCATTCTTTACCGCCGTTGTCTTCGGTTTGCTTGGGTTGATCCTTGCATTCTGCCTTGAAAAGAACGCCGGATTAGTAAAAAAAGACGTTAATCAAAAAGTAACAAAGGAGGCTTAGAAAATGGTTTTATGGATATTACTTATCAGTATGGTTCTTTTTGCCGCAACCTTTATCGGGTTAGTTAAAAAGCCCAAACTTCGCTATCCAATTTCAATTTTCTTCTTACTCCTTGCAGGTGCATGTTCAATTTCATTGATGTTGAATGATTCGCATCACCTTGGAATGAAGAGTATCACTGAAACGCAAACAAAAACTTTGGTTTCAACGACGGGTAAAAACAGTCCGTTAAAATTGACCGTTTATAAAGCCCTTGGAAATGGCAAGGAAAAGGTCTTTGTTTACCGGACAGCTGACCAGCCGAATAAAAATCAAAAAACGAAGATCGATTACGATGTTACGACGAAGGTTGAACACAGCAATGTTCAAACCCCACAAGTGGTAATTCAACGGAGTCGCTACACGTATCAAAATGATTTTTGGAAGGCCATGTTTGCCGGCTTAGGCCTGAATAAGGAAACCCATCATTACACTTACATCTTTAAGGTTCCGCAAAATTGGCTTGTCTTAAGCACCAGCCAATTACAGGCAATGAAGAGTCAGGAAGCCGCTGCAAAAGCTCAAATTAAAGATCAAGTGAAGGCGCAATTACCAAATCTGGTTAAAGCCCAAATGATGCAGGAATTGCAAAAGAATCCAACAATGAATGATCAACAAAAAACTCAATTGGAAAAACAAATCACCGCGCAACAAGAAAAGCAACTCGTTGCCAAACTTGAACAGCAGATGATGGGTAAATTGATGCCGCAGTTAGAAAAAGAATCATTATAAGATTAAAGGAAGACGTGAATTGATCACGGCTTCCTTTTAATTCTATATTCGTTTGCTCATTTTCATTTAACGTCATTTTAATAATCAAATTCGAAACGTTACGAATGTTTAAAGTTATTAATGTTTTTCTTAATATCGTTCTTTTGAAGGTGCTTAAAATAGTTTTATCTATATCTTTTTTGTATAATGGGAAAGTTGTTTAAATATTTATTGTCAAAGGAAGTTTACAATGTACGTTTTACTTGATGATCAAGGAAACGTCCTCATTGACGAAGTTGATTATGTAACGGGAGAACATCATCAACTCTTCGTCGCACCCGAACGAATTGACGCAATTAATTCGTACCGCAACAAGGAAGCACGAATTAAAAAATTCTTCCCGTGGTACTCATTTGAGGGCGATTATCATTTAGTAAAAAAGAGTAAGTGGCTTCGAAATTTACAACATCGTTTATCTTTACATAAAAATACGATTTAAAAAGAAGGTGTGACAAAACGTTAAAAACGAGCGTGGTGGAAGCAGAAAAGCGAACGAATCGCGCCAGCATAGATTCGGAGATTTTCGAACTTCCACTCAGCTCGTTTGCTTTGGAACCCGATTATGTGGATATAGCAAAGAGGTTGTGATGAATCACAACCTCTTTGCTATTTCTGGTTTTAACTGCCTACATCGGCCGGTATGTCTTAACAACCGGTGTAGCATTCCCATCATGTCCAAACTGATTCATTTGGTTTGAACGGTCATTATTCCATACCATAAAGGTATTTTCATCTTCCCATGCATTGATCAACAAAAATTCAAAGTTATCCTTTTCAGAATGAACCATCACGCTTGAATTCAAGCCTGTTGGCCGTTTAGCTTCTGAATCCCATGACTTGAAAATTGATTTAAAGACCTTTTGTTCATCTTCATTAAGGGTCACGTAGCGGCACTCAATGTATCCCGTTGATTTATTTTGGTCACCTACGACCCCTTCAATCGTATAATTTAATCCTGAATGGAAGATCGTCTTTTTGCCAGAATAATCAAGTAACATGTATTCTGAATTACTGTCCGTTTCTAAGAACAATTTGAATTGCCGGTCCGGATGATCAGCAATGATCTTCTTCAATTCTTCTAAGGGTCCAAATGTTAGACTAATTTCTTGTGCCATCATGTTTTCAAGCTTCCTTTCACAAACCATTCGTCTTCATTATAGCATTCCTGCCAATTAAAATTTATCGATCTTTTTCACGAAATTCACCCTCAATAATATTCGGGTCATTCGGGCCAGGCATTACAAGCGCCGCAATCAGATATAATAATGTTCCGGCAAACACCGTTCCCGGAAAAATAATCAAGAATGCGCCGATGATTCGCGTAATTGCCTTATCCCAGTTAAAGTATTCTGCAATCCCGCCAAAAACGCCGAGAAAAACCTTGTCGTTTGATTTTGTTAGCCGTTTCTTTCGCATAACCTCTCCTCCTTAATTCCATTATATGATTTTTGAAATTTAAAACTCAAATCTTTTTCAGTCCTTCTTATTTTTCAAACAATCATAACCAATAATGGAGAATTCTTAATACATAACGCATATGTTCTTCACATCTTTTAAATACGATAAGAGTGTCGCAAGGGCGACAGTTACTCATGGGATTAAATAGAATTGAGATGTTAATATGGATAATCAAATGAATCTTGAAAACAACCAGGACATCGTATCAGCTCAGATTATTAAAATTTTAAAATCACGAATCTTTTTGAAAACCGAACACGGAAAGACGATCGTCGTTGAATATCCGCGGAAACAACGTAAAAGTCATCAAGCAAAGCAGCTTTTTACCCAGATTTTAAAGGATATCTGGCATCACCACTTGTGGATTCCAGTCAACCAGCGGACCAATCAAATTTTGCAGTATGACTGGTTAAGTTAAGATAAAAGGCTAGGACAGCTCGTCCTAGCCTTTTATTTATGGTCTTCTAATGTATTATTCAAATCATTAAGCTTCGTCGCAATGCGGTGCAAAAGACCCACACTGGTCGTATACTCATCCGAGTCCATGTCAATCAATCGGAACGAATACGAAACGGCTTCCTTAACGCTTTTTTCCTTTTCCTTTGCCATTGGAGTTAATTCCAAGTAGACTCGTCGACCATCAACCCCTGACCGTGTCCGCGTTATCCACCCGTTATGCTCCAACCGTTTTAATAACGGCGTCAGCGTTCCCGTATCAAGGTTCAATCGCTTCCCGATTTCCTTAATCATCATCGGCCGCCGTTCTTCCCACAAAACCAGCATTGTAATGTATTGCGGGTAAGTCAATCCGAACTGCCGTAACGCTTCACTGTAAAACTTATTGTAACTTTTCTGAGCTGAATAAATTGCAAAACACAATTCATCTTCAAGGTGATATGGTTTATGGTCTAACATGATAAATCCTCCAAATTATCCCTCAATATTTGAATTAATCCCTATAAATCATCTATTTAAATTTGGGTGCGATCACAATGTAACGGTACGGATCGTTTCCATGCGATTTCGCCTTAACATGTTTATTTGAAGCAAGCGTTTTGTGCACGATCTTGCGTTCCATTGCCGGCATCGGGCCTAACTTAAATGCCCGCCGTTCAACGATTGCCCGTTCTGCTAAATCGGCTGCGATCCGCTGCAATTCTTCCCGCCGCCGTTCACGGTAATCACCAACATCAAGGATCAACCGGTAACGCCGTTTAACCTGCTTATCAAAACAGGCCTGTGCCAAAATCTGCAAGGCATTCAATGTCCGGCCGTGTTTTCCAATCAATAATCCTTGCTGATCAGTATCAAAGTCAAAGTAAACATTGCGCCGATCAACTGTCACTGAGATTTCAGCATCGATTCCTAACTGACTGATAATGTCATCCAGGTAATTGCCAACGGCTTGAACAGCATCATCAATTGATTCGTCTTCCGTGGCAGTTTCATCCTTGGGTGAAGCTTCTACCGGTTCATCTTCACTTTCATGAATTTCTGCCGTGATTTCATCTTCTAATTGATTTGAATATTGATCATCAATTTGATCATCGGATTCGAGAACCGTGATCTCGACTTCCGCCGGCTTTCTTCCAATGCCTAAAAAGCCTTTGCGTCCTTCACTAATAACAGTCACTTCAACTTGATCACGGCCAACCCCTAAATCTGCCAAGCCTTTACTTAAGGCTGCATCAACGGTTTCACCAGAGTATCTCATTGCGTTCCCTCCGTATGTAAATCTAATTCCATATTATAACCTAATCACGGGATTGTGCAAAATCGTGATCCGGCATTTTTTAACTGTTGAGGGTACAAAAAAAGGACCGTCTTCCGTCCAGTCCTTGCCGCTATTTTTCTGTCAACTGTAATAGAATTGAGATTGCTTCTTGGTAGCTGACTTGGTTTTGATTCATAACTTCCTTCACCAATTCTTCCGTTGACATTTTACTTGAAATCGTCACTTTCAAAGCCCCCACACTACGAACATTTGTTTGTTTTGCTCACTACTTGATTTATTTTAGCGCGGTTCTTTCTAAAAAAAAAGCCCTAAAATTATCTAAAAAATTTTACTTGACAGGATTATCAGCGTAACTCTGCCCGTTTGCCCCGACTAAAAAAATTTTTGGCAAAATAAATTTCTTAGTTTTTATTAATATTTAGTAAAATGCCGGTTTATCAACATTCCATCTTCAATTTATCTCAAAATTATTCATTTGAAAATCAACGTGAAAACATAAAAAGCCTATCACTTGATGATCAATGATAAGCCTTTGCTTTGATTTTAATTAAGATTAAAATTAACTATGCCATTTCCTGCCGGGCAGAAAGGTTCGCAAATTTATTGTGCGACTTAATAAACAGCAACTTAACAGTTCCCCGCGCGCCGGCCCGGTTCTTTTCGATGATCAATTCAACTTCACCTGCATCTGGATCATTATCCTCTGCCGGTGAATCAGCGTCATCATCGTCGCCACTGTCAGCCCGCTCATAATAGTCATCCCGGTACAAGAACGCAACGATATCCGCATCCTGTTCAATTGAACCTGATTCCCGAATATCTGACAAGACTGGCCGTTTATCCTGCCGTTGTTCAACTCCCCGGGAAAGTTGTGACAGCGCTAAAATCGGCACGTTTAATTCCTTTGCCAGTTTCTTTAATTGCCGTGAAATTTCAGAAACTTCCTGTTGCCGGCTTTCCTTGTTTGAACCTTCGATCAGTTGCAGGTAATCGACAACAATAAAGCCGATCCCGCCCTGTTCCTTGGCTAATCGCCGACATTTTGCCCGAATCTCTGACATTTTGATTCCGGGAGTATCGTCAATGAAAATGTTGGTATTCGCTAACGTTCCAATTGCGACCGTCAAATCATTCCATTCGTTGCCTTCAAGGTTTCCATCCCGTAAATGATTGGCATTGATTCCGCCTTCCGCACAAATCATCCGGTTAACCAATGATTCAGCACTCATTTCAAGCGAGAAAATCGCAACGTTGGTATTGGATGCTTTTCCGACATTTTGCGCAATATTCAACGCAAACGCCGTTTTCCCGACGGCCGGACGGGCAGCAAGAATAATCAAATTATCCGGTTGTAAGCCGGAAATCATCTTATCAAAATCATGGTACCCCGTTGAAAGCCCCGTAATCTCATCATCGCTTTGGGCAAGATCCTGAACCTTGACTAACGCCTGGTCTAAAACCTGACTAATTGGTTTAAAGCCGGCACTATTCCGATTTTCAGAAACATCCATGATCTGCCGTTCAGCACTTGCTAAAATATCGTCGACTTCTTCATCGCCGTTTTGAGCTTCATCTTTAATGTTATTGGCCGTATTGATCAACCGCCGCAAAGCTGCTTTGCCTTGAACAATTTTCGCGTATTCCCGCACGTGACTGCTTGATGGAATGTTGCTCAATAATTCATCAAGGTAAACCGCCCCGCCGGCATCCTCAAATTGATTTGACCGTTTCAATTCGTTTGAGACCGTCAACGGATCGATCTTATCGCCGGTATCATCCACGGCGATCATTGCTTTAAAAATCACTTGGTTTGCACGGTTATAGAAGTCATCGGGAGTCACAAACTCAATTGCTTCAGCCAACGCATTTTCATCAAGAAAAATTGACCCTAAAACCGCTTGTTCTGCCTGAGCATCGTGCGGCATCACATTTTCGATTTCTGAATTATTATCCACCGAACTGTTTCCTTTCTTTTTAAGTCGTTATCAAAATCATAACGCAAATTTGATTTCGCGCCAATCTATTTTCCTCAAATAAAAAAGAAGGCGTGACCCGCGTCACAACCTCCTCATAATCCAATTTCAAAGCTTTTTTACTGTTCGGCAATGTGAACCCGAATCTTAGCTGAAACTTCATTATGAAGCTTAACTGGAACATTAACGTAGCCCATTGAACGAATTGGTTGAGCAAGTTCCATTTTGCGCTTATCAATTTTAATATCATATTGCTTTTGCAATGCTTGAGAGATTTGCTTTGAAGTTACTGAACCAAATAAGCGGCCGTCTTCACCGGCTTTAGCCTTCAATTCAACAACGTATTTTCCTGATTCAAGCTTTTCTTTCAATGCCTTGGCTTCGGCTAAAATTTCAGCTTCCTTTTTAGCTTCGGCTTTTTGTTGTGCGCGCAGTTGACTCATTGCAGCTGCATCAGCTTGTTTAGCTTTCCCGCTCTTAATTAAGAAGTTGGCGTAGCCGTCTGCCATGTTTTTAACTTCGCCGCGTTTTCCTTTACCGCGAACATCTTGCGTAAAAATTACCTTCATTGTGATTCCTCCTAGTCTTCCGTTTCAGGTTGAGGTTCTTCATCCTTATTCAAAATTTCAAGAACCTTTTCCCGTGCATCGAGCACACTAATGTCTTTGATCTGGGTCGCTGCATTGGCAAGGTGCCCACCGCCGCCCAGTTCTTCCATGATGACCTGAACATTGATCGTCCCATCACTGCGGGCTGAAATTCCAACAGTGTGTTCGTCCCGCCGGGTAATCGCAAACGTTGCTTGAATTCCGCTGACTTGCAAAAGCGAATCAGCCGCTTGAGCAGTAATTACTGAATCGTAGATCTTGTCATCTTCACCGACACACAATGCAACGTTGTCAATAAATTCAGTTCGATCGATCAAATGGTTCCGTTGCATGTAACTTGATTCGCTTTCCTTCATGAAGTGCCGGGCCATTGTCAGGTCAGCCCCCATTGACCGCAAATAACTTGCGGCATCAAAGGTTCGGGTCCCAGTTCCTTGAGAGAACGATTGCGTATCAACGATGATCCCCGTCAGCATTGCCGTTGCTTCCAGTGAATTGATCGGTTCACTATCGCGTGATTGGTATTCGAACATTTCAGCGATCAATTCGCACGTTGAACTTGCATACGGTTCAATGTATACCAAAATCGGATTTTCAGGGAACTCTTCGCCCCGCCGGTGATGGTCGATAATTACGACCCGGTTTGAAAGCCGGTCATACAATTCCTGACTGATTGAAATCGACGGCTTTGAATGATCCGCCAAAACAAGCAGGCTGCTTGGCGTGATCTTTTCCAATGCCTCAGCCGGTGAGATAATACTATCCTTGATTTCAGGATATTTGCCAAGTTCATCGACCAGCCGCTGGACGTCTGAGTGAATGTTATCCTGGTTCAAAATGATCCAGCATTTTTTGCCGTTCATCGCTGCGATCCGGCGAATTCCAAGACAAGCCCCGATCGCATCCATATCCGGCCGTTTATGACCCATTACAAAGACTTGATCAGATTGCTTCAACAATTCGCTCAAGGCTTGGGAAATCACCCGCGCCCGAACCCGTGTCCGTTTGGCCATCGGATTCGTCTTTCCGCCATAGAACCGGGCTTCGCCATCCGACTCCCGGACAACGACCTGGTCACCACCCCGCCCAAGGGCAAGGTCCAAGTTGGACTGCGATAATTCGGTCAATTCGTTTAAGTCGTCTTCACCATAAGCAATCCCGATACTCAATGTAATCGGTGAGTTACTCTTAAACGTCCGTTCCCGGATCTTATCAAGAATCGAAAACTTTTGCTGTTCAAGCTTGCGCAAGGTTCCCGTATAACCAATCATAACGTAATGGTCTTCATCAACGCGTTTCAAGAACATTCCAAACTTCTTGGCCCAGTCTGAAAGCGCACTGGTAACAAAGTTACTCAGGTTTGAAATATCCTTATCATTCATCGCTTTTGAAATTTCATCGTAGTTATCCAAGAAAATCTGCCCGATCATAACGTGCGAATCATCATACCGGCGTTGAATCTCAGCATAATGGGTGATATCCATCATGTAAGCCACACCAATATCCTTTTGAATCAATAAATCAAAGTCATGGTCATGCCAATGAATCCGGTGGCGTTTCTTATCATCATAGTGATCCTGTAAAATCGTTGCGAGATCTTCATCCAGATCGCTGATCTTCTTGCCTAAAACATCCTCTTTGCCGAAATACCGTTGCATGTACGGATTGATCCATTCGATCTCATACTTATCATTAAAGAAAATCGTTCCGATCGGCATCCGAATCAAACTGTCTTGGCCGCCGCGTTTTAACCGGTAAGACAGATCTGAAATATATTCACTTGTTTCTTCCTGTAAGTGTTGCAACATTGTATATGCAACTGCCATTGCGGCAATTGCCAAAACTAAAACAATTATCCCCACGATTGGACTTATAAAAAATGCCAGTCCATCACTTACAATTGCTAGTCCGAGAATAAATAATGCAATCAGCCGCATCCGCCTGTCTTGCATAAATCCTGGGATTCGCCAAAGTTTTTTTGACTTTCGCTTTTCCATAATTTCCCTCGTTTTAATTCATAATCTAAAATTAGCGATAAACTTCCATTAATATTTTACCACATTCTGGAATTCCTTCAGAACCTCCCCGCCAAAAACCCCTTAACTACAAGAAAAAGCCCCGCATAATCGGAGCTTCTTCTTGGTTATGAGTTATTTGATTGTTCTTAGTATACAATTCATTAACCCATTTGTCATTGGATTTAATAAATTTTTATGATTAATTTTCATGCGCTTTTTCTGTCCGGAACCAACCCTTGCGACTAAAGAAAGCGTACATATCATTCAAGAAGAAAATTGAATAACTGAAGATCAATGCAAAGTTGCCGGCTCCTTGAAGCATGGTTTGGATCCACAATGCAATTGTGATCACTGATGATAACGTCCAAACAAAATACTGTTCCCGCTTCCGGTTAAGTTCAAGCAGCGATCCAGTAACTGACATTGCTAAACTCATACTGTCAAGGAAGACCCGCGGATCATTGGTTAAACTGAAAATGTAGTGCAAAACCGCCCACGCAATCAGGAAGAAGATTCCGTACTTGATCCAGTCAAACCAACTATCAAATTTTTCGGCTTTAATATCATCATTCCACTTCGGGTCTAAAATACAGAAAATATCAAGGAATAAAATGTAACCGATCTGTTCCCAAGCATTGGCATAATTATGTGCAATGAAGGCGGTCGTTGCAATGCAGATCGCACTTGTTAATCCGGCCCAGCCTTGAATTCCTGAACGGTTTGAAATTCCGATGACACATGCAACTGACAGGTTGCCCCCAATAAACGCAATGATCGAGGTTACCGGGTGGGCACTAAATGACTGAATCATTGACCACACTTGCAAAATAAAGTTAAAAATCAAAAGACCGTAACTGAACCAGCCCCAACCACGGCACTGATCGATCAACCATTTAAAATAGCCCTTCCGAAAAACATTTTTTGAATACTCTGGTAAGTGCGTTAGCACATCTTTATAACGACTAAACATCGAATCAACTTCCTTTCCGTTTTTAAACAACGTTCCTCATTATACATACATGTTGTGTTTTAATCAACTAAAAATTCTATATATTGTGTTAATCATTCTTCGGCCCTTTCCCAATTTTTATTCTTGAAATGGCCTTCAAAATTCGTCCGTTCAATGCCAAAAAGTGATAAAATCAAACTATATTTGAAAGGAGAAACGCAATGAAAAAGAAAACGATCTGGAAAACAATTGTAACTGCCAGTGCGGCAATTACCTTAATGGGGACTGCGCCAACGGTTCTTAACCAAATTCAAGCTGCGCAAACCGAACAAACCGACTCAAACACGAACACTAACAGTCAATCAAATAATGATAAAACTTTAAGCTCAGCATACGTTGTCTATGGGGCCGGAACTTCAAGTGAAGTTCGTTCACAATTAAACAAGATTTTTGGCGTTGACTCGTCATTTAAACAATTGACCGCAACGGCTGCCGATTACAACAAATACATTGCTAACGGAACATCTGACACGACGAACGCCGCAATGATCAGTTCCGTTGCGATTGCTCCAAGTGATCCTGGTTCAGGGGTCAAGGTCAATATCAAAAATTATCAGGGTGATAACAACATCACTGAAGTAACGGCCCAACAATATGCCATGGTTGCTCAAATGGCCGGGGTAACTGACGTCACGATCGTCGTAACTGCTAACCGGCCCGTTTCTGGGGAATCAGCGTTAACCGGCGTTTACGAAGCCCTTGCAGCTAACGGAATTCAATTGAATACGCAAAACACTGCCAGTGCTAACCAAATGCTGAACGCGACCCAATCAGCGATCGATGCCAACAAGAACAATACCAAGTATCCGGGACAGTTAATGGCTGCCGTTGGTGAAGTTTCAAAACAAATTTCACAACAAAAACAACAAAATAATGGCCAAGATCTTGCAACTAAGCAGGATATTCAAGCCATGTTAAATAAGGCTTTAGCTGAACATGGAATTGCAAACCAAACAACGAATAACCAAAAGGATCAGATCACCAATGCGTTGATCAATTTCCAAAATTCACCAATTTCAGCTGATAAATCGTACACCAAGAACGTTGATAATACGATTCAAAACGTTAAAAATTCAACCGGGAACTTGATGAATAAAGCTAAAAACTGGATGAACAGCAAACAAGGGCAGGCTGCTGCGCAAGAAGCCAAAAATTGGTTTGAACGGTTCATTGACTGGATCAAGAGTTTGTTTGGCTGGAATTAATCCATTCATTTAATTAAACACAAAAAGAGGATGTGACTTGATGGTCACATCCTCTTTTTATTCGCTTTTCATATCATCGGGTTCCAAAACAAACGAGTTACTTGCGATACGAAGCTCGTCTTGAGCGTTTTGTCACCCTTTCTTTTTATTCATACGGATCTTCTGAAACTTTCTTCTTGATCAAGCCCATAATGATTCCGGCAACAATTGAACCGATTACGGTTGCTAAGATGTATGCCCACCAGTTAGTTGCTAATGGAGTTACCCATAAACCACCGTGCGGAGCCGGAACACCGATCTTCATCCAGCCGACAATTGCGCCGCCGACTGCTGAACCAACAATACATGATGGGATAACATGCAATGGATCAGCCGTTGCGAATGGAATTGCCCCTTCAGTAATGAATGAGAATCCAAGAACCCAGTTGGTTACCCCAGCTTGACGTTCTTGCTTAGTGAACTTGTTCTTGAACAAGACCGTTCCGATTGCAGTTGCAAATGGCGGAACCATTCCCCCAACCATAACGGCAGCCATTAAAATGGCAGCAGTTGTTGAGTGCGGGTCGTTAGCAAACGCACCTGAAGCAAACACATAAGCAGCCTTGTTGAATGGGCCACCCATATCGATCGACATCATTCCTGCAAGGATCATTGTCAATAGAACAAGGTTTCCGGTCCCCATGCTGTTCAAGAAGTGCGTAATTACCAAGTTAATGCCTGAGAAGATTGGGTTGATGATGAAGAACATGATCAAAGCAATCAACAGTAACCCAAGAATTGGGTAAATCAGCATTGGTTTCATTCCTTCAACTGATTTTGGTAATTTGGCAAATAACTTCTTCAAGCCAACCATGATGTATCCAGCAATGAAGCCGGCTGCAATTCCGCCTAAGAATCCAGCACATGCGCCGGCGTTGGCATGGAAGTTAGCCTGGTAAACGCCACCAAATGAGCCCTTGTAGACCATTGCCATGAAACCACCGACAAACCCTGGCATCAAGGCTGGTTGATCGCCGATTGCTTCAGCAATGTATCCGGCAAGAACTGGAACCATGAAGGCAAAGGCCATGTTCCCGGCATTGTTCAAGAACTTGAATGCCAAACTGTGACTTCCGCCCATGTAGTTTTCAACAACAAATGAAAGGGCCATTAAGATCCCACCGCCGATAACGAACGGTAACATGTGTGAAATCCCGTTCATTAACTGCTTGTAAATGTTAGCCCATACGCCGCCATTTGATGATTCTTCGGCAGTTTCACCTTCATCACCAGTTGCATGGAAGACCGGAGCTTTTTCATCCAAGATTTCTTGAATCAATGCTTCCGGTTCTTTAATTCCGGCAGTAACTGGCTTGTTAACTAAGTGCTTGCCATCAAACCGGGCCATCTTAACCTTCTTGTCGGCTGCAATGATAATCCCCTTGGCACGCTTGATTTCATCAGCGGTTAATTCATGCTTAACCCCTTCTGAACCATTTGTTTCAATCTTGATGTCAACGCCCATCTTCTTGGCCGTTTTCTTCAAGTTTTCTTCAGCCATGTAAGTGTGGGCAATTCCGTTTGGACATGCTGTTACCCCAACGATGTATGGCTTATCGCTTGAAGCTGGAGCTTGTTTTTCAGCTTCTTCTTCCGCCTTGTTTTCAGCTTCCTTTTCGGCAACGGCCTTAGCAAAGATGTCTTGAACTTTGTCCGGCGTATCAGCCTTCTTCAAGGCTGCAACAACGTCCGGATTCATCAAAACTTGGGATAATGCAGCTAAAGCTTGCAAGTGAGTGTTGTCGCCGCCTTCAGGAGCAGCAATCATAAAGAAGAGGTGGGCAGGTTGACCATCCATTGAGTCATAGTCGACCCCTTCAACACTGCGCGCAAACATTACGGCTGGTTTATTAACTGCTTTATCGTGAGCGTGCGGAATGGCAATTCCATCGCCCATTCCGGTTGAGCCTTCTTCTTCACGCTTTAAAATATCTTTTTTGTAAAGTTCTTCATCATTGATGATTCCCTTTTCGTAGTAGTGATGAACCATTTCATCAATGACCCCGGCCTTCGTTGTGGCTTTCAGGTTCATGATCATGATGTCCTTCATCAATAACTTGCGAATATCCATGATGTTTTCCCTCCTTTAATTAGTATTCTGTAATTTTGATCTGTGGCAAAATTTCATCGATTTTGGCACGGGTTGCTAAATCTTCAGAGAATGCAGTGGCTGATCCGCTTGCAAGGCCATACCGGAATGCTTCAACCGGATCCTTGGTTTCAGCAAACGTTCCGGTGAAACCAGCAAGCATTGAATCGCCAGCTCCCACAGAATTGATAACCGTTCCCTTAGGTGCCAATGAGCGGTAAACCTTGTCCTTCGTAACCATTAAGCCGCCATCGCCCGCCATTGAGATCAATACGTGTTGGGCACCCATCTCAAGCAACTTCTTAGCATATTTAACAATGTCATCCATACCGTTGAATTTCACGTGAAACATTTCAGCTAATTCATGGTTATTTGGTTTAACAACTAACGGATGTTCCGGCAACGTCTTCAATAAGCTGTCACCCGTTGTATCAATTACAAATTGAGCGCCCTTTGACCGGATGATCTTAATCAAATCAAAGTAAAAATCATCACCCAATCCTGGAAGCAAACTTCCGGCAAAAACAACCGTGTCATCCGCCGTTAAATTATCAAACTTGGCCTTGAACTGATCAAGTTCGTCAGCTGATAATTGCGGTCCCTTACCGTTAATTTCGGTTTCTTCTTGGGCCTTGATCTTAACGTTGATCCGGGTATTGCCCTCAATTGAAGTGAAGTCAGACTTTAAGCCCACCTTCTTTAACGCGTCTTCAACAAAGTTACCCGTAAAGCCACCTAAGAAGCCCCAGGCAACACTTTCATGTCCCAGTTCTTGAAGAATCCGCGAAACGTTGATTCCCTTACCACCAGGAAGCATGTTGTCATAATCCATCCGGTTGACTTCGCCAAGCGTTAAATTTTGCAACTGAACGATATAATCAATTGATGGATTGACCGTAACTGTGTAAATCATTCTTGAACCTCCTCAACTCTCGTTTGACTCTTAAAAGAATGAAGCAGCTTTGCCGGAAGCTTTTCAACAATGATCGTTGCGGCGTTCAACGGGGCAACATTCACAAAAGATACTTTGTTGAACTTTGATGAATCAGCAAGGACAAACGTTGTCTGCGATTTAGTCAATGCGTATTCCTTAATTGCGGCTTCATCTGGATCTGGCGTTGTGTAACCATCTTGATCAATGCCGTTGATTCCAAGGAATGCTTTATTGAATCGCAACTTGCTTAACTGGTTCAATGCATCGACCCCAACGATCGCTTTGGTCGTCTCTTTCAAAAGGCCGCCAACCATAATCGTTTTGATGTGCCGTTCCGCTAAAGCCGAAGCATGCAAAATTCCGTTCGTTACCACCGTGATTCCCTGATTTTGTGGCAAGTAATCGACCATTGCCAGGGTCGTTGTTCCCGCATCAAGGAAAATCACATCTTCGGGTTTTACATGCTGCGCTGCTTGTTTACCAATCAGCTCTTTGGCATGCGGATGTTGGGATGCCTTACCAAACATGTCCGGTTCATTCTGCAAGGTATAATTGATTTTTGCGCCCCCATGAACCCGCTCTAACAGTCCCTTTTCTTCAAGCGTTTGTAAATCGCGCCGGACTGATGATTCTGATCCGTGGGTTTGATCGCAAATTTCCTGAACCTTAACAAATTGATTGGCTTTCAGCATCTCCAAAATCATTTGTTGCCGTTCTTCTGCAAGCATTTTCATTCCCTCCACGTCAACAGTTTAGCATTATTAATGGTCAAATTCAATCACATTCAGTCAAATTCAATCATTTTTATTCAAAAACTGAGCAAAAGTGATCAAAAAAAAGAGACTGAAACATAAGTCACAGCCTCTTGCTATCTTCGCATAATCGGGCTCCAAAACAAACGAGCTGTGTGGTGTCGCAAACCTCCAAATCTATGCTGACGCGATTCGTTCGCTTTTCTGCTTCCACCACGCTCGTTTTTAATGTTTTGTCACACCTTCTAACTCAATACATACTTTTCAACCGCTAACCCTAAGCCATCATGGTTGTTATCTTCTGTAATTACTGAAGAAACCTCCTTCACATGCGGATTGCCATTCCCCATCGCAACGCTGAACGGAATCTGCTCAAGCATTGAAAGGTCGTTGTTTTCATCCCCCGCGACCATAATTTCATCCGGCTTGATTCCAAGATGAGCCGCCAGCTCCAACACCGCGTGCCCCTTTGTCGCGTTCACGTTGTTAAATTCCAAGAACCACGGGGCACTTCTGACAATTGCGTACTTTTGGTAAAGCTCTTCGGGGATTTGATCAAGCTGCGCCGCAATCTTTTCTGCCTGATCGACCCACATAAATTTCGCGGCATCCATTCCCGTCGGCAAATCCTCAAGCCGCCGGTATCTCAATGGCATGTGAGTATAAAAAGCGTCTTCAACCGAGTACTTGCTGATGTCTTGATTCGTAACGTAAATTTCAGAGTTCAGCGTCACGACCTGACTTTTGATTCCGCAACCATCCGCCATTTTAATGAAGTCAATGCACTCCTTATCAGTCAATCCGTTTTCAAATACAACTTCGTGCTTTTCAACATTCATTGCTTGGGCCCCATTGAACGTGATCGCATAATCATCATTTCCAGTTAATCCCAATTCTGCCAGGTAATCTTGGATTCCTGAAACCGGCCGGCCGCTGCACAATACAACGTAAATTCCACGCTTTCGGGCTTCTTTTAGGGCGGCAACGGTTCGCGGCATGATCCGCTTATCATCCGTCACCAGCGTTCCGTCAATATCCGTCGCAATCATTTTAATTTTCATCAGAAAGCCTCCCTGCGATCTTTGAAATCGTTTTCTAGTCAATTTTAGCTTACCATATAATCTTTCACTCTTTAAGATTTTTTTGTAAAATGAAAACAGATATTCTAGAGGAGGGATATTTATGTTTACAATGATTCCTGACGATTATCCTGAAGCAATTGCCAAGTTATCTTGGCTTAAAGCTCACGGATATCCAGATGCAACTGAAGAAGGCGTCTTACGCGATACGGTTCTTTCAGGAACGCAAGATCTTTTTAACGAAGCCCTTGAAGAATCTTACTGGACTGTTTTGTGGGATGTTCAAGATAAAAAAATGTGGGTGCGCGGCGTTCAAAGCGAACGGGTCGGTGAACTCGTTCCCCGGAAAGGATTTGAAACCTTTGAAGATGACTTTAAAGATGATGCATATCAATTCTGGGAAAATCTTGGAACCCAAATCCGCAGCATCGTCGGCAGCGAATAAAAAGCAGGTGTCCAAATGAAACATCTTAAACGCAATTTAATTCTGATTTTCATTGCTGATACCTTGTTATTGATCGCCTGCCTTGCATTTACGGTTCAAAAATTTATTCACCATCCGCAAATGTCGCTGGAACTGATCATTTTACTGATCTTTGATTTTATCGTGTTAAGTACGTTCTGCTCGTTGTTAACGATTGCCGTTCAGTACATTATTCGCAAAATCAAAGCGCGGAAAAAGCAAAAAGAAGAACAATAGAAAAAACGGTTATGGTTTGAAAGCCATAACCGTTTTCTTTCATCTATTTTCTAATTTTTCTTTTCCCGCTTCCGGCTTGAAACTTCATAGAAGATCAACGCAACGGCTCCGAAGAAGATCGGTCCAATTGCTGTCCAGAACGCTGTACTGTATTGATGAACAAGAATTGGTTGGATAATCGTAAACAAAATTCCACCCGAAAGAACGATCAAGCACAATGCAACGATCAGGTTTGTCCAGAACTTATTCTTGAAGAATTCAAATGGGCGATCAATGTCCTTTAACTTCTTAAAGAATGGGAAGGCCCCAACTAAGAACAAGTATGGGAACGTCGTTGAGACGTTTGACATATTTGTCAAAATCGTAAAGAACTTGCTTGCAGCTGAACCCCCAAATGAAATGAAGAAGATAAAGACACAAACGACGATTGCTTGGATCCACATTGCAAATGCCGGCATTCCAGCCTTGTTCAACTTTGTAACCTTTTCAGGCCATAAGTCTGGGTCTGATCCCATAATGAATGACTTGATCGGTGAGTATGTCATAATGAAGAAGCTTCCGATAACGGCAAGTAAAATACTGAAGCCAGTGAACCGGGTCATTAAACTTCCGAATAACAATGCGGTGTGATGTGAAACCCCGATCGCATTTCCAAATGCAACCCCTAAATTCCCCATCAAAACGTATGTAACATTTCCAAGAGTTACTTGGCCGCCGCCAAAGACGTGGCGCCAGTTTGTACTAAAGCCCCACATGAAGATCGTTAAGGCGTAACCAACTGCAATGATTGCCGTTGCAAACAAGATTCCGCGTGGGAATGTCTTTTCCGGTTCATCCAAACTATCCATGATTCCGCCCATGGTTTCCATTCCGCCGTATGCGAAGATGGCATAAACGATGAATGAAATCATTGCGATCGGCGTTGTAAATTGTGAGTTCGGTGAGTGAATAAATGAACTCATTCCACTAACCGGTTGTGCTAAGTGGCCGTGGTTGAAGACCAAAACTAAAATACTGATGATCAGGAACAGGCCGTTAACAGCAAGGTTAAATGCCCCGCCGACCGTTGAAACCTTGGCGATCGCATCCATTCCACGTGATGAGAAGAACGTTACGATCAAAACGCCAACGATTCCGATTACCCCCAAAGTTTCAACTGAAGATAATCCGAATAAGTGCCATGATGAAGTTGTATCTTTCCCAAAGATCACTGATGACAATGGAATACAGAAACTTGAAGCCGTTTGAACAAGCCAAACGATCCAAGCTGCCAACCAAATGAAAGTCCCAACAAAGGCCCATTTTTCACCGATCGACCCTTCAAGCCATGAATAAATTCCACCTTTTGCTTCTTTAAAAGATGATCCGTATTCGGCCAACATCAAACTGACTGGTAAGAAGAATACCAAAGCAGCTAAAATGTACCAAATAATACTTGCATACCCCATCTGCATAAATGCCCGGGGCGTGTTGGCAAACCCGTAGATTGATGAAATGATCATCATTACCAGGGTCGCCAAACCAATTTTTTTCGTTTTCGATGATGATTCCACGAATTAAAATTCCCTTCAAATTAAAATATACAGTTAAAATTATAGCACTCTAAGAAAAGATGACAAAATTCATTGACAATTTTAATTTTTAACTATTAAAAAAGAGAGGCTGCAGCTTATCTAACAGTCTCTCCTTAAAGCACAAATTCTTAGTGCTTATTCATCTTCAATGTCTTCCATATCTGCTTGGATTTCTTTAGCAGTTGATTCCGGGGTCCGCGCAATCATGACATCGCACTTCGCGGTCCGCATTACGTATGATGCAACGGAACCAACGATGATCCGCTTGAAGAAGTTCTTTCCGGTTTCACCAACGATGATCAAATCGTTTTTATATTCTGGTTGAAAATCTTCAACAATAACGGTTTTCGGATTTCCGAACCGCAAGTGAACGGAAATTTTATTCTTTGGCAATCCTTCTTCAATCAGGTGTTCTTTCAAATCATTGATGTATTGTTCACATTCTTGTTCTTCTTTATAGATGCGTTCGCCATCCAACGTAATTCCTGCATTACCGTATTCCAGCGAATTCATATCGAGCACCCATAAAACATCAAGGTGAGCGTCATTTCGCTTAGCAATGTTTAACGCATCCATCAATGCAATTTCTGATCCCTTTGAGCCGTCGATTCCAACTAAAATATTTTTGTAGCCTAATGCCATGACCAACACTCCCATCCACTTATCTATTTTTATGATAACTTTATCATATTGAGTTTTCAAGTAAAGGTTTTCATTTATTTAAATATAGTAAAAAGGAAGGTGTGACAAAACGTTCAAAACGAGCGTGGTGGAAGCAGGAAAGCGAACGAATCGCGCAGCAGAGATTCGGAGGTTTTCGAACTTCCACTCAGCTCGTTTGTTTTGGAGCCCGATTAATAAAAGGACTGCAACCTTCGTCACAGTCCTCAGCTTTATTGCTTATTCTTCATCCAACAAAATCTTATGCTTTTCCTTCAATTCAGCAGCCTTTTCCGCTGTTAAATTGCCAAGTTCAACTAACTTATCTTCGATCATTTCTAAGACTTCGACCCGGTCTTCCATGTTCGTAACAAAGTCATACTTATCGCCATCGATCACTAGCATTGGTGATGCATCATATTCATCACGCCAAATATCGTATTGCTTAAGCAACCGGTGATAGTAATCAACCAATGACGGATCGTTTTCAACTAATTCGTATTCACGGCCGCGCTTTTCGATCCGCTTGAGCATCGTATCATATGAAACCTTGATCGTAATCATCAAGTCCGGTGATTTTTTATGGGAAGCAAATGGTAATTCTTCCATCATGTTCGCAAGCAAGCTCTTATAAATATCGTATTCAACTTCCGTTGCGTTACCCATTTCGGTGTTCATCCGCATGAAGATTTCGTCTTCATAGATTGAACGGTCAAGAATGTTGTTGTCCTCTTGCATTGCCTGCTTGATCATTGCAAACCGCCGATTCAAGAAGAACGTTTGCAATAAGTATGCGTATGGGTTAGTTGCTTCTTCATCGCCGGCTGCCCGTTTCTTAGCGGCAATTTCGTTTCCTTTATAAAAAAGCGGTAATACCGGATTGTCCTTTACCGGTTCATAAAATGCCTTAGTCCCTAATTCATCTGATAAAATTTCCGTTAAACTTGATTTACCAGACCCAATAATTCCTGAAAGTGTAATCAAAATGATAGATGCATCCTTTCTTCCGGGTTCATTGTCTCCCTTGATTTTCTTGTTTGCGATTCATAATTCCGTTAACAAGCACTCTTAATCATACGCCGATTCCCCCGAAAAATAAAGCTACATTTTGGGGGTCATGATTTACCCAATCACTAGATATGGTAAGTAAGAAAGCGGATTTTTCGGAAATCCCGTTAGCAAATTTTAAAAATTTATTCGCAGTTTTTTTGCATTCATTGCGGATTCAATATGGTAAAATAATTCTAACAAAAAGTAAGTGAGGTAATTATTAATGAATCCACAAGAAGAACGCCAACACATTCTTGATGTTTTTCACCGGCGGTATGCAACCAAAAAATTCGACCCGAATAAAAAAATCAGTGACGCTGATTGGCAAACGATTATTGAAGCCGGCCGGTTATCACCAAGTTCCTTTGGCTATGAACCATGGAAGTTTCTTTTAATTGAAAATCCTGAAATCAAGGAAGACTTGAAAAAAATCTGCTGGGGCGCAGTTAATAGTCTGAACGGGGCCAGCCACTTCGTAATCATCCTTGCTCGAAAGAACGTTACGATCACCAGTCCGCATGTTAAACACATGGTTGAAGACGTGATGGGCGTTGATTTCGACGTTCACTCACCCCGCAGTGAAAAATTCAAGAGTTTCCAAGAAAACGACTTTGACTTAAACAGCGACCGGGCATTATTTGATTGGGCAAGCAAACAAACTTACATTCCGCTGACCAACATGAACTCGGAATTGACAGTTGTCCAATTGAAGGTTTCAACCGGGCAAAGGTCGACAAGTATTTAGCTGATAAGGGAATCATTGATCCAAATAAATTCGGTGTTTCAGTGATGCTTGGCCTCGGCTACCGTGATCAGGAACAGCCAAAAAAGACCCGGCAACCGTTAGATGAAGTATTGGAAGTTATTAAATAATTTCATTGATAAAAAAGATTGGGTTTCGTTTTGAAATCCAATCTTTTTTATTACCAAGTTATTTTCGAACCTTTTTAATTATTAACACAATCACCAACAGCGGCGCATAGCCAATCAAAATGATTGGTAACAACACCGCAAAAATGGCTGGCAAAATCGCGATCCATAATGCTCGCTGCCACATTTTTTGGTTAGCCTTTGTCAACGTTTCCTGATCATTTCCCGGGTGATGTTGAACGACCGTTTGCCATTCTGTTTGGTGGCAATGCGGGCATTCGCACTGATATGCCAGCTGGTTATCAACTAACTGGTATTGGAATTTTTCAACTTCCCTTTTCGTTTTTGAAAATTCTTGACCGCAGTGCTTGCACTTCAACCTTACCTTCACAGCTTTTGACTGGGCATTCATTACTACTCCCAAATACAGCATCCAGCCAAAAAGATTAATAAATGCAATGATTCTTAAAACGCTGGCGATTTGATTAATCAGCATTCTTCTTCACCTGCTCATCAATTTCAATTTTGACGTCATACTTATCATCTTCGTCTTCAACGATCCCAATCATCGTATCAAAAAGGATCAAGATCCAGCCAAATGCCAAGATAAATGCGATCAATTCAAAGGCCGTCAGCGAAATGATATGCAACGGTTTAAACATTAAATCAATAACCACCAGGCCAACGCACATTCCGTATGACAACGCCAAGAACCGTTTACCGACTTCCGGCAATAACCAGCGAATTCCAATAATCAAAATAATGATCAGGTAAACCAAATAGCCGGCAACCTTGTCGTGTAAAACGTGGAAATTAGCGTTGTTTGGGAATAAGCCGACTGCGCCAACGTCAAGGGCCGTAACGGTCAAGATGGTCCGTAAAGTGATCGTCCGCCATGTATTTTTTACAACCGCCCGCAACGAAACGAAAATATAATCAACCAGCGCAACCATCAATAATGATGAGAAAACCAGCGTCAAGTTAAATTGCCAGCTGTTATTGGCATGTTTGGTTCCTAAAAAGCTAAGGTTGTGTTGCCACCAATTCCGGCCGTTTGATGCCATTGATACAACTGTTCCACTCGTAATTACCAAAATCATAATGGTTGTCAGGATTCCGTAATTAACGGCTAATCCGATTCGAACCATAATGTAATTGATCGTCGTTACAAATACAAAAAACAACATCATTGCAACCACGTGGCCGAAGGTAATTCCGGTAAATAAGCGACTTAGGCCCCACGCAATCCCCATTAATACCAAGGATAAAATCAACACAAATGAAATTACAATAACCGGAAATGTTCGCCAGAAGGTCTTTGCCGAATACGCGACCGTGATTTTCTTCCGGTTGGAGATGAAATACGCACTAAATAAAATCATTCCTGACAATCCGCCAAGGACGATCAACCCACTGGCAATCGAATTTGTTCCAACCAATGGGACCTGGTGCAAATGCACCGCGTTAATGAAGATCCAGAACGCAATGCTTGTTAAAATTGAAGCAATTAAGATCCAAATCACATTAAATTGCCGCTTGTTACTGTCATGATTTTTCTTTTTTAACCGAATTTCGCCATTTCGCGCCGTAATTTTAAAATCATCATCGTTATGCAAGTCATATTTCTTTACCAGTTCATCAGGCACTGAAATCTTGATTTTCGCCATTTTAAGGTTTCCTTTCTGAAATGTATCTGTTTTTCATTATAACAGATTCATTTTAAGAATTCGGGACAAAAAAATAGCAGTGCCAGAAATGACACTGCTATTCTCATTCTTAATTATTTAGTTTCTTTATCATCGTTCTTTGATGATTCTGCCTTTGAATCCTTTGCTTTTGAATCATTGGCTTTTTCAGCTGACCGTTCGCTGATTACTAATTGACCATCCTGCATGTCAGCAGCCAAGTGTTTAACATCGGGGTTGTCCAAGTAGAAATCAGTTACCTTGTCACGGATCTGTTGTTCAATTACGCGCCGTAATGGACGTGCGCCCATTGCTTCATCGTAACCTTGTTCGATCAAGTAATCCTTTGCCTTGTCTGAAACCGTTAAGTCAATGTTCTTCTTGGCTAATGTTTGGTTAACTTCGTCAAGCATCAAGTTAACGATCTTCTTCAAGTCGTCCTTTGTCAAATGTGAGAATTCGATTACGGCGTTGAACCGGTTCAAAAATTCTGGACGGAAGTATGGAGCGATCCGTTTCATAATGTCTTCGTCCTTCTTTTCGTCGCCGTTTGGTTCTTCGTTGCCGAATCCAGCATTTGAAGTTGCAATAATTACGGTATTCTTGAAGTTAACGGTGTTCCCTTGACCGTCTGTCAACCGACCATCGTCTAACACTTGAAGTAATAACGTAATTACTTGCGGATCAGCCTTTTCAATTTCATCAAGCAAGATGATTGAGTATGGGTTCCGCCGTACGCGTTCGGTTAAGGTGTTGTTATTATCATCATAGCCAACGTATCCGGCAGATGTTCCGATCAATTTCGATACCGCTGTCCGGTCTGAATATTCTGACATATCCAACCGAATGATGGCATCCTTTGAACCGAACATGTCCAAGGCTAATTGTTTAGCCAATTCTGTCTTTCCGACTCCTGTTGGTCCAACGAACAAGAAGCTTCCGATTGGACGGTTGCCTTCGTCAAAGCCGGCCCGGTTTCGCCGAATTGCTCGTGCAACTGCGTCGACCGCTTCGTCTTGGCCAATTACCTTGCCTTTCAACCGCGTTCCGATTTCCTTTAAGCGTTCAATGTCGCTTGCGCCCATCTTTGAAACCGGAATTCCAGTTAACCGTTCAACTGCTTCGGCCACATCATTGACCGTTGCCGTTACCTTTTGTTCTTCAGCGTGATCATCAATTTGTTTTTGCAACTCTTTGATCTTGGTCTTCGCATTCAAAGCTGCTTCGTAGTCTTCTTTTTCAGCAGCCTTTTCTTGCTTTTCTTTTTGAGCAGCAATTTCTTTTTCAATTTCCTTTACATCAGTTACCGGATGTTGAGCTGCTAAGTGGGCAGCGGTCATATCGATCAAATCGATTGCCTTATCTGGTAAGCTGCGTTGCGGAATGTATTGAATTGAGTAATCCACGGCAGCCTTTAAAACCTTGTCTGGTAATTCAACGTTGTGGTGTTTTTCATACAATGGCCGAATTCCTTGCAAGATCTTGAATGTATCTTCAGCAGATGGGGCGTTCACCGTTACTTCGTTGAACCGCCGTGCCAATGCTGCATTCTTCATAATCGTGTTGTGGTATTCATCTTGCGTCGTTGCCCCAATGACCGTGACTTCACCACGTGATAATGCAGGTTTCAAGATGTCAGCCATTCCCTTTGAACCGCTGCCGTCACCCATTCCACCGGCACCTAAGATTTGGTGGATTTCGTCAAAGAATAAGATCACGTTGCCGCGTTCCTTAACTTCCTTGATCAAGTTTTGAATATTTTCTTCAAAACTGCCCCGGAATTGCGTTCCGGCTTCAAGGCCTGAAATATCAATGCTGATAATTTCCTTGTTCTTAATTGCTGCGGGAACATCGCCATTCACGATTGCTTGAGCTAAGCCTTCAACAACGGCAGTCTTCCCAACACCCGCATCACCGACTAAAACAGGGTTATTCTTTGTCCGCCGTGATAAAATTTCAGCGGTTTCTTGAATTTCCTTATTTCTGCCGATTACCGGATCAAGTTTGCCGTCACGTGCTTCTTGCGTTAAGTTCCGGCCTAACTTTTCAAGAATGCCATCTTTTTTACCTTTACCAGCCATTTTACCTTGTTGAGCATTGACACCCTTTGGTAACTTGCCAGTCTTCCGGTATTCTGCAAATTCTTCAGGGGTAACTTCCCGACCGTTAATTAAATAACGTTTATTTTCTGAGTTAAATCCGTTCATGCCACCCATTAATTCATTAAAAATATCATCCATATTATCAAATGGTCCCATGTTAGCCATAGTCTATCCCTCCAAAAATTCTTTCTTAACATATTCTGTCAGTGAGATTTTCCAACAAAAAAAGTCCGACTGATACACAAACCTAAAGTGACTCAACCAAGACTTTCCGCGGTTACAAAACCTTACTATTCATCGTTTCCTTCTTCGTCATTCTGTAAGTAGCCTTCTTCCAGTTCCTTGAGAACCTCCCACATCATCTTGTGTTGCGCCTGTGCCAGCGCATCCAAGTCGCGAAGATTCATCGACGTTGCCTTCGACTGCTCCTTATTAAATGACTTGTGTAGAGTTGTGTAACCGTAGCCCGATATTTTAGCTACGCGGTAGATCGTCAAATCTTGGTGATCGAGGTAACTTTTAATATCGATTTTCATCTCTATCACATCCCTACGTTTATTAGTATATCACATATGTAATATATTACAAGTGTGAAACTCCACAAAAGTGAAATATTTTTGATTTTATTTTTTCTTCCTATATATAAGCCATGGTCCAAATTTGTTTTCAAGATTCAAAGCGTTTTTCTTTTTAAATTTTTTAACAAAGGGGTATAATTAAAAGCGTGTTAAGGATGATGTTTACATCATTCAAATTTACCTTTTTAGGAGGAATATTAATATGACTACAAAAGTAGGTATTAATGGTTTTGGTCGT
>DSTMR04002__coassemble_693_pt1 | contig 50667 bp, 48 predicted proteins | sample DSTMR04002__metabat2_high_PE_019 | metagenome-assembled genome bin DSTMR04002
TTTCGCTATTTTTATAACTGAGGCTGTTTATTGAATACTTATGTCACAGTCTCTTTGTCATCTTTAAAAGACATCAATTTCATATTCAGTTTTAAATGTTTGATGAGCTGTCAAATGATTATTAGCAAATTTATGTTTAAAATCTTGGTCTGAATCAACCGTATCAGCAATACTCCACCAAGGCTCAAGGCAAACATACTGACCTTCTTGCGGATAACATGACCATACACCAATGTACTTTGCATCCGCGGTCTTTAATTGAACTCCATGCCGCTGATCATTATCTGTCAGCGTAACCGTTGTTGGTTCTTCTCCGAGGTCTAAAATAACCGCATCATCTTTGAAACGTTCATGACTCACTTCAATTTCAGATGTCCGTTCTTCTTTCAAATGATCAATATCAGCATACGGTCCATTCAACGGAATGATGTTCCGAGCAGTTTGCGGTTCAAGCTTAACAACATAGTCATCGTAAAAATGACCACCATCCATTGGAACTTTAAAAGCCGGATGTCCGCCGATTCCAAACCACATTTCTTCATCCGCCGGGTTTTCAACTTCATAGCCAACTTGAATCCCATTATCCGTTAACTTAAATGCTAATCTTAAAATGAAATCATATGGATATAACTTTTTCGTTTGATCAGATGAATGCAATTCAAGAACCACTTGATCGGATTCGGCCTTTAAAACATCAAAATCCATGTCCCGCGCAAACCCGTGTTGGTTCATATGATATTCCTGACCGTCAACCGTGTAAGTGTCATCCTTTAACCGTCCAACCGTTGGGAAAAGAACTGGAGCGTGCCGTCCCCAATACTTTGCGTCGCCACTCCACATATATTCTTTTCCATTTGTTTTATTGATTAAACTGACTAATTCTGCTCCATGTTCATTGATGGTTGCTGCCATCTTTTGATTTTCGATCGTAATTGCCATTTTTAAGCCTCCGCTTCAATTACAAAATGTAACGTGACAAATCTTTATCAGCTGCAATTGATCCAATCTTGTCTTCAACATATGATTCGGTAATCGTAATTTCACCCATTTGCATATCTGGGCCTTCATAAAGCAAATCTTCAAGCAATTTTTCCAAAATTGTATGCAACCGCCGCGCACCAATATTTTCATTTTCATGGTTAACCCGGTATGCAATTTCAGCAATCTTTTCAATTGCTTCGATCGTAAAGGTTACTGAAATGTTATCCGTTCCAATCAATGCAATATATTGTTTAATCAAGGCATTCTTCGGTTCAGTTAGAATCTTCACGAAATCTTCCTTCTTCAATTCGTCAAGTTCGACCCGAATTGGGAACCGTCCTTGAAGTTCAGCAATCAAATCACTTGGTTTGCTTTCTGCAAATGCTCCTGAACCAATAAACAAAATGTGATCGGTTTCGACAATTCCGTATTTCGTTTTAATTTGTGAACCTTCAACGATCGGTAAGATGTCCCGTTGGACCCCTTCACGTGAAACTTCACCGCTATTTTGCTTGCCCGTTGATGCAATTTTATCAATTTCATCAATGAAAATAATCCCTGAATTTTCAGCCCGCTTAATGGCTGCAGCTCCAATATCAGCTGAGTCGACTAATTTCTCAGATTCTTCACGAATGAAGACTTCCCGGGCTTCCTTAACAGGTAACGTCCGTTTTACCCGCTTCTTTGGCATCATTGAACCAAGGTCATTCAAATCAATTCCCATCTGTCCAAGCATGCCTGATTCATTATTGAACTGTTGCCGCGGATCGTCCATTTCAATCGTAACTTCTTGATTTTCTAAGAGACCGCGTTGAAGTTGATCCTTAACGCTCATCCGCTTACTTTGGGTTTCAGCATCAACCGGTTCTTCTTTATTTGAATCTTCAAAGTTGGGTAACTTGCCCTGTTGCAAATCCTGCATCATTTTCATGAAATCGGCTTGTTGATTTTGACGTTTTTCTTTTCGTTGTGCTGGAACGATAATCTTTGCTAACCGTTCATTTGCTTTTTGCACTGCTTGGCTGCGAACCCGGGCGTACATTTCATCCTGTTCCATCTTGTATGAAACTTCAACAAGATCCCGGACCATTGATTCAACGTCACGTCCTACATAACCGACTTCTGTAAATTTAGTAGCTTCAACCTTGACAAACGGCGCACTGACAATTTTAGCAAGCCGCCGCGCAATTTCGGTTTTCCCAACCCCTGTTGGTCCAATCATTAACAGGTTCTTGGGCTTGATTTCTTCTTGCATTTCGTCATTTAATTGCATTCGCCGGTAACGATTTCGTAAAGCAACCGCAACTGCCTTTTTCGCTTGCTTTTGCCCAATAATATACTTATCAAGTTCACTCACAATTTGACTTGGAGTTTTTTCGCTTGTTTGCATTTCAATTCCCCTATTCTTCTGGTTCTTCAACGATTACGTTGTGGTTCGTAAAGATATCGATATCCGCTGCGATATCAAGGGCTGCATGCGCAATTTCAGCCGCTGACATCTCTGGTGAATACTTTGTCATTGCAATTGCCGCTGCCTGAGCAAAATTACCACCAGAACCAATTGCAAGCACATCATCATCCGGTTCAATGACTTCGCCGCCCCCAGAAACGATCAATAAGTTATCCTTGTCACTTACGATCAGCATTGCTTCAAGTTTTTGAAGGGTTTGATCTGACCGCCATTCTTGAGCAAGTTCGACTGCTGCTCGTTTCAAATCATTAAATTCATTTAATTTCTTTTCAAACCGTTCTTCAAGATTGATTGCATCGGCAACCCCACCGGCAAATCCAACGGCAACCTTATTATCATAGATTCGCCGAACTTTCCGTGCTTGCCCCTTTGCAATTACCTTTTCACCAAGTGTTACTTGACCGTCACCCGCAATTGCGGTCTTTCCATTATGCTTTACGGCACAAATTGTTGTCATCGTAACTCCTCCTTATTCTTCATTAATTTTCAGTTCATAAATTTATTTATAATGTTCATTGTTAACCAATGGTCAAATTTAGTCAAGAATAAATCAATCACCACTGATACCAGTATTTTAACAAATTCACTTCAAAAAAGCGATTTAAGTATTTTTTCAGCAAAAAGAGACTCCGACATCCGTCGCAGCCTCTCTGAGATCTATTTTTCAATTGGTTCTTCATAATCACCGTTTGGACATACAACTTGCCGACCCTTGCGACTCTTTTTGTATACCAAATAGTGTCCATCTTTCGGACAATTACGTCCAACCGGCATATCCCATGAAACAAAATCACAATCCGGATACCGCGAACAACCATAAAAGATCCGGTTTTTCTTTGATTTTCGTTCAAGGATTTCGCCCTGCTTGCATTTCGGACATTTAACTCCAATTTCCTTTGTAATGGCTTTTGTATTTCGACATTCTGGAAAACGGCTGCAAGCATAAAACTTACCATACCGGCCCATCTTAACAACCATTGGTGCACCGCAAATTTCACAGTTAAACCCGGCTGGTTCATCTTTGATACGAACCTTTTCGATTTTGGCAGAAGCGCTATTGAGTTCCTTTTCAAACGGCTTGTAGAATTCATCAACCACCTTGACCCATTGACGTTTTCCTTCTTCAATTTCGTCCAGTTGGTCTTCCAGATCAGCCGTGAAATCGATATTCAAAATATCAGGGAAGCATTCCTTGATCATTTGATTTACAATTTCACCTAATTCGGTCGGTTCGAACTTCCGCGCAACTAGTTTTACGTAGTACCGTTTTTGAATGGTATTTAAGGTTGGCGCATACGTTGATGGCCGTCCAACACCGTTGCTTTCCAACGTCTTGATTAAAGCTGCTTCAGTATACCGTGCAGGTGGCAGCGTGAAGTGTTGGTTTGGTTGATTCTTAACCATTTTAACCTCTTCACCAACTGCCAAATCAGGCAACTTGTTATCCTTCTTGGAAGCATCCTGATAAACTTTTGTAAATCCTGGGAACTTCATTTGCGACCCGTTTGCTCGGTAAGTAATTCCATTTTGTTCAAGGTCAATCCGAGCAGTATCATAAACTGCCGGAGTCATTTGACTTGCAACAAATCGTGACCAAATCAATGAATAAAGTTTCATTTGATCCGGAGTCAAATACTTTTTGAGGGATGCTGGAGTGCGCATCACAGAAGACGGCCGGATTGCTTCGTGGGCATCCTGGGCCCCTTCAGGTAACTTACCGACCCGTGGTTTAAGAGCTGCGTATTCTGCCCCATATTCATCATGAATAAACTTCGAAGCCTCGTGCTTGGCAACGGCTGAAATTCGGGTTGAATCCGTCCGCATGTAAGTGATCAATCCGACAGCCCCACCGCGTCCAATATTGATTCCTTCATATAGTTGTTGTGCAACCATCATTGTCTTTGAAGTTCTAAACTTCAAAGAATTGTTTGCAACCTGTTGCATCGTTGACGTTGTAAATGGCAATGGAGGTTGCCGCCGCCGTTCTTTCTTTTCAACGTTCGCAACCGTAAATGGCTTTTTCGAATCAAGATCAGCTAAAATTGCTTGCACTTCATCGTTATTTTTCGGTTTGACCTTTTTACCGTTCTTACCATAAAAATCGGCATTAAACTTTGAACGTCCCTTTTGGAATTGACCATCAATTGTCCAGTATTCTTCCGGAACGAATTTTTTAATTTCTTCTTCCCGCTTAATGATCAAATTCAAGGCAATCGATTGCACCCGACCAGCCGATAGCCCCTTTTTGATCTTGGCCCACAAAATCGGGGAAATCGAATATCCAACTAGCCGGTCAAGAACTCGCCGTGCTTGTTGGGCATCAACCAAGTTCATATCGATTGATCGCGGGGTTTTAAATGCATTCTTGACCGTATCCTTAGTAATTTCATTAAATACGACCCGGTTTTTATCATGCGGGTCAAGTCCTAACAAATATGAAAGATGCCATGCGATTGCTTCCCCTTCACGGTCCGGGTCAGATGCAAGGTACACATGGTTTGCTTTCTTTGCTTCTTTGCGAAGTTCTTTAATAACGTCGCCTTTACCACGAATTGAAATATAATGTGGTTCATAATCATTTTCAATGTCGATTCCCATTTTACTTTTAGGTAAATCACGAATATGGCCTAAACTTGCCATTACCTTATACCGTGATCCTAAATACTTTTGAATCGTTTTAGCTTTTGATGGTGATTCCACAATCACTAAATTCTTTTTAACTTTTCTCGTGGTTTTCTTTTTCGTTTTTCGACCTGTTGTTTTCGTTTTGGCTGCAGGCATCCAACCACTCCTTAACATTCTCTAAAATCGGTATACATGTTAGGACAAACGAATAAACCTTGTCAAGTTATTGTATTAAAAATTCTTCGAGAATGTCTTGGCTTTCTAAAACCGGTTTGGCTCCTTCACGAATCAAAAGGTTGCATCCGCGTGAAAGTCCCGCGTTGATTTTTCCTGGAACTGCCAAAACATTACGGTTCTCTTGCAATGCAAGATTTGCCGTAATCAAACTGCCGCTGCGCTCCTTAGCTTCCGTAACCATCAATGAATCGCATAGGCCCGCAATGATCCGGTTCCGCTCGGGAAAATGCCATGCTCGCGGTTCTTCATCATAAACGTATTCAGAAATTACTAAATGATTTTGCATCATTTCATACTGAAGCTCCTGATTACATCGCGGATAAACCCGATTCATCCCGGTTCCAATCACGCCAACCGTATCCCCACCAGAATTGATCGTTAGCCGGTGGCATAAACTATCGACTCCTTGAGCTAGTCCGCTGATCGTTATGATTTTATTCTGAACGATCGGTGGGATCAGCCCTTGCAACACTTCATGCGAGTATGAACTGTGCTGGCGAGCACCAACGACTGCTAACGCTTTTCTTTGGAGCAATTCAAGGTTTCCGCGATAAAACAAAACGAGCGGCGGATGATAAATTTCCCGCAGCTTTGCCGGATAAGCCTGATCAAAAATCGTAATATACTTTGAAAATGCTAAGGTTTGTTGCAAAAGTTCAGTTGTCTTCTTTGAAAAGATCCGCATATACACATCGCTTGCAATTGCATATTTTCCATCCATAATTTGAATAAAATCGTTTAAATTCGGGACCCGCTTATTTTGCTTAATAAATTGGTAAATTTTAAATTCGGTTGCCAATCCGATTCCAATACACGCCCGCACCCGTAAAATAAATTCTTCAAACGACATAAAAAAACTCCTTTCACGCCCGCCTACTAATAGCTACGCAAAAGAAGTCTGATTTTATTTAAATTTACTTACGGGTTCAAATGACTTGCGATGAATCGGAGTGATTCCGAATTTTCTCAATCCATCAAGATGGTTGGCCGTTCCATAACCAACATTATGCGCAAAATCATAGCCCGGATAAATCCGGTCATAAAATTGCATTAAGTGATCACGAAATTCCTTTGCAACGATACTGGCAGCCGAAACCGACGCCGATTTAGCATCGCCCTTGATCAGCTTCAGCTGCGGAATCGAAGTGTCGATCGCCATCGCATCAATGATCAACTGTTGCGGAATAACTTGAAGATTTTGAACCGCCTGCAACATTGCTTTTCGCGTCGCTTGATAAATATTCAACTCATCAATTTCAGCAGCATCGGCAATCCCAATTCCAACAGCGACTGCTTGTTCAAGAATCACCTGATACAGTTTCTCACGTTTCTTTTCAGAAAGTTGTTTTGAATCATTCACATCAATCACATGAAAATCGTGCGGTAAAATCACTGCAGCCGAAACGACAGGGCCAGCTAATGGTCCGCGACCGACCTCATCAATGCCAGCAATCAAATCAATTCCTTGATTCCAAAATGACCGTTCATACTGCAGCCGGTGCTCAAACGCAGCTTCCTTTTCACGTTCACGTTTCTTCCGGCGAAAATAACTTTGAAGGGCCTGTTGAACTCCTTTGCGTGGATCATCCTGCAATTCATTAATGAAACTTTCAGTTGGATTTTCATTTAACCGGGCTTTGATTTCACTAATTTTCATTTGAATCTTCCTGATTTTCACCCGGCAAAGAGTCAAGTGTATATCGTCCAAGTTTGCTCTTTCGGATTTCAAAGATCAGTCGTTCACTTGCCCGGTCATAATCTTCCTTAAAGCCCATTTTCTTGGTTAAATTCAATAACAAGTTAACGGTTGTATCATGAATTTCATCTTCGGTTAAATGGTAACGATCCATTAATTCTGAAGGATGATTTTCAACAAAATATTCCAATGCGTACAACGCAACGTCATCTTTAGCATATAGTGTATCTTTGATTGCTCCGGTCAAAGCAAGCTTTTTACCAACCAATGGATCTTCAAATTTCGGCCACAGAATCCCGGGAGTATCAAGCAACTGCAACGTCTTGCCGGCCTTCAACCATTGTTGAGATTTGGTTACTCCAGGTTTATTTCCTGTTTGGGCAATGTTCTTTTTAACAAGGTGGTTAAGCAACGTTGACTTTCCAACGTTGGGAATTCCGATGCACATTACTTTAACCCGTTGATTAATAATGCCTTTTTCTTGCCGCCGGGCCAGCTTATCCGCCATGACTTCTTTGATCTTCTTTTCAATAATTTTCAACGATCCTTGATTACTGTTGATTGCAACCGCGGGCTGGCCGTGGTCTTCATAATATTTGACCCATTCACGGTTTAACTTAGGATCAGCTAGATCCGCCTTCGTTAAGACCCGAATCGTTAATTTATTTTGTAAAATTTCTTCGAGTTGCGGATTACGAGACGATTCCGGTAACCGTGCATCAACGAGTTCAAGCACGATGTCAACAAGTTTCAAGTTTTCCTTTACTTGCCGGACCGCTTTCGCCATATGTCCGGGATACCATTGAATTACTGTCATATCATTCTCCTTAATTATCCATTTTATCTGTATATCCTTGCCAAACCTGATCAAAAATGCTCATCGAGGGCAAGTAAGATGCGTTCATTTCTAAATAATCCGACACTTCATGGTAATCATCCGCTTGTTTCGGAAATCCTTGGTCGTAAAACGCATCATTGGCAAACTGCGTGATCTCATCATGCTTATTCGGATCACGCAAAGACATTAAATACCGATAAAAGCTTTGCCGTCGCATATTTTCCTCCTACTTGTTTGGAATTAGAACGGAAAAATCGATTTGATTATTATCAAGATCCATTTTATTGGCCTTAATTCGCAATCCGTCCTTTGCTGTAAGTTTATCAAGTCGAAGCGTAATTACTTTTTGAGCTGAGTTGATTGCTACAATTCCTTTCAAATCGTAGTTTTTCTTGATATAACTTAAAATAAATGCTGGCGGTGCATTCAAAGATCCCACGCCCACAGATTTGATCTTTAATTTAATATTTCCATTTGAATCTAAACTCGGCTTTGCATACACCGAAAAAGTGATTTTCTTTCCTAAAACACTTGTCGTTCCCATCAAAACGGCTGATTTATTCAAAATAAAACGATACTTGATGCCGCTTCCTTTTTCAACATTCCGAAGCAGATAGTTAATCGCTGCGCTAAAGTTTTGTTCATTCATCGTCACATTCACCTTGGAATAGTCTTTGGAAGCGACCTTAACGACCTGCGTTTCATTTTCCTGTTGGGTGCTTGGAACCGTGACCTTTAACGTAATGAAGACCGCAAAACTCAGCACCGCAACAAGTAAAATTGTAAATGCCCATTTCCACGGGTTAAATTCACGCTTGGATGATACTTGGTCCGTTCTTTTCATTATTTTACCTCTTTGTTGTTTCTGAATTCAGCCATGTTGTTCGATGAGCCATCATCACTTTATACAGCTGATCAGTCATATACTGATACCCTTTTAGATCGGGATGAAAATGATCATTCGGTGAAAGATATTCATTCTTTTCATGATGGTCATTTAATGTTTGCTCAACTTCTTGACTAGACAAATTTTCAAGATTCATTTTACTTTGTCTTTTCAATTCCGTTTGATTTTTGCCTAAATACTGTCCCTGCGATAAACGCTGATTGACGTTTACAAAATAAACGCGTGGTTGGGCAGTTACCGTTTTCTTAGTCAGTTCCACCCACTGGTCAGTATATTTCTGAAGAGCGGTCACCGTTGGAAAATAAACATAAAACGGATTATAGACACTGATCACAAAAATTGGAGCTGCTGGATTATAATGCCGAACAGTCTGCATTAAGAATTCAACCTTTTGTTGATACTGTTTTTCCCGTTGAGGCATGATCGATGAAAGTTTATTCGCAAATAAAAGTTGAAAGTTATTTTGCAAAATTTGCATCAAATCATTTCCGCCAAATGTCATCGTAATGACATCTGCCTCACTGACTTGTTTTTGCATTGCAGGATCATTTTCTAACCGCGCTTGAATTTGATCCGTCCGGTCACCGGTTTTCCCATAATTATGAGTCGTTACTTTCACATCATAATTTTGCTGCAACTTCTGCTTGATCAAATAAACGTATCCGCCCCGATTCGTCGGATCTTGCTGACCAAACGTTAACGAGTCGCCTAAACCGACAAGACTGATTTTCTGAGAATGAGTCTTATGGGATTGACGCACAGCCGATTTCGACACAGACACTTCATTTTTTAAATGGCCTGAACGCGAAGCAAGGAAAAATCCTCCGCCAATCAAGAAAGCTAAACAACATACTCCAAGAATATACCGAATTATTTTCTTTCCGTTGATCCGCACAAAATCACTCTTTCAATTAATTGCAATATACATTTATCATCAAATTTTATCTGTTTGATATTGCGTTTTAAAATCGCTGTAACAATAAAGTGTATACTACATTTATTTTCGCCTATACGTTATAAATTCATATTTTAAATTTGAATCATCAAACCGCTGATCTTCAACTTTTTCGAAATCGGCGTAATTAATCGCTGGCATTTGAGTATCCGTTTGAAAGTTTTCCTTTACAATCGTTTGATATAAAACATCAACTTGATCACGGTACATTTTAAACAACGTTGCCCCACCAATAATCACGTTCAATTGCTTCTTATCTTGGGTTGCAAGCCATTCATCTAGTTCCTCTTTAGAATGTACGACCTTCACGTTAGGATCAGAAGTATCCAGGTTGGAATGCGTCAGCACAATGTGCTTTCTCCCAGGTAAAATTCCCGGTAGACTTTCAAATGTTTTTCGTCCCATGATCATTGGGTGATTCATTGTTTTTTCCTTAAACCGTTTCAAATCAGCTGCTAAATGCCACGGAAGATGACCATCAACACCGATTCCACCGGTTAGATCTTCTGCCCAGATATATGCTAACATGGCCAATCTCCTTAAACAGCAACCGGAGCTTTAATTGCCGGTTCTGGATGATAATCAAGGACCTTAATGTCGTCCATTTCAAAATCTTCAATATGTTTCTTTTCAGGATTCAACCACAATGTTGGGGCCTTGTGCGGTGTCCGGCTGATTTGTTCCTTAACCTGGTCAAAGTGATTCCGATAAATGTGAACATCACCTAACGTATGAACAAAGTCGTCAACTTCAAGGCCGGTTTCCCGCGCAATCAAATGCGTCAATAATGCATAACTTGCAATGTTAAATGGCACTCCCAAGAATGTGTCACCGCTTCGTTGATACAACTGGCAGCTTAATTTGCCATCAACCACGTAAAATTGGAACAAAGTATGGCATGGAGGAAGCGCACTTGATGGAACATCTTCCGGATTCCATGCCGTTACGATCAACCGCCGTGAATTAGGATTCGTTTTGATCTGTTCAATTACATTCTTAATTTGATCGATCGTGCCGCCGCGGCGAGTTTGCCAGTGCCGCCATTGAGCGCCATAAACATTACCCAAATTTCCATATTTAGCAGCAAATTCATCGTCATCGAGAATTCGTTGACAGAAATCTTTTTTGACTTCGCGATAGACCTTTTTGAATTCTGCATCCGATTGTGAACGCAATCCAAAATCAGTCATATCTGGGCCTTGATATTCGTCACTTTCAACCCAGTTTTTAAAAGCCCATTCATCCCAAATATGATTTTTGTGTTGCAGAAGGAAACGAATATTCGTATCTCCTCTTAAAAACCAGAGTAATTCGCTTTTGATCCGGTTAAAGGCAACTTTTTTCGTTGTCAGTAACGGAAAGCCTTTGCTCAAATCAAACCGCATTTGGTAGCCAAAAAGACTTTTCGTTCCGGTTCCAGTCCGGTCATCTTTCATATGACCATGATCTAAAATATCACGAATCAGTTGTAAATATGGTTCTTCAACAATTTCTGTCATTCTTCATTCCCCTTTGCTCTAATCAATGTATTGTGCCAGTTCTTCCCAACGTTCCATTTTTGCCATTGATTTTTCATCAAGTTCATCAATTTCGCGTTGTAAATCGCCAAGTTTAGTATAATCCGTTCCCGGTGTATTTTCCATCTCGCGTTGAAGTTCGGAACGCTTTTCATCAAGCGCATTAATTTCCTTCTCAAGTTTTTCATACTCAAGCCGTTCAGCATACGTTAACTTGGTCTTTTCCTTCGGTGCATCCGCTTTCGGATGAACCTCATCGTTTTTCTTTGAAGCTTTAACCGCCTTCTTCTTTGATGAAGACTGAACGTTTGCCAAATAATCAGTGAATTTCCCTGAATACCGATCGATCTTGGCATTGCCTTCAAAAATATAAAGCTGATCAGCAACCTTATCAAGGAAATACCGGTCGTGTGAAACCGTAATTACCGTTCCATCAAAATTATCAAGGTAATCTTCCAAAACGGTCAGCGTTCCAATATCCAGGTCATTCGTGGGTTCGTCCAATAGTAAAACATTCGGTTGCTGCATTAAAAGTTTCAATAAATACAACCGGCGTTTTTCGCCACCAGATAATTTGCGAATCAGTGTTCCATGCATAAACCGTGGGAAAAGGAATTGTTCCAACAATTGCGTCGTACTGATCCGTTCACCGTCCTTATTAACAACGCTTTGTCCAACCTCATTCAAATAATTGATCATCCGTTTATCATCCGGAATTGGTTCAGTTTGCTGTTGATAGTATGCAATCCGAACGGTTTCGCCAGTGATCAGTTCACCGTGATCCAACGGAATTTTATTGGCAAGGATATTTAATAAACTCGACTTGCCAGCCCCATTTAAGCCCGTGATTCCAATCCGGTCACCCGCGTTGATCATCATATTAAAGTCTTTAATGATCTGATGCGATCCTAACTTAGCCGATGCATCCTTTAATTCAAGGACTTTCTTTCCGAGACGTTTTGATCCTAAATTGATCTGAACATCTTGATCGACCTGAACCTTATGATCAACTGATTTTTGCAATTCATTGAAATGATTGATCCGCGCTTGCTGCTTGGTCGTTCGGGCCTTTGCTCCCGTTCGCATCCAGGCTAATTCTTTTTTATATAACTGCTGCGTTTTATGTTCCTGAACAAGTTCGCGTTCAACGCGTTCAGCTTTTTGGCGGACATAATCTTCATAGTTGCCTTCATATGCATACAACGTTCCAAATGAAAGTTCCATGATCTGGGTAGCTACTTGATCGAGGAAATACCGGTCGTGCGTAACGACTAAAAGAGCGCCCTTATACGAAGCAAGATATTTTTCAAGCCAGCTGATCGAATCAAAATCCAAATGGTTTGTCGGTTCATCAAGAATCAAAAGATCCGGGGCTTGGATCAAAACCTGAGCTAAACCGACCCGCTTCTTTTGACCACCTGATAACGTCCCGATTTTTTGATTTAAATCTTTGATCTGAAGCTGGGTCAAAATCGTTTTAACTTCACTATCCGCATTCCACGCGTCTTCCTGATTCATCTTTTTTTCGGCTTGGTCGTACCGCCGTTGTAGCTTTTCATCTTCAGGATGTTCAGCATATTTAGCCACCGCATCTTCATACTGCCGAATCGTTTGAAAAACAGGAGCAGCCCCGTCAAAAACTGCATCCATGATCGTTTTGGTTTCATCCAGATCCGGGGTCTGCTTTAAATACCCGATTCGATAATCATTCGGCATAACAAGTTCGCCGCTGTCCGCGGGATCGATTCCGGCAATTGCATTCAATAACGTCGTTTTGCCAGAACCATTTGTCCCAATCAAACCGATTCGATCATGTTCATTGATAATAAAATTGGCGTCCTTAAACAAGGTCTTTTCGCCGTACGTTTTCGTTAAATGTTCAACCCTTAAAGTTTGCATTCAACTCACACTTTCTACATAAAATTCTCACGAACAAACGCCAATAGCTGGTCATGGTCGTTTGCTAATTTGCCATCTAAAATTTGATCCTTAATTGCCGTTAAGGCCTTTCCAAATTGCGGTCCCGGTTTCATCCCAAGTTCCTTGATCAAGGCTGAGCCATCAACGGCGATATCCGCGCTGCTTTTAATTGGCAACTTTTCATATGCGGTCTTGATTTCTTCATCCGTAACCGTTGACTGATTCAAAAGGCTAAGAATATGGTTGGCTGCCAACGTTAACTCCTTTCCCGTTTCAAATAAAACGTGCGGATCATTCAAACCGGCTTGGCTTTCAAGCGCTGTTTGAGCTAATTCAACCTGGTTGATCAAATCATTTGATGATTTCCAATCCCGCATCAACTTTGCTGTTTTTTGCGGTTTCAAGCCAAACATATGCCCCATTAAGATCCAGCATTCAATCTCTGAATCCAGGTGCAACTGATCAAGCTTACTCATGGCTGTTAACCCATCCTTAAAGTTCGCAAAGTCTGGGCAATACTGATACAGTCCCGTTGAAATAAATTTTTGAACTCCAAGTTGCGGCCGTTGCCCAAGCAACGTCTTGATCCATTCAACGTGAATTCGTTCAATCGCGATTTTCTCCAGCAAATGAGCATTATCTTCAATTGCCTTTTCAGTTTCGCTTTCAAGGTTAAAGTCTAACTGACTCATAAAACGAATACTGCGCATCATCCGTAATGCATCCTCATGATACCGTTCATGCGGATTACCAACCGCCCGAATAATTTTATTCTTCAAATCATCAAGGCCATGAAAAAGATCAACGACATTTCCATCGGCATCCATTGCCAATGCATTGATCGTCAAATCACGACGTTTTAAGTCCTCGTCTAATGAACGAACAAAAGTTACATGATCCGGCCGCCGAAAGTCTTGATACGTTGATTCAGTCCGGAAAGTTGTTACTTCATAGCCTTCCCCATGATCAAGAACCATGACCGTTCCGTGTTCAATTCCGGTATCAACTGTCCGGTTGAAAATCTCCTTGATTTCTGCCGGATAAGCACTGCTTGTGATGTCAACGTCGTGAAGCGGAATTCCAAGAAGCGTATCCCGAACACAACCGCCAACAAAGTAAGCTTCGAATCCGGCCTTTTCAATCGTCTTTAAAACTGGAATGGCATTTACAAATTCGTTTGGAAACTTAGTAATTTTCACAGTTATCATCTCTCATCGTAATTTCTAATTTTCATTTTACCAAATCAATTAGACTGTGACTATTAAATAATATTTTCAATAAATGATTGCTTTTAATAAATCTTAACCCGCATTAGTAGCATCGTTCCTTGATTTTTGATACCCTTTAAATAGCGATGTTTTTTAGAAGGAGGAAAGAGATTGACACAAAATAAAAATCAACGAGTTCGGTTGATCGACTTTTTAATGATTACGGTTGGAACTGCGCTTTATGCGTTTGGATTTGTAACGGTCAACATTGCAGACCGGTTGGCGGAAGGCGGAATTGCCGGAATTACCTTGTTATTAAAGTTCCTGGTTGGAGTTAACCCGGCGTTTTCAACCATTTTGATCAACATTCCGCTTTTGATCATCGGTTACCGTTACTTGGGAAAACGGTCTTTAATTTATACAATTTATGGTACCTTAGCCCTTTCATTTTGGATCTGGCTGTGGCAACTGCTCCCTGTTTCGTTAAACGTTCATCACGACTTATTTATTGCAGCGATTCTTGCCGGAATCATCGGCGGATTCGGCTTAGGACTGGTTTACCGGTTCAACGGAACGACTGGCGGAACGGATATCATTGCCCGAATCTTTGAAAAGAAAAAAGGCGCACCAATGGGCCAATCATTGTTTGCCCTTGATGTCTGCGTTTTAGTTGCATCATTGACTTACATTGATCTTCGTCGCATGATGTACACCTTGGTTTGTTCATTTGTTTTCTCAAGGGTCGTTAACTTTATTCAAGACGGCGGATACTCAGCTCGCGGGATTATTATTATGACCCAACATCCAGATGAGATTTCAAGTGAAATCATGAAGACGATGGATCGCGGAGTTACGTATTTGCAAACGCAAGGAGCATACTCGAAAAAAGAAGGCAAAGCCCTCTATTGCGTTGTTAGTCAAAGCGAAGTTACCGAAGTTAAGCGGATCATTGCGAAATATGACAAGCGCGCCTTCGTTTCGATTCTTGACGTCAATGAAGTTGTCGGTGAAGGTTTCACGTATGATAAAATCAATTAATTAAACTAAGGAAGATGTGATATTGATTGCACCTTCCTTTTTTTGTTATACTTTCCGTAGTTAAAATAACAATTTATACTTGAGGAGACAAAACGATGGATTTTCCATATAAGGAGCGCTTTATCAATTATTTGAAAAATGATCGTTTCCTTGCTGATTCAACGATCAAAGATTTAACTGAAGATGTTCAACGCCTGTTCAATTATCTGCGCGAAAATAACCCGACATACCAATCAACCACCGATTTAAATCAAATCACTGAACTTGAGATCAAAGAATATCTTAGTTGGCTTCAGATCCAACGCCAAATTAAAAATTCAACTTACAATAAAATTCTGACCCATTTAAACAGTTATTTTATTTTTCTTTTTCAAAACGGATTAGCAACGGCCCTCCCAACGATCGGCATGAAGGGAATGAAGAAGAGCAAATCAACGTCGCCTGCAAGAGAAACCATCAATTGGACAAAGAAACTTCCTGATTATCTTGCAAACGACCAGCTGGCATATTACACCCGAATGACGTTGCTTTTAACGGCCCATTACTTCACAACTGCTGAGTTCATCCAACCTGATTTTTATCAGTTGCTTCCAGATATTGACTGGCAACCGTTTGAAACGGAATTTTTGAAACACTTTGCAAAAGATCATGAAGCTGTAGTTACCCTCCAACATTCGCAAGCCATTTTTCTTAAGGAACGAATCAACCTTGCAAATCCGACCCTTAGTCTTGCCGGATTACACAAAATATTAAAAAAAGACCAACCCAAAGTTGATCTTCCATTAAAGCCATCGGTTCTTTATCAAAATGCAATTTTAAATTACGTTCACCATCATCAAAATCTTTCAGATGAACGCTTGATGCATGACTTGCGGCTTTCATGCAAATCATTAAATTATTATCGGGGGTTGTAAAGAAGGTTGTGACGTAAGTCGCAACCTCTTTGTTATATCCGCATAATCGGGTTCCAAAACAAACGAGCTGTGTGGTGACGCAAAGCTAATTCGAAAACCTCCGAATCTATGCTCCGCGATTCGTTCGCTTTTCTGCTTCCACCACGCTCGTTTTTTACGTTTTGTCACACCTTCTATTTTTAATCCATCAATTCTTCTTGCAACTCAACCATTTCTCCGTCGTTTGGTTCATGGGCAAGATAACGGTTAACACAATCCAATGCCAGATCCCGTAATCCAGCCATTCGGAAGAATTGCGCTGCGTCGCGTAAAAAGTCATCTGAATCGCCAAGATCCTTCAACGCTGCGCGATAATCATCGATTGCATGCGCATAATCTTCCAATGCAGCATACGATTGCCCGCGTAACCAGTAAAACGAAGGATCAACTTCATTATTTTGAAGATAATCATTCAACAACTTGATATTTTCTTCATGCCGTCGTTGAGCAACAAACAACCGGCTCAACGAAGAAACAAGGGTTGGATTGTCTGGATCTTGTTGTAACGCCGTTGTCAAATACCGTTCAGCTTGATCATCTTTCCCTAGTTTTTGGGCAATTTCCGCCGCTTTAACGTACAACTGCAAGTTGAATTCATCAACGCCCATTCCTTCTTGTAAGGTAATCAAGGCATCATTTAGTTTTCCTTGCTGTTCATATGCTTCGGCAAGGGCTGGATAAAGCGTTGCATAATCCGAAGAGGTTTTTTTGAGATCATTCAGCTCTTTGATTGCCTCGTCATACTGACCAAGTTTCAGCTTCGTGAACGCCAGCTGGAACCGCGTGTCGTCATCCATGTCTTCATCGTGAATTTGTTCCAGATAACCTAAGGCCTGTTCAAACTTTCCGCTTTCAGCATACGAAATTCCCAAGCGTTGAACCAAGTTGACCCGTGAGAGTTCCGTAACCCCCTGTTTGATCAATCCAAGGTACAACCGAATCGCCTTTTGGTATTCTTTAATGTCAAAATACAATTCAGCTAATGCAAACTGGATGACTGGTTCATCCGGCGCCAATTCGTATGCCCGCAAAAGTTTTTGCTCGCTGACATCAAACATTCCTTGAGTTTGATATAAATCAGCCGCAACCAAAAGACTTTCAAGGTAAGCATCTGAATCCGGCTTGATTTGCGCAAGGTAATTTAATGCTTCGTCATCATTTCCTTCGCCAATCGCAATATCCGCTAATGATGTCCGAAATTCATCAGCATCCGGATGGCGTTCAAGCAGCTTTTCATACGCCCTTTTCGCCCACTTAGTGAACCCGAGCGAATATAACTCTTCCGCAAGACTGTACACCATATCGTCACTATCTTTGCGTAATGACCATCCAAACTCTTTATGTGCCTCATCAATTTGACCTTTACTAATTAAGTCGAGTGTTTTTTCTGAAAATGTCATTCAGATTTGTTCGCCTTTCTTTTGAAATCATTAACGTAAACATACTTTAACAAAATAAAAAGGTTGTGACAACAATTCGTCACAACCCTTAAAGTTCATTTACAGGAAGATTATTTAACAGCATCCTTAAGAGCCTTACCTGGCTTAAATGCTGGAACCTTGCTTGCAGGAATTTGGATTTCTGCACCTGTTTGTGGGTTACGGCCTTTCCGAGCAGCACGGTTACGTACTTCGAAGTTACCAAAACCGATTAATTGAACTTTTTCACCGTTTGCTAAAAAGTCTTGGATTGAACCAAATACTGCATCAACTGCTGTAGTTGCATCCTTCTTTGTTAAGCCTGTCTTTTCAGCAACTTTTTCGATTAATTGTGCTTTGTTTGCCATGTGTTTCCACCTCCTCGAATAGATAACAGTTGTACAACTTGTTATTGAATATCAAATTAATGATTGACACAATGACTAACAAATCATTGCTCAATAATTAAGATAGCATACAAAACCTAATATAACAAGGCTTTTCAATATAAATTAAGCAAAATTAGGATGTTTGTAACCGTTTAATTATTAATTTATTTACGCCGCCGAATAATTAAATGAACCGGCGTTCCCGTAAAGTCAAATGACGCCCGAATCTGATTTTCAAGGAATCGTTCATATGAAAAGTGCATCAAATCAGAGTCATTGACAAAGACAACAAATGTCGGCGGTTTAACTGAAACCTGGGTTGCATAGTAGATTCGCAAACGTTTACCGTTGTCAGTTGGAGTTGGATTTTGAGCAATCGCATCCAAAATCACTTCATTCAAGACAGATGATGTAATCCGCCGTTCATGGTTGGTATTAACCTTCTTGATCAATGCCGGCAACGTATTCAACCGTTGATGCGTCTTGGCTGAAACAAAAACGATTGGCGCGTAACTTAGGTATTGGAATTCTTGCCGAATAGCCTTTTCAAAGTCTGCCATTGAGTGGCTATTCTTCTTCAAGGTATCCCACTTATTAACGACAATAATTACCCCACGACCGGCTTCATGCGCATATCCAGCAACGTGTTTATCCTGTTCACGAATTCCTTCTTCAGCATTCAACACAACACAAACTACATCTGAACGATCAATGGCTTGCATTGCCCGCAAAACAGAATACTTTTCGGTATTTTCATAAACTTTGCCTTTTTTCCGAATTCCGGCCGTATCGATCATCGTATATTCCGTTCCGTCTTCTGTTTGGAACTTCGTATCGATCGCATCCCGGGTCGTTCCTTCAATATTTGAAACAATCACCCGGTTTTCGCCAAGCATTGCGTTTACCAATGATGATTTCCCAACATTTGGCCGACCAATAAAGCTGAACTTAATGCTCTGATCTTCTTCTTGATCAGCGTTTTCAGGGAAGGCATTGATGACTTTATCTAACAGGTCACCAATTCCAATTCCATGAACTCCTGAAATTGGCATTGGATCACCAAATCCTAATGAGTAGAAATCATAAATTTCATTCCGCATTTCGGGATTATCGACCTTATTAACCGCCAAAAAGACAGGTTTATCAGTTTTGTAAAGGATCTTCGCAACCTTTTCATCGGCATCCGTCACGCCTTCACGTGCGCTTACAACAAAGATAATTACATCGGCTTCATCGATCGCGATTTCAGCTTGTTCGGTAATCTGAGTGATAAATGGTTCATCACCAATATCAATCCCACCAGTATCGATCATATTGAATTTCTTTCCAAGCCATTCACAATGCGTGTAAATTCGATCACGAGTAACCCCGGGGGTATCTTCAACGATCGAAATTCGTTCACCTGCGACCCGGTTAAAAATTGTTGATTTTCCGACATTCGGCCGGCCAACAACTGCAACTACTGGATTTGCCATTTAATTCCCTCCATTCTGAAAAGATTTAAAAAACAAAAGATGACCTAAAAGTCATGCTTTTAGGCCATCAATTAAGAATTTAAATTAAATTATTTTTGGTCTTTTAATTCGTCACCAATAATGTCGCCTAAAGTAAATCCTGTTTCTTCTTCTGGGATTTCAACTTTCTTAGCATTATTGTTATTCTTCTTTGGAGCTGACTTTTCAGCTGCTGGCTTTTCTTGTAAAGCTTTGATTGACAATGCCAAACGGTGAGCTGCTGGGTCAACGCTAAGAACTTTAACCTTAACTTCTTGACCTGGTTCTAAGACTTCGTTTGGAGTTGCAATGTGCTTGTGTGAGATTTGTGAAATGTGAACCAAACCTTCAACCCCAGGCATAACTTCAACGAATGCACCAAAGCTTGTTAAGCGTTTAACTGTTCCGTCAAGAACGTCGCCTTCAGCAATCTTTTCGCCAACTTCATCCCATGGTTGTGGTAATGTTTGCTTGATTGATAATGAGATCCGGCCGTGTTCTTCATCAACATCAAGAACCTTAACCTTCACATCTTGACCAACCTTCAAAACATCTGATGGCTTGTTTACGTGATCGTATGAAATTTCTGAAACGTGAACCAAACCGTCAACGCCACCAAGGTCGATGAATGCACCAAAGTTTGTTAAGCGTGCAACTTTACCTTCAACGGTTTCACCAACAGTCAACTTGTCCATTGCTTCTTTCCGTTGAGCTTCGCGTTCTTCTTTAGCGGCTTCCTTGTGTGATAAGATCAAACGGTTTTCGCTTGGTTCGATTTCAACGATTTGTAACTTGAGTTCTTGACCCTTGTATTGGTTCAAGTCTTCAACGTAACGGTCTGAAATCATTGAAGCTGGGATAAATCCACGAACACCGGCATCAACAACTAAACCACCCTTAACAACTTGGGTTACAGGTGCTGTAATTGTTTCACCATTTTCAAATTTCTTTTCGATATCATCCCAAACTTTACGAGCTTGTAAACGACGTTGTGACAATAAGAAGCTGCCGCCTTCTTTGTCGGAACCGATCTTAGAAATAACAACTAAGTCTAACATGTCGCCGACACTTACTTTGTCTTCAAGTTCGTCTGCCTTAACGCCTAATTCACGGGCAGGAACGACACCTTCGACACCTGTTCCTTCAATACCAACGATAACTTGCTTATTTTCATCAAATGCCAAAACTTCGCCTTTAACGACGTCGCCGACATTTACCTCCTTAACGCTGTTTAAAGCTTCTAATAAATCCTTGTTTTCTGATTCACTCATGGACAATGTCCTCCTTAACGACTAACTCTAAATAGTATTTTAACTGATATTTATAAATATTTCCAGTATTATTAATGATTTTAATATTAATTTGTCTTTTGGTCGATAATTTCTAAAATCTTATCGACGACTTGATTGATGGTTAACGACGTTGTGTCAACCAAAACCGCATCTTTTGCTTGAGTCAATGGTGAGATTTCACGGTGTGAGTCTTTATAATCACGTTCTTCAATTTCCTTTTCAAGAACATCAAGTGGCGTGTCGATTCCCTTTGTTTGGTTTTCCTTAAACCGCCGCACTGCCCGTTCATGGACACTGGCAACCAAGAAGATCTTAACTTCAGCATTTGGCAAAACCGTTGTTCCGATATCCCGACCGTCCATTACGATTCCGCCAGTTTCAGCAATTTTTTGTTGGCGTTTGGTTAATTCAGCCCGCACACTTGGTTGAGCGGATACCAATGAAACGTTATTGGTAATTTCAGGAGTCCGAATTGCTTGGGTAACTTCTTCATCGTTCACAAAAACCCGTTGTTCAGGTTCAGCCGGAACAAACCGGATCTCAATTGTTTTAAGCAATTCCTTTAATGCCTGGTCATCATCCAGCTTAACGTGATTTTTTAACGCCGCAAAGGTTACTGAACGGTACATTGCCCCCGTATCACAGTAAATAAAATGTAATTTCTTAGCAACGATCTTTGCAACGGTACTTTTCCCTGCCGATGCCGGCCCGTCAATTGCTACTTGGATTTTCTTCATTAAATAAACCTCCTGATGTTTCTTTCAAAAAAATTGAGGTCGCGACCTTCGTCTGACCTCGAATTAATTCATTATTTGACCCGAACTTGTTGTCCTGGCTTAAGTTCTGTTCCAGCAAGTCCTGGATTCAATTGCAATAATTGTTGAACGGTTAATCCGTTATTAACAGCTACCCGATAAATTCCTTGACCAGCACCAACCGTTGCATACCCATTGCCGCCACCTTGTTGTTGGTTATTGGCTTGACCTTGAGTCTGATTTTGTTGTCCCTGGTTCGTGTTATTCTGTTGGGTTTGATTTGTCTGAGCTTGGTTGTTATTTCCTTGCTGAGCATTCGTTTGCTGTTGATTATTATTTTGTTGCTGTGCAGGTTGACTTACGACTGAGCTAGCTTTCTTTTCATCCTTTTTCTTGTCATCCTTCTTTGATGACTTCTTTACAACTTTCTTGGATGAGGATTTCTTCTTTTTCTTTGATGAAGATACAACTTCGATCTTGTCGCTGTGCGTTGTATGTTGCTTAGCCGTTTTTTGCGATAAAAAATAAAGACCTACCACACCAATAATGATAATAATAAACACGACCAGCAATGACGTCGTTAACGCCGTATTTTTCTTGGTATTTTGACGTCTTGCAGTCCGTGATAAGTTGCCTTGTTCGTCTTTTTCTTCTTCAAAAGTACTTTCCCAAGGCTTCTTTGCATGGTCATTTGACTTTTTTTGACTCAAAATTACACCCCATATCTAAAACGTGTCCTCAAATATCTTACCACATCTCAAAATAATTTTACCATACTAAATTTATTTTTCTTGCGCAAATAATTCTGCAAGAACCTGACGATAATTCTGCATTTTGATTGTTGATTTCGGTTCCGTTTGTCCCTGTTTTTCCAATCCAAGCAACGCGCCATCCACCGGCCCACTTTGGCAACACTTTTCATTATGCTGAACGGTTCGGTTTTCCTTAAATGCATCCAAAATAAATTGGCGTTTGCATTGATCAGTATGGATATATGCAATCATCTGATTGAGGGCTGCCGATTTATCTTGCCGATGCTTCGTAAAAAAACTTTCAAGCCGTGGAAGCGAAATTTTGGTATTGATAAACGCCTTCAAAAATTGATGATTCTCATCTTGAAGGTCCTTTAATAATTCCGGATGATGATAATAATAGTCGATCTCATTTTTTTGCGGCGCCGAATCGATCTGCATTGTATACTGCAAACTCTCATCTCCCGGAACATACAATAGGATCGCAATACTTTGCTGACCATCCCGTCCGGCCCGTCCGATTTCCTGAACATAACTTTCAAGGTCTGCCGGTAAATGATAGTGGATCACATACCGGATATCCTTTTTATTGACGCCCATCCCAAATGCACTCGTTGCGCAGATCACATCCAGTTGATTTTCAATGAACTGATGCTGAATTGAGAACCGGTCTTCCAAGTTCAGATCGGCATGGTAGGCCGCAACCCGCAAACTCGTCTTCCGCGATAAAAATTCAACAATTTCATCCGCCTTTTTTTTACTTGAAAAGTAAATCAGCCCCGGTCCTTGAATCGTGGTCACCAATTCAAGCAGCCGATCATTTTTCGCCGTTTCTGACTCAACTTCTTCAACGTTCAAAAAGATATTCGGCCGATCGATCGAATAGCGAATTACTTGCGAATCATCTTCAAACCGTAATTGCTTTTTGATCGCCATCTCAACGTCAGGCGTTGCCGTTGCGGTCAATGCCAACGTTAACGGTTGCCCAAGCAGCTGCCGAATCTTTCCTAAAATCAAATAATCCGGCCGAAAATCCGGTCCCCACTTTGCAATGCAATGTGCTTCATCAACGACCAGTAATCCAATCTGCAAGCGACAAATCTGGTTAAAAATCAACTCATTTTGCAGAATTTCCGGCGAGGCAAAAATAAATTGGTAATTCGCTAAATTATGCAACACAAAATCGCGTTCCTGCCCCGTTAACTTCGAAGTCAGCGCCACCACTTGCGAAATCCCATTATACTTCATTTGTTCGACCTGGTCTTGCATTAATGAAATCAGTGGTGAAATGATCAAAACCCGTTGATGAGTGAACTTCCCATAAAGCTGATAACAAAGTGACTTCCCCGTTCCTGTCGGTAAAATCGCCAAGGTTGAATGACCTTCAACCAAACTCGTTAAGGTTTCAGCCTGACCCGGTTTAAAATCTTCGAAACCGAATTCTTGTTTTAAGGCTTGCTGTAATTTCGTTTGAATTTCATTTTCCTTCATTGTATTCACCATGCGTTTTCATAATTGCGTAAAGCCGGAATTTCAAAAACGGCATTTCAACGCCCTGTTGCTGCAAGTCTGCATACCGCCACTGGTCAATCTCGGTTTCAGCATAGACTTTTGCCAAAGTTTTCAAATCAGATTCACTTAAAACCTTTTCGTATGGAAAATCTGACTGGAAAATTGCCAATACTTGCAAATGCTCCTCGATCGTACTGCGCCGTAATCGCCGCATTTGAATGATTTGGTCAACTGTTTTTCCTTCGTTAAACAATCTTGCAGTTTGCTGAATCGTTGGGGTCAACGCTCCGGGTAAGGCAGTAACCTGAACAAGTTGACTGATTTTTAGGCTTGACCGTGCCTGAACAAAGGCCGCAAATTGAAATGCGAGATCCCGCCACGTCCACGAAACTTCTAACGGACAAATTCCAAGCTGGGAGGCAATCTGACCATCCGACAATCCATTTTGGGTATGCCCAACTAATTTAGCAGCAAAAAGATCTGCCTTGGCAGGATCACATTGATCTAAAAATTGCTCAAGGCATTCTGAAACTTCTGCCGCAAGCGTTTCAAAGGAGTTAACTTGCAACCAGCTTTTAACTAAGAACTGCGCCTTTAAGTTCTGATTCGCAACGTAATAGTTTGAATTATGATAACGATATTCCGAGGCAACATGAACCATCAATAATAAGATTGCTTGCCACAACTGGTAATCGAACTTTTGATTCAACTCCGGATGGTCGGCAAACGAATACGGTGTTTGTTTCGTTGCAAGTACTTCCTGCCCGTGAGAAGTCAATTGCAATCCCTGGCTTGAAGAATGTAACCAATTTTGGGCAATCAGATCATCGATCACATCATTAAACTTTTTTACATCCAACCGCGGAACGGCGTTTAAATAGTCCAAGTAATGATACCGTAGTCCCCAAAACAACGTGGAGCCAGTGCGCTTATTCGTTAGGATCTGCCGTAAAACCGTTGCTTTTCGCGGTTGCTGCTGATCGAAAAAATAGAGAAGATGCCAGTCAGTCATTATGGTGCCTCCCTTCATCGTTATGAATATCAAAATTATAGCATTTTTAGCAACTTCATAGCATAATAAAAAGACCGTTAACCGGCCTTTCAAGAATCAATCAATTAACGCGCAACCGTTAACACTTTTCTTAATTTCGGAACCAGTAAAATTGTTAACCCGCCAATCACGATTCCTTTAATAAAATTAAACGGCACAACACCGAGCAAAACCATTTTTACAAGCGGAATGGTAATTTTCATTCCTAAAACTTTAATGTACAACGGGGTAATGACCCAATAATTGGCAGCTGCCATGATCACCGTCATCCCTAACGTGGCAAGCGCAATTGCACGAATATAATGCTGGGTACCCGCTTTTGAAAAATGATTAAAAATTTCGATAAAGACCATCAGCGCAATCGCATCCGCCAGAACGCCAATCAAGTTACTGATCGCCATTCCTGCCAAAATCAGGTGTAAAAGCTCTTTAATGAGCAGTGCAACATAGCCATCTTTGCGTCCAAAAATCAAAAATGCGAGTAAAATTGGAATTCCGGAAAAATCCAACGTCATGTAGGGAACGATTGGAATAATTGGAATCGCAATGTACATTAAAAGGTATGCCATCGCTCCTAAAAGCGCTGCAATCGTTAAGTTTCGCCATGATTTTTTCATAAAAAAATCCTCCTAAATCAAATTTAGAAGGAGATACATGCAAATAACCTGACATCCCTGCCAGTTGCAAATCTTTTTGTATCTTCTTCCATCCAGACTTTACTGTCGGTATCGGAATTTCACCGGTTCGATCCTTGCGGAGTAGCGGACTATCACCGCCGGTCGGGAATTACACCCTGCCCTGAAGACATTCAGATTACTATTTAATTTAAATCAATTCTAATTTTAAATTTCTTAGTTGTCAAAATTAAAATCGTTTTCCTTCGACCAACTTTTCAAGGTTGCGAATTTCATTGTGCGATAACGGCCGGAATTGACCTGCCGTCAACCCGTCAAGCGTCAGGAAACCATACTTTTCGCGTTTCAGCTTTTTCACCGGATGCCCAACTTTTTCAAGCATCAATTTTACCTGGTGATACCGCCCTTCATGAATCGTTAATGATACAATTGCCGTATCGCTGCGTTTATCACTTGATAGAATCTTTGCTTTAGCCGGCGCAGATTTATGCTTGGCATCCAACTTCACGCCTAAACGCAAATGTTTTAAGTCATCATTTGTTGGAATTCCTTTAACTTTTGCCACGTAGGTCTTTTCAATCTTGTACCGCGGATGCATCAGCATATTCGCTAATTTACCATCATTCGTCATGATCAATAATCCTGAAGTATCATAATCTAACCGGCCAACCGGATATAACCGAACCGGAATGTCGCTAAAATAATCCGTAACAACTTTCCGCCCTTTATTATCCTTGGCTGCTGAAATCACGCCACGCGGTTTATAGAAAAGAAAATATTCCTTCGTTTCGGCCTGTTCAATTAATTTGCCATTAACTTCAACCGCATCGTTGCCCGTTACCTTCGTTCCTAACTGGGTGACGACCTTCCCGTTGACCTTCACTTTGCCGTCCAAAATCATCTTTTCGCTGGCCCGCCGTGAAGCAACTCCTGCTTGCGCCATTACCTTTTGCAATCGTTCTGCCATTATTCTTCCTCCTTTCCAATCGTTTTTTCAAATAATTCCATTAAATCGTTTGGATCATTTTCATTATCATTTGACTCATCTGCTTCATCTTGTGGAAGCGGCGGTAATTCATCCAACGACTTGATTCCAAAGTGATCAAGAAACTTTTCCGTCGTTGAGTATAAAATCGGCCGTCCAGGAACATCTAACCGCCCATCTTCCTTGATCAGTTCCAACGCCATTAATTTTTGAATCATTCCGCTCGCCTTAACACCACGAATCTCTTCAATATCAATCCGGGTAATCGGCTGCTTATACGCGATAATCGCCAAGGTTTCAATTGCTGCCTGCGAAAGCGTGGTCGTTGCCGGAGCTTCAAAGTAGCTTTTGATCAATGGGGCAAACGCCTTTTTAGTCGTAAATTTGACCATTTCGCCAGTCTGAACCAATTCAAAACTGCAAGTTTTATCAGTATTATACTTTTTTTCTAGTAATTTTAACTGTTCGTTGATCACCGGTTTTAATAAACCCGTTAAGTGAGCAAGATCGGTAATCGAAATGCCCTCATTTCCGCTTACGAAAATCAGGCTTTCAACCTTTGCTTGGTTTGACAGCATTTTTCGTTCCTCTTTCTAAGATGATTGGGCCTAATTGGGTCGTTTGACTAACGGTTACCTCGCCCCGTTTAGTTAACTCAAGCAGTGCAAGAAAAGTGGTTACCAATTGCTCTGCTTCGATTTGATCACCAAATAAACTTTGAAATTCAAGCGGCTGCGCAGCTTCCTGAATTCGTTGCTGGACCCGTTTAATTTCACCTTTAATGGTATACTTCTCAGTTTCAAGTTTCCGGCGAACCGGTTTGGCAATTTTCCGCTGAGCAATCATTCGGACAAACGCATGCTGCAACATTTCCGTTGATAATTCTTCATCTGACAACTTGCCAAGTTTAGCGTCTGCCGGAATAGTTGCCTGCTCACGCGAATATTGTTTTTGCCGCTCAGTTGCAAGGACCTGCAACTGGGTTCCAGCATCCTGAAATGTCTGGTGAAGAATCAACTGCTGGACCAACTCTTCCCGTGGGTCCTCGTAATCTTCTTCGAATTCTTCGACTTGTTCCTGTTCAGTTGGCAGCAACATTTTACTCTTAATGTTTAACAACATTGCCGCCATAACTAAATACTCCCCAGCAACATCGAGCTGCAACGTCTGCATTTGATGTAAATAATCGATGTACTGGGCAGTAATTTCAGCCATTGGAATGTCATTGATATCCATTTTGTTTTGCCGGATCAAATGCAACAACAAATCCAACGGGCCTTCAAATTTTTCAACTTTAAACGTTAATTGATGATCGTTATTCGTGTTTGCTTTCATTTTGGTGTTCCCATTTTGCAATAATTGAAGCAACGTCGAGGCTGCCCATCATCTTACAATCTGGATATTGATGAGCGACTTCATCTAATACTTGATTGTATGCGATTTGGCTCCGTTCTGACGGTGATAGTGCAATTTGCCGAATCACGACAATTTCGTCACTGACCTCGACCCCGACAATGCCGCTAAAATCTCCATTTTCATTACGCCATAAATAAAGAACCCGACTATCATCATCCTGATACCAGGAAATTTCAGCTTCAAGGCGGTTAACGTCCTTCAATCCGGGGATAAAGGACAAGAGCCCCATCGCGATTTTCTTATAGTCGCTCTTATACTTAACTAACATTTTAAATCTCCTATAAATGCTTTCCTCTTATGCAAGGATATAACCTTTTTACGTTAATGTACCATATTTCAATCTGAATGACAAAAAGGTTAATTTTGATCATTTAAAATCAATAAACCATCTTCTTGGTGAACAAGGCCGGCCTTCATCAAATGACCAACTGCCCGCTTAAAGGCCCCTTTGCTGATTCCGAAGTATGCCTTGATTTCATCCGGCTGACTTTTATCCGTATATGGCAACACGTGAGCTTGAGAATGCTGTAAAGCTGCTAAAATCATTTGGGCATCATCGCCAATTGCTTCAAATGCCCGCGGTTTCAACGATAAGTTAAGTTCGCCGCGACCGTTGATCCCAATCACCCGTGCATTGACAACTTCGCCTAACCGCGGTTCAACTTCCCGCTCGGATGGATGAATAAATCCTAACTGGTAATCACTTGTAATCACATGCGTTCCCGTGATCTTTAACATATAAACCGTTGCGGTTACGTCCTTATTTTTCATTGACGCATCCGCTTTATCACTGACTCCATGGAACATTGAATCCGTTGCAAGTTTACCCCAAATTCGGCCTTTATCATCAACTGATAACGCCACCATTAACCGGTCGCCTTTTGCTGGCCAAAGTTCAGCCATTGCCGGCATATCATCCATTGAAACGACAACGTCTTTATTCGGCAACCCAATATTGACAAAGACACCTAGATTGCGTTGAACCTTAACAACCGTCCCCCAAGCATACTTATCGATTCCGCTTTTCGGTGGATTCTTCGTTAGTTGAAGTTCATGATCTTCATTTTCATAAGCCCAGCCGGAAATCTTTGATCCCATCTTCGGCATTTTGATCAGTTCACTTTTATCCAATTTAAAAGTCAAGCCGTCAATTTGTGCAAAAACAAATTCGTCATTTTCATCCGTTACCGTTGCCGTAACGTTCTGTGCCATAATATCCTTTAACATGCCTTCACCTTTTTACCTATAAACTTAAATGCAACAATGAAACAATTACAAAGGTAATTCCACTCGCAATTACCGGTCCCGCAGCAATTCCCTTAAAAAGAACCACTCCGAGAATCGTTCCGAATACCAACGCAACCGTGACTTGCGGCGAAACTGATAATTGGTTAACGCCCCATTTTGAAAGGATTGCAACTAAGATTCCGCATCCAATCGCAACCCAGCCGCCAGGCGATTTAAAAACATCAATTAGATCCTTGAAGCCAATTTGGCCGGTCGCAATCGGAATTAAAATTGAAATCGAAATAATCGTAACGCCCCAATTGATTCCTTTACTATGGATCGTTTCCATCCACTTTTGCGCAAACGGCAATAATTTCAATAACATCACAACCACCGTTGCAAAAATCAATGAATTATTCTTTCCAAAAATCGCGACTGCTAAAATTAATGCCAAAAACAGCCAACTTTCCATCGTTAATTCCTCGTTTCAAAATCTAATACTCCCTATTCTAACGGAATTAATGCTTTTTTTCAAAATTGCTTAAGATAAAAAAAACTTCACTCCGTATCCGGAGCGAAGATTTGGTCGATATTCTTTCACTCACCTACTAGAATGAAAGCTCCTTCATCAACCATCTTTAGTGTAGTTCCATTGGCTCTAATTTCCAAGAATTTTGTTTTAAGAAACGCCGCCAAGTGTTTTGGTAAAAAGTTTAACTAAATTTGTATTGATTATCTCCAGAAGTAACTGTAATATTTTAAGGGTAGGATTTATATATTTAGGAGGAATCGTTTTGAATCATACAATTTCATATTCTCAATTAGATAACCAAGAAAAATTGTTGGTTGATAATCAAGTGGCCAACAAGTCAAAAAAAGCAGTTGTTGCTTGGCTTCTTTGGCTATTCTTGGGTGGTTTTGGTGCACATCGCTTTTATATGGGAAGAACTGGTACAGCGGTTGTAATGTTGATTCTTTCATTAACATTTTTTGGTACAATCATCTCAGTTCCATGGATGATTATCGATGCTTTCAGAATTCAAGGATGGATTCACCAAAACCAAGAACAAATCGAACAAGAAGCGATTACTCAAGTTCTTGCCGGTAGAAATATTAAAGCTCAAAACAATTAAAATTAAAGGCTTTCAAAGTGAAGGCCTTTTTATTATTACAATTTCTGTTGCTGATAATCATAATTACTGATATAATACTAGCTGTTATGGAGAGTTGGCAGAGTGGTAATGCAGCGGACTCGAAATCCGCCGAACCGGCTATAACCGGCGCGCAGGTTCAAATCCTGTACTCTCCTTTTTGATAAATCTTATCCTTTATTTAAACACCGTAAATCATTGATTTTACGGTGTTTTTGTTTTGCTTAATTCATATGTTTTCGTATGTTTTTGGAATTTTGTTGCACACCCGTCCTAATTTTACAGACTTGAAAATTCGAAAATTAACCATAATAAAGCAAAAAAAAATTCACCACGCATATGTGATGAACTCATGAGTAATGTTAGTAAAATAACTAACGACAAAAATAGATTTAGTAGATAGTGAATAGATAACAATCACTGTCTACATCGCAGTATATATATATTGTCAAGTACTTTTTTATAAAAAAACTCACCGTTAATTAAGCAAAACGGTGAGGATTCATGAGTAATTGTTGATCAAATATAGTTGGGTTAGTTTCGTGTAAAGACTGACCAACAAAAATTGAACGGAAAGTAAGTGGCCTACTTTCCACTTAGAATTATATATGATTAGGCCAGTTAGTCAACACTTTTATTATCTTAGCATTATAGATAAATAACTATCCCAAATATACAACTTATTCTTCATCCAACAAATATCCCTCAACATTCTCCCGAATTTCATCGCCCAGCTGCGGTAATTCCTTTTTCAAAATAATTGCGTCATCTTTTACATCTAATACCAATTTGGCATTTCGTAAATCATCAATTCCAATTTCCTTTAAAATTTCACGCGGAATCAACACTCCCTGCGCATTTCCCCATTTATATAAATTAACTAAAATTGACATCTAAATCTTCCCTGACATATTTCGTGATGGTATCTTTTTTTGAATGGTATCATTATCAAAATATGGAAGCAAATCAATCTTTTTAACTTTTTATTGATCCGCTGCATCCTGACTTTCCTTCTTGACCCGCTCAATTTCATCTTCAAAACCACTTAAAGCAGCGAACGGCAAAAAAATCGCAGCGCGTTCAGCCATTGGCATTCGCGGATGAGCTTGCGATTGGTGGTATGGAATTTTAATAATTTGCCGGTAATCGTACTTCATTTTGTTCCTCCTAAGCTAGATGACCGCCAATTTGCAAGTTACGGCGGCGAGTCATCGAAATTTCTTGAAGATCCATTGCCTTGTAAATTGCGTTTTGGCCAAAACGATCCTTAATTGTTAAAATCGCATTTTGACAATCCATTTCACGCTGCTCATCATATTGAGATTGATCACGTGGTTTATCTTGCAAAAAAAGATCAGTTTGTTCATACTCTTGAAAATCATCAGCCACCATTTCATCGATCACCTCTTCAGCCGTAATTGTGATTCGTCGAATCAAATATCGTGGATCAACATAATCATCAAAAAGCTGTTGCAAAGCTTTCCGAATAACGGAGTTCGCATTTGTTGGATGCGGTAATTCAACGCTTTTTCGAATCGAATGCGGCCGTTTGCGGCCAAATCGGTCAATTTCGACCTCATCAACATTGGAAACCAAGCCAAATGTTTTTTCATCATAGTGAATACTTAAGTTCAATTCTTGAGCAAGCTGATGAGTTCCTGCCAGTTTCAATGCAATCTCATCACTCATTTCACTTAGGATCACCTGACTTTGCGCAAACGTGTATGGTTTCATCAATAACTGACCCACACACAGACAATGCCGTTTCGGTTCATACGCCTTAATATCCTGAATCGTTAATGGTTCGTAGCCCCAGGCATGATCAATTAAAATCTCTGCGTTCTTGCCAAAAGTTCGGTACAGCAATTCATCATTGTACTGGTCATTCAACTTCAACTGGTTAGCTGAACATGCCGCAATTTCTCCCATCGTATGAATTCCAAGTTTATTCAGTCGACGCGCATAGCCCTTTCCAACTCGCCAAAAATCCGTGATCGGCTCATGATTCCATAACTGCTTGCGGTATTGCATGCCATTCAGTTCTGCAATCTTAACGCCATGCTTGGTGGGCGTCATATGTTTAGCTAAAATATCCATTGCAACTTTTGCCAAGTATAGATTAGTCCCTATTCCAACCGTCGCTGTCAACCCCGTTTCATGGTAAACATCATCGATGATCTTTTCAGCCAATTCCCGTGCTGTGCAATCATATACCTTTAGATACGGCGTAACATCAATGAATGCCTCGTCAATTGAATAAACATAAACATCTTCCGGCGCAATGTACCGCAAATAAATGCCGTAAACTTGAGCACTGACTTCCTCATAATATTTCATCCGTGGCCGGGCAATCACATAATCCAAGCCGATTGCAGGATTTGCACGAACTTCTTTCCGGTCAATCGAATAATCCTTTAATCGATGACCGACCACCTGCCGCTTTCGGCGGTAATTAAAATCATTAACCTTCTGTTTGACCTGGAATAACCGTGACCGACTACAAATTCCAAAGCTTTTCAGTGCCGGTGAAACCGCCAAACAAATCGTCTTATCTGTCCGACTTTCATCAGCAACTACCAAATTTGTATGTAATGGATCATAATTCCGCGCAATACATTCAACGGAGGCATAAAATGACTTCAAATCGATGGCGATGTAACTTTTGCGTTTCATGTTTCCCTCCTTATCGAACATATGTTTGTTTTTTACAAATTATAATATAGCATATTCTTTTTCGAAAAACACCTATAAAAAATATTTATTTAAGCGATTTGAATTTATGATTCATAAAATCCTTATTTTTAATAATTTTTTATTCACATGAAATTTTAAAATTCGATATGCTAATCATCGTGTTTAAAAACGCATACTAGAGAAATGAGAGGAGATCATAATGGATCATCAAATTGAAATCCAACATCCGTGGCTCGCTTTGATGGGCCCAATTATCGGGGCGTTCGTTGGAATACTTTCCAAAACTTCACTAAACATCGCACTTCCGCAATTGTCGCAAAGTCTTAACATCGACAATGCGGCCCTTCAGTGGATCGTTACCGGTTATATGCTTGTAATCGGAATTATCCTTCCACTTTCAAGCCTCTTAACTAAATGGTTTACGCCCCGGCAAATCATCACTACTGGCATCGGCGCATTATCGTTTAATGATCGGTTTCCGCTTGCAATATCACCATCTCAAACGCACGCCTTAAATTCACTTGAAATTTATGAATCAGCCGATGAGAGCACGATCATCAACACTCTTCAACAGATCGTCGGCGCAATCGCAACCGCAACCAGCCTACTTCAAATGGGGATCTCCGCTTCTCATGGTGCAAGCAGTGTCGTGGCCTTTACACACGGAGTTCATAATAGAATCATCTTTACGGTCGTGCTCGCTGTAATTGAATTACTGATTGCATTGTCGATTAATAACAAAAATGAATTGCGGCATTAAAATTCGATTGAATATTTAGCATTGGTGAGTAGATTATCGGTGCTAATTTTTTAGGTAAAATAAAAAAGGACATTTCTGTCCTTTAAGAGTGTAATAACATTGCTATTATTAATTTATAAATGATTCAAGTACAAACTTTTCATTAAGCTTAATTTGATAAATAATTAATTCATTTATCGAATCAGGTAACATACCTTTCCTCACTTCCACATGCTTCGTACCTTGAACAGAGTTTTTGTCAACAGAAGGTAAGCCTGGCAAAACTAATGTATTAAAGGTCTTTCTAACACTTTTACTATATAAAATCCCATATATCAATTGTTTATGATTCAAACCATTTAGTTTTTCCATATATTTCGAATCAAAAATATATTGAACATTATTCTTTTTGTCATAGTAATAATGGTCTGGCTCCAATCTATTATTAGCATTTACCAAATCATAGCTTCTTGAATCTTTTTGAAAAAAGAATCTCTCTATTTTTTCATTTGTAAACTGAAACAAAATATTATTTTCATCTATGCCAATAAAATGATTAGTTAAAAATTCATTTACCGCGTGTTCCCAAACATTGTGAAATTCAAATTGAATCATCGAAAAATCATAACTGTAATTTGTTTCCAACTTTTCAAAGAAACGAATCAAATTCGTTATCAAATTTTTCAAGTAATCTTTATAAGTGTGTCCCAATTCTTCTTTTAATTGCTGAATAACATATTCTTTATTATTTAACAGTGAATAATTAATTCCAAAGCTTTCAAGTTCCGTACTTATTGGAAGTTGGAGAATATCTTTAAAATATTCTTTTGTATAATTTAATACAAAAGCCATACATTCTGTTATCAAATTATTCGTCACAATTTTTTCTTTTTGATAAAAGGGAAAATATACAATCGTATTAGTTTTAGTGTTAATAAAATTATTAGACTTCCGAAAGGTACTCTTCCAATCAATGTTTCCATTTTGCCCTTGCTTTATATTGGTAATATTTTCACGATATAACCCATATTTTTGATAAAATGAATAAATTTGATTATACGCATTAATTGGAAATGAGCAATGAAAGTCATCAAGTCCCATTAACCCTTGTGTTCGATTATACTTTAAAATTGAAGTAAGAATAGTTTGAATATTACTAAACTTCTCTTTAATATTGCAACTCTGAAAATCCCTAACATTCATATAATTAAATGGGAGCGATGCCAAAATGTTTATACCTTTATCTGTATCCTTATATATGATTCCTACAAACCGAGAACACCCATTCTTCACTTCATCTTCCAACTGATATCTTTTAATCAATTCTTTTGGTACAGTTCGTTTGTCCATTACAATATCAATATTTTGAATATTATTCCTCATGATTATCAACTTCTTGATTTAAAAGACCTAAATAATCTTTTCCAAGGAATTCGTTTGAAAATATTTGTTGCTTATCATAACATTCATATAATTCTGAGAAACTATGAATTGATTTATCAAATAAAGTAATGTTTGCGTTTCCGAATGCTGCCATTGAATTTTGAACATCATCCCATAAATACTGTAAAAGTTTATTTTTTATCAATTCATCATTCGCTTTAATATCATTAACATCACTGAACTTAATAAAATACGGTCCCAATTGTTTATCTTCTGTAAGTCCTAAGCCTTTGTCACGACTTACAATAAAATCATTGAGTTTAGAAAATAAATTTGACCAACTTACTTGTTGTTCCTTTATTTGTTTATTCTCACTCATAAATCTAATTATTAGCTGAGAATCATTATCCTTAGCTGGCTTATCAATTGAAACATATTGCCATGAAAATCTTCTCTTAAATGCATTATCCATTGGAAATACATTTTGATCACTTGTATTAACGGTTCCAACAATATAAAGATTTTCCGGTATTTTGATTTTTTTACTATCTAAATTAGCCCGAGCCTTTTCATCTAAATGGTTGTAAATCAAATCATTATCTATTCCGTAGTCACTTTTACCTGATTGATCACGGTCTAAGAGTTGAAAAATATCTCCAAATACAGCAGCGATATTTGCACGGCTCATTTCTTCTAATATCAAAAGAACGGAATCATCCACCTTCAAAGCACGTTCCAATGCCTTAGTGAAAATTCCTTTCTGATATTTATATGTTGGTTCACCTTTGCGATTAACATCAGGTAAAACTTGACCAATAAAATTTGAATATGAAAATTCTGGATGAAGAGTTGCTCTAAATACATCTTCATCAGGAATGTTGTTCTCTTTAATCAATTGCTTTACTCGATATGATTTTCCGGTACCTGGAACGCCATAGAAAATGGTATTTTTATCGATATTTGGCATGCTGATTTTTCCTTTTTTCACTGATAAATTCGAAGAATAAGGATTTAAAATATAACTCAATATTTTTCCACTCACACTCCTTTTTCCTTGAATATTTCCATCAAGGCCATTAGCGTGTAATTTGGCAAGACTATATGGATTGGAATCATCAATCGGATAAGTTCTTAATTTTCTCAGTCGAACAAATGAAGAATTTTCATCCATATCAGGCTTTTTTTGATAGTATTTTAAATCATTTATTTTTTCGTTTTTCTTCACGTCTATCTTCGTTACTTTTGTTTTATACAAAATTTTGCTATATGGTTTTGCAGCATAACAATAAACAATATCTCCTTCATGGACCCCTTGTGGTTTACCATCCCATTCCCAATCAATTTCATTCAATTCGTTAAATGCATTTTTTATGTCATATTTTTTTATATTCGTTGGAAATATCCAATATTTTACCATTACCGTTTTCTCCTTAATAAGATTTCTTAATTTTATATTTCTTAATTAAATAAATAATTTTCTTATCTTTTCAAACACATAGTCTTTATTTAACCAAAAACACTGTTTAGTCATATAAAGATTTGAATTATCTATTTTTCGATTTTGCGGTTTATCATTTAACCATTTAGCCGGTACAGGTAATTCATCCGAATATTTATTTTTGATATAACTTGATTCACGTGAATGAGGACGGACATGGACAATCATATTATCTGTAGCATTAATAAAATTATTTAAAATTTTATTTGATTTAAATCTTAATTCCACCCCATTGTTTATTTTATCTTTTGTATCTTTCCATACTCGTTTAACTGTTTCTATATCTGAATTAGGCATATTCCAAATTTTTACTCCACGGAATATATAATTCAATCCGTTAGACTGAGTATCTTCAGTCTCCTCAAATACTGCAAATAGAAACTTGCTGTTAACTATCTTATATAAATCAGAATCTTCCCAATTTTCACTTGAAATATCTTTAAAACCAAATGCAGGAAATGACATATTTTCTTTAATATAAAAGTCTCCATTTGAATTTTTATTTACTCTAACTGCTTTTATTAAAATATCCGCTTTCTGAATTTCTTCAGCAGCTTCTGCATCTCCAACTAAACCCAGCATTCCTGAAACAGCCATATGAAATTTTTGTTTTACATTTTTATTTTTTGATAAAACATCACCTAACGTTCGACCTCTATATGGCAATTTTCCTAACTTAATTCCTTTATATTTATTAAGCTTGTCAACTAACGCCTTATCAAGGTTTCCATGTTGTAACTCGTCCTCAGTGAAAATCGATTCTGTTTCTGAGTTCACCCTATCTTGTTCTTTTTCAGTAAATTTTGCTTTTCTGATTGCAGGGTCTTTTTTATCACCAAAAACATAATCTCTTAAAACTGATGTCATATATCCAGTTTTTAATGAATAAGCTCTTTGCTTAGCCGGAATATCACTATATGGTTGTTTACGAACCGATTTACTTGAATTTCCCTTCGTACATGCAGCAAGATAATCAGTTAACCCTTCATTGATTTCATGGGCTTTTCCTTCAATAATATATTCATGAATAGTTTCCCAATCATGTTTTATAACTTCCAAGTCTTTTTTAGGAAATGAAAATAATATTGATTCATCAAATTTCCAATTTGCTTTATCATTCTTATTTTTTGAACCATCATTTTCATAAAATGCTAATTCCATTAACTTGTCTTTATGTTGAAATGAGCTAGTCTCAAAGGTTTGTTTTGCCTCTTCAACATAGTCAATAATATTTAGTACCAGTCTTTCTTTTGCAGATTTTTTTCCAGACTTTAAAACTTTATAAGGTGTAGCTTTTAATTCAACCCCAGCTTCCACAATATCAGCTTCAGCTCTTGAATTTTTCGGCACCTTCATCCAGCATTCAAACGCATCACCTATAAAGTTTTTATTTTTAACTAAATCATCAACGTTATAAACACCTGCTGAATTATATAATTCTCGCATTGTCTTTCCTACAGCATCCTTAGCTCTATTATGAACCTGCTCTTTTGTAATATACGGTGACTTTTCTTCACTCATGAGTTATCTGCTCCTCTCTTTTCTTCCACATATTTATATATTAATTCTTTTTACCTAATTAAAAAAGAGATACTCAAATATGAAGTATCTCTTCGAACATTCTTAAATATTAAAATTTTCCAGAATCTATTTTTTTCAATTCGATTCCAATTCGTTTCACAATATCGGTTACTAATGCATTCCCCATAAAGAACATCCGCATTCTATCAGAAACCTCTTTAATATCACCATTTTCTGTTAGCTTATACTTTGTCCAATCATCAGGAAATGCTTGTAATCTTTCAGCCTCAATAGGGGTTAATAAACGATATCGACCATTGATTTTCAAAAGATGAGTAGACCTATTTACTGACCCTTCACTTGTCAACATTGTTCTACTTGGTAAGTCTAACGAATCATACGGCTGCATGCCACCTTCTGAATACATATACTCATGTCCGTCAGAACTTTTCCGTTTAATTTTTTTAGGCCCTCGTAAATATTTAAATTTATCTAGTTTATCTTTATCTGTAATAAAGTATTTCTCATCAACTTCATTTTCTGGTTGAATGATTTCTCCTAAAGTTGTAGGCTTTTCATTTCCTGTTGGTTCCGTTTCAACAGTAAAATACTTTCCATTGATCATGACACCCGTATTAAATACTTTTCCAGTAAAATTATCAGAGATATCAACAATATCGCCTTTTAATTCATACGAAGCTTCTCTATTCTTTACAGGTTCTTGTTTAATTGGGAACTGTCTAGCAAATAGTCCTTGTTTAAAAACATAATCTCTTAACGGATCACCTAGCAATTCTTCAAAACTCATTTCGCCCATTGATTGAGAATTGACTTTTACTGCCCAATCAGTATCATTCCTAAAAACAAAAAAGAAAACTCTTCGTCTTCTCTGAGCAGCACCATATTGTGCAGCATTAATAACCCGCCACTCAACCGAATAGCCTAAATCATTAAAGGCTTTCAACATAATTGCAAAATCTCTTCCACGTTGTTTAGTTGGTGATTTTAATAGTCTGTCAACATTTTCAAGAATCAAATATTTAGGTTTTATATTTTGTGTTGCCCTAATAATTTGCCAAAAAAGAACGCCTTTTTTTCCTTGAATTCCCTTGGCTCCTGTATGAGCAACAGAATAGTCTTGGCACGGAAATCCTCCAACAATCATATTGACACCATTATTTTTCATTTCAATAAATTTTTCATCAGGAATTTTAGCAACATCAATCCCAATATGTTCCATATCTGGAAATCTATACTTACCTACCTCAAATGCATCTTGAGATTTTCTTGTTGGTTCAAATTGATTTGAATACAATGTTTTATAATAGTTTGAATCTGCATTATTAAGTCCAATAATGAATCCACCTACACCATCAAACATTGAAAACACTTTTAATTTTGCAGACATAACTTTCTCCTTAAATTTTCTAACGCTCTTATTCTATCAAAAATAAGAAATTTGATCAACCCATATTTAATTTTGAGTTTCTAATATAATACATTACTAGTTCTACACAATAATCTAAATCTTTAAGCACTTGTTTTTCCCAAAAATGCAAAACTTTCCAGCCAGATTTTTCAAGCAACTCATCATCTCTTCTATCCCTTGCCATATTTTCTTCTATTTTTTGAATCCAATATTCTCTATTTCTTTTCAATCGTTTCTTTCTATTTTCCCAATCATAACCATGCCAAAATTCTCCATCAATAAATACAGCAATTTGATATTTTGTGATTGCGATATCTGGTGAGCCCGGAAGCTCCTTATAATTTCTCCTGTACCGTACTCCTTGATTCCATAGGGCTAACGCAAGCTTATTTTCAGCTTTTCCACGTTTTAAATGAACATGAGACATTCTTTTTCGTGTCTTTTCATCAGTATCGTAACTCTTTGGATGTTTCACATTATCATCTTCTTATATCCTTAGAATTTTACTCTCAATCCCATTCTCTTCTCTTATTATACTCAAGTTTTGCCTTCATCACGTCCATTAGATTAACATTTTAACATTCAATCAGTCGCACTGTAGTAACGTGTCTGCAATTTCACCCTTTAAATGCGTTTTTTTCATCTTCACCTAACTCATTGTTTGTCTTTTTCCATTGAAAAACCTCTAAAATTTTCACAGCCTCAATATTTACTGACTTTGCTAAATTGGGTAAAGAATGGGTCTCATCCCATCCACGTGAGTTTCTGAAATCGATTAGTTTCTGCATTTTTGATTTTTCACCGAAATTCAAACAAGTTTATCAAGTATATCAAGGAATCTTAGAAACAACTAGAGAAAAAGGTGAGTCAGCTCTTCATGATGTTATTTACAGTTATTATCCGACACGAAGTGCCATGGATACCGCCGTTTCAACTCTGAAACGGAATATTCATTACGTTAAGAATGCCTGTTATTTCAGTTACTCCAACGGTCCGATTGAAGGAATTAATCGTAAAATTAAAGAATTAAAGCGTCACTGTTACGGGTTTCGTAACTTAAATAACTTTTTTAATCGCATTGATTGTATTTTTCTCTTAAATCAAAAAGAAGCATCAACTGCGTAATAACAATTAATGCTTCTCCTAAAAGTTCTTCACCAATACGATTTGACAAAGAGCCACAAATTTGCTGGATTATATAACGGTGCTAGTTCTGATAACTCATCAATTTTATTCATCACATCTTCAGTGATCACAACCGACCAATCAAAGTATTCACCACCAGCAACGACCCGGTGTCCGACTGCTTGAATCTCATCTAAATTTAAAATAATTCCTAGCTTAATTAATTGATCGAAAATAAATTACAACGCAGTCGTATGATTAGGAATAGCAGTGGCAAACTTCGCAACCTACTCCCCATACTTGATTTTAATTGGTGATTCTTGCTGACTAATCTGTTCAACTAACCCTTGCGCAATACCACCTTCCCCTCGGTCACCAAAAAGTTTGAGTTTCAAACTCGAACTCCCACAGTTGATTACTAAAATTTTATTCATAAAAAATGCCTCCTTTGTAATTTAATTTTATGCTCTAATGGAGGCGGTTTCAATATAAATATTATTTATCCGATACAACAAGTAATATAAACTCTATTTCGTTTCCCAGCGTTCGATCACTTTATCAAGCGGCATAATGTTTGCCTGATAATTATTTTGCATATAATCTAAATCCCGCTGTTTCGTTTCAGCCTTTAACGGTTCCGTGGTTTCCGGTGGTACAATTTCCTGATATCCATTAAAGAATCCCGCAGCAGCAGTATTAATCACGCAAATATCAGTTACAACTCCGGTTAAAATAATATTTTCAACCTTTAATTCACGCAAAAGACTGTCTAATCCCGTTTGGAAAAAGGCACAGTAAGTTCTTTTACATAACGAAAAATCTCCTTTTTGAGGCGTTAATTCAGGGATGATTTGAGCACCCCAAGTATTCTTCATGCAATGTTCACCCCAGATTTTTAATTCAAAATCAGCAGGAAGATGTGAATCTGAGCAATAAATTACTGGAACACTATGTTTGTGAGCTGCTTCAATCAACTTCTGAATTGCAGGAACAATTTTTTGAGCACGTTCATTTTTGAACTTTCCCGTTACAAAATCATTAACCATATCAATAATAAGAACTGCGTCTTTCATTATTAACATCCTTTCATGAAAATTATAATTACTATTTCTATAATAGTTATTATTCATTTTCCTTTTACCATAAAAAGCGATAATTTAAAAATATTTAAACTTATTTTTAGCTTGCATTTTTTGATTATGCTTGGGAGCAGCGACAGTTATTATCCAATATTGAAAATATTATAGATTACAGAGGAAAAACTCAAAAAATTAGGACTCAGTTGGAGTGTAGAAAGAAAGTATCCTGCTTTATCTGCAATAAATGTTGAAAATGGAAAAATTAATTTAAGTAAAACAGAATATTTTGGAGATGCCTATTTATTTTCTAAATGGATGAAAAAAGCCTTAAAACTGGGTTAACTACTGAAGCTCCAGTAGAAAATGTAGCACAAATAAAAGAAATATTATATTTTAAGTCAAAGAGTAATAGCATTTGAAACAGATAAAAATCTATTAGATGACTTTTTATATTTTTTGCTTCAAAGAAACAGTTCAACTTTACTCCGATATTCCATGGGTGGTACTGCTAAAGGAATTAGTCAAAAATCTTTAAAACAAGTTAAGGTAAATTTAACGCCAAATATCAGTGAACAGAAACAAATTAGTCAATTATTAAATGTATTCAAAAATCTAATCACTTTACTGCAAACAAAAATATTTTAAACATAGTTTTATATCTGAGATGATAAAGGAAGCCCATTAACATCTTAAAAATAAAATTTACATTAATTTTAAGAATAATAACTTGTTTTTAAAAAAGGATGTAGAAATGTTTATTGTAATTTTCTACATCCTTTATCTAAAACTTTTAATTATCAAACTTTATATCTGTATTAATTGAATTATAAAGTTTAACTTTATTCTTAATATTTACCCTATTAACTGTCCAACCAATCAACTCTAAATTACGAATAAATTCTTCATTTCTATTTTCTCCATGAATGTTTTTAAGAGTTATTACAATACCAAATGCAAGATTTTTTCCATCACCATAATGTAATCTCTCAGCTGTTTTTATCTCTAATCCCCAATTAGTATTTTCTTCATTCATAATTTTTGTATCTCTACTACGGGAACTAATTTTTTGTTTTTTTTGTTTTGTATTATTCCACTTTTGAAAAACATTTCTAACCTTTTTTTCTGGTAAATTTACACTAATATTCTCCTCATATTGATTATCACCACTTATATCTTTTATTCCTTTTTGGGTAGTACGTCCAAAACGAACATTCAATTCTGTGTTAGAATAATCCACTCCTTGATTACGAGAACATTTTGGAAAATAACACATAGTAACTCTTGCCTTATATGGATATCCTTTCTGTTCAAGAGGAATTGGGAAAGAGTAATTATATGTATTATATTTCCGTGAAATTCCAGAAACAACAAATCTTAATTCATCATCTTCAACATTTATTATATCTTCAATTCTTTTGGGAACTACTCCATAGCCAACCTTATTTAAAAGCGGATCATTTTTCCAACTAGTAGCAGAATCAATTATGAGTGCTTTTGCCTCTTCTCTATTAAAACCTAATACATCAATTAAATACGATAATTTTCTTGCAACTAATGGTGCCGCAAAGCTTGTACCTTGAACATTCGCCAACCCTTTTGAAGGCATACAAACCCGTATCTTATGGTTTTCATCACCACCATAATAAGAAACATCTGGTTTTTGGAAAAATGATAATACCGGACCTCTTCTTGAATAATCTGCTGCTCTATCATTATCAAAGTTAACCGAATTTACAACTAAAGAATTTATGGAATCTGCCGGTGCACCGATTTTCTTATTTTTATTTTGAATATCTCTTCCTAAATTTGTACCGGCAATAACAAAGATAACATCGTATTCATTTTGAATTTGGTCTAAAATGGATGCTTCTAAAGATATATAACTTTTATTTATTTCCTTTTCAGAACCTAATGATAAATTCCATACTTTAATATCTAAGTTTTGTTTCACTACTTCTTCAATCTTTTTAATAATTGTAAATGAATTAAAACCTCTTCTTAAAGAAACACCAAAGTGTCTTACTTTAAATCGTCCACACCCATCTTCAAGACTGGGATTTAAATTAGGCGCGTCTACAATTAATGAAGTAACCGCCGTCCCATGATCATAATCACATTGTTCTTTTTCAATATCATTTGATATTTCATCATGATATTCTACCCAATCTGAAAAATATACATTTTTATCAAAAAGAGTATCGATTACTCCTATGGTAGGTTCATTACTTGGAAGTGGAATTTCATAGTTTACTTTATCCTCTATATCTAAATCTAAGACGTCATAATTGGATAATTTGGAAAAATCTTCAACAGACATCGAAACTAGATATGGAATTTCTGAATATACTTTATTTACTTCGTTATCGTTAAGTAAAACTGATGTATTATTTAGAATATTTTCTTTTGCTATATCGATTCCAAATTTTAATAAAATATTCTCTATATGCTCATGAACATCATAAAAAGTAACTACCAAGTTTTCATTTTTATTAGGATTAGAAGCTCTTTCTATTCCTAATTTATCTATATAACACGAATCTCTTAAGTATGACTTAAAATTCGTCATACTCATATGATATTTCTTATAGTCAATGGATTTAAACTTTTTACTATCATCAAATTCTTTTTTATTTATAGTTTTCTTTGAAAAATATTCTTGAAATATTTTTATTGAATTATCTAAATTAATTAGTGTCTCTTCTAAATCTTCTCTACTTACATTATAAGTAATTATATTCTTATCTATGCTATCGTTATACTTTACTCCAACTATATAATCATTTGGATTTCCTCTTGTTAACATACCCCTAATTCTTTTACTTTTGGGCACTAATGTTTTGTAATAAACTGATATTAATACACTTTTTATTACTTTATTCTTTTTCCAAAAATCCTGTATTTCTAATAACTCATTTTTTAGTTCCTTCAACTTGTTTATGTTTATAGTATCCTTTACAGATATACTTAATCTTCCCCCTACACGTCGACTTTCTTGAGAGAATTTTTTTCCAGACAATTTTAAGACTTCATTCATTATTATTCTCCTTCCTATTGATTTAAAATTCTAGAAATTGTACTTTTGGATTTTCCCGTTAACGATTCAATTTCTCTTATTGTAAATCCATCCAGATGTAATTTTTCTATTGAAGGAACCTTTGAACATAGCTGTTCCATAAATCTTCTTAAATATTCAGTATTATTATTAGGGTCACTAAAAGCTAAAGAAGTCCTAATTTTATTTTTTAAATCACCTGGATAAGGGAGTTTATCAACATTTTTTAAAATTTTGCAAAATGTCTTTTCGCTTTTTTTTGAAATTCCAAATTCTTTTAAGTAATAATCAAGCAATATTTCACCAATTTTTACTAAGTCTGACTTCTTATACCTATTAAAGTTTATAATTGCATCAAATCTTCTTTTCAATGCACTATCCATTTTGGATTCTAAATTTGTTGTCGCTATTAATGTTAATTTTGGGTTTAATGAATCTAGTTCAGTCAAAAGTGTAGAAGTTGCCCTTCCCATTTCCCTCAAATCGTTATCATTAATTCTATCTAATGCTATAGAATCTATTTCATCTATTAAAAAAATATATCTCTTTGGACTTGATATTCTATTCATAACATTAAACATTTCTTTTATATTTTTTGATGTTTTTCCCAAAGAACTATCTATTAATTCACTTATATTAAGCATCATTAGTTTTCTGTCTAATAATCTGGCAATATGCTTCACACTTTCTGTCTTCCCTGTTCCAGGGGGACCTACTAAAAGAAATTTATTAACCCCAACATCTTTTTGTATTGCATTTAGCGTTCCCTTTAAATCTTCAGATATACTATCTGGTAAAGGAAATGGAGTATTATTGGCTTCTACTTTTTTAAAATATTGAATATTTTCCTCGTTTTTATACTCTTGTCTTAATTGGGGAACAAAATTATTATTTTCGGATATTATTCCCATAATATACTGAGACAATTCTATATCATCATTTTTCTCAAAATCTTTAGCTATCCTAATAGCTTGTTCCTTAAAATCAAATTCTTTATTCTCATAGTGATACTTTATTAAATTCAAAACATCTTTCTTTTGCATAAAATTCTCACCTCCATCGTCCTATTATATCATCTTATTCTTTAAAATGAGACAAAAATCAATATTATAGGGACAATTCATGAGAAATCAGAAACAAAAACACCCCCAACCATTCCGTCGGGAGTGTTTCCAATCTATTCAATTATTAACTATTCTTCACTATCTTCCTTGCCCTCATCTGCAACTTCAATGTGCAAGTCTTCAAGCTGTTGCGGTGCAACTTCGCTTGGAGCGTGAGTCAATGGTTCGGTTGCCTTTGAGTTCTTCGGGAAGGCGATGACTTCACGAATGTTGTCCTTCTTAGCAAGCAACATTGCAAACCGGTCTAATCCCAAGGCAAGGCCGCCATGTGGTGGGAAGCCGTAGTCCAACGCATCCATGAACCAGCCGAATTGTTCTTCGGCACGTTCCTTGGTGAATCCAAGGGCTTTAAACATGTCTTCTTGAACTTCGCGTTGGTGGATCCGAATTGAACCGCCACCAAGTTCGTAACCGTTCAAAACGATGTCGTAGCTTTGAGCGTGGCACTTGTGCGGATCCGTCTTTAATAATTCAAGGTCTTCTTCATTTGGCATTGTGAATGGGTGGTGGGCAGCGATGTATTGTTGGAATTCTTCGCTGTATTCGAACAATGGCCAGTTAACGACCCAGATAAATGCGAATTCATCTTCGTTGATCATCCCTTGTTCCTTCGCAATTTCCTTCCGCAAGTAGCCTAATGAATCAGCAACAACTTTTCGGGTTGAAGCAACGAAGAGCAATAAGTCACCTGGTTTAGCTTCAGCAGCTTCAAGGATTTGGTCACGCCGATCCTTGAAGAATTTGGCAATTGGTCCTTGCAAACCATCGTCAGTAACCTTCATCCATGCTAAACCTTTCGCACCGAAACGCTTGATGTATTCTTGTTTAGCATCGATTTGTTTCCGTGAGTAAGCATCAGCGCCACCTGGAACAGCAATCGCCTTAACTTGGCCGCCATCTTCAAGGGTTGAATCAAAGACCTTAAAGCCAGCGCCTCTAACGGCAGCTGACATGTCTTTTAATTCCATGCCGAAGCGGATATCTGGCTTGTCAGAACCGTAACGATCCATGGCTTCGTCCCATGTGATGTGCTTGATTGGGGTTTGAATATCAATGCCAAGCGTGTCCTTCATTACGGCTTTCAATAAGCCTTCCGTCATTTCCATGATTTCGTCTTGATCCATGAATGACGTTTCAATATCGATTTGGGTAAATTCTGGTTGACGGTCGCCCCGCAAGTCTTCATCACGGAAGCACCGTGCAATTTGGTAGTAACGGTCAAAGCCGGCCCCCATCAACAATTGCTTGAACAATTGCGGTGATTGCGGCAATGCGTAAAAGTGTCCAGGATATACCCGTGAAGGAACAAGGTAGTCCCGCGCTCCTTCAGGCGTTGACCGGGTCAAGTATGGCGTTTCAATGTTGATGAAGTGGTTTTCATCAAGATAACGGTGAACCGTTTGGGTGATGCGGTTCCGGATCATTAATGCCTTTTGCATTTCTGGCCGGCGCAAATCAAGGTAACGGTACTTCAACCGCATGTCATCCGTTGCGTTGGTGTTGTCGGTGATTTCAAATGGCGTTAATTTTGCCTTGTTCAAAATGTGAACGTCACTGACTTCCACTTCAACTTTTCCGGTCTTCATGTTCGGGTTGATGGCATTTTCATCCCGGGCAACAACTTTCCCGACAACTTCGATAACGTATTCGCTTCTCAATGAATCGGCAACCTTCAATGCATCCGGACCAAATTCTTGACTGAAGACTAATTGAACAATGCCTTCGCGGTCCCGTAAATCAATAAAGATCAAGTTTCCAAGGTTCCGCCGTTTTTGAACCCAGCCTTTTAATACAACTTCTTGGCCTAAATATTTTTCATCAACTAAGCCTGCATATGTCGTTCTTCTCAAAATAAACTTCCTCCGCTACTTAATTACTTTTGCAAAATCGTTGAGTACATCGTCAAGGGAAACACTGATTTCGTTTCCGGTTTCCATGTTCTTCACGTTTGCCTTGTTTTCTTGTAATTCACGTTCACCGATCGTGATCGTGTACTTGGCATTCAAGCGACTGGCGGTCTTGAATTGACCCTTGGGTTTACGGTCAAGGTAATCGCGATCAGCCGTGTATCCTTGATGACGCAATGCTTGAACGATTTCCAATGACTTGACGTTTGTTTCGCCGCCAATGCCGACAACGTAAGCATCCAACTCATCATCCAACGGCAAGTTGTCTTGTTCGGCATCCAACACAAGCAATAACCGTTCAACCCCAAGACCAAAGCCGATTCCAGGGGTTGCGGGACCACCGAGTTGTTCAACTAAACCATTGTAACGGCCGCCGGCACAAACCGTTGTCCACTTGCCGCCAAAGGCCTTTGAATCGCTCATGATTTCAAAGATCGTGTGATTGTAGTAGTCCAACCCGCGGACCATGTTAGCATCGACTTCATATTCAATTCCTAAATCTTCAAGTAATTGTTTAACCGTATCAAAGTGCTTTTGCGAATCTTCCGTTAAGAAATCAAGGATCGATGGTGCATTTTCAACAATCTTTTGGTCATTTTCATCCTTGCTGTCAAGGACCCGCAATGGATTCTTGTGCAACCGTTCCTTTGAGTCTTCTGATAATTGATCTTCAAATGGTTCAAGGTAGTCGATCAATGCTTGGCGATAGTTCTTCCGTGTTTCCAAATCACCTAAAGTATTGATGACCAGTTTCAAGCTGTGAACCCCAACTGAATTCAATAAGTCCATTGCCATTGCGATAACTTCAACGTCAAGCGTTGGGTTATCAACGCCGAAAGCTTCAACCCCGATTTGGTGGAATTCACGTAACCGTCCGGATTGCGGCCGTTCATAGCGGAACATTGGTCCCATGTAGTAAACCTTGTACGGCTTTTGATATTCTGGACCGTATAACTTGTTTTCAACAAATGACCGGACAACGCCCGCGGTTCCTTCTGGCCGTAATGTAATATGGCGATCGCCTTTATCGTGGAAATCGTACATTTCCTTCGTTACGATATCCGATGTTTCCCCTGAAGTCCGTGAAAAGACTTCAAAGTTTTCAAATGTTGGCGTCCGCATTTCGTGATAACGGTACTTCTTGAATAATTCACGTGCTTTGCCTTCAACGTATTGCCATTTTGCAGATTCATCTGCCAAAATATCAGCTGTTCCCTTTGGTTTTTGATACTTCAAAAGACTCATTCCTTCCATTCAAATTCCGATCAAAAAGAAAACGCCCCTGTCATCACTGACAAGGGCGCACATTGTGCACGGTACCACCTTAACTTCTTACTTTAGAATAACGCTCATCACGGTACATCAGTACACCTCAAAAGTGTCTTCGTTAAATCGCACCTGTAAATTCACACCAACCATCTACTCTCTGAAACTGCGAACTCAACTACTGGTCTTTCTCACCGGTCTTTTTCGTTACCTAAAGTTTACAAAGGAAAATTAACAAAGTCAAGCGTGATTGTTACAAAACTCTTAAATTCCGCGGTTAGTTGCACTAAGTCAAAATATTTTGCTAATATGGTATTTGATAATATCTTTGGAGATTTGATTTATGAAAGAAAACAATCAGTTAAAAGTTGAGGATACGTTCGGCTTTCTTTGGATTTTTTTAATTGGAGTTGCTCTCTTTTTAGGTTACCGGACCTTTACTTACATGCAGCAAATGCCAATTGAAACCGAAGATGCCGCGCTTTACCAGCAACCGAGTGTGTTTGCGCATAAAGACCGTGACTTGCCCAAGGGCAGCCGGGTTAAAGTATTAAAACACAAATACAACTGGGTCTATGTGAAAACGAATGAGGATCAGTACGGTTGGATGGGAACATGGATGATCAATTCGAAGTATCACAATCCAGTTAATAACCTTTCTGAAGCCACGATCGTGATCGATGCCGGCCACGGCGGTGCAGATTCCGGCGCCTTGTCAACGAATGGCAAGAAAGAAGAAAAGACATTCACCTTACGCTACGCTAAACAACTTCAATCCAAGTTGAAAAAAGCCGGGGCGCGCGTTTACATGACCCGTGACAGCGACAAAACCGTCAGTTTAAGCAAGCGGCCTGAACTGGCTGAAAAAGTGCATGCCGATGCGTTTATCAGTTTCCACTTTGACTCGTCACCACAGGACAACAGCGCTAGCGGATACACGACGTACTACTATCATAAAGATAACGGCTCATTCCGGTTAGCCAAGGACATTAACAGTCAGCTAACTTCCCTTGGACTTGATAACCGCGGCGTTGATTTCGGGAACTTCCTTGTTTTGCGGGATAACACCCAACCAGCCGTCCTGCTTGAAAGCGGCTATATCAATTCGGATCGTGATTTAAGCTTCATTGATGACAGCAGTTATGAAAATAAAGTCACAAACGATGTCGTTAAGGGCTTGCAATTATACTTTGAAGGTAAAGATGAGAACGCATTGATTGCGGATGATCCAAATTAAAAAGAAGGTGTGACAAAACATTAAAAACGAGCGTGGTGGAAGCAGAAAAGCGAACGAATCGCGCCAGCATAGATTCGGAGGTTTTCGAACTTCCACATAGCTCGTTTGTTTTGGAACCCGATTATGCAGATATAGCAAGAGGCTGTGACATAAGTCACTAAATCACAGGAGGCACTCCAGCGAGAATTCGC
>DSTMR04002__coassemble_705_pt1 | contig 48250 bp, 48 predicted proteins | sample DSTMR04002__metabat2_high_PE_019 | metagenome-assembled genome bin DSTMR04002
TTCGAACTTCACTAGCTTCGCGTCGTAGCTCGTTTGTTTTGGAACCCGATTATGCGAATATAGCAAAGAGGTTGCGACTTACGTCACAACCTCTTATTTTTGCCGGCGTTCTTCCAACGAAACGCTGTCGGCATTGATCCAAAACGGATAATTGATCAGTTTTAAATAAAGATCGTTATATTTACCACCCAATTCACGGCAATCGACTTGGGTTTGTTCAAGCGAGTTAACGGTAATGTGAAGATTATCAGTCCGCCAATGATGAACAAATGGTAATTTAGTCGGGTCGCCGAATTTCCGGGTCGCAACAAAAATCAAAAATAAGAAAATGTTGACCCGATCAACGATGGTGATCTCAATTGGTTGATCATTATTTGAAAAGTCACTTTCTTGTGTTCGATTTTGAAGGTTAACGATAAATGCGCGTTTGTAAAATTTATACTTATGGCCGATTCGCAAGGTTGCACTAAAAGCATCGGCACTATTGTAATATGCTTTGCAAATATCAATGACGTTTGCAAGCCACCGACAGTGCGTCCGCAACCAGTGGTGATGTTCACGGGAACGAAGATTGGCAAGGTTGGCTGCCATTCCAATTGAATAGTTATCTAAAAAATAACCGGTTTCTTCATGATTAGATTCATAGTACTGAATCAATGAATATTGAACCGCCTCAGTTGCATTTAAAATTTGTTGAAGGGCAACGAGGGGATTAGGCGCAATTCCAAGCTGATCAGCAAATTGATGGTGCTTACTGGTGCAAATGAAGGCAAGGGGCAAATCATGAATATCAGCTTCTTTAATTCCCGTTAATACCTCGTTTAAAGTTCCATTACCACCAATCACGAGAACAACGTATTTTTCATAATCAGCATAATCAAGATTTTTAAGGAAAGCTTGAATATTGGCTTGAGCGTCGCCGGCAACGCTTGTTTCGGCTGCGCGGTAATCCACGGCATGTTCATCTAGATATTTTTGAATTTGTTCCCAGTCTTTTTGGGATTTGCCTAAATTCGCGTGTGGATTTGCAATCACGTAAAATGATTTCATTTTTTCCGCTCCCTTATTGATCTTATCTAGAATAATTATCTCATGTTACAAAAAAATTACAAGCCAAATTATTTAGTCAAATCAATAAAAGAAGGTGTGACAAAACGTTAAAAACGAGCGTGGTGGAAGTAGAAAAACGAACGAATCGCGCAAGCATAGATTCGGAGGTTTGCGTTCTTCCACTCAGCTCGTTTGTTTTGGAACCCGATTATGCGGATATAGCAAAGAGGTTGTGACTGATGTCACAACCTCTTTTACATCTTAAATTGTTACAAGCATTGGTAAAATCATTGGATGCCGTTCTGTTTGTTCATAAAGGAACAATTGCAAATCAGAAATAATGGCATCTTTGATCATTGCTTCAGTGATTTTTTTGTTGTTTTTAAGAACCCGGTTGATTGTTCGAGCAATCCGCCGTTTGCCTTTACTGATCAATTCCCCAGATTCACGCATGTAGATAAATCCCCGTGAAAGAAAATCAGGTCCGGCGATGATTTTATGTTTCTTCATATCGATCGTTGCGACAACGACAACTAATCCTTCTTCTGAAAGGGCCCGCCGATCACGTAAGACAATGTTGCCGATATCGCCGATTCCGGAACCGTCAACGTAAACATCACTTGCATTGAAGTGACCAGCAACCCGAGCAGAATCTGCTGTCAATGCCAAAACATCACCGTTTTCAAGGATGAATGAACGGTCTTGCGGAATATCGCATTCTTCAGCTAATTCAGTATGGATCTTTAACATCCGGTATTCACCGTGAATCGGCATGAAGAATTTCGGCTTGATCAGCCGTAACATTAGTTTCTGTTCTTCTTGACCACCGTGACCGGAAGCATGAATGTTATTGACCTTTCCGTGGATTACATTGGCGCCGGCTTCTTCAAGTTCATTGATTACCCGGTTAACACTGGTTGTGTTTCCTGGAATTGGTGAACTTGAGAAGACGACCGTATCACCAGGTTGAATTGATACCTGACGGTGGGTTCCATTTGCAATTCGACTTAACGCTGCCATCGGTTCACCTTGTGATCCCGTACATAAAATCATGACTTGATTTGCAGGAAGATTATTAATATCCCGTGCATCGACGATTGCATCTTCTGGGATGTCAAGGTATCCTAATTCGCGTCCGTTTACGATTGCAGCTTCCATACTTCTTCCGAAGACAGCAATCTTCCGTCCGCGTTTGATGGCGGCATCAGCTGCTTGCTGAATCCGTGAAATGTTTGAAGCAAAGGTAGCAAAGATGATTCGGCCATCAACCTTTTCAAAAATGTGACGAATTGAATGACCGACCCATTTTTCAGATTTCGTGAAGTTTGGAATTTCGGCGTTCGTACTGTCTGAAAGGAGACACAAGACACCATCTGAACCTAATTTAGCCATCTTTTGCAAGTTCGGCGGCTGGTGGGTGATTGGTGTCAGATCAAACTTATAGTCTCCAGTTTCAACGATCGTGCCGGATGGGGTTTTAACCGCAACCCCTAAGGTATCCGGAATCGAGTGGGTCGTTCTGAAAAATGAAACACTTGTTTTTCTGAATTTGAGAACGGTATCTTCATTGATTTCATGTAATTCGGCTGTCCGAAGTAATCCATGTTCTTCAAGTTTGCTCTTGATCAATGCAAGGGGAAGGGGTCCCGCATAAATTGGAACATTGATTTCCTTAAGTAAATATGGAATTCCCCCAATGTGGTCTTCGTGACCGTGAGTAATTACAAGGGCTTTAACTTTCTGTTTATTAGCGACGAGGTATTGGAAATTCGGAATGACGTAGTCGATCCCAAGTAAATCATCTTCAGGGAACTTAATTCCCGCATCGATCACGATGATTTCATCTTGAAATTGGACCCCGTACATGTTCTTCCCAATTTCGCCCAGACCGCCGATTGCAAATACAGCCGTCTCATTATTTTTTACTTTAAGCTGTTTCATAGGCTAAAACTCCGTTAACTTAAAGTTCTCGCTTTGCTTTTCATATTCTAAAGTCTTGTCATCGAGGCCTTCGATAAATTCAACGTTGTATTCTGTGTTTTCTTCAACGAGTAACCGGGCTTCAACTTCTGACTTGGCTTCAAGATATAAAGTTTCGGTGTTTTCACGCCGCGGATTGATCCGTTTGGTTGGTTGATAATATACTTTAAAAATCATACTAAAATCTCCTTTAATAATGTATTGTTTTAAAATTACCGAACAAGGATTGCTTACACAATAATTATTTCTATTTTAGCATATTGAAGAAATTAAGTATAGAAAGCAAATCAATTCAGAAATAAATGTTCCAATTTAGTGAATCAAAGCAACGTGTTTTATAATGAAGACGGTAGGTGATTAAAATGCTAAAGTGGATTTTGATAATCATGGTTATTTTGGTTGCTGGGGTTACAATTTTAGTATGGAAAAATCAAAAGAAAAAGAAGGCCTTGCTTTTAGTTCAAAAAGAAAGTCAGAAGATTACGGATGAAGCTTTTACAGCGGCAATTCAGCAAATTTCGTTAATTAGGTTTGAAAAGCCGATCAAGCTGCATTCGGAATTTGTTTCAAATATCTGGGGAAGTAAGGTAACGGCGTTTGAATATTCAATTGAAATTCCCCAAATTGAAACTCAGGATCTTATTAAAATTAAGAACGAATTAACCGAAAAATTGCAAGCGTACGCAAATGAAAAACATCTTGCTGCGTATAAAGAGCATCCAGTATTTGTTGTATCGGATATTTGGATTTTTGCAGGGGTCTTACACATCGATGTTTCGCACATTACGAATGCTGAAACGTGGTCGTATGTTGAAGACGTTGCTAAATCAGATCGAACAAATTAAAAAGAGAAGGTGTGACAAAACGTTAAAAACGAGCGTGATGGAAGCAGAAAAGCGAACGAATCGCGGAGCATAGATTTGGAACTTTTCGAATTAGCTTCGCGTCACCACACAGCTCGTTTGTTTTGGAACCCGATTATGCAGATATAGGAAAGAGGTTGTGACCTGTGTCACAACCTCTTCTTTGTTTCAATCAATTATTCTAAAATCAAAGTTCCCTCAGGAGCACTGAATGGATTATCCTTATTGATATGGTCAAAGAACAAAATTCCATTTAAGTGATCAATTTCATGTTGAACAACGATTGCAGGATAATCTTTTAAGCGTTGAACATGTTCATTGCCGTCAAGATCAAACCAGCGAAGTTTGATTCGATCAGCCCGCGGCACATATCCTGGGACATCGCGGTCAACTGAAAGACAACCTTCACCTTCTGCTAACGCAGCTTTTTGAACTGATTCACTGACGATCGTTGGGTTAACGAGAACATGTTTAAAAATCGGTTCTTCACCTTCAGCTCCCGGAACAAGGACCGCTGTCATTCGAATTGAACGGTCAACTTGCGGGGCGGCTAATCCGACACCTGCGCGTAAATGATACTTTTCAGCAATTTTTTCATCTTGACTATTTTCAAGAAATTCCATTAAATCATGGGCAAGTTTTTGATCTTCTTCTGATAAGGGGAAGGTTAATTTTTCAGCCCGCTTGCGCAGTGTTGGATGACCTTCACGGATAATGTTATCCATTGTAATCATGTAAATTTCCTCCTTATTACGATTAATGCTTTACCATTAATCATACCACAAAGTATAATGATTTTAGAGTTATATCTTAAATCTAAAAAGGGTGATTGTTGGACATGAAAGAAAACTATGAGTATCCGTTGATGCCGGAATGGTCTAAGGATGAGATCATTACAATGGTTGAGTTTTATGCTCAGGTTGAAGATGCTTATACGACGGGCGTTGCCAAGGACGAATTCATGAAAATGGTGCGGAAGTTTAAGACAATTGAACCATCGATTGCAGCTCAAAAGCAGCTTGACCGCAAATTTAAAGAATTGTCAGGATACAGTATTTATCAAGCAATTAAAACGGTAAGCAACTCATCTAAAGAACATGTAAAGGTGGAAAAATAATGGAATGGCAAGTAATTGACGAAAAAATTAAACGGTGGATGTTTGAAGCACGCGAGATGATTCTTGCAAGTTTTGATACAAAATTGGATATCAACACGAAATCAAACCGGAATGACTTGGTAACCAATATGGATAAAAAAATCGAAAAGTTTTATATTGATCACATTCATGAAAGCTTTCCGGATGCGAAAATCATGGGTGAGGAAAGCGAAAAGGATGCCTTGCAAGATGCTGACGGGCTCTTTTTCGTGGTCGACCCGATCGATGGTACGATGAACTTTGTTAAACAACAGGATAACTTTGCTAGCATGATTGCGGTTTATCAAAATCATCAACCGATTTTGGGCTACATTTTAGATATTCGGAATAATAAACTTTATTGGGGCGGAAAATCGATTGGCGTTTACTGTAACTTTAAACGGTTAAAGGCGCCGCAAGATTTAACGCTGCGTGACGGTCTTTTAGGAGCAGGCTTACCGATGATTTTAAATGATGAATATCATTTTCAGGAAATTGCGCGTGAGGCTTCCGGAGTTCGCATGTATGGCAGTGCGGGAATTGAATTTATCAACGTTTTAACGGGTAAAACATTAGGGTATGTTTCACGGTTGCATGCCTGGGATTATGCGGCCGGGAAGATTCTTGCCGAAGAACTTGGTTTAGTTGTTCAGGCGATTGACGGAACGGATATTGATGTGCTATCATTAAAAGTTGTATTAGTATCGACAAGAAGCGCAAACGAGAAAATTAATCAAATTATCAATGCCTAATATTAACTGTGGCGGTGGTCACAGTTTTTTTATGACACTGCTTGAAAATCAGCAGATGATTTTCAAAAAGAGTGAAAATGCACTTTTAGGGTCGAAAAAAAGAAAATGAAGGGAAGATAAACATTGAAAAGACGCGAAGACATCCGCAATGTTGCTATTATTGCGCACGTTGACCACGGTAAAACAACATTAGTTAACGAAATGTTAAAACAATCTGATACGCTTGATTCACACACTGAAATTAGCGATCGTGCAATGGACTCAAATGATATTGAAAAGGAACGTGGAATTACGATCCTTTCAAAGAACACAGCCGTTAAATATGGCGATAAACAAATTAATATCCTTGATACCCCAGGACACGCCGATTTTGGTGGCGAAGTTGAACGAATCATGAAAATGGTTGACGGGGTTCTTTTGGTCGTTGATGCTTTTGAAGGAACAATGCCCCAAACGCGTTTTGTTTTGAAGAAGGCCTTAGAACAACACTTGACACCAATCGTTGTTATTAACAAGATTGACCGCCAAGGGGCACGTCCAGAAGAAGTTGTTGACGAAGTTCTTGATTTGTTTATCGAACTTGGTGCTGATGAAGATCAACTTGATTTCCCTGTAATTTATGCATCAGCTGTTAACGGAACAACTTCAATGGATCCAGATCCATCAACTCAAGAACACACAATGGATCCAATCTTTAAGACAATTTTAGATACGATTCCTGCTCCAATTGATAACTCTGACGAACCATTACAATTCCAAGTTGCAATGCTTGATTATAATGACTTCGTTGGCCGGATCGGAATTGGACGTGTATTCCGTGGAAAGATCAAAGTTGGCGACCAAGTTACGGTTATGAAACTTGACGGTTCACAACAAAACTTCCGGGTTACGAAATTATTCGGGTTCATGGGTCTTAACCAAGTTGAAATTCAAGAAGCCAAGGCCGGCGACTTAATTGCCGTTTCAGGAATGGAAGAAATTAACGTTGGGGAAACCGTATGTCCAGTTGACCATCCGGATGCATTACCATTATTGCGGATTGATCCGCCAACATTGCAGATGACATTCATGCAAAGTGATTCACCATTTGTTGGTAAAGATGGCGATAAGGTTACTGCCCGCAAGATTGAAGACCGCTTAAGAAAGCAACTTCACACTGACGTTTCATTGAAGGTTGAAGATACTGATTCACCAGATGCATGGACCGTTTCAGGACGTGGTGAATTGCACCTTTCAATTTTAATTGAAGAATTACGGCGCGAAGGCTTTGAATTAGCTGTTTCACGGCCAAAGGTTATTTACCGTGAAATTGATGGCAAGCTTTCAGAACCGTTTGAAGCCGTTACAATTGATACACCTGATGAATACACTGGCTCAATCATTGACTCATTGGCACAACGCAAAGGTGAAATGAAGAACATGGAACCAAACGGCAATGGTCAAACACGGTTGGAATTCTCAGTTCCAACCCGGGGATTGATCGGTTACGATTCACAATTCTTATCAATGACACGTGGATACGGAATTTTGAACCACACATTCGATGAATACAAACCAGTTATTCGGAACTGGGAACCTGGACGCCGGAATGGTGCTTTGGTATCAATCAACCAAGGCAAGGCAACAACGTATGCTATCATGGGAGTTGAAGGTCGGGGAACGATCTTCGTTGATCCAGGAACAGAAGTTTACGAAGGAATGATCGTTGGGAAGTCATCCCGTGAACGTGACATTTCAGTAAACGTTACAAAAGGAAAGAACTTAACTAACGTTCGGGCAGCTGCAAAGGACCAAACAGCAACGATTAAGACTCCAGAACACCTTACATTGGAAGAAAGTATGGAATTCTTAAACGAAGACGAATTGCTCGAAGTTACACCAAATCACTTACGGTTGCGGAAACGGATCTTAAATACAAATGCCCGTGAAAAGGCAGCTAAACGTGATAAGCGTGCTAAACAATAATAATTAATGGAAAAGGGTCGCTGCTGCGGCTCTTTTTTAGTTAGCGTTTTGTAAATTTATTGCGAATCATTTTATGGTATAATTTTACAGAATGTTTCAAAATATTTAGAAGGGTGGTTAAGCATTAGGTTATTAATCACTTCTGGACCTAATAAAGATATGAAAAAGATTAGAGAGAAATTGAAATATTTTGATTGGATGCTGTTTATTCCATATGCGATTCTGTGTGTGATTGGAATTGTGATGGTTTACTCGGCAAGTTCGATCAATTTATCATACGTTGGGTTAAACTCAGCATCGTATATGATCAAGCAAGCAATCTATGTTGTTATCGGAATGATTTTAATGTTCTTGCTGGCCCATTTTAAAACCAAATGGTGGGTCAATTCAAAATTCTTAATGGTCGGTTTCGTTATTATGGCAGTGGCCCTTTTTGTTGCAAAGTTCTTTACAAACGCAATTAACGGGGCAAATGGATGGATCCAACTTGGACCAATCAGTATTCAACCATCTGAATTTGCTAAGTTATTCAATATTCTTTTCTGTGCATATACTTTCTCAAACTGGGCTGATCGGCGTGAGCGCGGATTAGGTCATGGAAATGGACCATATGTTGCACTTGCAATAATTTTGGGATTGATTATTTGGGAACCCGATGTTGGGGGATTCATGATCAACTTCGCAATTATCATGATCATGTACCTTACTTATCGGGATCCCGAAACGAGTAAGTGGAATCGAATCAATAATCAAACGTTTCTGATTGGATTGATTATTCTGTTTGTTATTATGTTACAGGTTCCACGACTTAAGTTCATTCAAGATTTAAGTTCGCACTTTTATCAGATTCAACGGTTTACGGCGTTTTATCATCCGTTCAAATATTCGGCCAGTGTTGGACGGCAGTTAGTCAACTCTTACTATGCAATTAGCAATGGCGGATTCTTTGGCCTGGGCCTTGGGAATAGTATTGAAAAACGGGGATATTTGCCCGAACCGTATACTGACTTTATTTTGTCAGTTACAACGGAAGAGCTCGGATTTATTGGGGCAGCCGTACTGATCATCCTCTTACTATTCATTATTTTACGGGTTTACTTGATTGGAATTCGGTCGAATAATTTATATAACCGGCTTTTCTGTTTTGGTGTGGGGACGTTTATGTTCGTTGAATCGTTCTTTAACATTGGGGCGGTCATCGGTCTTTTGCCAATCACTGGGGTTACGTTCCCGTTTGTTTCATACGGGGGATCCAGTATGCTGGTTCTTTCGGCGGCCCTTGGAATGGTAATGAATATTTCAGCTAATCAGAAACGGCATACTGAAATTGATCCGTTTGAATATTACAAGAAATAGAGTGAATTGAGATGACAGAATTTGAAGAAAATCCACGTCAAGGTGTGATCGTTTATCTGTATCGGTTACGAAACAGCAGACAATTACGCAAGTTTGGTCAAATTCAATATATTTCAAAGAAAATGAAATACGTTGTCCTTTACATGGATCAAGCTAATGTGGAAGGTAACATTGAACGTTTAAAAAAATTAAAATTTGTTAAACACGTTGAACCTTCAGTCCGGCCATTTCTCCGGGTTGAATATTCCGGCTCGGAAGACGGGCAACATTATGAGATGACTGAAGAAGATCGTGAAAAATTTAAGAAAATGAAGAGTGAAGCCAAATGAGAATTATTGCAGGAAAGTTTGGGGGCCGAAGATTAAAGGCGGTTCCGGGAATGAAGACTCGTCCAACAACGGATAAGGTTAAGGAATCAATGTTTAATATTATCGGTCCGTACTTTGATGGCGGCAATGTCCTTGATTTATTTGCTGGAAGCGGGGGCTTAAGCATTGAAGCTGTTTCGCGGGGAGCAGATCAAGGTTATTTAATTGATCGGCAGTATCAGGCGATTAAAACGATTAAGGAAAACGTGGCGGTTACAAAAGCAGAAGATCAATTTCAAATTTTTAAAACTGATGCTCGCAAAGCGCTGACGAAGCTGGCTGAAAAGCAAATCAAGTTTGATTTGGTATTTCTTGATCCGCCATATAAGCAACAAAAAATCGTTGATGATTTGCTGAAAATGAAAACGTTGGGATTATTAAACTCCAATGCAACGATCATGTGCGAGACTGATCAAAATGCAGGGCTTCCTCAAAAAATTGACGGGTTTGAATTTTTAAAAACCGTGACGTATGGAATCACGGTGCTCACAATTTATCATTATGTAGGTGATTAAAATGAAAGCGATGTTTCCAGGAAGCTTTGACCCAATTACAAACGGTCACTTGGACGTGATTGCACGCGGAAGTCGGATGTTTGACGAATTAGTTGTCGCAATCATGACGAATTCCAGTAAACATGCGTTATTTTCAACTGAGGAGAAAATGGCGATGGTAACGGACGCTGTTCGACCATATTCAAACGTGAAGGTAGTTGCAATGGCGGATGAACTAACCGTCAAGACGGCTGCTAAATTAGGTATAAATGTTATTTTACGGGGAGTTCGCAATGTTGATGACTTTCAATTTGAACAGCAAATTGCAACAATGAACCGCGAATTAGATTCGAGGATCGAAACGCTCTTGTTGCCAACCTCTCCGAAAGTTGCATCGATTTCATCCTCGATCGTTAAGGAAATCGGCCGGTTTCATGGAGATACAGCTAAATTTTTGCCAGCCAAAGCGCAGGCAATGCTCGAGGTAAAGTTCAATGAAAAAGAAAAGTAAAAAACTGATTATTACGGTAATTTTGGCGGTGATCCTCGTGTTAGCCGTCTTTTTGCCAATTCCGTATTATATTGAAGTTCCGGGGTCAGCTCAGAATATTTCGCAATATATTCAAGTTGACAATCAAACAAAAAAGACTGCTAACCAAGATGGGACGTTGATGCTGGTTTATATTCGTGAAATGCACGCAACGCCGTTATCATATGCGATGAGTTTTTTGAACCCATTTGCTGATCGTGACAGCGCGGCTGACCTGTATCAAGGATCAAACGAAAAGGATTATCAGACTGTTCAACAATACTACATGCAAGATGCAATCAATGAAGCAAAGTATGTTGCTTTTAAGGCAGCTCATAAAAAAGTTGAACGTAAGTATTTAGGCTTATATGTTATGTCAGTAATGCCAAATTCGAGTTTCAAGGGTAAATTACACGTTGGGGATACCGTTGAATCTGTGAATGGAAAGCATTTTGGCGATTCGCAAGCGTATATTAACTACATCAAGGGTTTGCCTCGTGGTTCAAAAATCAAGATTGGGGTTTTAAGTGGATCAAAGCATAAAACGTTGACGGGAATCACGAAACGATTGGGTGACACGCAACAGTATGGGATTGGAATCACCCTTGCAGATCGAACGGAAGTTAAAACGCCGATCAAGGTTCAAGCTAACATGGATGGAATTGAAGGTCCGTCGGCAGGGTTAATGATGTCGTTGCAAATTTATGATGATTTGATCCATCAAAATCTTCTTCATGGACGGAAGGTTGCGGGAACAGGAACGATTAACGCTCAGGGACAAGTCGGTGATATTGGGGGCGCTGATAAAAAGGTGGTTGCCGCATCACGGGCAGGGGCATCGATTTTCTTTGTTCCGGATAATCCGATTCCACCAGTGATCAAAAAAGCTTATCCTGATCTACAAACCAATTATCAAGAAGCGAAAAAAGCTGCAAAGAAGATTCATACAAAGATGAAGATCGTTCCGGTCCGGACCTTTAATCAAGCACTTGAATACTTGGAAAAAACAAAATAAAGAAGTTGAAGAAAGACGATTTGATTTTATCAAATCGCCTTTCTTTTTTCGTAGCTAATAATAGGCAAGCTTCAAGGAGGAAATAAAATGTTGATTGAGTCTCTTCAAGAATTTTGGGAAAAGTACCGGGTTCAGATAATTATTGGTGGATTAGTGGTTGGAATTTTGGCTGTTTTATTTTTGCCGGGTATCGGTGGGCGGTCGAATGAGCAGCAAACGATGACTGATATTCGGCCTCCGGCGATCAGTCAAGGTTCAAAAAAGAGTCAGGTTGGAGAAATGAAGTCCCTCGCCACTTCAACTGGAGATGTTTATGTTGATATTAAAGGGGCTGTTCATCATCCCGGAGCGTATCAAATGGCAACTCAGCAGCGGGTCGGGGACGCGGTTCAAAAGGCAGGCGGTTATACGCCGGAAGCCGATCCTAATCAAGTCAACCTTGCACAAAAAATTACTGATCAGATGGTAATTTATATCCCGCGAAAGGGCGAAAAGATTCCAATTGTCAATTCGACTTCGACCATGAATCCCGGAACAGCTCCAAGTCCAACAGCCACTGAATCAAATTCGAATGGAAAGGTTAATTTAAATACGGCAACTCTTGAACAACTGAAAGGATTAACCGGCGTTGGCGAGAAGAAGGCTCAGAAAATTCTTGAATACCGGCAACAGCATGGACAGTTTAAATCGGTTGAAGAATTAAAAAACGTAAACGGCTTTGGTGAAAAAAGTTTGGCAACTTTGGTAGAACAAATTTGTGTATAAACTTCTTGGTATATAATAATTAATATCAACGGAGGTGTTTTTATGAAAAATCAACGGATTCCTTGGAATCAGTACTTTATGTGTCAGGCAATTTTACTGTCAATGCGCGGAACGTGCAAACGGCTTTCAGTGGGAGCAATTTTGGTGCGTGATGACCGGATCATTGCTGGCGGTTATAATGGTTCAGTTTCTGGGGATGTGCACTGTATTGATGAAGGGTGTTATTTAGTTGACGGCCATTGTTTGCGCACGATTCATGCTGAGATGAATGCGATTTTGCAATGTGCGAAATTTGGCATTCCGACAAGCGGAGCAGAAATCTACGTGACGGATTTCCCATGTTTGCAATGTACAAAGAGCCTTTTGCAAGCGGGAATCAAGAAAATTCACTATTTAAGAAATTATCATAACGATCCATATGCCGTTTCATTACTTAAAAAGAAAAATATCGAGGTTGAACAGGTAAAAATTAATCCTAAATATCTCGAATCAGTTGTTCAAGTTGCTGACGAAAACGCGGAATAATTTTTCGAAAGTATTTTTTATTATTTTATGCCCTTGAAGCGCTTGCGCTTAACTACTGGATTGTTTCCAAAAGTTGGTTGGCATGTTTGTTGTTGATTCTTGTGGTTATTCGAATTGGGATAACGCGATGGCGGTCGTTGATTATTGGCGGGATAATTTTTGGAGGCCTGTGGAGCCTGTTGATGATTCCTACAATTCACAACCTGACCCGGCATTTTGAAAATTATCGGGTCGAAAATCATGTTTATCAGACATATGCTGATCAATTAAAAATTTCTGATGAGATGGTTTCATTTGAGGCGATTGACCAGACTCAAAATAAACATGTTAAGGCAACTTATTTTTTTAAGAATGACCGGGAACGCGAAATATTAAATCGCCAAAAAGGATGCTTATTATTTAACGTTGATGCCGATGTGAAACTTCCAGATCAACCGTCTAATGAAAATCAATTTAATTACCGGCGTTTTCTTCAAAGCCGGAAGATTAATCAAATTGTTCAAATTGCTAAAATTAACCGGATTGATTCCAGTCATTTGAATTTCGGAAATGATTTTAGTCATCAGATTCGAATGCGGATGCTTCAGAATCTTAATCGGTTACCATCCGCGTTAAAAGATTATGCAAAAGCGTTAATTTTAGGCGTTATTGATGATGATTTTCAGGTTACGATTGAGCAGATTCGGAAGCTGGGATTGCTTTATCTATTTTGCCTTTCGGGAATGCATGTCTTTTTTATTCGCAAGTATTTAATGATGATTGGAACGTTTTTTAAAATTCCAATCGAAGGAATTGATTTGATTTTGCTAGTTGGATTTCCGTTTTATTTAATCATCGGCGGTGGAAGTTTAAGCCTTTCACGCGCAATTTGGATGGCGTGGCTTGCAATTTTATCCCGGTTTATATTGAAACGGGGACTAAGCGGAATTGAATGTTGGAGTATTGTGTTGATCGTGAGTTTATTCAGATTTCCCTTAATGTTCTTTTCGCTTGGGGCATTATTAAGTTATTTGATGACGTTTATCCTCTTACTTGCAAGTAGCAAGTCTGCATTTAAAATGAATTTCAAACTGAATAATTTTAGTATCCCGTTGATTTTAAACAGCACGTATCAATGGAATATTTTAACTTCAGGGCTCGCATTTGCTGTTGGGTGGATTTTTGAAAAAATAATCTTTCCAATTACACTTTTGGGAAGCATGGTTCCGGGAATTCGAAACATTTGTAATCAGCTTTTATTACTGGTGAATCAAGGATTTGCTTCTTTAGCTGCAATTCCAACGACAATTACTTTTGGAAAGCTTCCGGGCACGGTGGGCGTTTTAATTATCCTGATGATGTTTCTCATTGAAAATCGCCGGCATCGTTTTGCAAAATGGGTAATTATTGGAATGCTTTATCTGGGAAGCTGGCTTTGGATCGCCTTTCCGCTTAAGTCGAAAGTCATTTATTTTGATATCGGTCAGGGTGATGCAACCTTGATTCAAAAGGCCTTTCAGCATCGCGTGGTTTTGATCGATACTGGTGGTAAATTGAATTATGGAAGAAAACGACCATCGAACCGTCCAACTGCTGGCCAGCGAATTATTGCTAATTACCTTTTAAGCAAGGGATTAACAGTGGTCGACGGTTTGTATTTAACTCATCAGGATACGGATCATATTGGATATATGGCAAGTATTGGAAAGCAAATCAGGTATAATAAGATTTATGTTCCTGCTGGAATGGAAAAATTAGAATCTTTTCAGCAAAAATTGAATCGGTTAAAGCAACCGCTAAAAAAGATCATTCCGGTGACTGATCAGGTTTCGAATAAAGATTTTAAAATTTTGCACCCGTTTGAAGAGGGAAAAGGAACCAATCAGGATTCAATGGTTTTGTATCAAAAAATTGGGAATTATCGGTTTTTATTTACCGGCGATCTTGATCAAGCCGGCGAATTAAAAGTAATTGACCGCTATCCGGATTTAAGAGTTGATGTGTTAAAGTCGGGCCATCATGGAAGTAAAACATCATCTAATCCGCAGTTTGTTGATCAAATTGCGCCCAAGTTGGCAATTATTTCGGCAGGAAGAAATAATCGTTATCATCATCCCAATCAAGAAACCCTCCAAACGTTTAATGAACGGGCCATTCCTTTTTTAAATACTGCTAAAAGTGGAATGATTCAGGTTGAGATCAGCGATTCAAAAATTAACGTAACTGAGGAGCTAAAGAGGTAAACAAAGTGAATGTAAATGAATTAATTTTAAATTTAAAGGAACGGAAAGTGAATCCAGTAAATGTAATTCTCGGCGAAGAACAATACCAGATTCAACGTATTCGGCAAGCATATCTTGACTTAATTCCGGATGAAGAACGGGAATTTAATGTTGGACAATATGATATGGAGACTGTTCCGCTAAGTACGGCATTAGATGATGCCATGTCCGTTCCATTTTTCGGTGAATACCGGCTTGTGATGATCACTAATCCGTATTTTTTAACGGGGGAAAATAAAAAAAGCAAGCTTGAACATGATGTGAACGGGCTGATGAATTATATTCAAAACCCGCAACCGACAACGATTTTGGTAATCATTGCTCCTTATCCGAAACTTGATGAGCGTAAGAAAATTGTCAAACTTTTAAAGCAGAATGGGAACGTGGTTGATAACCACTTAATGACTGAAAAAGAAGTTCAAGTAGAATTAACTCACGTATTAAAGCAGAAAAAGGTCGAAATTGAACCGCAGGCGATGCAATTATTACTTGAAAAAACGGGTTCTAAAATTGAAATGGCAATCAATGAGTTACAAAAGTTGATGATTGCTGCCGGACAAGAACGCTTGATCACTGCTGAATACGTTGAGCAGCTTGTTTCAGCTTCATTAGAACAAAATGTATTTGATTTAATTGATCTGGTAATGCAGCATAACGGAGCAGCCGCTTTGAAAATGTATCATGAATTACTTGATCAACAAGAAGAACCGTTAAAAATCAATGCAATCCTTTTGGGAAACTTCCGGTTACTGCTTCAGGTCAAGGTCTTGCACAAACATGGATATGCTCAGGGAAATATTGCAGGAACGTTAAAAGTTCATCCGTATCGAGTAAAGTTGGCTTTAAGAAAGATCAAGCGTTTTTCGCTTGGTGATTTAAGAAAAGCATATTTAGGATTGCTTGAAAACGAGGAAAAAATGAAGTCGACATCTCAGAATCCGGAACTATTGTTTCAAATGTTTCTATTGAAATTTAATCAAAATAAAAAAGCTGGAAATTAATCCAGCTTTTTTATTTTATTAATTAATAAAATTATTTGTTTAAACGAGCTGCCATCCGTGACTTGTCACGAGCTGCTTTGTTAGCCTTAATTAAGCCCTTTGAAGCTGCCTTATCAACTGCAGAAACAGCTGCTTGATAAAGTTCTTCAATGTTATCTGCACCAGCAGTAACTGCTTTTTCAAATTTCTTAACAGCAGTCCGCATCTTGCTTAATTGTGAAGAATTCCGACTGTTAGCTTTTTCGCTTGTCTTTACGCGTTTGATCGCTGATTTGATGATTGGCATGATTTCACCTCCAAAATTATGAATTCCGTTACCGGTCATCACTAAACTTTAACATAGACAATTATACAAGAGCAATTCCGACAATGCAATAAAAAAATCAAAGTTTGTCAAGGTATTTCGCTTGACAGCAAAAGAAGCTTGATTTTATTTAATAACTCATATAGAATATTAAGCGTGCTTAGTGCACAGACCTTTTACTGAGTGAGATTCGATTCACCGACGTTTTACTCGGTATTGGGCGACATTTAAATGAAAGGGTGGAAGTCATAATGGCTATTACACAAGAAAAGAAAAACGAAATCATGAAGAAGTATGCTCGTCACGAAGGCGACACAGGTTCAGCAGAAGTTCAAATTGCTGTTTTAACTGCTGATATCAATGAATTAAACGATCACGTTAAGGAACACAAGAAAGACTTTGCTGCACAACGTGGTTTGATGAAGAAAATTGGTCACCGTCGTAACTTACTTGCATACTTACGGAACACAGATATTCAACGTTACCGTGAATTAATCAAGAGTTTAGGTTTACGTCGTTAATCCGATTAAGAAAGTGCTTGGGTTTCCAAGCACTTTTTTTATAACTAAAATTTCTTGAATTAAATCAAATGATTAAACTGTGGTATACTTAATATTAATTGATTTGAACGGTTAGAATTTAAGAATTTTTAGGAGTGAAAATATGAGCGATATTAAGTTAGATATCCTCAGCGGTGTCCGTGAAAACGGAAAAAATATGTATGCCGTTGAGGTTGATGATCAGATTTTTATTTTAGATTGTGGATTAATGTACCCGGAAAATGAACTTTTGGGAATTGATATTGTAATTCCAAATTTGGAATATTTGGAAGAAAATGCCGATCGGATTGCCGGAATTTTCCTAACACATGGCCATGCAGATGCAATCGGAGCGCTCCCGTATTTTGTTGAAAATCATCCGGTTCCGGTTTTTGGTTCCGAATTGACGGTTGCATTGGCTAAAATTGCGTGCGAAAATGTCCCGCAAGCAAAGAAGTTCAATGATTTTCACATTGTTGATGATCAAACTGAAATCGATTTTGATAACGTAACGGTTTCGTTCTTCAAAACAACCCACTCGGTTCCAGAATCACTCGGGATTGTAATCGAAACAGACCAGGGCAATATTGTTTATACTGGGGACTTTAAGTTTGATCAAACGGCAACGGATGGTTATCAAACTGACTTTGGCCGGATTGCTGAGATTGGGCGTCAAGGCGTGCTTGCGGTTTTAAGTGATTCAACTAATGCCGAAAATCCAATCGAAATTGAAAACGAAAAAGACGTAATGGATTACATTATGGACACGTTTGAGTACCATAATGGGCGGATCATTGTTTCAGCCCACTCATCAAATTTGGCGCGGATCCAACAAGTGTTGAATGCGGCACATCAAAATGACCGGAAAGTTGCAATGATTGGGCACGATGTTGAAAAGATCGTGCGAACTGCAATTAAGCTTGATAAGCTTCATTTACCAGCAGATGATATTTTTGTTGATGTGAAGGAAATCAATGACTTAAAGGATGATCAGATCGTTATTTTGCAAACCGGACGTTCGGGGGAACCATTGAAGTCATTACAAAAGATGGCTCTTGGCCGTCACCGGTCAGTCAAATTACATCAAGGAGATTTGGTGTTGATCACTTCAACGCCGTCACCGGCCCGTGAAACGAATGTTGCCCGGACACGGGATATGATTTTCCGTTCAGGGGCAACGGTCAAGACGGTTGCAGATGATCTTAACCTGTCAGGACATGCTAGTCGAAATGATCTTCAATTGATGTTTAACCTTTTGAAGCCGAAATATGTTATTCCGGTTCAAGGTGAATATCGTCAATTAGACGCCACGAAGGAATGCGCCTTGGAAACCGGGATTGACAGTGATCACATTTTAATGGTCAATAAGGGCGACGTCCTTCAATATGCGCATGGAAAATTCCAACCAGCTCCAGCAATCGATGCAAGTAACACGTTAATTGATGGAATTGGGGTTGGGGATATCGGAAATATCGTTCTTCGTGACCGGAAATTGCTTGCTGAAGATGGAATCTTTATCGCAGTTGTAACGATCGATCGGAAGAAACGGAAAATTGTTGATACGCCAAAATTAACTTCACGGGGGTTCGTGTACGTAAAGACAAGTCGTGATTTAATGATCGAAGCACGGAAGATCGTTACGAAAGTTGTCCAAAGTAATCTTGATAACAAAGAGTTTGATTGGACCCATCTTAAACAGGATATCCGTGATCAACTGAATCACTTCTTATATGAGCAAACGAAGCGTCATCCAGTGATTATGCCGGTAATAATGGAGATTAATCAAACATTTCCAAAGAAGAATTATAAGAAATCAAAATCTCATAAGGGATAAGATAAAAGGTCGCATCGCGGCCTTTTATTTGTAAGAGGAGAGGAGTCAATGAACGAAGAATTGATTGAAAAGGCCCAACAAGCCTATGATGACGGACATTATGATCAAGCGGTGGCATTGATGGAGGAAGCCTATTTAAAGAATAAAAACTTCCATAATAATTATTATTTATTTAAATTTTTAAAAAAAGATCAAAAATGGATTCAAGCAGTTACGGTTGCGAATGAATATCTCAATGAGTACATTCAAAATGATGATTATTTTTATCAGTATTTTGATTGTCGGCTTCATGCCGGGGATGTTTTAGGATGCTTTGAACTGTTAAACCAATTGGACCCGTATTTAAATTCAACTGAAAGGCAAATTTTAGCACAAAAGGTTAAATTATACCCGAGCTATTTGAGTAAAGAGCAACAGGAACTGAAGCAGAATGTGTTAAGAAAATTAAAATATTTAGGGGGTTTTTCAGTTCATGAACAACGCGAAATTTTAAATAATGTTAATCTTTTAAATCCACAAGAATTATTTTTAAATTGCAGATCGGTATTTCTTGATCAAGATGTTCCGTGTGTTGTGCGAATGTCGTTATTGAACACATTACGTAAAGTTTCGAATAACCAAGTTAAGGTTTTGAATTTATTCAATGAAGTAATTCAGGTTGATTTATCAAAGCTTGCGCCAATTGAAGAATTGTCGGTATATGTGAAGATCAAGCAGCGGATTTTTGATTCAAAAAAGATTGCGGAGCCATTAAAGCTCAGAATGTTTAGCGAAGCAAAGATGAAACTTTTTGTCGTTTATCCGGAAATTGTGCAAATCGATCAGAATGACCTGGTAAAAATTGCTTTGCTACAAACGGAAAATCTCTCTCCAAAGGGGGCGATTTTAAATCAGCAAATCAATCGTGAGATCAATAAAATTAACGATTTTAAAATTTAATTGTTTTTTTATTTACAAACTTCAAGGACACTTATATAATGAATCAAGGATTCTTCTTTTAAAACAAAATCATTTTATTACTTGGTTTTATTTAAAAGAAGTAGTATAATACAAACCAAGGATTATCAACAAACATTTTTGTGGATATCTTTGGAAAAACACAGGAGGTTCGTATTAATGGCAAAAGAACATTACGAAAGAACAAAGCCACACGTTAACATTGGTACAATCGGCCACGTTGACCACGGTAAAACAACTTTAACAGCAGCTATCACAAAAGTTTTAGCTGAAAAAGGTTTAGCACAAGCTGAAGACTACGCTTCAATCGATGCTGCTCCAGAAGAACGTGAACGTGGTATCACAATCAACACAGCTCACGTTGAATATGAAACAGAAAAGCGTCACTATGCTCACATCGATGCCCCAGGACACGCTGACTATGTTAAGAACATGATCACAGGTGCTGCTCAAATGGATGGTGCTATCTTAGTTGTAGCTGCAACAGATGGTCCTATGCCACAAACACGTGAACACATTTTGCTTGCTCGCCAAGTTGGTGTTAAGTACATCGTTGTCTTCTTAAACAAGACAGACTTAGTTGACGATGACGAATTGTTAGACTTAGTTGAAATGGAAGTTCGTGACTTATTAAGTGAATACGACTTCCCTGGCGATGACATTCCTGTTATCCGTGGTTCAGCTTTGAAGGCTCTTGAAGGCGACAAAGAACAAGAAGCTAACATCATGAAGTTGATGGATACAATCGATGAATACATCCCAACACCAGAACGTCCAACAGATAAGCCATTCTTAATGCCTGTTGAAGACGTATTTACAATCACTGGTCGTGGTACTGTTGCTTCAGGTCGTATCGACCGTGGTACAGTTAAGGTCGGCGACGAAGTTGAAATTGTTGGTTTGAAGGACGAAGTTCTTAAGACAACAATCACAGGTGTTGAAATGTTCCGGAAGACCCTTGACTTAGGTGAAGCCGGCGATAACATCGGTGCATTACTTCGTGGTATCAACCGTGACCAAGTAGAACGTGGTCAAGTTTTAGCTAAGCCAGGCTCAATCCAAACTCACAAGAAGTTCAAGGGTGAAGTTTATGTCTTAACTAAAGAAGAAGGTGGACGTCACACACCATTCTTCTCAAACTACCGTCCACAATTCTACTTCCACACAACAGACGTTACAGGTGTTATTGAATTACCAGAAGGCGTAGAAATGGTAATGCCTGGCGATAACGTTACATTTACAGTAGAATTAATCGCACCAGTTGCTATTGAAAAAGGTCTTAAGTTCACTGTTCGTGAAGGTGGCCGTACAGTTGGTGCCGGTGTCGTATCAGACATCCTTGACTAATTTGAAGCCAATTAAAAGTCTGGGTTTATCCCAGGCTTTTTTTGTTACCTCAACAATTTTTGAGATTTCGTTTACATTTTGCGATTTCTAAGGTAAAATTAGTTAATATACAGATACTGTTTATCGTATAAAATTTAGAGTACGGAGGGAATAAAATGTCTGTTAAATGGGAAAAAAAAGAAGGTACAAATGACGGAAAGTTAACCTTCGAAATCCAACCAGATAAAATTAAGGAAGGCTTGGACATCGCATTCAACAAGGTGAAGAAATCACTTAACGTGCCTGGTTTCCGTAAGGGTCGTGTACCACGTCAAATCTTCAATAAGATGTACGGCGAAGAAGCATTATACCAAGATGCTTTAAATGCTCTTTTACCAGAAGCATATGCAAATGCGGTATCAGAATCAAAGATCAAGCCTGTTTCACAACCTGAAATCAACGTTGAATCAATGGAAAAGGATTCAGCTTGGGTTCTTTCAGCTAAAGTAACGGTTGAACCTGAAGTTGAATTAGGTGAATACAAAGGCCTTGAAGTTATGAAGCACTCAACTGATGTTTCAGACAAAGAAGTTGCTGATGAATTAGAACGCCGTCGTCAACAACAAGCTGAACTTGTATTAAAGGAAGACGAACCAGCTGCAGAAGGCGATACAGTTGTAATCGACTTTGAAGGTAAAGTTGACGGTAAGCCATTCGATGGTGGCAAGGCTGAAAACTACTCCCTTGAATTAGGCTCAAAGACATTCATTCCAGGCTTTGAAGATCAATTAGTTGGTCACAAGGCTGGCGATGAAGTTGAAGTTAAGGTTACATTCCCAGATGACTACCAAGCAAAGGACTTGCAAGGTAAAGATGCTGTCTTTGAAGTTAAGATTCATGAAGTTAAGCAAAAAGAACTTCCAGAGTTGGATGATGACTTTGCTAAGGATATCGATGACGATGTTGATACATTAGAAGAATTAAAGGCAAAGGTTAAAGACGAAATCAAGGAACAAAAGGAAGCAGCTGCTAAGAATGCCGTTCAAGAAGAAGCAATCTCAAAGGCAGTTGAAAATGCTAAGATTGGTGACATTCCAGAAGCAATGATCGAAGATGATGTTCAACGTCAAATGGACCAATATTTCAGTGGAATGCAACAACAAGGAATTAACCCAGACATGTACTTCAAGTTAACAGGAACTTCAGAAGAAGACTTACGGAAACAATTCCGTGAAGGTTCAGAAGAACGGGTTAAGACCAACCTTGTCCTTGAAGCAATCGTTGAAAAGGAAAACATTGAAATTTCAGAAGACGAAATCAATGATGAAATCAAAGATTTAGCAACTCAATATGGAATGGATGAAAAGGCTGTTCGTTCTGCCTTATCAGATGACATGTTGAAGCATGATATTTCAATCCGGAAAGTCGTTCAAGAAATGACAGATTCAGCAAAGCAAGACTTGCCTGAAAAGAAAGAAGAAAAATAATTTTCGTTGATCAAAAAAACAGCTCTCGAAAGAGGGCTGTTTTTTTACTCATTTTCATGATCAGCGGTCGCAAGCTGATCTTCAAATGGAATTGAATTATCAAATCCTAAAAGTTCATGCGGACTTAAATAGCGGGTTTTAATAATAATTTCGGAAATTTTTTGCGGCGGCTCAGGGTTGGCCTTAGTCAGCCACAATTTAATTACGCTGATTAATTCTGAAATCACCACTTCATGGGCGTAATCTTCCGGAATATAGTTTTTAACGTTGATATTCCCTTTAATAAGTTCAATATCTGAATTTAAAATATTCCGTAAAAGTTCTTTGATTTTCTCTTCGAAATACGGATCCCCGTTTGGCCCAATTAAGGCTTTCGCTAATTCAAGCTCATCATAGATATATTCAATAATCTTGTTGATCTTTGAATAAAGTTGAAGCTGCATTTCCTCGATACTTTGTTCACAAATTTGATTGGTATTCTCAACTTTCAACATTTTATTTACATGTTCAAAAAATTGTTTTTCATAATGATCGACCAAATGGGGTTTGTCAATAAAGTGTTTATAAAATGTACTGCGGTTAATATTGGCAGCCTCAGTAATATCTTTGACCGTAATATGGCTCAATCCCTTTTCATTTACAAGGTAGATGAATGCGGCTTTGATTTTTCGTTCAGTCGTCGCAATTTTCTGATGCACACTCATAAAAATTCTCCTTTTATATTTCTGCTATTCATTATGAATGCTTTAGCTAAAAAATACAATACTTAATCAACAAGGTGTTGCTTTTAATTTGATAATTTTGACATAAAAAATGGTTAAAAGCAACACCTTGTCGGATTTTGATGATTGATATTCCCGATAAATTAATATATATTTGTATGGTAAAAACAACACTGTGTCTATTTAAAAGAGAAAAGAGGAAATTTAATGGAAAAAAAGGACGGCTCAAAGAAACGATACATTGTGCAAGCAATTATTTGGGTTGTTTTGTTAATTGCTTCTTTGGTTACGTTACCAAATATCAATCAATTAGTACGTGAAAAAGGACAAATCAAGCTGCCAAGCGACTTGACCAGTCAGGTGGCTGATAATATTCAAAATCACTGGGGAAGACATGAGGATAACACGCGACAGGTCGTTGTTGTCTTCAACAATGGCGATCGAAAATTATCTGCCAACCAGCAGGATAATATCGATGCCACGATTAATTCCTTTAAACATCAGGAGAAGAAGTATCATATTAAATCAATGACTGCGCCGAACGAAAATAAATATACACGTGCGCAGTTGATTTCCAAGGATAAAACAACTGAAATTCTTCAATTGAACGTTGATAAGAATATTACGGTTGCGAAAACGCGTGAACTGATCACAAAGGGTGCTAAAACTCCGGGAGTGAAGACTTACGTTACCGGAAGTGACATCTTAAATGATGATTTCATTAGTGAAACACAAGAGGGAATCAAGAAGACCGAAACGATTACGATCGTCTTTATCTTTATCGTCTTGGCCTTGATTTTCCGCTCACCGTTGACCCCAATTTTCTCATTATTATCAGTTGGAATTTCAATGTTGATCTCGCTAAGTGTTGTTATGAACTTAGCAAAACATTTTAATTTCCCATTATCAAACTTTACTCAAGTTTTCATGGTTGTTGTTTTATTCGGGATTGGGACTGACTACAACATCTTAATGTTTGATCAGTTTAAAGAAGAACTCAGTAAAGGATTATCGCCACTGCAAGCCACGCGCCGGTCACTCCGGATTGCCGGAAAGACGATCCTGTTTAGTGGGTCTTCCGTTTTAATTGGATTTTCAACGTTAGGCTTGGCGAAATTCAGTATTTACCGTTCGGCAGTCGGAGTTGCCGTTTCAGTTGCAATCTTATTGTTGGCCTTGCTAACCCTTAACCCGTTCTTTATGGCAATGCTTGGGAAGCACATTTTCTGGCCAAGCAAGAAGTTTGATGGTTCATCAACGAATAAGATGTGGCACAACATTTCAAAGACGATGGTCAAGATGCCATTTATTGGATTGATCGTCACTGCGTTATGTGCTTTGCCATTCTTCTTGTCAAAGGGAAGTCCGTTAAATTATGATACGTTGGTTGAATTGAATGATTCTGTTCCAGCTAAACAAGGATTTAAGGTTGTTCAAAAGCACTTCTCAAAGGGTACGGCAGAACCAACGACCCTTTACATTAAGACGGATCATCCGGTTGATAACGAAAAAGATCTCAAAGAAATCGATGAACTTGCACGGCAAATTCAAGCTGTGAAGGGCGTTAAAACCGTTGCAACGGTCACCGAACCGGGCGGATCAAAATTAAAAGAATTATATGTAAATGATCAATTGAAGACCGTTACAAACGGAACAAAGGATGCCCGGAAAGGTTTAAGCCAAATTAGTAACGGATTGGATGGGGCTAATTCGCAATTGAAAGGAGCCAACATTCAAGCCGGGGTTGATGGTGCCAAGAAGCTATATGACGGAAGTCAACAGCTTCAAGCAGGAGCAAACACATTAGCAAACGGCGCATCAACATTAGGTAATGGAATGGTTACTTACGCTAATGGGGTTTATACCTTAAATAATGGAATGAGCCAACTTGCTGCTGCAACCGGCGGGTTAGGTTCAGGTGTTGACGCGTTGTATAACGGTGCGAATGCATTGAACAGTGGCCTTGCAACTTTGAACAGTAAGACGGGGGCTTTAAGTTCAGGTGTGAATGCATTATTTAATGGTGCGAATGCATTGAATGGTGGCCTATCAACGTTAAACGGCAAGACAGGGGCTTTAAGTACTGGCGTGAATGCGTTGTTCAATGGTGCAAACGCCTTAAATGACGGTTTATCAACGTTGAATAGTAAGACTGGCGCTTTAAGCACAGGCGTTAACAAGTTGACTGATGGAAGTAATCAACTTGTAAATGGTTCAAACGAACTTGCTGATAAGTTGAATGCCGCTAAGAATAATCAACAATTGGCCCAATTAGGACCAAAAGTTAAGGAACTTCAAGCTGGTGCAAATCAAGTTGCCGATGGCTTGAAACAGGTTCAAAGCCAATTGAATTCTTCTCAAATGCAACAACTTAAAGGCCAACTGGGCAACTTAACGAATGCATTAAGCCAGTTGCAAAATGCTGCAACACCAGATATCAGCGGAATTCAAAAGACGGCCCAAGCACTTTCATCGAATAGCGATAAGGCGAAGACGGATGCTGGCAACTTGCAAAATGCTTTGAACCAATTGAAACAGGCTGCAGGGTCAGCTTCATCAGGAAGTGCTGGATTATCAGACCAAGATATTAATAATATTGTTAACTCGGTTCAAGGATTAAATGACTCACAAAAGCAACAGCTTCAAGGAGCATTGCAAAGCGCATCAAATCAGATTGCACAAAAGCAACAGCAAATGATGAGCGGTTTGAGCGATAGCATCAACAGTGCAACTAATAGTGCGCAAGCATTGCAAAATGATATGCAATCTGTTTCATCAAGCGGTTCTGATTTATCAAACCAATTGAATCAATTGCAATCAACGGCGGAGCAGTTAAGTAAATTGAAGACGATGGCTTCGCAATCACAAACTCAAGAAGCTGTTAATAACTTGAACAACGCTGTTAACCAATTGCAAGGAGCAATCAATAAGTTAGCTCCAGGTTCAAGTCAAGTTGCCGATGGGGTTGGTCAATTAAGCCAAGCAACTGGTCAAATCCAAGACATGGTTAACCAGGCAGCAGCCGGAGCAACTCAAATCAGCAACGGGGCCAATGCGTTGAATGACGGTTTGAATCAATTAGGTTCACAAGTACCAACATTGACAAGCGGCATTGCCCAACTTGCAAATGGTTCAAATCAATTAGCAGGCGGCATTGGATCAATGAAGGGTCAATTACCAGCATTGACTGGTGGAATTGCCCAACTTGCAAAAGGTTCAAATCAATTAGCAGGCGGCATTGGATCAATGAAAGGTCAATTACCAGCATTGACTGACGGTGTTGCTCAACTTGCAAATGGCTCAAGCCAATTAGCAGGCGGTATCGGTTCAATGAGAAGTCAAATGCCAACAATGCTTGGGGCGATTTCAGCATTGTCAGCCGGAACTGGTCAATTGGCAGCCAATGCCCCAGCATTAGTTTCAGGCGCTGGTCAAGTTTCATCTGGAGCAGCATTGCTTGCTCAAAACCAAGGAACGTTAACAAACGGTCTTGGGCAGATGTACAGTCAAATCAGCGGAATGGCTGGGCAAGTCAACGAACTGGAAACTGGATTGACAACGGCAAGCAACGGGGCCAAGAAGATCAATCAAGGACTTGGAACCGCTAATAACTACCTCACAGGCCTTAAGAATTCAGCAGCTGCGGATACGTACTATGTTCCAAAGGATGTTTTGAAGAGTAAAGAATATCAGAAGGCTGAAGATAGTTATCTTTCACAAAACAAACATGCGGTTAAATTTACGATCGTCTTAAATGAAAACCCAAGCTCACTGAGTGCGATGAAGACGGTTGAAAATATTCAAAGTCTTGTGAATAAGTCAATTAAGGGAACATCCCTTTCAGGCGCAAAGGTTGCTTTAGGTGGTCAAACGGCATACATCAATGATACGCGGAATGTTGCTTCGAAGGACTTCATTCGGACGGCAATCATCATGTTGACCGGAATCTTGTTGGCATTGATGCTGATCACGCGGTCGATCTTACAACCGTTCTACATTCTGGGAACATTATTGTTGGCATACATCATGTCATTAGATATTACGCATTTGATCAGTAAGGCATTCTTAGGCCAAAGCATGTTGACGTGGAATACACCATTCTTTAGCTTTATCATGCTGATCGCCTTAGGGGTTGACTACAGTATCTTCTTGATGATGAAGTATCAAGAATACGATGGCTTCCTCGTAACGCCGGGAGCGCGGATCGTGAAGGCTGCAACCGAAATCGGAGCCGTGGTTGTTTCAGCTGCTTTGATTTTGAGCGGAACCTTCGCTGCTTTGATGCCATCCGGAGTCTTGACGTTGATTCAAGTTGCGTTAGTTGTAATTATCGGGTTAACGATTCTGGTATTTGCAATTCCAACGATCATTCCGAGTCTTTTGAGCCTGACATATCCGATTAAGGATAAGATGGATAAGACAACGAAAAAGAAACACTAATCAAAAATAAAAAATTGCAGGTTTTGCCTGCAATTTTTTTATTGGCGTGAAAGTGTTTAGTTAGAATAAATAATTAAAATTTGGTAAGATAGAGTTAATGATTTTTTGATGATAGGGTGAGAATGATGCACGATAATAAGGAAACACAGGAAGAAATCCGCTGCTCATTTTGCGGAAAATCGGAATCACAGGTTAACAATATGATTTCGGGACCTGGAGTTTATATCTGCGATGAATGCGTTGAAGTTGCAGATTCAATTATCAAACAGGAACAACGCGCACAACTAGCAAATGACTTTTCACGAATTCCAACACCGCAAGAGATCGTGAAGACCTTGGACCAATATGTGATCGGTCAAAAACAAGCCAAGAAGGTTTTGGCAGTTGCGGTATACAACCACTACAAGCGAATTTCATCATCGCTTAACAGTGATGATGATACCGAATTACAGAAAAGCAATATTTGCTTAGTCGGTCCGACTGGTTCAGGGAAAACCTACCTTGCCCAAAATTTGGCGCGGGTTTTAAATGTTCCGTTTGCGATTGCCGACGCAACCACGTTAACGGAAGCCGGTTATGTTGGGGAAGACGTTGAAAACATTCTGTTGAAGTTGATTCAAAATGCAGATTACGATATTGAACGCGCCCAACGCGGGATTATTTATATTGATGAAATTGATAAAATCGCAAAGAAAGCCGAGAACGTTTCGATCACCCGGGATGTTTCCGGTGAAGGGGTTCAACAAGCATTATTGAAGATCCTTGAAGGAACGGTTGCAAGTGTTCCGCCACAGGGAGGACGGAAACACCCACAACAAGAACTCATTCAAATTGATACAACCAATATCTTATTTATTGTCGGCGGAGCTTTTGATGGAATTGAAAACATCGTTAAAAACCGTCTCGGTGATAAGACGATCGGCTTTGGAACCAATTCAAGTTCATCATTTGATGAAAGCAAGAGTTTGATGCAGCAGATCATTCCAGAAGACTTGATGAAGTTTGGATTAATTCCGGAATTTATCGGCCGGCTTCCAATTTTAACTTCACTTGAGAAACTTAATGAACATGATTTGGTTCGAATCTTAACGGAACCGAAGAATGCGTTAGTTAAACAGTATAAGAAGCTAATGGCGTTGGATGATGTTGAGCTTGAATTTACCGATGAAGCCTTAAGCGAAATGGCTCAGTTAGCTATTCGGCGGAATACCGGTGCGCGGGGATTACGCTCAATCGTTGAACATACGATGATGGATGTAATGTATGAAACTCCAAGTAATGATCAAATCAAGAAGGTCATTATTACGGGAGATGCCGTTAAGGGTACTGGGAAACCGGAAGTTATCATGGCAAATGAAAAATAGACTTTCAGGACCATTCTTTTTTTGCTAGAATAGTTTTGAGATTAGTAGTGGGAGGCTTTAAAATGGAAAAAGCACAGATCGGTGTTATTGGAATGGCTGTCATGGGGAAGAACCTTGCGTTGAACATTGAACGGCAAGGTTATCGCGTTGCGGTATACGATTGGGATTCAACGTATACTAAGCAAGCAATGAAAGATCATGGCGACAAGAATTTTGTTGCAAGTTATGAAATGAAGGATTTCGTTGAATCAATTGAGAAACCGCGGCGGATCTTAATGATGGTTAAGGCTGGCGCTCCAACCGATTCAACTATTCAAAACGTTTTACCTTACCTTGATAAGGGTGATGTTTTGATCGATGGCGGGAATACCTTCTTTAAGGATACAATGCGGCGGAATAAGGAGCTTGAAAATTCCGGAATCAATTTCATCGGAATGGGAACTTCAGGCGGACAAAAGGGTGCATTGAACGGTCCTTCATTGATGCCCGGCGGTCAAAAAGAAGCTTACGATCTGGTTGCTCCAATTTTAAAGCAAATTGCGGCCAAGGCACCTGAAGATGGCGAACCATGTGTTGCTTACATTGGACCAAATGGTGCTGGACACTACGTTAAGATGGTTCACAATGGAATTGAATACGGCGATATGGAATTGATCGCTGAAAGTTATGACTTGATGAAGCGCGTCCTTCATATGTCAAATGCTGAAATTGCAGCAACGTTTGATGAATGGCGGCATACTGAATTAAACAGTTACCTGATCGATATTACAGCTGAAATTTTGACGCGGAAAGATGATCTTGGAACTGGAAAAGACATCATTGATGTGATCCTTGATCGGGCCGGAAATAAGGGAACTGGAAAATGGAGTTCACAAAGTGCACTTGATCTTGGAATGCCGCAAACATTGATTACTGAAGCAGTGTATGCCCGCTACATTTCAGCCATGAAGAAGGAACGGGTTCAAGCAAGTAAGGTTTTGCCACAACCTGAAAATCAAGTTCCAGAAGTCGATAAGCAAGCAACGATTGAAAAAATTCGGAAGGCCCTTTACTTCAGTAAGATCATGAGTTACGCTCAAGGATTTGAACAGATCAAAGTGGCTTCGGACAATTATCAATGGAACATTCACCTTGGAGAACTTGCAAAGATTTGGCGTGCAGGATGCATTATTCGGGCTCAATTCTTACAAAAGATTACCGATGCATACGATCGTGATCCAGAATTGGATAACCTTTTGCTTGATGATTACTTTAAAGAAGTTGTTACCAAGTATCAAAGCGATGTTCGCGATGTTGTTGCGTTAGCTGTTCGGGCTGGGATTCCATGCCCATGCTTTACATCGGCAGTGACATACTATGATCAATACCGGTCAGCTGATCTTCCAGCAAATATGATTCAGGCCCAACGTGATTACTTTGGGGCTCACACATTTGAACGGACTGACCGTGAAGGCAACTTCCACTATGAATGGTATCCTGAAGAGTAATTAGCAAATAAAAATCAAGAAAACGCCACGAGATAGTTTTCGTGACGTTTTTGATTATTTAACATTGGAGTGAGAAATTAATGAGCAGAATATTGATTGTTGAAGATGAAGAAAATTTAGCACGATTTGTTGAATTAGAGTTAAAACATGAAGGATATGAAACTCAAGTCAGTTATGACGGCCGGGAGGCCCTTGAATTGGCCTTGAATGAAGACTGGAATGCCATTCTTTTGGACTTGATGCTTCCAGGATTAAACGGACTTGAAGTTTGTCGCCGAATTCGCCAGGTGAAAACGACCCCGATTATCATGATGACGGCTCGCGATTCAGTTATCGACCGGGTTTCAGGATTGGATCACGGGGCTGACGACTACATCGTCAAACCGTTTGCCATTGAAGAATTATTGGCGCGTTTACGAGCCGTTCTTCGGCGGGTTGATTTAGAAGATGAAGGGCGCGCTGGCAAGGCAACGACGGTCACATATAAAGATTTGACGATTGAAAAGGAAAATCGAATCGTCCGGCGCGGTGATGAAGTAATTGAATTAACGAAACGGGAATATGAATTGCTGTTAACGTTAATGGAAAATGTCAACGTGGTCCTTGCCCGGGAAGACCTTTTGAAAAAAGTTTGGGGCTATGAAAGTAAAATTGAAACCAACGTGGTCGATGTTTATATTCGGTACTTGCGGAACAAGATCGACCGTCCCGGTGAAGACAGTTATATTCAAACGGTTCGCGGAACTGGATATGTAATGCGGTCGTAAACCAATGAACAAGGAAGTTATTAACGGCGAAAAAATGCAGGAAAGTACAAAGCGGCCAACTTCATTAAAGGTTAAGTGGTCGCTGGGGACAGCCCTGGGAACGACGATTATTTTTGCGATTTTTGCAGTGCTGCTTTTCCAGTGCTTTTCAAGCATGTTGCTGAAACAGGATCAAAACAATGTGCGTAGTGCATTAAACGCGACGGAACAAAAGCTGAATAACTGTCACCATAATTTAACGATCGAAGACATTCAACGGTCATTTAATATTGATTATTCGCCGCAACGCCCGGCAAAGGATAGTCCGTATAAAGACTCATTTATTCAATCAGCATCGCATGAAGGGTTGACGGTGAGTGTTTATGACTGTTCCGGCCGTGAATTATATACAACGAAGCATAATACAATTAAGTTTCACAAAGTCAAGGAATTAACGGAAACGCATTACCGGCAGAATGGGCATACGATCTTACTGTTACGGAAGCCAATTCTGGATAAGGGAACCCACCAGGTAATTGGTTACGTTCAGATTTCAAACCGCCTCGTGCAATACGATCAAAGCCGGCACAAGCTGATTACCTTATTCATTATTATTGGTCTAACGGTTTGTTTTGCAATTGCGTTGATGAGTTACTGGTTGTCATCTCTTCTTTTACAACCAATCGATACATTGAATGAAACGATCGATAAAATCAACAGCAATGATGATGAAGGAAAGGCCTTGTCAGAAGTGCGGGTTCCAGTGGTTTCAAAGGACGATGAGCTTGCGGAATTAACGGTCTTGTTTAACCGGATGTTGGACCGGATGCACCGGTATGTTGAGCAACAGCAGCAATTTGTCGGCGATGTTTCGCATGAATTGCGGACGCCGGTTGCCATTATTCAAGGTCATTTAGAATTGCTTGAACGCTGGGGAAAAGACGATCCGCAAGTGCTTGATGAATCGATCAAGGCCTCGCTTCAAGAAATTGATCGGATGAAGAATTTAGTTCAGGAAATGCTTGATTTATCCCGGGCAGAACAGGTCGAAATTCAGTATAAAAATGAGATCGCTGATGCGCGGGAAGTCGGCTTACAGGTTTTTAACGACTTTAAGATGATCCACCCCGATTTTCAAATCGTATTAGATAATGATTTGAAAACGAAGACCCCGGTTCGAATTTACCGCAACCACCTTGAACAGATTTTGATTATTTTGCTTGATAACGCGGTCAAGTATTCAACTGATCGCAAGGAAATTCACATGGCAATGTCCAAAAATACCCGGTACGTTGAACTGGTTGTTCAAGACTTCGGGGAAGGGATTTCCCAGGCGAATATTAAAAAGATTTTTGATCGGTTTTACCGGGTCGATAAGGCTCGCAGCCGGAATAAGGGTGGAAATGGATTAGGACTTTCAATTGCTCATCGGTTAGTTGAAGGTTATCATGGTTCAATCAGCGTTGAAAGTGTTGAAGGACAAGGGTCAGTCTTTAAAGTTCAGTTACCCCTTGTGAAAGATGTTCAAAAAGGAAGGTGTGACAAAACGTAAAAAACGAGCGTGGTGGAAGCAGAAAAGCGAATGAATCGCGGAGCATAGATTCGGAGTTTTTCGAACTTCCACATAGCTCGTTTGTTTTGGAACCCGATTATGCGAATATAACAAAAAGGCTGCGATTTACGTCACAGCCTCTTTTTATTACTTATTTCGATGTTGCTTGCCAGCATTGCGTTGGCGGTTTAAATTATGAGTTTCAGCTGATTTTTCCTGCGCATCCTTAATTTGAGCTTGAATTGGCTTGATTGGTTCTGGATGAACGGGTTTCCGTGCAGCCATTTGGGCTTCAACTTCTTTTTTGATTCGTGGACGCATTCCGTTGATCAATAATGTCTGAAGACATGCAATGATTCCGCCCGCAAAGAAGTACAATCCTAATCCGGCAGGGGCAATCCAGGTCATAAAGGCAAACATTACTGGGGTGTAAATCATCATCATTCCCGTTGTCATTTTTGCCATTTGACCATTTTGTTGCGGCATTCCCCGGGTTGACAGCCAACCTTGAAGGGCATAGATCAAGAAAGTCAATGCAACAAACGTAAAGCTGCGGCCGGCAAGGTTGATGCCGAAGAATGTTGAGTGGGCCAAGTCAGGTGAATATTCAATTGCGGCATACAATGCAGCAAAGATCGGCATTTGAATCAAAAGGGGCAAACACCCGATTCCGCCGGTCATTGAAATTTCGTTATCCCGATACAGGGCCATCATTTGTTGGCTTAAAAGCATTTGTTCTTCTTGCGTTTGCGCTTTTTGCGCTTGTTTTTGAAGTTCCATTAATTGTGGTTGAATCGCAGCCATTTTTTCTTGCTGAACCGTTGATTTTTTCATTTGACTCAGCATCAATGGTAATAACAAGAACCGGACAACGATCGTAATCACGACGATCGACCACCCGTAACTACCGCCTAAAAGGTTTGCAAGCCACTTTAAAAGGTGTTGGGTTGGAACTGCAAGGTAATCATAAATGAATCCGTATGGCTTTCCAGAGCTTGTACGTTGAACACATCCGCCCAGGAAAAGCGAAACGGTTAAAAACATTCCCGCAAGGATCCCAATTTTTTTCTTTTTCAATTTTCAAATCCTCTCATTATAGTTTCATGAACTATGATAAGAAAAATACATTGGAATTTCAATATCTTCCCGATTATTGATAAGTAACTGAAAAGTCTTTATATGGAGCATGGTCAATTTCAGCGATATGAACATCATCGACCCGGCCGCTCGGGGAAGGCGAAAGCTTAACCTGACTGATAAACTGTTGCAAGGTCATTGGATCAGCTTGAGCTTCAATATAAACAGAGCCGTCGTTCCGGTTCATTACGATTCCCTTTACGCCTAATTCATCGGCCAGCTTTTTGGTCATAAAGCGGAAACCGACGCCTTGAACGAGCCCATAGACTTCGAGTTTGATTGTTTTCATGAAACCACTTTCTTTCTTTAAATTAACAATATTTTAGCATAAATGACCTTTTAAATTTAAGGGTTATGTTTTTCTTTATTGAATTGAGTATGGTAAAATCTAATCTAGATTTTTATCGGAGGGATAATTATGAATATCGGAATTGATAAAATTAGTTTCTTTACGCCACATTTATACTTGGATATGGCGGAATTAGCTGAAGCACGTGACGTTGATCCGAATAAATATTTGATTGGGATCGGTCAAAGTAAAATGGCGGTTATTCCACCGACTCAAGATGTTGTTTCAATGGCGGCGAATGCGGCTGATAAAATTTTGACTCCTGAAGATAAGGAACAAATTGATATGATTTTATTTGCAACTGAATCAGGAATTGATAATTCAAAGTCCGGTGCTGTTTACCTTCAACGGTTGCTTGGATTTAAGCACCAGGTTCGGGTCGTTGAATTAAAACAGGCCTGCTACGCAGCAACTGCTGCAATTCATTTTGCTCATGGTCACATCGCAATGAACCCAGATTCAAAAGTGCTCGTAATCGGAGCTGATAACGCGCGTTACGGGTTAGCAACCAAGGGTGAACCAACCCAAGGCGGCGGGGCTGTTGCAATGTTGATCAGCCGGAATCCACGGATCTTAGCTGTCCAGGATGATGCAACCTACTGGGCCGACGATGTAATGGACTTCTGGCGTCCGTTAGGCTTTGATGAAGCCCTAGTTGATGGCAAGTATTCAACCAACGTTTACCTTGAATTCTTTAAGCATGTTTTCAAAGAATACCAAGCCAATACCGGATTTGATATTTCAAAATTTGATGCAATGTTATTCCACTTACCATACACGAAGGAAGGATTTAAAGCATTGAAGATTGCGATCGAAGATGCTGATCCAACAGTTGCTGCCCGGTTAACGCATGAATTTGAAAATGTGCGGCGGTACAGCAACCAAATCGGAAACCTTTATACCGGTTCATTGTATTTAGGATTGCTTTCATTACTTGAAAATTCAACGGATCTTAAAGCCGGAATGCGGTTAGGATTGTACAGTTATGGTTCAGGTGCTCAAGGCGAATTCTACTCTGGTTTGTTGCGCCCAGGATTTGACCAAAACATTGAACACGAAGCATTCCAAAAGGTCCTGGATGCCCGGAAACAACTGAACGTTGCCGAATATGAAGACGTTTATAATTCTCGGATCAAGATCAGCGATAAGACCCGGAAACTTGATATCAGTACTGATCCTGCAAAGTTTGTTTTTGCCGGGGTTGAAGATTATCAACGGCAATATGTTGTGAAATAAATAACAACAATCAGGTAATTTATAAATGAAACATTGCTTTTGATGGCGTTTTTTGTCAGAATAGAAATAAAGCAATGTTTTTATTTTATAGTAATAAGAGGAGATTTTTATGACAAATGAAAATCAGTTCACTTTATCAGATCATGATGAAGCTACAAAAACATTAACCGAAGCTGTAACAGGCAAGATTCAATATTTACAGACATTAGCAAGGGCAATTGATGATCAAGATGACCGTCAAGTATATGAACTTATTAATTCAAAAAAGTATTCTGATGAAATTTCACATGCCCGCCACGGTGCTCAAGATACAGAAAACGAAAAGTTAGTTGAAGATATTCAACCAAAAATCAGTGCATTTTTAAGCCAAAAGCTGATCAAATACTTAAATGAAATGTACCCATTTTTCTACTTCGAAGAAACCGCTCCGGGGAATTTTCAATTTTATTTTGGAAATTGGTGGGGCCGAAGACTTTTCGGAACCGTTGACGTTTTGAACGTTGAATTTCATTTCGACAAACGCGAATACGAAAAATTATCGAAGGCGTTTGAACTTGAATACGAAAACAAACGGTTAAACAGTGATGCAATCGAACGGCTTTCAAAAGAAAACGAACGGTTGCAAAGTTTGATCGACTCTCAAGATGAACGTGATCAGCAAAAAGAAAAATTACGGGCTCAAATCAAGGCAGTTTCTCAAGAAAAAGTAATGCCATGGGAAAGTTCAAAGCAACGTGAATCAAAGCAAAAGCTGGTTGACCAGTTAAGTCATTTAACTGAGCTTGATGAAGAAGCCAATGACGCATACCGGACGATCCGAGATAACGAAGAAACGGTTTTAGCCTTATCAAAGGAAGATACGTTAATTGGATACGAAAAGCAAAGTATCGTATCGAAATTCGGGAACTTTGAAAACTTTGAAGCGAAGAACAAGACCCTTTATCGCGACTACATCGCAAATTTGATTGCTGCAGAAAAATAGGTGAGATAAGATGAGCGAAAAATTACAAACGGTAACGTTTTTCCCAGATGGAACAACAAAACAAAAAAGTAAGGATGCCCGTTCATTAAGTACAACGGGCCGCTTAATGGCATATCGCGATCAATTGAAGAAAAATCTGGATAACGGGATCCACTTTACCGAGATTTTAAATCAATTGATTACAACGGATGATGCGATGGTTTTATTAAAGTCGATTCAACAATTATCAACATATCAGCTTGATTCGGCATATTTGATTTACCCGCAACAATATACGCGGCCGGACTTTTATTTGATCTTTTTAAGCCGCCTTCTTGGTTTGCATCAAGCAGAAAAATTGGTTTTACAAGCCAACGAGCAAAATGATGAACTGTATCATGAATTTCCGGGAATCGACAAGTTAGGGTACTTTACGTTTGTGGAAAATCCAGACGGGAGTGCTTACTACGTTGAACAACATACTCAAGAAGCGTTATTCTTTATTGATTTTAATAAGCACTTGCTTCTTTTCAATAGCGAAGCGCTAACAAACTTACTGATCGTTAAGTTGAAAAAGGAAATCAATGAAGAAACGTTACGGAAGTTTGAACTTCAATTACTTGCGATTGGAAAATTCATGAAGGAAGATTATGGATTTGATGTTGATTTCAACATTTTAGATCCATCGAATTATGCATCGTATGCAATTATGGATGATCAAATGCCGCAAATTGCATTGGATAAATTATTCATCAATGCTTCAAATGCAGGTTACATGTTGATTACCGGAATGCATAATGAAGCTGAATTAGAATTGAGCCGAGGCATTAAAATGGCAGTTGAACCTCAGGAAAATGGTCAGTGGGTAATTAAAATCAACGATCCTGATAATCGAATTTCATGGTTTGATGTATTGAATAAGTATGATTTCATTCGTGATTGGTACTTGGAAAACCTTGAAAGCCTTGAAATCAAGAATGATCCGCGTTACTACTAATTTATAGAAGGTGAAGATGGTGGATTTTAATCGAATGCTTGGATTAGCACGGCAAAGTGCTTTTCCGGAAATGCTGCCTGCGAAAAAAATTACGCTTGACGAAAAATACAGTAATTTGGTTGTGAATGTCAATTTAAGTTTGGCAAATCTGTTTACGAAGATTCAAGCCAAGGCACCGAAAGCAGAATTGCTTGAAAGTTATTGCCACGGGATGCGTGACTTCTTTGAAATGGCCAACTTCAAAGAATGGGCCTATATCATGTTGATGTCGGATGAAGATCTAAATCAAATCGGACAAAAGTGGAAGAGCGATTCGTTTGCAACGGTTTATTTGATCATTCAGCAGCAAATCAACAAGTGCTACTTTAACCGGCAACCGCAAGCCTTAGTTCATGCTTGGCACATGTATTTGAAACTGGGGCTGATCGATTTAGACTTCGATGAACAAGAAATTGAAGCTCAGTACTTGAAGATGTATGATCAAAATTAGTAATGGAAAAGGAGATGCGATTTATGATCGCATCTCCTTTTTGAGTAAATAAAAAGCACGTTCAATTAGTGAACGTGCACGAATGGTGATTCGGGAGAGATTCGAACTCTCGACAATCCGCTTAGAAGGCGGATGCTCTATCCAGCTGAGCTACCGAACCATTTCAACAACGTTAGTATTATATGATGATTATTCTTAAAAGTCAATTTAATCTTTAAGTAGGATGAGCCTTGACGAGTTGGTTGGATTTTGATAAACTACAACTGTTGTACTTGTGCATAGTACAACTGCAACCGCACGTTTTAAGTTTAAGTGTTCATATGAACCACTAAATTACGGCGAGTCTAAGGATTAATTAAGGAGGTGCACAAGATGTACGCAATCATTAAAACTGGTGGCAAGCAATTAAAAGTTGAAAAGGGTCAAGCTATCTACGTTGAAAAGTTAGACGTTAAGGCTGGCGACAAAGTAACTTTTGATCAAGTTGTCTTAGTTGGTGGTGAAAAGACTGTTATCGGAACACCATTAGTTGAAGGTGCAACCGTTACGGGAACAGTTGAAAAGCAAGGCCGTGCAAAGAAAGTTGTAACTTTCAAATACAAGCCAAAGAAACACCAACACACAAAGCAAGGTCATCGTCAACCATATACAAAGGTTGTTATTGACGAAATCAACGCTTAATTGAAAGTTGGTTGATATTTTGATTCAAGCACATTTTAATTATCGGTCCGGGAAACTTTCTGGATTTGAATTAAAAGGGCATGCAGATGCTGGTGAATACGGACAAGATATTGTCTGTTCCGCGGTGTCTGTTCTTGCAATCAATACCGTTAATAGTTTAGAAAAGCTTGCTCAGAGCAAACCGCAAGTTTTGTCGGATGATGAAAATGGCGGGTTCCTTAAAGTTGAGCTTTCCGATGACCAAATGCAACTTCCGAATGTTCAATTACTGCTTCAAAGTTTTGAACTTGGTTTACGGGATGTTGCGAATAGTTATGGTAAATACATCAAGATAAAATAAGCATTGAGGAGGTGCAACTGTTATGTTAATGAACTTGCAATTCTTTGCTCACAAAAAAGGTGGCGGTTCAACTGCCAACGGTCGTGACTCACGTTCAAAGCGTTTAGGCGCTAAGAGTGCTGATGGTCAACTTGTAAAGGGCGGTTCAATCATTTACCGTCAACGCGGTACACATATCTACCCAGGTGTAAACGTAGGTATGGGTGGCGACAATACATTATTCGCTAAGGTTGAAGGGGTTGTACGTTTCGAACGCAAAGGCCGTGACAAACGTCAAGTATCTGTTTACCCAGTTGCTGACTAATGTATTTTGAAAGAGGCTGTGACGAAAGTCCAGCCTTTTTTTTGTTAAGTGAGGGATTATGATGAATAAAACGGAATATCATACGCGAATCAAGAAGGTTCAAACCTTTATTGGGGATCATCATATGGATGGTTTCCTGGTAACTGATCCGGTCAATATTAATTATCTTTCAGGATTTACCGGTGATGAAGGATTGCTTTTGATTACTGATCAAACAACTTATTTGATTAGTGACGCCCGGTTTCAGGTTGAGCTGATGACCCAGACGATTACAGATTACCGAATCACGAGTGATTATTTTCAAACCGCGTGTCAGTTATTTGAAGAAGATCACTTGGTAGCCGTCGGGTTTGAAGCCTCGATTAGTTATCATGACTATGATTATTTAGATGAAAACTCAGTTGCGGACATCGTTCCAACTGAAAATGTGATCGAATCTTTGCGGGCGGTCAAAAGTGATGCTGAAATTCAGACTTTAAAAAAGGCAGCGGCATTGGCTAAACAAGGCTATGCTCGCTTACTTACTGAAATTCTTAAACCGGGATTTTCAGAAAAGGAAGTGGCTGACCGCTTTGATTTTGAAATGCGGCGGCTAGGAGCTGATAAGGCATCATTTGACCCGATTATTGCAACCGGAATTGATAATACGGTCAAACCGCATAGTGTTAATTCAACGCGTAAAATTCAAATCGGTGATTTGATTCTGGTTGATTATGGTTACTTTTATCAAGGATATACGTTTGATGTTACCCGGGTCTGCGGAATGGGAGTTCAATCACCCGAAATTCACCGGTTAACGGCGGCTGTTCAGGATGCTCTTCTTGAAACAATGCAAATTGTTGCTCCGGGATTGCCGGTTTCTGCTCTTTGGCAAAAAGCAAATGATGTTTTGCAGACCTATCACCTTGATCAGTACTTTACCCACGGAATCGGTCATGGAATCGGCCGGTCGATCCACGAAATGCCAACGTTAAGCTACCGCAGTGATGAACCGCTTCAAGCTGGCCAGGTAATCACGATCGAACCGGGAGTATACGTTCCCGGAGTTGGCGGTATTCGATTGGAAAATGATTTATTGGTTACGGCGAACGGGTTTGAAAATTTGACTGATTTTGATCTGGGATTAACGGAACTCTAATAATCTGCTTGACAAAATAAAGAATTCACGTGAAAATATTCAGTATAGTGATTTCTTTAACTATGTATCGGAAATTCGAAATTTTTACCTGAGGAGGACAAAAAATGATTTCTGTAAATGATTTTAAAACAGGATTAACAATTCAAATTGATGGCGAATTATGGCGGGTCGTTGAATTCTTACACGTTAAGCCAGGTAAAGGTTCAGCCTTCGTTCGTTCAAAACTTAAAAACTTACGGACAGGTGCTGTTCAAGAAAAGACATTCCGTGCTGGTGAAAAGGTAGAACAAGCCCAAATCGATCGGAAAGAAATGCAATACTTGTATGCTGATGGTGACAACTATGTCTTCATGGATACTTCAACATACGAACAACTTGAATTAAACAAGGCTCAAATCGAAGATGAAATCAAGTACTTAAAGGAAAACATGCTTGTTAAGGTCATCATGCATGATTCAGAAACTTTAGGACTTGAATTGCCAAATACTGTTGATTTGGTCGTTGCTGAAACTGAACCAAACATTAAGGGTGACACATCATCAGGTGGCTCAAAGCCAGCTACAATGGAAACTGGATTAGTTGTTCAAGTTCCATTCTTTATCAACGAAGGCGATACGCTTACAATCAATACATCAGATGGCACTTACATTTCACGTGCATAATTTAAAGGAGGCTATTAATAATGGCTGAAGATAATAACATCATTTTAGCAAGTCAAGAACCTAGTTTAGGCGAAATTAAGATTGCGCCCGAAGTTGTTGAGGTCATTATTGGAATCGCAGCAAGTCAAGTTGACGGCGTATACTCAATGCGGGGTTCGTTAGCCAATAGTGTTTCAAAGCTTTTTGGCAAGGAAAATCGGAGTAAAGGCGTTAAGCTTGATCAAAAAGATTCATCATTAAAAGTCGACGTTTATGCATTACTTAACTATGGGGTTTCAGTGCCGAAAGTTGCATATGAGATTCAAGAAAAGGTAAAACAACAAGTTTTGTTTATGACTGGATTGAAATTGGATGTTGTTGATGTTCACATTCAAGGAATTGTTCCTGAAAAGCAAGAACCAACGATCGATCCAAATAATCCTTTTGCAGAAGAAAACGGTGAAGAATAGTGAGTATTACAAGACACCAAATTCGAGAGGTTGCTTTTCAAGCTTTATTCGCGGTGAATAGTAATCCTGATACTGACGTGATGACCGTTGTTGATAATCTGCTTGAAGAAAAGCGCGTTTCAAAATGTCCAGATTATTTGCGTGAATTAGTTCAGGGAGTTTTAAGCCATCAAGCTGAACTTGATGACGAGATTGCTTCGAAACTTAGTTCAAAGTGGACGTTAAGCCGGTTACCAAAGACGGATTTAATCATTTTACGCTTAGGATTATACGAAATCCAAAATTGTGACGAAATTCCGAATAAGGTTGCGTTGAACGAAGCCCTTCAGCTTGCGAAGGAATTTAGTGATGAAAAGCAACGCGGCTTTATTAACGGCGTTCTTTCGAATTTTATTTAAAAAAAGAAGGTGTGACAAAACAGTAAAAACGAGCGTGGTGGAAGCAGAAAAGCATAGATTCGGAGGTTTTCGAATTAGTTACGCGTCACCACACGGCTCGTTTGTTTTGGAACCCGATTATGTGGATATAGTAAAGAGGTTGCGACTTGTGTCACAACCTTTTTTCTTGCCCAATTTATTTTTCAAATAATTATTTTGAAAGAGATATGCTAAAATCATAGTATGAATAATTACTTAAGGGAGATCGATTTTGGTGACAACGAAACTGGATGGGAAAAAGCTTTCAAATGAAATTAAAGAAGAATTAAAGACGCGGGTCCACCGTCTTCAAGATAAGGGGATTACCCCGTGCCTAGCGGTTGTCCTTGTCGGTGATGATCCTGCAAGTCAGGTATATATTCGCAACAAAAAACGGGCGGCACAAAAGGTTGGCGTTAAAACCCTCGATAATGTTTTACCGGCTTCAACAAGCGAAAACGAGATTATTGATTTAATTTATTCATTAAATAATGATCCGCAAGTTCATGGAATTCTCGTTCAGTTGCCGTTGCCGCAAGGAATCAACGAGGACCGAGTGATTCAGGCAATTTTGCCGTCAAAAGACGTTGATGGCTTTCACCCGCAAAATATTGGAAAATTGTTTATGAACAAGGGTGGGCTTGCGCCATGTACCCCGAATGGAATCATGCACTTATTAGCAAAGTATAATATCCAACTTGATGGGAAACGGGTCGTGATCGTTGGCCGCAGTAAAATTGTTGGCATGCCGATGATTGCAATGATGTTGAATGCGAATGCAACGGTTACGGTGACTCACAGTCACACTCATAATTTAAAGGAAATTACGCGGGAAGCCGACGTGGTGATCGTGGCTGTTGGCAAAGCAGAATTTTTGACAGGGGATTACTTTAAACCGAACGCAGTTGTCATTGATGTCGGAATGAACCGGAATGAAGCCGGAAAGTTAGTTGGCGATGTTGAAGCCGCTTCAACAGCGGATAAAGTGGCATTCATGACGCCGGTTCCTGGCGGGGTCGGTCCGATGACGATTGCAATGCTTTTAAAACAAACGATTGAAATTGCAGAGAGAAGTATTTAAATGCAGCGTGAAAATTATTTAACCGTAACGGCTTTAACCAAGTACATTGCCCGCAAATTTACATATGATCCGTATCTTGAGCGCGTGTACTTAGTCGGGGAAATTTCAAATTTTCGGTTACGGGAAAGACATCAATACTTTAGTATTAAGGACGAAAATGCCAAAATTGAAGCGGTGATGTTTCAATCTAACTTTAACCGAATCAAATTTGTCCCTGAAGATGGGATGAAAGTCCTGGTAACCGGCAGAATTGAGGTCTACGAACAAACCGGGAAATATCAAATCAACATTGAAACGATGCAGCCGGATGGTGTCGGGGCCTTGTATCAAGCTTATGAACAGTTAAAAGCAAAATTGGCTCAAGAAGGAGTTTTCAGTCGGCCGAAACGTCCGCTTGTTAAATTTCCAAAGCGAATTGCAGTCATTACAAGTCCGTCCGGGGCAGTTATTCGGGACATTATTACGACAACGCGCCGCCGTTATCCAATCGTTCAACTTGTTTTGTTCCCAGCCGAAGTTCAAGGCGAATATGCGAAGGATTCGTTAGTCGGACGTTTGAAGGAAGTTAATGCGCGCGGTGACTTTGACACGATCATTATTGGTCGTGGGGGCGGCTCAATCGAAGATTTATGGCCGTTTAATGAAGAAGAGGTTGCCCGTGCAATTGCAGCCAGCAAAATTCCCGTAATTTCATCGGTCGGTCACGAAACGGATACGACTTTGTCAGACCTGGCAGCTGATGTGCGGGCAGCAACCCCAACAGCGGCGGCGGAGTTGGCAACGCCCGTTTTAGCCGATGAAATATTGAAACTGAAGGACTATCAAGTCCGGCTTGCACAGGCAATGAAACGGATAATCCAACTTAAGCAGCAACGGCTTTCAAAGTTGCAAAAGTCGTATATTTTTCGCCAGCCGGAACGGTTATATGATGGGTTTATGCAAAAAATTGACCTGCTTGAAACCCGTCTTTTAGGAAATGTTCAGCAAAAATTACAAACCGAACATCAACGACTTTTAGTTTTAAATGGAAGATTGCAAAAGTGCAGTCCGCAGCAGTTGATTCAGGAGCGGCGGCATCGGGTGGCTAATTTAGAAGAACATTTGATTGAACGGACGAAAAATTTAGTAACGGCGAAAGAACAACAGTATCTTCGCGCGAACCACGCCTTGGCGCTGTTGAATCCCCTCAACGTTATGGGACGGGGATTTTCGTACGTAACGGATTCGGATGACCAGGTGATCAAGTCGGTTGATTCTTTGACCGTCCACGATCAACTGAGTCTTCATTTGAAAGACGGAACAGCGCAAGTTGAAGTTCAGAAAGTTAGAAAGGATCAATCATGACGACAGCAAAACCAACATTTGAAGAACAGTTAAATCAACTCGAACAAATCGTAAATCACCTGGAACAGGGCGACGTTCCATTGGAAGAGGCGCTTGATCAATTCCAAGCGGGAATGAAGTTAAGCAAACATCTCCAGGATACGTTGGAAAATGCGGAAAAGACATTGACCCATGTTGTTGATGATCAAGGAAACGAAAAGTTATTTGAAAAAGGAAATTCAGATGAAGAATAATCAAGTTGAAGAGTTTAAGCAGGCAACGATTGCGAAAATTGATCAGTGCCTTGATGAATACCTTGCCGGGTTAGAAAGTTACCCGGTTTTAAAGGAAGCAATGCGCTACTCGGTCGATGCAGGCGGCAAACGGTTGCGGCCATTTTTGATTTTGGCAATTTGCCAAACATTTAAGGGAACGTATTCTGATTTGGACCTGCAAGCCGCATCAAGTTTGGAATTAATTCATACGTATTCACTGATTCATGACGATTTGCCGGAAATGGATAACGATGATTTGCGGCGGGGAAAACCAACCAATCATAAAGTTTATGGGCAAGCAATGGCGGTGTTAGCCGGCGATGGTTTGCTGACGACTGCATTTGAGTGGTTAAGCCGGTTAGAGCTCGACCCCGCAATTCAAATTAAGTTAGTCCATGCATTAAGCAAGGCAGCGGGTCCTGAAGGCATGGTCAACGGGCAAGTTGGCGACATTCAAGGTGAACAGCATCAGTTGACGTTGGCGCAGCTTCAACGCGTCCATCGCGGAAAGACCGGCGCTTTAATTCAATATGCTTGTTATGCGGGTGGATTACTGAGTAACGTTTCTGCGAACCATCAGGATGCATTGAAGCAATTTGGAATTCAGTTTGGATTGGCATTCCAAATTTATGATGATATCCTTGACGTGATTGGTACGGAAGCGGAATTAGGAAAGAAAGTTCATAAAGATCAAGCTGAAAATAAGAATACCTATCCGGGATTGTTAGGGCTTGAAGGCGCTCAGAAAGAATTACGCCATTCAGTTCAATTAATGCGCGAAAGTCTTGCGGTGCTTCACCAGGATGGAATTGATATTTCATTATTAGCTGATTTTTTAAATTATTTTAAGATAAAGGATAAAGCATGAAAAAAGAACGAATTGATGTATTACTTGTAAAACAAGGCCTTTTTGACAGCCGCGAACAAGCGAAACGCGCGGTTATGGCGGGTGAAATTTTAGGCGAAAATGAAGAACGCCTTGATAAACCGGGAATGAAAATTGATCCGGAAATCAAACTGCATTTTAAGGGAACGAAAATGCCGTATGTCAGCCGGGGCGGATTGAAACTTGAAAAAGCACTTAAAGTTTTCAAGTTATCTGTGCGCAATAAAATTGTTCTCGATATTGGTTCTTCAACCGGTGGCTTCACAGATGTTGCGCTTCAAAAAGGGGCAAAGCAGGTTTATGCGCTTGATGTCGGGACCAATCAGCTTGTATGGAAATTGAGACAAGATCCGCGGGTCGTTGTCATGGAAAATACCAATTTCCGGTACAGCAAGCCAGAAGATTTTACAGAGGGACAACCGGAATTTGCAACCACGGATGTTTCTTTCATTTCGTTAAAATTGATTTTGCCACCGCTTCATCCAATTTTGAAGGAAAATGGTGATTTGGTAGCGTTGATCAAGCCGCAATTCGAGGCTGGACGTGAGAAAGTCGGCAAGCATGGAATCATTCGTGATCCAAAAGTTCATGAAGAAGTCATCAACATGGTCATTAACTTTGCGGTTGAAAACCAATATGATGTTTGTGATTTGGACTTTTCACCAATTACGGGTGGTCACGGAAACATTGAGTTTCTGATCCACTTAAAGGCCGTTGACCGGGAAGGCCAAATTGCACCTGAAATTGATCCGCATCGAATCGTTCAACAGGCGCATTCAACGTTACAGAACCAATAATCAAAGGAAGGGGATTAATATGCTTCAAGAATTAAGAATTAAAGACTTTGCGATCATTGAAGAAGCAGATATTGATTTCCAAGCTGGGATGACGGTTTTAACCGGGGAAACAGGTGCTGGGAAATCGATTATTATCGATGCCTTAGGCCTTTTGGCTGGTGGCCGCGGCTCAGTTGACTTTATTCGCAAGGGTGCTGCGAAGGCTGTTCTTCAAGGACAATTTGTCTTGCCAGCTTCAGCTCCCGTTTTCCAAATTCTTGACGATTTAGGAATCGATCATGAAGATCAAACGTTGATCCTTCAACGAGATTTGTACCAAGCAGGAAGAAACGTTTGCCGAATTAATGGAGTATTGGTTAACTTAACTTCATTACGGAAAGTTGGCGAGATGTTGATCGATATTCATGGTCAAAATGAACACCAATCATTAATGCGGCCAGAAACGCACCTTAGTTTATTGTATGAATATGATCATCATTTACGCGATGAATTGCGGCGTTATCAGGATGCATATCAGCAATATCGTAAGTTAAAAACAGCATTGGATAAAAGAGAGGCCAATGAAAAAGAGTGGGCCCAACGGTTAGATATTTTGCAATTTCAACTTAATGAAATCGAAAGTGCCCAACTCGTTCCGCATGAGGAAGAAAAGTTGATTGAGGAAAAGGATCAGCTGGATAACTACCAAACGATCCATGATGCACTTGAAAACAGTTATCAGGCACTAATGGGCGAAAACGTGGATGTGATCGGTCAACTGGGAACGACGATGGATGAACTTGAAAAGATTTCAGATCTTTCAAGCGACTTGAATGGAATTTATGAAAAAGTTTCCGATGCGTTTTATAACTTGCAAGATGTTTCGCATGAGATCAATAACCAACTGGATTCAATGGAATGGGATGAAAATCGGCTTGACCAAATCGAGCAGCGCTTGGACTTGATTCATCAATTGAAACGGAAATACGGCGATTCAGTTCAACAGGTAATTGACTATGGTCAAAAGATCAAACAGGAATTGGCTGAAATGCAAGACAGCGCGGAAAGTTCAGAAGAACAAGAAAAAGCGGTCAAGACAGCGTATGATTTAGCTTATAAGTTAGCCCAGACGCTTTCAAGTCATCGTCATCAAGCAGCGCATGAATTGGAAAAGGCCATTCATCAACAATTAAGTGCATTGTATATGGATAAAGCCGTCTTTAAAGTTAAGTTCAGCGGCAATCAAGAATTAACTTCAACCGGATTAGATAATGTTGAATTTTACATTCAAACAAATCCAGGGGAATCGATGGGCCCGCTTGCCAAAATTGCATCTGGCGGGGAACTTTCACGAATCATGCTGGCGTTAAAGACGATCTTTTCACAACAGCAAGGCGTTACAAGTATCATCTTTGATGAAGTTGATACGGGGGTCAGCGGCCGGGTTGCGCAAGCAATTGCTGAAAAAATCTCGCAAATCTCACAAAATTCGCAAGTATTGTGTATTTCACACTTACCGCAAGTGGCAGCGATTGCGGATCATCACTATTTTATTTCGAAGAAGGTCATCGATGGCCGGACCGAAACAAGTGTTCAAAAATTAACTGCCCAGACCCGGATTCGCGAAATTGCACGGATGTTGTCTGGTTCAGAAATTACAGAACTGACCCTGAAACATGCCGATGAATTGATTCAAATGGCTAAGCAAATTAAAAATAATAAGGTGTGACAAAACGTCAAAAACGAGCGTGGTGGAAGCAGAAAAGCGAGCGAATCGCGCAGCAAAGATTCGGAGGTTTTCAAACTTCACTAGCTTCGCGTCGTAGCTCGTTTGTTTTGGAACCCGATTATGCGGATATAACAAAAAGGTTGCGACGTGTGAAGTGCAAGACAAAAGTTAGACAAGATTAAATTATTAAGCTACCAAGGCGT